>WBZM01002752.1_pt1 | contig 14537 bp, 13 predicted proteins | sample 5204271 | NCBI WGS metagenome assembly WBZM01 (sample SAMN12344346, study PRJNA552823) | activated sludge metagenome | biome: Activated sludge suspended growth; feature: Nitrification reactor; material: Wastewater; isolation source: activated sludge from nitrification reactor of wastewater...
CAGCGCCGTTGCCGCTGGTGCCATCGAGCCAGTTGAGCTCGCCCATAGCCTGGTTCACCTGGGCCTCGGTGTATGTCTATTCGCTGATCTTGTTGATCACAGTGCTGTTTGTGATGATGCATCGGGCGCAGGCGATGTCGTCGCGTTCGCGCCAGGGGAGATCGTGAGCATCACGCGTCAGACACCTACCCAAGCGGACTCTAAGAAACTTATAGGAATATGCCGCTGACTCTGGGAAATTTATGTGCTAGAATATGGTTAGTTTGCAGGGAGAAAGAAGGGACGGGTGCAAACCCGTTCCAGTGGCGGTATCATTCCACACTTCGCTGCCGTAATCAACGCTTGTTGGAAATCGAATGTGGTGGTCGTGCAAAAGGAGGATCATGGACGCTTGATGAAACTCGACTGTTGCTGCGCCGTTTGAGGCTGGCCGCCTCGCGGGGACGGCGTAGATTGAACCAGCAGCTTCTCTGTCACCCCTCGCCTCAATGGAGGCAAACCACTCACCTTTGGAGGATTCCACACATGTTGCAGTATTTCTTGACCTATCTGCGGAACACCCTGCCCCAGGAGGAAGGCCAGGACCTGGCCGAGTACGCGATCTTGTTGGGTTTGATCGCGCTGGTCGTGTTGGTGGCCGTGACCGCGCTTGGTGGAGCGCTGGATGATCTTTTCCAAAGCTTCGCCGACGAAGTCGGCACCTGGTTCACCGGCACATGAGCGCTGTTGAACGCGCAGGCGCATCCGCACAGACAGACCTTTGCGCGCTTGCCGTCTGCCCCGCCATTAGCGCTTGGTGAACAGACAGGGTGCGCTTGGGCGCACGCCAGGCGCACCCTGCCTCCAGAATGAGCTTGCCATGCACGAACGCTTGCGCCGGGATGAGGGCCAGGAATTGGTTGAGTACGCCATCGTCTTCATCGTTCTGATGACGCTTACCCTGGGCATCATCGAGTTCGGCATCGTCCTCTTCACCCAGAACTCGCTCTCCAACGCGGCCCGGGAGGGCGCGCGCTGGGCGGTGGTCCGGCGCTCATCGCCTGCGCCCAGCACCTATCTGCCCGCCATCGGCGGTACGATAGGTCCTCAAACCTGTAGCAGCGCCAGCAATGCGATTATCACCCAGGCCTGCGAGAAAGCGTTGGCGTTGGATCCGACGCTGATGCAGGTCACTGTTTTTCGACCCAACCGGGACAACCTGCGGGTGAGGGTTCAATATAGCTACCAACCCTTTTTCGGTCTCATCGAGCAATTCTTTTCTGGCGGCCTGACTCTGGGCAGCCAATCCAACATGCGGTTAGAATAGGAGCGTCCTATGGCGCGCACGCGCGGATGTCTGTGGCTTACTGCCGGGGTGATCGTGGCCATCCTGGCCGGAGTGGTCGCCTTTGTCGTGCTCTCGCGCAGCAGCGCAAGCCAGGCCCCCGCAGCCGGCCAGCCGGCTCAGAGCGGGCCGGCCGTCCAGGCCGTGGTGGCTACCCAGGCCATCCCCATCGGCGCCCAGCTCACGGCCGACCTGGTCGAGGAGCGCGAGCTGCCGGTGACGGCCCTGCCGGAGAACTACGTGGCCTCGCTGGAGGACGCCGAAGGCAAGATCGCCCTGACGGACCTGGTGGCGGGTGAGGTGTTGCTGGCCCAGCGCCTGGCCGATCCCAACCTGATCTCGGGCGACGGCCGCGTGGCCCTGGTGCTCTCCGAGGGGGAGGTGCTGATGGCTTTCCCCATCGCCGACTTGATGAGTCGCATCGGCGTGCTCAAGCCGGGCGACCACGTGGACCTGCTCTTCTCGCTGGATTTTCCCACCGCGCGCGGCGTGGGGGCTGACGATGTGCAGGACGAACAGTCGACCTTTAATCTCTTGCAGAACAAAGTCATCGCGGCCATCGTTGGCGGGGAGACCACCACCGGCGGCGATGGAGGCGAGCCCCAGGCCATCCTGCTCACCGTCACTCCCCAGGATGCGCTGGTGCTCAAATATGTCATGGACGCCGGCGGCATCGTCGACATCGTGGTGCGCGCGCCTGGCGACGACGGCCCGGTGGAGACCGAGCCGGTAGACGTGGATTACCTGCTCAACCGTTATCAGATCCCCAACGCGGTGGGGCGTTGATGGCAACGCGCCGGACTTCGCAAACCGCACGGACGTCTGTGTCCCCTCGGCGCGTCGTGATCTGCGACTTCTGGAATCTTCCGTGCAAGCCGCCATTACTCTGGATGGAGAACACCTGTGGCCAGCTTGATATCCGGTGAAACCCTGCGCATCCTTTTGGTCAGCATCCAAGAGGCGGCGCGCGATGAGCTGACAGAGGCCCTGGCCGGCCGGGTGGGCGACTACCGCCTCTATTGGGTCTCGCAGCCCGACCTGGCGCCCTTGCGCGCCCAAGACCTGATTCCCCACGTGGTGCTGCTGGATGAGGCCCTGGGCGGGGCCAACGTCACGCAATTGGTGCGCCAGCTCCAGGCACGCGCGCCTGGCGCGGCCATCATCATCCTGGTGCCGCCGGAGGATATTTCCCTGGCGCGCGAGGCCGTGCTGGCCGGCGCGCGCGGCTTCGTCATGAAGCCGGTGCAGGCTGACGACCTGGTGGCCTCTCTGCGGCAGGTGTTGAGCCGCCCTGCCGGCTCGGCTTACCAATCGCGCGAGAGCGAGACGCCGCCTGGGCGCATCGTGGTCTTCTGTGCACCCAAGGGAGGCACCGGCCGCACCACGCTGGCCATCAACACCGCCATCAGCCTGCGCGCCATCGTCGACAGCCCGGTGGCGCTGGTGGACGCAGACTACGCTGCGCCGGCCATCGACGTGGCCCTCAATCTGCCCGGCCAGCGCACCGTGATTGATCTGCTGCCCCGCCTGGCCAAGCTGGACCCGGAGCTGATCGCCGGGGTGATGACTCCGCACGCCTCCGGCATCCAGGTGTTGCTGGCGCCGCCGCCGGCCGATCTCTCGCACCCCATCTCCCTGCCTCAGGTGCAGCAGATCCTGGCTCTGCTCAAACGCATGTACCCTTGGGTGCTGGTGGACCTCGGTTTACCGATGGACGACACAGCCTTCGCCTTCCTGGATGGCGCCGATCGCATCGTCATGTCGGTGTTGCCGGAGATGATCGGCCTGCGTAACACCCGCCTGATGCTCGATCTGTTGCACGAGCGCGGCTATCCTGACGAGCGGGTCTGGCTGGTGCTCAACCGGTCCACCATGAACGGCGGCATTTCGCTCAACGACATCGAGGACCGCCTGCGGGTGGCGGTGCAATATCGCGTGCCCGACGACCAGACGTTGGTGACCCACAGCGTCAACCGCGGCGTGCCGGTAGCCATGAGCCACGCTCGCAGTTCGCTGGGCAAAGCCTTCTACGCCTTCGCCCGGCGTGTCGTCGAGGACGTGGCTAAGGAGGATCCATCGTGGGCTGGGGTGCAGACCCAGGCCGAGGGCGGCCTCTTCGGCCGCCTCCTGCGCCGCCCGCGCCCCGCCGAGGCCTAGCGGAAGCATTCCCTTCAGGATTCTTCGCTGGTGTTGTAGGGCAGAGCGAGATTCGGGTCCAACCCGCTCAGAATGACAGGGATGGCTGTCACCCTGTCGCCCAGCCGCCTTGTCATCTGAAACTCTGAAACCTTGCCATGGCCGGACCACTTCTTTTCGCCTTGCTTGTCATGCTCTCCGTCCTGCTGGCCTTCGTGGCCATGTGGCGCATGTTCGGCGGCCGCGATCCGGTGGAGCAGCGCCTGGCCGAGTACGGCGCCGCGCTGGACGGCGGCCTGGCCGACGGCAGTCTGGGCCCCCGCGTCCGGCTGCCCTTGCTCAATCGCTTGTTGGCCGGCTTTAGCTTCGGCCCGCGCCTGGCCGAGAAGTTGACGCGCGCCGACCTGTCCATGACTGCGGCAGAATACGGCCTCGTGATCCTGGTCGCGGGCATGGCCGGCTTGGTGCTGGGAACCGTGCGCGTCGGGCTGCTCTTCGGAGCGGTGCTTGGGCTGGCGCTGGGTTATCTGCCCATTTTCTACATCAACAGGCGCGCTAATCGCCGTCGCCGCGCCTTCACCGAGCAAATCCCCGACATCCTGACTCTGCTGGTGGGCGCGTTGCGCGCCGGTTATGGCCTGACCCAGGCCATGGGCTTGCTGGTGGATCAGATGGACCAACCGGCCAGCAAGGAGTTCGCACGCGTCATGCAGGCCATCACCCTGGGCCTGCCGGTGCAGCGCGGCTTGGCCGACATGGCCGAACGTATGGGCAGCACCGATTGGGATATGGTGGTGACGGCCATCAACGTGCAGTACGACACCGGCGGCAACCTGGCCCAGACCCTGGAGACCATCGGCGAGACGGTCAAGGACCGCATCCGCCTGCTGCGCGACATCCGCGTCATGACTGCGCAGCAGCGCCTGACCGGCTACGTATTGGCGATCCTGCCGGTGGTGGTTGCCCTGATCATGCTGGTCATTGCGCCCGACTACATTCGCCGCCTCTTCGAGCCGGGCTGGATCCGTTTGCTGCCCATCATGGCTGTGGTGATGCAGGTGATCGGTTTCCTCATTATCCGGCGCATCGTGGACATCGACGTCTAGCTCGCCAGAAGGACAACACAGCGTTATGCCTGACCTCCTCATCCAGCTTGCATCTCCTATACTCTTTGCCGCCCTGGTGACGCTGGCCGTTACGCTGATCTGGATGGCCTTCGCCCCCGCGCGGCCGGCGCAGCAGGTGCAGGAACGATTGGAGGACTACCTGGACCGGGGCGACATCGTCATTGAAGGGGAGATCAGCCGCCCCTTCGTCAGCCGGGTCCTTCTGCCCCCCTTGCGCGCCCTGCTCAACTTCCTGGGGCGCCTGCTGCCTCAAGGCTCGGTGCCCGCCATCCAGCAGAAGCTGGTCATGGCCGGCAACCCCATGGGGCTGAACGCGCTGGACTTCATGGGCTTGCGCCTGCTGATCATGCTCCTGCTGGCCGGCGGCGCCTTCTGGCTGTTCAGCGGCCGTCAGAGCTTCAGCCGCACCCTGTTCTTCTCCCTGGGCATGGCGGTGTTCGGCTATCTGCTGATGACGTACTGGCTCAAGCGCAATGTGCGCCAGCGCCAGTACGTCATCCAGCGCGCGTTGCCCGACGCCCTGGACATGCTGACCATCGGCGTCGAGGCTGGCCTGGCTTTTGAGTCGGCCTTGTTGCGGGTGGGCGAGCGCTGGGACAACGCGCTGACGCGCGAGTTCCGGCGTGCCGTGGCCGAGATGCGCATGGGCGCCGCGCGCAATGTGGCCTTGCAGCGCATGGTGGAGCGCACCGGGGTGCCCGACCTGCGCACCTTCGTGGCCGTCTTGGTCCAATCCAGCACCCTGGGTGTCAGCATCGCCGAGGTGCTGCACAGCCAGGCCGACCAGATGCGGGTCAAGCGCCGCCAGCGCGCCGAGGAGCTGGCCCGCCAGGCTGGCATCAAGATGATCTTCCCCCTGGCCCTTTTTGTCTTGCCCGCCACGCTGGTGGTTATCTTGGGTCCCACCATCCCGGCATTCATCGAGGTTTTCGGCGCCCTCTCTGGAGACTGAGAACAAGGACGTGCCATGACTGCTGCTGTTGGTCGCACCACCGGCTATGACGATCCACTTTATGCCCAGGGCATGGCCCACCTGCAGGCCGGCCACTGGGAGGAGGCCACGCGCTGCTTCGAGGCGTTGGCTCTGCAACACCCCGATGACCCCGGCGTGCAGCAGGCGCTGTCCGAGGCGCACTTCAAGGCCCGTCTGGACGCCAACGCGCATGTGCGCCCCCGGCGCAGCTTTGTGCCCTGGAGCAAGCTGCTGGTGCGCTTTGCCATCCTGGTGCTGTTGGTGGTGGTGATCTATCAGGCCGCCAGTTTGATCTCGGGCACCATCCTGCCCGCCTGGCGTGCGCGCCAGGATGCGTTGGCCCGCGAGCGGTCCCTGGGCCAGGCCGGCGAGATGATCGCGGCCGAGCGCTACGACGAGGCCGAGGTGGTCTTGCTGGACCTGCAAGCGCGTTACCCGGACGACGCCGAGGTGGCCGCGCTCTTCCCGCCGTTGAACGAGGGCCGCCAGCGCCTGACGCTCTACCAGAACGCTGTGGCTCTGCAGTTGGCCGGCGATCTGACCGCCGCCCAACTGGCCTTCCAGCAGTTGCAGGCGAGCTGGCCCGACTACAAGGCGCGCGACGTGGCGACGCGCCTGCAGCAGATCCTCGACCGGCAGGACCTGGCGCTGCTCTACGCCGAGGCAGCAGCCGGCGTGGCAGCCGGCCGCTGCGCGGAGGCGCTGCCTAAGCTGCAGGCGGTGCGCGCCCGCGACGTCAACCACCAACGCGTCCAGGTCGAGCAGATGCTGGCCGACTGCCATCTCGCGTTGGGCGCGGCCATCGTTGCGCTGGATCCACCCGAACTGGCCCAACTGCCTGCTGCCCTGGACCACTTCGAGCAGGCGTTGGCCTTGCGCCCCAAGGACCCTGAGGCTGTCTTGCAGCGTGACCAGGCCAGCCGCTTTCTGGATGGCAAGGTTTTCTTCGATGAGGGCCAGCCCGATCGCGCCATCCCCCTGTTGCGATCAGTCTACGATGCCGACCCGCGTTACCTGGGCGGTCTGGTGACCAGCGTGCTCTACGATGCCTACGTGGCCAACGGGCAACGGCTGATGGGCGCCGGCGACTGCTCCGCGGCCTACGAGGAGTACCGCAAAGCCTGCCAGGATCTGCCGGTCTCTGACCGCACCCTGGCCTGCTCACGCTTTGAGGAGGCCGTGGCCTGCGTCACGCCCACGGCGACGCCTACGGCAACGCCCACAGCGACGCCCACCGCTACGCCCACCGGCACCCCGCGGCCGCCCGCGCCGCCGACGCCCACGGTCACGCCGATTCCCTTCAGCGTGCTGGTGCAGCGCTACGTGGGCAAGATCCTGTTCTACGCGGACAACCCGCAGCAAAAGGGCTGGTACGTGATGGACCCCGACGGTCGTAACCGCGTCTATCTGGGCGACTCGCGCGAGATACGTGACCATTACCAGAAGCTGCGCGAGGCAGAGACCCTGTCGCCCGACGGCGGCTGCCGCGTCTACACCACCCAGGCCGGGGGCGATGAATTTCCGCAGGTCTACGCCCAATGTCAGGTGCCGCCCGGCGGGATCGCCGACCTGCCTCCCACCTGGAAGATATCTCAGGGTCTCATTCGCACCTCGTATGATCCCGTCTGGTCGCCTGATGGTCGCCGTATCGCTTTCGTCAGCCAGAACGATTACAGCGACGATATCTGGATCGCCGATGCAGAGGATGGCGACAACCGGTGGAACCTGACGCCCAACGACTGGGAATGGGACAAGCACCCCTCCTGGGGACCGGACAGCCGCACCATCGTCTTCTGGTCCAACCGCGAGGGCACCAAGCAGATCTATGTCATCGACGCCGACGACATGCGCCAGTGGAAGAAGATCAGCAGCACCACCTGGGACGAGTACAACCCGGTGTGGCTGAAGTAAGCCGATGGTACCAACCGGGTTCTTTCGGAAGAGCCCGGTTGCTGAACACTGCAGACAAGGATGCGCGGTAATGGTCAGTTTTCCTCGCAACAACACCCGCAGCGATAGCCATAACCCGACGCCCACCCGGCCGCGGCCGCCCAGCGCCACGCGCGCTGACGGCAACACCTACAACCAGGTGCGTGACCGTGTGCAGCGGCGCCTGCTATCCGAGCTGAGCCCAACGGTCACCTCTGACAACCCGGACGAGGTGCGCCGCGCGCTGGAGCGCATCTACAACGAGACGATTCTGGAAGAGGGGTTGCCGTTGAGCCGTGCCGAACGCAGCGACTTCTTCGACCGCCTCTTGGCCGATATTCTTGGCTTTGGCGTGCTGGAGCCGTTGTTGCGTGACGACAGCATCACCGAGGTGTTGGTCAATGGACCTAACCAGATCTACATCGAGCGCAACGGCATCCTGGAAGAGACCGATATACGCTTTCGCGATGTGGAAGATATGATGCGCATCATCGACCGCATCGTCTCTCCATTGGGCCGCCGCGTGGACGAGAGCAGCCCCATGGTCGACGCGCGCCTGCCTGATGGCTCGCGCGTCAACATCATCATCCCGCCCCTGTCGCTGGTGGGTCCCTGCATCAGCGTCCGCAAGTTCGCGCGCACGGCCTACACCGGCGAGGACATGGTGCGCCTGGGCGCGCTGCCGCGCGAGTGGATCGACTTCCTGCGCATCTGCGTGCAGGCGCGGCTCAACATCGTGGTCTCCGGTGGCACCTCCACCGGCAAGACCACTCTGCTCAACGTGTTGTCCAGCTTTCTGCCCGATGGTGAGCGCATTGTCACCATTGAAGACGCGGCCGAGCTGCAGCTCAACCAGCGCCACCTGGTGCGCCTGGAGGCCCGGCCGCCCAACGTGGAGGGCCGCGGCGAGGTGAAGATCCGCCAACTGGTGATCAACTCCCTGCGTATGCGTCCCGACCGCATCGTGGTGGGCGAGGTGCGCGGCGGCGAGGCGCTGGACATGCTGCAGGCCATGAATACCGGCCACGACGGCTCACTGACCACAGCCCACTCCAACACGCCGCGCGACACGCTGCACCGCGTCGAGACCATGGTGCTGATGGCCGGCATGGACCTGCCCCTCAAGGCCGTGCGCGAGCAGATCGCCTCGGCCTTCGACCTGATCGTGCACCTGGATCGCCTGGCGGACGGCACGCGCAAGGTGGTGCAGATCACCGAGGTGCAGGGCATGGAGGGGGACGTCATCGTCATGCAGGACATCTTCCGCTATGTGCAGACCGGCGTCAAAAACGGAGTGGTGGAGGGGTACTTCACCGCCACCGGCGTCCGCCCTAAGTTTATGGAAAAGATCGAGGCGGCCGGGCTGATGGTGCCGCCCAGCACTTTCGTGCCCGCGCAGCAGAAGCGGAGATGGTAAGCAATCATGTCTGAGATCGTCACGCCTCAACCACACGATGAAAGACGGGCGGCCTGGCCGATCCTGGAGATGGAACGCACCGGGCCGGCCAGCCTGTCCCAGGTCATTGCCGATGTTGAGCACCAGGTGGCCAGCGGGGAGGCGGCGCGCTACCAGCCCCTGGCGACCGGATTCGACCCGCTGGACGATGTGTTCAACGGCGGCCTGCGCCGCGGCGACATGCTGATCATCGGCGGCGCCTACGGCGTGGGCAAGACTATCTGGGGCTTGCAGGTCGCGCGCAACGTGGTGCGCGCCAACCCTGACGTACACGCCATGTATGTCTGTTACGAGCACGACCGGGACCACCTCTTGCAGCGGCTGCTGTGCCTGGAGAGCGCCGAACATGGCGACGGGGACGACGCCCTGACCCTGCGCCGGCTCTCGCGCATGGCCTTGGCCGTGCCGGTGGGCATGGGGCTGATCACCTACCTGCGCGGCATCGCCCGCTACCGGCCCACGGTGGAGGCTCTGGAGAGCTATGGCGACCGTCTGATCCTGGTCAAAGCCAGCGGCGACACATCAACCCTGGATACGGTGCGGCGCTGGGTCAGCGGCGCCAACGCGGCCACGCCAGGACGCTTTCTGCTGGCGGTGGATTACCTGCAGAAGGTGCCTGTCGATTGGAAAACCCTTCAGGTGGAGACAGAGGTCACCACCTACCTGACCCAGGGCCTGAAGGAGCTGGCCATGGCGCTGGGCATCCACGTGATCGCCATCGCCGCCTCCGACCGGCTGGGCCTCAAATCGAAGCGCATGCGCCTGTCTGACCTGCGCGGCAGCTCGGCTCTGCAATATGAGGCCGATATCGGGTTGATGCTCAACAACAAATTCGCCATCCTGAGCCGCGAGCACATGGTCTATAACACAGCGCAGGCTGAGGCCATGCGCGATTGGGTGGTGGTGACCGTTGAAAAGAATCGCGCCGGCCGCAATGCCGTAGACATCGAGTTTCCGCTGGATGCCGGCCATTTCCGCTTCCTGACCCAGGGTCGCTTTGTGCGTGAGCGTCTGGTGGATGAGAAGCTTGTCATGGAGTAACAGGCTGCGATTGCGGTGCAGGCGCAGGGGTGATTGAAATGGCGGAGCTTCGTACGAACACCACTTGGGAAGAACCTGATCCAGTGACAGCGGTGCTGCGCGACAGCCTGCCGCCCGAGTTCATTGTGGTTGCCGCTCCGAAGGTGTACGGCCACACCATTGACGTTATCGTGGTCGGTCCGCAAGGTCTCTTTGTCCTGTATGACAAGCACTGGGCCGGTCAAATCAAGCCGGTCTGGGGCGGCGCGTGGCGCGTGCAGACGCCGGCTGGCTCGGAAGGATCGTTTCCCAACCCCGCGGCTGAGGCGCAAAAGCTGGGCAGCGACCTGGCCGGCCTGGCGCAGGCGGCGCTGCACAGCGTTGAGCCGCCTGCGGTCCATCATCTGTTGGTGTTGAGCAACCCGCAGGCCGTGCTGGCGCCCGGTGTGGCGCCCGACATGATGGTGGTCACGCCGGCCAATGTCGTTGATGTGATCATCGCAATGCCCATGCCCGGCGCGGGGGTCTTGCCTGACGCTGAGACGCGCCGCAGGTTGGCGCACGCGCTACAAACGCACCAGGTTAGTCCATCGCAGCGCCTCTCCCAGCCCTTCACCTTCCGCTCGGGCGCGCTGGTTGGCAGTGGCAAGCAGGTTTGGACCCTGCGCGATTTGGTGCGCCACATGGATCGTCATCCAGAGGCCGGCATTTACCATCTGAACAACGGCACCCTGGCGGCCTGGCTGGATGCGCAGGGGGCCGCAGACCTGGCCGAGCTGGCGCGCGATGTGTTGCGGCGCCGCGAGAATGACCCGCGCGTGCCGCTGGAGCTGTTCCTGATCGGCAGCGGGCTGGTGGAGCGGCCGCGCTTGCGGGTGCGTCCGGCGCGGGTGAACCTGGGCTGTGTGGTGGCGGGCGCGCCTTGCACAGGCCGCATCCAGGTGCGGCGCGGGCGCGGGCGGGGGTACTTGTTCGGCGCCATCGCCCCCAGTGAGTCGTGGCTGCGGGTCGATCCGCACAGCTTCAGCGCCGCGCCGCTGCAGGCCGTGATAACTGTGGACACCGGAACGCTGCCAATCAGCACAACCGCCTGGCAAGCTGATCTGCTTATATCCTCCAGCGCCTCGGAACAGCCGATAGCTGTGCCGGTACAGGTGCGGGTCAGCGGCCAGCCAGCCGCCCTCAGCCGCTATGGACTGCGCCCCTTGCAGGACGCGCTGGCGGCCGGGCTGGTGGGCGCCGGCATCGGCGCGCTGCTGGGCATCGTCGGTCGCCTGGGGACGCCGGACGGCTCGGCGCGGCCCGGCCTGTTTTGGGCGCTGGTGATCGGGTTGGTGTGGGCGCTGTTTGGCGTCGTGCGCGGCATGGGCCAGCGGCCGGCCTGGACCGCAGCCTATGCCACCGCGCGTTATCTGGCCAAAATCGGTCTCTGGCTGCTGAGCCTGGCGCTGGCTGCTGCGCTGGGCGTGCTGATCTGGGGCGCCTGGTCCAGCCAGAACGGGCCGGCGTTGGTTAGCATTGCGGGTCTGCGGGTGGCGCTGCTGGCCATGTCGCTGGCCATTGTGCCTGCCACCCTGAGCGAGATACGGGCTGCGCGGCGGGCCAGTGATACGCCGTTGGCGGCTGAGGGCCGCGGCATCGCCCAGCCCATCCTGGCGGGATTGGCCGTTGTCATGCTGGTGGCCGTGCTGGCTGCCGGCGTGCGCCTGGCCGGCCCTACCTGGCAGACTCTGCTGCGGTCAGGCGCAGTCGACGCCACGTCGGGTTGGTTCGATCAGCGCCTGCTCGATCTGGACCGCGCGGCGCAGCGGGCTATTGACAGGTTCTACCTGTGGCGCTACGACCGGCCTGGCGACATAGCGCCGAACGCAACGCCCGCGCCCACAGTCCCGTCGTCGGGCGCCAGCGCCCCCTGAATTGCACAGGTAATTCTGAACTCATTGACAACGGATAATTCTGGTATTATACTGTTTACAGAGGTACGGACATGACTAACCGCTGGATGAGACCGCTGAGCGAGAGTCAGGAGCGCGGCTCGCAGTTGGTGGAGCTGGCGCTGGTCTTCGTGCTGCTTGCGTTACTGGTGGCCGGCGTCTGGGACCTGGGGCGCATGTTCCGCGGCTATATCACCATCGCCAACGCAGCCCGGGATGGGGCGCGCTATGCGATCAGGCTGCCGTGTCTGCCGTCCAACGCCATTCAGCGTGCAGCTTTGAAGACCGCTATCACTAATGCCGTCATCGCTGAAGCGGCGGGCAGTGGGATAACGTTGACGGCTGCCAACATCACCATTACTCCTGATCCGGTAACCACTGGCTGTCCAACTACCTCCAACCGGGATGTCAGAGTCACGGTCACCTATCCGCATACTATGTGGATGGGTGGAATAACCGGTTTGGGCGACGTTACTCTAAGCGCATCTGCGCGCATGAAGTGGTTTGGCAACGACTCGGGATAGACTGGAATAGGGACAAGTTGTGCGTCTATGCTCGGTCTGTCATGATAAGCATCGAGACAACGAAGTTGGGTGGTTGGTCTGATCAGGAAAGGAAAGCAACCATGAGAAGAAATGAAGAACGACTAGCTGGCCAGGCGTTGGTGCAGGTGGCGTTATCGCTAGTGGTGCTGCTCGGTTTCCTCGCATTGGCCGTCGATGTGGGCCAGGTATATTTGAAGCGGCGGCAACTACAGAACGCTGCCGATGCAGGCGCACTAGAAGGCGCACGCCGGATTTGTTTTGAGAATCAGACTTGGTCTCAAGCCCAGGGACCAGCTACAGCCGAAGCCCTGGCCAACGCGCCGGGCGCGAGCGTGGACTTTCCGACACCGGCCAGCGCGTATCACATGACGGTCGTTGTCAGCCAGACCATCCCATCCTTTGTTGCCAGCGTTGTTGGCCAGACAATTTTCAACCCTGGTGCTCGCGCTACGGCGGTGTGCGGTGGTGCCGACCGAGTTTGCGGACTGTGGCCCGTTGGCATATCGACGACAGATTGGAATACTCTGATGAGCCGTCCTTGTGGTATGCCGTTTTACGTCTGGGCGGGCAACAACCCCAACGATGACCCTAACTGCACAATCTTTAACTGTGATGTGAACGGAGATGGGATTCGGGATATCATCAATGGTACAGGGCGCTCGTGGCTCGACTTTTCCGATGTGGTCGATCCCACCTACGGTGAGACCTGCGCCCAATCGGGTTGCGGCACAAACGAGTTAGGGTGTTGGATTCTAAACGATTCATCGGTGCAGCTTACCATCCCTGCGTGTGTTCCAGGTGACAACGGTGTGCGCGCAGCGGCTCGCAACGATGTGGAGGCGCGCATTGGCGATCAAGTGAGCGTTCCCTTGTTTGATTACACAGGCTGCCCAGGGATTTCATGTCCAGGCGGCACTACATATCACATGGTTGGGCTGGGCTGTATCAATGTGATCGGTTGGGAGCAGCAGTTCGAACTACAGCGCATTGGTGGCGGAAACCCCACCTGGAAGGATAAGGTAATTGTTGCCAGCGTGTCCTGTACGGAGTGCAACACATTTTGCGGGAGCACTTCTGGCACCCCGCCGATTCCAGGCGGCGTCAATGCTGTTAGCCTGATCGAATGAGCACATCCGATTTTCACCTGCGAGCCTCCGCACGGAGAACTCCCCTGCGGAGGTTTTGTTTGCCCGGCAATCGTCTGCTAGAATGACAGTAACCATGACCGCACTTCCCATCGCCCTTGGCGCGTTGGCCGGCCTCCTTCTTGGCTGGCTGGCCTGGCTGGCGGCCGCGCGCTTCACCACCCGCTACCGGGCGGCTGCCTCTGCCCCACCCGCGGCCGCGCCGGCCGGCGACGACGGCCAGGTTCCCGCCGGCGCGGCCCTGGCGCTGGCCCTGATGGCGGGGTGGGGCGGCTGGGTGGGCTGGCAGGCCGCCAACCTGGCCGTGGCTGCGTCTGCGCTGATCGTGACCGCCATCCTGCTCTGTGTCACCCTGGTCGACTTGCGCGTGCGCCGCATCCCCAATGAGCTGGCGCTGGCGCTGATTGTGTGGGCCGTGGTGCAGGTGTTGTGGCTGGGGCAGCCAACCTGGGGCGCGGCCGCCCTGGGCCTGTTGGCGGCCGGCGGCCTCTTCTTCCTGCTGGCCATCATCGGCCGCGGCGCCCTGGGAATGGGCGACGTCAAACTGGAGGCGGCCGCCGGCGCGCTGCTGGGCTATCCCGCCGTGCTCGCCGCGCTCTTTCTGGGCGTCCTGGCCGGCGGCGTCGCCGCAGCCTTCCTGCTGCTCACCCACCGCGCCGGCCGCAAAGACGCCTTCGCCTATGGCCCCTACCTGGCCCTGGGCGCGTGGCTGGTGTATACGCGCGTGCTGGGGCTGTGGCCGGGGTGAGGGGAGGAATTATCAATTGCTGAATGGGGAATTGGGGAATGGTTAATGCCAGAGGCGCGCCATCCCAATTGACTATTCACCCATTCACCAATTACCCATTTCCGGAGATCTCCATGTCCCTCCAAATCGACAACCTCACCCGCAACGTTTCCCTCGTGACGGCCGGCCGCGTGGCTGATGGCTTCTGGAGCCGGCTGCGC
>WBZM01002753.1_pt1 | contig 14536 bp, 20 predicted proteins | sample 5204271 | NCBI WGS metagenome assembly WBZM01 (sample SAMN12344346, study PRJNA552823) | activated sludge metagenome | biome: Activated sludge suspended growth; feature: Nitrification reactor; material: Wastewater; isolation source: activated sludge from nitrification reactor of wastewater...
GGCCGAACTTGGCGCCGTTCTCGGCCTGGCGGGCCAGGTCGAGCAGCTGATCATCGTCGGGAAGGCCAGCCACAGACGAACGCGCCGGCGCCGAGGCCTTCGGCTTCTTTTCGCCTACCAGGGAATCATACAGGGCCAGTAGCTCATGCTGGGCGTCCCGGATGTCCTCGGGCGTCCCGGGAACGCGGTTCCCAGTCACAGTGAAATAGCGGCCATCGGAATAAATCTCGATGTCGCCACGCTTCAGGCCTTTCGGAACCCGGCCGCGGACAATGATATGAACGCCATTCCCGGATGGGCTGATTTCAGTGTAGGAATTGAGGGCGGCGATGATGGCCATCTTCTCGGGTTCAATCACGTCATCCTTTACGCATCCGTCCAGGTCGACGCCGGTGAATTCGTCGCCGGCCGAGAACACGAACCCTACGCCATCGAGGCCATAGGCGCCCATAGCGTTCAGGGCGTCCTGTACATTTGTCCAGGTGTCGGGGTTGTTGGATTCGGCCGCCTGGCCATTGTGGGGATTCCGAGGAACCTTAGTCGGCTTATCGGCGCCCTTCTTCTGGGTTAGCTTCCAGCCTACCCACTGAGGACGGATTAATAGTTCCGCGGGAACGTTAAGCAGCTGTTCTTTCGTGATTGCCATTCGCCATGTCCTTCAGGGGATAGGGCGGCATTGGGCCGCCGCCCCTACCCTGAGGATGGAACCGCACTCGGCGAAAGGCTGAACGTCTGCTAGGAGCTATCTTGAAAAGCAGAACAGCATGTGTTATCATGCGCATAGAAATTTAGTTTCGCCTTTCGCAAGCCCGCCGCTGATGCCCAATCTAGGCGGGTTTTGCGTTCCATCCAAGTTGTCTGAATTTTACCCTTTCTCGGACCTCATTACAAGCTGAAAGCTGGACTTTTCCGGAATATTAGTCCGGTTTTACAGTCCGTCATCAGTCCGGCTTTCCGGTTTCGATTCTGCCGTGTACAGCATATACCTCCTTCGGACCGCGTAAAACTGCGACCGTCCCACCCCGGCTTCATCAGCTATTTGATCATTGGTCATACTATTCCGGTCTAGCCACTGCTCGATCAGCAGTTCGATTAGCCGCTGATGTTTGCGGTTCTTGATCTCGGCCGGGTCCACAAAGGGATGCAGCCGAGCGTTCTGAACGCCACCCAGAACGCGTGAAAGTTTCCAGTGGCGTTCCTTCAGGTAATCCCGAACGATTTCCCATGTTCGGACATCATCGCCGACCACAGAAAGAAGCGTGGTTCCGTCCCGACCGAGCGCCTCATAATAGATGGACGTTCCACGCCTATCTATAACCCGCTTCTTCCGCGGCGAATCGAGGCCGGCGCCCGTTTCGTCCAGAAGCTTCTTCCGCTTCATGGCAATGATGGCCTGGCAGAAATTCTCGGGCGAACCCGAGAACAGGAACTCTCTATCTTCCATCAGTTCGCCGCCCTGAAGATGAACTCCCTGGCCGCGGTGGAGGCTTCCAGCGGGCCAAGATAGCGCCGTGTCGTTTCCAGTGTCTCATGGCCGAGTAGAACGCGGATCTGTTCCAGGTCCAGGCCGGCCTTCCGCCGATTCTGGGCGAATGTCCGGCGTAGGTCATGCGGCGCTAGCTGAAGGCCTAGGGCGGTGCCGCGTTCTGTTACAATGTCAGTTAACGCCCGGTCCGTGATTCCATCGAACGCGTTCCCGTGGCGGTCGAACCGCTTCAGGATGTATTCGCCGCCCAGCTCCCGCTGAATCCGCATAGCCAGGGCGTGGGCGTTTCGATGCAGCGGAACCGCCCGTTCCTTGGCCCCCTTCCCCACTACGCCGAGGACCGGCAGGCCATTCTGGAACTGGATGTCCTCGAACCGGGCGGCCGAGGCCTCGGCCCGCCTCAGCCCACAATCCCCCATCAGCCAGATGGCCATCGCGTCCCGGCGCCCTTTCGGCGTGTCGGGACAGGAGAGAATCAGCGATTCCAGTTCCTGGACAGATAGCCAGCTGTGCGTTTTCGTCCCCTTCAGCGCCGATGTCTTGACGGCTTCCCGAATGGCCTTCAGCCGGCGTTCGGCCGCGGCTGTGAAGGCCTCGTTCTCGGGATGGGCGGACGTGTTCAGCAGCCACAGCTGCTGTTCCGTGACATGCTTCAGCGCCGAGCGGAGGGCGATCTTCTCATGTGGCTTCAGCCGCTGGCCATAGCGCCGTAGCTGCTGGGCGTCTCGCCAATCCACGCCGGCGGCCGTCATCTTCTGGATGGCCGTCCGATAGACCGCCCGGCTGCCATCGGCCAGCCCGGCCTGGTCGATGGCGTCCAGGATGTCCGCCCCGCCCTGCTGTGGGATGATCACAAGTTCATTCATCGTTCGGCGTGTGTTCTATTAGTTTCTCGAGATGGTGCCTGAGCCGGATTGCTTCCCTTACCCATTCCTGTAACTGGACCTTAGGATCATCGGCTTCTTCATCTTCCAGGAATTCCAGCTCATCTTCCAGTTCGCCGGCGCTACCTATCCAGCCATCGAGCATACTTACCAGGTCATAGGCTAGGCCGGTAAGTTCGTCACTCCTGCTAACCCAGTCCGTTCTTTCGTATACCAGGTGTTGAAATTCAGTTTCCTTATCCATAGAAATAACGCATTCCTAGCTTCCGAAAATAGCCCTTTTCGGAAATTGTACTCACTTCCGAACGCTTGTAAAGGAATTGTTGTAATCTCGCAACACGCCCGCGGGTTATTCGCCTTCGGACTTCTTGCGGCGCCGATAGGCCTTCTGGCGACACGCCCAGCTGCAATAAATCGGCCGCTGGCCGGTCGCGCCGGGCCGCCACATAATGGGCCGGCCACAGATGGGACACGTCCCGATCTCGGTCATCTGCTCCCGCTGTTCATTCTTCTTGCTCATGACTTCCCGTCCTGTAACTTAGGGGACATCCCGGCCTTCCGTCGCCGCTGCCGGCGTTTCTTCTGGCGTTCTCGGCATGTGTCCGAGCAGTAGCGGACACGCGTCCTGGCCAGTGGTTCGCCACATACGGAGCAGCATTTTCTGTGGATGTCCCCTTCATCGTTCCTCAGCTTTCGCTGTGCGATCTCGCATGATTCCGAGCAGTAGCGGGCGTGGATGCTTTTCGTCCAGAACCGCCCGCCACAGTTGACACATACTAGCCAGTAGCGCCGGCGTCCTTGCCGCCCTTGGTAATCTCGAAAAAACGCGCCACCAGCTCGGGATGGGCCTTCAGATAGGCGGCCGCTATCTCAGCATCAGTTTTCCCAGCGCCGGCTCTGGGCGTCCCCGCCTCGGCGATGTCCGGAACCCCGTTCCCGTTCAGGTCGAGCAGCTGGGGCGCCTGACCGGTCAGGGCGGCGATCTGATGTTCACTCAGGTTCATCTGGCGGCCGATGACGGGCGGCAGCTGCTGCCACGACATCTGGCGAATGACTGCCTTCATCTGTGGGCTGGCCATAACTTCCAGCTTGGCCGCGTGCTTGACACGCCGGAACCGCTCGGCCAGCTCGGCCTCATCGTCCGCCCGGCCGGCGTCCGGATTCAGCCGCATAACCACATAGAACAGCCCGCCGACGACTAGCCCGGCGATGGGCAGTCCGAACTGAATCCAGTAGGACACGAACGAGGGGACTTCGCCGCCATGCTTCATGGAGAATGACGACATCAGGTTAATAGCGGCGAACAGGAACCAGGTCGCTTCGATGGCCATCGCCACGGGCTTCTGTTTCGCCCTCAGAACATGGGTCGCATACATGACAGCGATCAGGACTGCGAACACTTCCACCAAGGCCACGCCCACAATGGCCAGGATGGCGATGATGTCGCCGCCCGCGGGATTCAGGTTCGCCCACGCCATCGTAATGCTGATGGCATGGGCGGCCGTCACCAAGGCCAGGACGCCCAGCGCCAGCCAGCCAAGGAACTTGGCCACGCCGCCCATTGTCGACCGACTAGCATCCCCGCTCAAATTGACTTCATCCGCGTCGTTCTCGAACATGGTAAAATCCTTTTGGGCGCCGGCCGTCCCTCTCCAAGTGAAGGCCGGCGCCCACTAGTGGGGCGTTCAGTGACAACTGGACGCCCCCTCGATTAGATAGCCATCCCCTCGGACATGATTTCCTCATACGCGGGCATGGCCGGCGCCGGCGTGGGGACCGCGGCCGGGATGGCCAGGCGAACCGCCCAGCCGTCCTTCCCGAACCACGTCCCGCGTTCGGCGTAGATGATGACCGGCTGATTGCGCCAGGCGTCCGTTTCCATCCCATAGGCCGCGGCCAGTTGCCGTGTGTTCCCGGCGTTGAGGACGATTCCCAGCCGCCATTCCTTCAGGTACAGAACCGGCTTCATCTTGCCCTGAACGATTTCTTCCATGCGGACATCGGCAATGAAGGCCATCGACCGCTTGTCCTGAACCATGTCGCCCGTCATGTACTTCAGAATTCCCGCATCCATGATGTTCATCTTTTCCTCGCTGTATCGCTTCTCGATTTCACTTAACAGACTGTAGGCGGCTGCGGCCGCGTCATTCAGATCATCCCGTTCGTAGTTGTAAGCCTCAGCTCGAGCCTCGGCCGCCATCCATTCCGTGTACAGGTCGCCCAGATGGGCCGCCCGTTGCCGGCCATAAAACCGTTCATCGAATTCGCCGCGTCGTTCCCGATGGGAACCGCAGGTGTATATTCTGATCGTGCAATGCTCGAACATGGCACACTTACCAGGGCCGCAGGCCGAGGAAGTCATCCGCCCCTAACGCGTCCGGCCCTGAGGCCATCAGCAGCTGGATAATTTCGGCCGAGGACAGTTCGCCGCGCATGGAGCCATAGCCCGTGGAACCCGAGCAGACGGGACACAACCGGCGGCCGTTGTGCCGACGCTTCAGCCGGCGTTCCAGCTTCCGGCTTCCTCGGGACCATACACGAACCACAGTGAAGGGGATTCCGCGTTCCCTTGCCACCTGGCACAGCCGGGACGCGTCCGGCCCGCCATGATGGTGTTCTTCCAGCCTGGCCTTCAGGTCCTTGGCGAACCCTAGATAGTGCTGGCAAGGGTAAGCCGGATTAATCCGGTCGCGGAAGTGAAGAAGGTAAACGTAACCACTCGATTCAGACATAAAAGCCTCCGGATGTCTGGCGTCATTCCGAAGGCCGAAGGTGCTACAATACGAGCAGCCTGGCGGCGATTCTCCGGATTGCCGCGGGTTAGCCCTAGTTAGCAGTTAGCCGCTGCTGGCTAGGGCGTTCTTGTTCGTTGCTAGCAGTATAGCATACTGTTATGCGTTATGCAATACTAATTGCAATGCAATTTGCATATCCGTATAGGTTGCGCCGGCGTGGCTGGCCTCGGCCACAGGAAGGAAGTAAGCTTCCGCCATGTCTGCCCGGGCGTTCGCTGTTGTCCTGCTGATACTCCTGCTTGTCGTGGCCAGCGCCGGCGCCTCGATCGCCATCCCCGGCCGCGTCCTGATTCCGCTGGCCTTGGTTCCCCGGCCGGGATGGTGCGAGCTGGCCTATCCCACAATCTGCGTTCCGTCGCCTCCACCGGACCTGGACTGCCCCGAGATTCCCTTTCAGAACTTTCAGGTTCTTCCGCCCGATCCGCATGGGTTCGATGCCGATGATGACGGCCTCGGCTGTGAATCCCCCTGATTCGCCACCGTAGGGAGGGCGCCCCACTCAGAACCCAAAAGCGAGCTGAGGCCTGCGCCGGCGATGGCCTGAATCTAGGGATGGCGTCCCACTCCCGCCCGGCGCCGGCGGCCGTCTGGCCGCCGCTGGCCTCGATAGCTCGACCGTCGCCGCTTGGCCAGCAGGGCGGCAACTTCCAGAAGGGCCTTAATCGTCTGTACCAGGGCCAGGGCCGCGGCGCCGGCCACGAACTCTAGTTGTTGTGGGGTCATGGTGCCGTTATAGCTTCCGGCCGAGCCTGAGGCTGGTCGATTTCCGACACTTGCCCAGAACCGAAACGGCCGCCTGGCCGAGCAGGGAAGGGCGATTCCTGGCCGGGAACTAGGCCGCGGCGCCCTGCTGCTTATGCGAACCGGCCACAATGAGTAATGTGCAGCCCGCTTACACATTACTACACATTATGCACATTACTCGAGGCCTTAGCGCCGGAATCAGTCTCAGATCGCCAGTAATGTGTAAGTGTGTAATGTGTAGTAATGTGGAACTACTGTTATATTCTTCACATTACTTCTCATAGCTGAACTAAAAAGGGCTTCTCCTGTGGGGAGAAGCCCTTCATTTGTGGCTAGTGAGCTGTTTTTAACGGTTTTCGACACATTGACACATTACTAGGCAAGTCGACCGCGGTTCCGGACTTTTCGCATAAACACCTATCTAGCTAGTCCATCCTCAGCTGCTTCTGGCCGCGTTCGGAATACTGCTTCTGCGTTTCGGGGCGGACATCGCCGGCCAGATAGGCCTTCAGGAAGTAGCGGACCGCATAGCGGAGCAGGCCATTCCGAGCCACATCCAGCTCGGCGGCGATTCTGTCCAGAAGTTCCAGTTCCGATTCCTTCAGCCCGACGCCCGTGGCCAGTGTTCGGCCCTCGGCCGGGATGTCGATCGAGCTGGCCGGCGTTCCCGGCGCTACGCTCGGCGCTGGCGATGGAGGCGCCGGCTGCTCCGTAGGTGTGAACATGTCAACTATGCTCGGCTTCTTAGCCATGTTTCCACTTGTCCTGTAAGGGTTCGCAGGGCGTCGACCTGGACATTCCCCGGTTCATACTGATGGAGTGGCTTCCCGGCCGCCACAGCCTCGGCGAACTTGACGGTTCGGCCGATGGGCGTCAACACGTTCAGCCGGCCGCGGGCCATCGCCTCGATGGCGTCCCGATGATGGACCAGCCGGGAATCGTAGAACGTGGGGACAATGCCCACGATAGACAGATCGTCCCGGTCAAGGCCTCGGCGTAGCTGTTCCAGCGTCTGCAGGAACAGCTTCAGCCCGCGCAAGTCAGCCGCTTGTGGCTGAGTGGGGATAAGGACGCCGGCCGAGGCGTTGAGGGCGTTGATGGTCAGAACCGCCAGGCTGGGAGGGCAGTCTATCACGGTGACATCGTAGCGGCCGCCCAGCGGCGCCAGGACACGTTTCAGGACGTTTTCCCGCCCCACGCGGCCTATCATGCCCAGCTCGGCCGCGGCCAGGCTTATATCGCTGGGCGCCAGGTCCAGACGCTCGCCCACAGGGCGGATGATGTCGACCATGGCCAGATGGCCTTCATCGGCGCCGCCGAGGACGCTGGCCAGGTTCCGTTCCGTGTCCTCGATGCCGAACGCCCCTGTAAGGCTTGACTGTGGGTCGACATCGACCAGGAGAACCCGCCGGCCGCCCTCGGCCAGCAGGGCGCCCACGTTCTGGGCGATGGCCGTTTTCCCCACGCCGCCTTTATGATTCGCCACAGCGATGATGCAATGCATAACGCAATGCTAGCAGATATGCGCCTGGCAACAAAAAAGCCTGACACTCGGCCAGGCTTCTTCCGCTGTGGCGGCCGCCTCAGTATCTCCTATTCGGATTTGCGAATCTGCTGGCCATCAGGGCTTGTGTTGGCAGAGGGTTTTTTGTTTGCCTCGATTCCACTTCCAGATAGGCGTTCTCGAGGACCACGGCCGCCACGTTCTCGGCCTTGGCGCCGGCATACTTGGCGAACGCTAGGGCGGCCCGTTCCGCCACCTCGGCCGGTTCTTCCGTGAATCCGCCTTCCTCAGTCCGGACCATGATGCACAGCAGATAACGCCCGCCTGTCTTGGGCTTTTCTTCTTCCTGTGGCGTGTCGGCGCTGGGCTGCATACTGGACATCATCGGGAACACGCTGACCTGCTCGGCCGGAACGCCGAGCCGTTCCATCGCCGCCTGAATCTGCTGTTCGATGGCCTCGTATTCGCCCTGTTCCGGCGCATGGTCCAAGGCGATCTTGAACAGGTAGGAATTCAGCTTGCTTACTCGAATGGCGTTTATCAGCTGCGACATGGTTCACTCCGTTCAGCGCCGGTGCCGCTGCTTCGCCCATTCCGGCGTCATGTTCGGCCTGGTGTAAGAGACTACAGATATTTTCGGCTGCTGCCGGATTTTCACCTCCAGATACGCATCCTCGAGGACCACGGCGGACACGTCCTCCGGCCTTATCCCGGCGAACTTGGCGAACGCCCTGGCCGCCCGTTCGCCCACTTCCCCGCGGTCCTCAGTGAACCCGCCTTCCTCAGTCTGGATTAACACGAACAGCAGATAGCGCTGGCCGGGCTGGGGAACCTTCTCATCCTGTGGCGTGGCCACGCTATCCTTCACAGCGGACTTGAGCGATAACACGCTGATCTGCTCGGCCGGGACGCCGAGGGCGGCCATCGCGTCCTGAATCTGGCCCTCGATGTCCGCCAGTTCGCCCGGTTCCGGCGCATGGTCCAGGCTAACCTGGAACAGATAGCTAGTATCCGGATTCGCTTCGATGTGCTTAATAATCTGCGACATGGTTCACCTGCTTATTTCATGCTGTCGATTAGCTGTCGCGCTGGACCTTTCCGAGAATCATATTCCGGTGTTGTGCTACGTGTGTTCCAATCAACTTCCAGATGGGCGTTCTCAAGGACCACAGCGGCGATATGCTGGGCTGGCAGTCCGCTGTAACGGGAGAAGCTACGAGTGGCACGTTCGGCAACTGCCGAAGGTTCTTCCGTGAATCCGCCTTCTTCCGTCTGAACCATGACGAATACGAGAAAACGCGCCCCTGGCGGGAAGTGTTCCGCTCCCATCGTTCGCGTCTGTTCGATAGTCGCCGTGGACGGAAGGACGGACATATAAGCCAGAACGCCTACCTGTTCAGACGGCACGCCCAGCGTGTTCATTGCCGCCTGAATTTGCGTCTCGATTCCCTGGGCTTCGCCCGGTTCCGGCGCATGGTCCATAATGACGGTGAATTGATAATGGCAATTGGAAATTGCCGGGACAGGATAGATGTATTGTGTCATTCCGCTTTCCTTTGTGGAATGGGCGCCAGCTCGTTAAATGCCATCGCCGACGCGTCTACTAGGTCATCGTGGAGTCCTTCAGGGAACGATTCAAGCTCGTTCAGATAGGGAACATTCCAAGGCGCCCGGAACAGCCGGACGTTCCCGGCCTCGAGCTGGGCAGAGAATGGAACCGCCCGTGTTACCTTGTCGCCAGTGGGGCGGACTGCTCGGACATCATAGCCGGCCAGCATCCTGATCAGGTACTGAACCTGATGCTTCCCAGCCGAACCGCCTTCTTCCTCGAGGACAATCCGCGTGAATCGGCCGTCCCCGGCGGCCGCCTCGGCTATTCGCTTATCCCGTTCGTGGGGCGTCCATCGGCCGTGTACCACGTCCAGGATGTAGAACGTCCCGTCCCGGACACGGGCCATCAGAACGCCGGCCGTGTAGTCGGAATCCCTTCCTGTGGTCGCTGCCAAGTCCCACGCTCGAACCTGAATCATCGGCTTGTCACCTGCGGGATGTATACACTGATTCTGGACCGTCCGCCCTGAATCGGTTCCACGTCCTCTTGGGGCCAGGCCTCGGCGAACTGGAACCATTCTTTTCGGAACATGCCGGCTGATAGGCTGGGAAGGAACGCGGCTTCATACTCCTGCTGATACGCCCGGCCGGGCATACTACGCCGAGCAGCTTCCAGCTCGGCGGGCGGAAGATAAGGATTCAGACGGCTGGGCATTTGCCAGGACATCCAATCCGGATGATCTTCCGCCTGGCCGTAAGTCCACAGTTCATAGAACTCATTGAACCCTTTCGGCGTGCTGAAGAACCAGCAGTCGCCAGCGTAATCTGTCAGTGTCGGGCGAATGACTAGATGAAACGCGTCCTTCAGCCGCTGATACATAGCCGCTTCATCGACACAGACGCGCCAGTATTTCCGCCCGCGCATGGTATCAATTCTGTCCAGTGACCACAGGTCGATGACGCCGCCTGTGTATAGCTCGATTCGCTTTTCCGAGGCGTTCGCCGAGGCGATGACCGGCGCCAGGTAGAACGCAAAGTCCCGCCATGTCTCCTGCTGCATCCGATATGTAGGCGAACACCAGGCCACAGGAAGGCCATCCAGCGCCGGTTCCAGCAGCAGATGGACGCCGAGCAGAGATTTTCCCCAGCGCCGGCCCATGCTGAGACAGTTCCAGCGGGCGGCCGTGTCCAGAACGTGCTGCTGGGCAGGATGGGGAACGAACTCGGGCAACTGGCCACGAACTACGCCCGCCCGGCGTTCCGCGTTAACTAGGCCACGTTCTAACGCGTTCAGCGTGTTCCGCATGGCGTCCTTCCTGCTGCTGTTCTTCCAGCTGGCCGAGGCGGTCCAGGGCGTCCTGAATCCGGGCCTCCTGATCCCGATATTCCTTCATCTTTAGGCCACTATCGAGGATGATTCGCGCCGCCACCAGCTTAACCGCGATCGGCGTCTCTTTGGCCATCATGATACTGTGGACAACGAGGGGAGCATTGCTCATAGCCATCGTCAACCGATGGGACGTAGCGTCCAGAACCTCGGCCGCCCGGGACTGTAACTCGGCGTGAAACGCTGGGCGTTTCTTCCAGCGCCGAACTGTTCGTTCATCCACGCCGGCGGCTTGGGCGGCCATCGGGACCGTCTTGCCCTCTAGGAGGGCTTCCAGCGCCTTCAGCTGTGGGCCTGGCAGATTTTCGGACAATATCGGACTTCCCCGCCATCAGCCCGGCCGGGCGTCCCGTAGCCTGGACGCCCGGCCCGCTCATGGCTTTTCAATAGTTAGAATGTTCTGGCGGCCTTGCTACGCTTCCACTGAAGGAATGCATCCCGTTCGGCCTCGAACTCAGCCCTCTGTTCGGTGTCTCTCTCGGCCGCCAGCTTTTCCACTTCGGCCTTCCGCTCGGCTTCCGCCTTGGCCTCCTCGGCCGCTTCTTTGTCCCTCATGGCTTTACCCGCGGCCATTTCGGCCTGGAATTCTTTCCAGGAATGGAAGGGATGACCGTTTGCATACCACAGGCGTTCCTGCATTAGGAACGCCCGTTCTTCCCGGTTCTCCATTCCGGCCGCCAGCAGCTGTTCGATTTCGGCCAGCCGCTCGGCCTTGGCCCTCGTTTCTTCTGCTGTTTCATAGTTCTGCATGGGTCACTCCGTAAATCCTTCTCTCTTGCGAACCTCAGCTACATAGCCGGGAACGCCCAGCCTCTGGGCAGCGTTCTCCGCATCCAGGACGCGTTCCGCGGCCTTGACTTGCTTCTGGGCGTCATGTAGGTCATCCGCTGCCGCTCGGCGCAAATCCCGTTCCAAGGCCGGGCGCAGTCTATCGGCCGCCTTGGCCAGGGCCTCTTCCGCCGTGGGCGTGAAGATGCTGTGGTCGAACTCGGCCAGCCGCCGCTGGGCGTGCCAATAGGCCAGCCAGCTCGGGACGCGTCCCGCGTCCGCTATCCGGTCGACATACTCGGCCACAGCGGAGGCGTTCGCAAGCCCGGCCACGTCCGCGGCGATGAAGGCCGACATCCCTGCCGCCTGTGGCCATTCGTCGCCGCGTAGCCACGAATAGGGATTGTCCATCTGGGCCAGCTCGGCGGCCGCCGCGGTCGACCGCTCAGAATGTTCCTCCACCATCCGTTCCAGCTCGGCCCGCTCGAACGCGGCGATCTCGGCCAGCTTCTCGGTCATGATGGAGGCGGAATACAGCGGTTCTCGGCTGCCGTTCACCACCCTGTAAAGCTTGCCGCGCCTCTCGTTTACGACCGCGGCCAATATCTGTACATCATTCATTTCCAGTACTCCTTATTAGTTCGCCTTTCCCTGCTGCTGGGGAATCATAATCCCGCCGCCCAGCGTCAACTGAACAGGGCTATCTTCCGGCGCTGGCCGGACAGGGTCGCCCGGGCCGAGCGCCCGCTTCATCAGGTAGGCTAGGCGATGGACTTCTTCGCCATCGACATCGGCGATGAAGTGGAACCATGCGCCGGCGCTACATACTCGGCGTCGACCGTCTGGCGGTCCCCAGAAGATGTGGGACGGCTGCCCGGGCGTGTCGCTGTTGACCTTCATCGCCAGATTAATCTTGTGGCCACAGACGGGACACGTCTGAACTTGTATCTGGCGGAATGGTTCGTTCTGCTTTATCATGATGTTGTGAATCCCATTTCACGAATGGGCCAGAACCGGATTCCGCCCGGTCCTGGCCCTCATTCGTATCAGAACGAATTCCCATCCAGGTAGATCGGCGCCGTGGCCGCGGCTACAGGCTGGGCGTTGCCGTTCAGGTAAGGCCGGACATCCTGAATCTTGTTGTACTCAGCGCCGTCATCCTTCCGGCTGATGACCACAGTCAGGAGAACCCGCTTCCCGATCAGATGGTCCGTGTTCAGGTTGTAGCTCGGCGGAATCATCTGACCGCCCATCGCCGCCCGCGTCCAGGCGTACAGCTTGGACTTCGGCGTGAAGGACGCCGAGGCCCAGCCCCACATGGTCTTGCCATCTTCCCGGTTCAGGAGCCGGAACGTGAACTTCAGCTGTTCACCGAACTGGCCCTGTTCCAGGTCGATCTGGTCGATCTCGGCGGGATAGTCGCCGGTCGGAACCACTTCATACGTTTTCTGCTGAATCGTGAATCCCATTTCACACTTTTCCTTTTTGCCTTTCTCGGCTTGTGTTTCTGTGCGGCCCTCGGCCCGGGCTGCTAGGCTTCATCGTCCTCATAGGACGTAATGAACATGGCTTCTCGGCCGTTCTCGGCCTTTCCGCGTTCCAGCTTAATCAGGCGCCGGATGGCCAGGCTTCCGAGCAGGTCCATAACCTCAGTTTTGGAAAGGCTTCTCATCCGCCGTGTGATGTAGCCGGCAGATACTCGGGCTTCCCCAGCCCGGCGCCATTCGTCCTGGACCGCCCGGAACACCTTGTCCACCTTAGCGGCCAGCGGATCCGCTTTCGGTTCTTCCACCTGCTCGAACAGGTTATGAAGCGATTCCCGCCATCGCTCGGCGATATGCTGGGCTTTCGCCCAATGGCGGAACTGAATCTGGCTGTGGCCTTCCACGCTTGCAAGTAGCATTGCAACACGCAATGCGGCCGTGGGGAGGCTGGCGTAGCTTGGCGCCAGGGTAAAGTTCGCTTCCTGTGATTCCCGATAGACGATCTCCGTCAGGGCGTCCATATAGGCGTAGAACCCATCATAGGCAGCCGGCGCAATGGTTAACAGCTCGGGCGCCGGAACACTGACAACGGGACGATTTTCGCCCGTAGGCTTATCTTCATCGTCTAGGATGGCCATAACGCCCGATTTTGGCTGCCCTAGCCGCTTGTGCCACTCGGCCGCGGGCTGAAGTACTTCGTTCGGAATATGCTCAATATGGCGCCATCTGGCTGTTCTCGGCCGGGCTTCCAGGGGCGGACAGGCAAACACAAATCGACTGAAGAAGCCATCCGCCCACAGCTCGGAATCCTCGGCGCCCATCTTGTTCAGGTTCGCCGGCGTCATCGAGCCGAGCAACGTCAAGTAACCATGTTCTGTGGCCTCGAGGCCACGCCCCAGCGTATGCTGGCCGAGCGGTTCGCCCCGGCCGGCCTGAAGCAGCAGCTGATACAGCCCTGCATACACGCCACGCCGGTTCAGGATGGAATGAATCCGGACGCCCAATTCATCGACATACAGCCCTTTGATATGCGCCCAGCGCCAGGCCTCGAGCTGTTCCACCCGTTCATCATCGGACAGGGCTTCCCAGCCCTTCCCGGTCGACCTGGGCGGGCGCATGATGCTGATCAGGTTCTCGGCTGTGCTGATGTAGGGATAGACTATCGCGCCGGCGCCCACGGCCTTCAGGACATGGCGGGCCACGTTCGCTGTGGTCGACTTCCTCCACAGCGTGGAGACGCCCACCAGGGCGGCGAACAGATTCGGCCAGATGGTGACAGTCAGTGTCGGGCGGACTGCGATTCGGCGGGCGGCCAGCGTAGACAGAAGCCACAGGGCGCAGGTCTCATGGTAAGTGTCCCACGCCGCGGGCGATTCTTCCCGGCTGAACTCGATGTAATCATCCAGCCAGCCCTTCTGTAATGCGTTCTCCGCGGGAATTGCCGCTGAATCCGGCAATCTGGGGAATCTCTGTGCCTCTTGGAAGAACTCAGCGGCCAGCTCGGGCGCCTCGATGGCCCTGGCCGTGGCCTCGGCGCCGGCGATGACCTTTCCTTTGTGGATGATGGTCCCGGCCAGCGATGGTTCATAGACCTCGGACGTTAGCTCGATGGCTTTGGCCACAGTCATCTGGCCGTAGGTGTCGCCATCGCCGCTGTGGCGATCATCCCACTTGTCCCGCATCAGTCCGGACCGCCTGAACAGCCGGTCGACGGCCGCGGCGTCCCGCCCGGTCCAGAAGGCCAGCATACAGGCCAGCGCCAGATCGGCTTCCGAGGCGGAAGGATGGCCGCCGGCGTCACCATCGAACAGGCGGCCGAACTTGGCGCCGTTCTCGGCCTGGCGGGCCAGGTCGAGCAGCTGATCATCGTCGGGAAGGCCAGCCACAGACGAACGCGCCGGCGCCGAGGCCTTCGGCTTCTTTTCGCCTACCA
>WBZM01002755.1_pt1 | contig 14534 bp, 11 predicted proteins | sample 5204271 | NCBI WGS metagenome assembly WBZM01 (sample SAMN12344346, study PRJNA552823) | activated sludge metagenome | biome: Activated sludge suspended growth; feature: Nitrification reactor; material: Wastewater; isolation source: activated sludge from nitrification reactor of wastewater...
CCGGGTTCGCCCGCGATCACGGCCTGCCCTCCGGTGCGGTCCGGGCGATCCTCGACGAGGACCACCACGGGGCCCGGACGCGCCCCCAGTTCGTCGAGGCGGTCAACCACCGCCTGGGGCTGGAGCCGCCGCTGACCCTCGACTACCTGCACGACTACGTCGCCTGCTTCACGCTGGAACCCGACAACGCAGCGGCGCTCAGGCGTGCCCGCCTTGCCGGTTGGACGATCGCCATCGCCAGCAACGGCGAGCAGCCCCAGCTCGACAAGATCGCCGTGGTCGGCCTCTCGGCCTACGTCGACGCCGTCGCGGTGTCGGCGATCGACGGGGTCCGCAAGCCCGACCCGGGGCTGCTGCGCATTGCCGCCGAGCGGGCCGGGGCCTCTCTCGAGGGATCGTGGATGATCGGCGACGACCCGCTCAACGACGTCCAGGCCGCCCGGTCTGCCGGGATCCGCAGCGTCTGGCTCCGCCGGGGCCGCACCTGGCCCGATGGTCTCGAGCCGCCGACGGCACAGGCCGACTCGTTCGCCGCGGCCGTGGATCTGGTGCTCGACTCAGGACCGTGACTCAGACACCTCTCTCGGGAACGTCGGCAGCGTGCCGCTCGACCACGGATCGCGCTCGCAGACCGCCTCGACGGTCGACAGGACGCCTGACAGTCCCCGTCGACGGGCGCGGGCCACTGCGGAGCTCAGCAGCTCGGACGCTGTGGTGTGGTCACGCCGGGCGATGTGGACACGCGCCATCCCGCACTCGGCCCACCCCAGGAAGGCAGGAGCATCCCAGTCGGTCGCGATACGCCGGGCGATCTCGTAGTGCCGCGCCGCGACCTCATCGTCGCGACACACCATCGCCAAGTCGCCGAGCGCCAGGTCGACCGGTCCGAAGCTGCCGGATCCCAACCAGCTCAGGACGCCTGCGTGTGTCGACAGACGGTCATACACCTTCCGGCAACGCTCGACGTCGCCAGTCGTGGCGACGGCCAGCCCGAGACCGGTCATCCCGCCGCTCCAGATGAAGTCCTCGGGAAAGGCGCCGAAGTCGTCAACCGACAACGCGTCGCACTGGATCCGGACCTCGTCGTGATCCCCCTCTTCCGCTGCCACGAGCGCCACGGCGACTCGCCACGCCGGGATGCCGGGCTGCTCATGGATCATCGGGCGAGCGAATGAGGCGAGCTCAGCCAAGCGTCCCTGCTGGTGGTGCATCGCAAAGGTCAGACCACCGACGACGGCGAGGACCCTCGACTCGGGCAGCCCCGCGTCGATGCAGGCTGTGGAGCACTCATCGATGGTCGATGCCGCCCGGATCATCTGCGACCGCAGCACCTCGAGCGTTCCGCGTTGATAGAGCACGACGCATCGATTGAACGGCTCGGGCACCCGCCGGAGCAGCTCCTCCATGACAGCCTGCGACCGATCCGCGGCGGCGGCTTCCGCTCGCATCAGGTGCACCGAGAACTTGATGCGGTGCCCCTCGAACGCCGCCTGGGGGTCGCCCCCGCCACCCAGCGCGACGAGGTCGTCGGCGATGCGGTCCCGCTCGTCCATGAGGTCGAGGGTGTCGACCGTCCAGTAGGCGTTGGCCAACACCTCGCCGAGGACAGCGGGATCCCCGATGCGGCGGGCGAGCTCCTCGGACTCGGCGTAGAGCTCACGGCTCCGAGCCTTGTCGGGTGCGACGCTGTGGATCATCGAGGCGGCGGCGAGCAACCTGGCCCGGAGCGCGTCGTCAGCGGATCTCGGCAGCGTCTCGAGGGCCTCGTCGAGCAATGCAGCCCCAACGACGTCGAAGACCCCTGCGGCCGACGTCGGTCCCGTCCGACAGTAGGCCAGCACGGCACCTCCGAGCAGCGACGGATCCCCGTCGGTCCGGGCCATCGCGATCGCATCGAGAAGCAACTGCTGGTGGGTGCGATCGCCCGCCCGCCGCCGGAGATCGCCCTCCTCGGTGAGCAGCTCTATGTGGCGTCGGCGATCCATCACGCAGTGGCGCACGCCGAGCTCCCGGGCACGGGCCAGACGCTCCGAAGCGGAGGTCAGGTCGTACGCATCGGCATCGAGCGCCGCCGCCGCGGTCAGTGAGTCAACCGCTCGTGCCGGGTCGACGGCCGCACACGCCTCGTAGTGGATGGCGATCGTGCCAGCCCAGTACGAGGGGTCGAGCTCCGCCAGGGCGTCGCCGAGCGCTTCGTGCAACGAAAGTCGTCGCGACGAGGGCAACTGCTCGTACAACGCCCGGCGGATGATCTCGTGGCGGAACGACACCACGCGGCTCCCGTGGTCCACGTGCACGAGTCCTGCCCGCTCAGCATCGGCGCACGAACGGACCCACCCCGGAACGACCGCGTCCAGGAGCGGGATCACAGCGTTGTGACCCGCGACCGCCAACACGTCCAGCAGCTCCTGGGTGTCGAGCGGCAACAGCCGGACGCGAGCCCGGACGACCTCGACGATCGAGGTCGGCATCGATGTGTCACCCTCGGACAGCGCGTCGGGGTCGCCACCGGCACGGTCGATCCGGTGTTCGATGAGCTCGCGGACGAAGAACGCGTTCCCTCCTGATTCGCCGTGCAGCTGGTCGGCGAGGTCCGGCGAGCAACGACCGAGACGTGCCTCCACCATGAGTCGCACGTCGTCGACCGCGAGCGGGGACAACGGGCGACGGTCGAGGGCTCCCCGGGTCGTCAGGAACGCAAGCCAGGCATCCAGAGCCGGGGATCGATCGCAGGGGGAGCGCATGGCTGCGACGAACCCGGCTCCCGTGTCGGCGTCGACGCAGTGCCGGAGCAGGTCGACGGTGCTGTCGCTCGCCCAGTGCAGGTCGTCGACCACGACGGTGGTCCGCTCTCGATCGGCGAGTCGGGACAACAGATCGACCATCGCTGCGAGCAGCCGATGGCGTCGCGATTCGGGTTGGATGTTCGGATCGGGCTCCTGGTCTGGCAGTGCGACCGCCATCGCCGCGCTCACCCGACACAGCGCGGGGGTCAGCGGTCCGATCAAGGACGCGAGGGCGTCGGTGGAGACGGAACGGACCCACTCGTCCAGCGCGGTGGACAGGGCCCGGTTCGGTCCGGCCGGATCCTCGGCGCACCGGACCCGGATCACGGTTCCTCCCTCGGACTCGAGACGGTGCGTCAGCTCCTCCAGCAACCAGGTCTTCCCGATGCCTGGCTCACCCTCGACGAGAGCGACCCGCTCGGCTCCGCCGCTCGAGGTCAGCCCGACCAGGTGATCCAGGTCGTGGGATCGGCCCACGAAGGTCGGCCGGCATCGAGGCTGAGCGGAAAGGTCGGCCCGGTCTGGCGAGCACCCGTCACCGGGCGGCAGGAGATCGTTGAGCGCCGGATCGTCCGCGACGACAAGCACCTCCAGTCGACGCAAGTCCTCTCCGGGCTCCAGCCCCACCTCCCGCAGACGGTCCCCCGCCTCGTGGAGGACCTGCAGGCTTCGTCGCCGTTGCTGGAGGCGGTGCAGCGCCAGAACACGCAGCCACCACCGTCGCTCCCGGAAGGGCTCTGCCTCGGTGAGGCCGGCGAGGACCGCTGCTCCTTCGGCGACGCGTCCGGACCGGATCAGCGCCTCGCACCGTCGCTCCTCAACCGACGCGCGCAGCTCGTTGAGGCGTTCGCGGTCGAACCGGGCGACGTCGATCTGGTCCAGCTCGAGCCACGGATCGCCGCGCCACAGCGACAGAGCCCGCTCCGCCGCCAGGACCGACGACCCGGGAGAGCTGTCGGAGCCGAGGACGGCGAGCGCCGCCGACTCGAACTCGCGCCGATCATCGGCGTAGCAGGAGTGGTCGAGCACGTAGCCGTCTCCCTGCCACCGTGGCCAGTCGCTGCCGAGCAGGGAGCGAAGCCGCATGGCGTGGTTCGCCACGCTGTGGGCAGCCGACGGCGGCGGATCCCGGGGCCACAGCGCGTCGACGAGCACGGTCATCCGAACCGGAGTCGACTCCCGGAGGACCAAGCAGCTGAGCATCCGTCGCAGCGCGGCCGAGCGGACCTGGACCGGCTGACCCGCGATCTGGACCGACAACGGACCCAGGACACCGATCCACACCGTTGCAGCGGCGCCGCGTCCCTCTCGCAACGCGCTCGTCGCCTCGGGACGAACCTCCGTCCGACCATGACCCCTCCCACTTCCTCCCCGGGTCGGTCTGTCAGCGCTGCGGACCACCGCGAGGGCGGTTCGAGAACTGGCCACAACCTAGCCCCGGGGTTCGGAGCCGGCAGGGAACAATGCTCGGATCGGGTCGGATTCAGGATCGGGTGATGGCTCAGGGCGCGGGCGGATCTGTCGTCGGCGGATCTGTCGTCGGCGGCTCAGTGGGCAGCAGATGCACCTCGATCCACGTCCGGATCAGATCAGTGTTCACGTTGTAGAAGATCGTGTCGTGGTCGTCTGTGGTCTCGAAGTAGTTGACCGACATTCCGGCGGCCTGCGCGATCGCTGCCATGGAACGTGACTGCTCGACGGGGACCATGAGGTCGAGCGTGCCGTGGACTAGCAGAAGTGGCGGATCCCCGGCATCGACGTATGCATCGGGGTTGGCGGCAGAGACGTCGCACGGATCCACGGGAAGCACCGGACAACCCATGTACTGACGAACGGCGAGGTCGCGGGTCACGTCGAGGCCGAGCATCCCTTCGAGATGCGACATGCCGGCGAGAGCGACCACGCCTCGGATCACAGGTCGGCCGGGGTCGAGCACCGGATCCCCGCCGGCGAAACCGGCGAGCATCGCCAGGTGGCCACCGGAGGAGTGCCCGATCAAGAAGATGTTGTCAGCGTCGAAGTTCCGCTCGGCCGCTGTCGACGCGACCCAGTTGACGGCCTGCACCACGTCGAGGACCTGCGTCGGGTGGACCGCTCCCGGTGCCATCCCGTGATCGATCGACACCACGCTGATTCCCTGGCTCGCCAACTCGACGATGCCTCGCGGGATCGTTGCCCGGGTGCCGACCGCCCAACCTCCGCCGTGGACCCAGATCACGACCGGTCGCGGTCCCACGCCGGTCACAGCTGGATAGACGTCAGCTACCTGGCGGCCCGCCGGGCCGTATCGGACCGCCAACTCCCCGGGCACCAGGTCGTCACGGTCGGGTCGTTGTTCGCCGGCGCCAGACCCGTGCAGGCGACCACGAGTAGCACGGGTACCGCTGCCAGCACGAGCACGATCGTGAGCTCGGCACCACGTGGTGTCCCTGTCGATCGACGTCCCATGACCGGCTCCTTCCCCGAACCCTGAACGGGTCTTCTCGGGAGCAGCCTCGGACGGGTCGGTCATTGTCGGATCCGGGTCGGATCACCGATCGATCACGATCCGATCACCGCGGAGCAGCACGAGCCTCCAAGGCGTCGAGGAGGGCGTTCTCCAGCACTTCGGGCAGACCCGGGTGGTTCCAGATCTGCTCGCGGGCGACCTGTTCGGCGGTCAGGCCGAAGGTCATGGCCTGGGCGATCTGCTGCATGAGCGTGGCGGCCTGCGGACCGATCACGTGACCGCCGAGGATCCGGCCGCTCTCGGGGTCCACCAGCACCTTGGCGAACCCGGTGAGGTCCTCGAGCGCCCAGCCGTAGGCGACGTCGCCGTAGTCACGGCGCCCGACGACGAACCGGCGACCGGCCTGGGCCAGCGTGGCCTCGGTCTCGCCGACCGAGCCGATCTCCGGGTGGGAGAACACGGCGTGGGGCACGACGCGCTCGTCGAGTCGGATCGGGTCCTCGGGGTGCGCCACGTTGTGGAACGCCACGCGGGCCTCGCGGTTGGCCAGGTGCTTGAGCTGGTTCGGGTTGCGGATGTCGCCGAGCGCCCACACGTTGGGGGCGGTGGTCGCCAGAGTGTCGTCGGTGACGACGTAGCCACGATCGTCGAGGGCGACTCCGGCCGCCTCGACGCCCAGCTCCGCGCCGTTGGGCCGCCGCCCGGTGGTCACCAGGAGGGTGTCGCCGACCACGACCGTCGGCTCGGAGGGACGAGCGCCATCGTCAGGGGAGCAGCCGTCGACGGGGGAGAGGTGCAACCGGAACTCGCCGGCCCGGTGCTCGACCGAGTCGACCCGGACCCCGACCCGCAGGTCGACGTAGCGACCGAACTCGGCGGTGAAGCGCTCCGAGACCTCCGGGTCCTCGTGGCGCAACATGAGGGCGCCGCGGTGCAGCACGGTCACCTGGCTGCCGTAGGCCGAGAAGACGTGACCGAGCTCCGCGGCGATGAACCCGCCGCCCAGGATCAGCAACCGTCGAGGCACCTCCTCGACGCGCATGATCGTGTCGGAGGTGTGGAACGGAGTGCCGGCCAGACCCGGGATGTCCGGGATCACCGGCGACGCCCCCGCCGCCAGCACCACGTGGTCCGCGGTGATGTCGATGACCGAGCCGTCCGCAGCAGTCACCCGCAGCGCCCGCTCACCGGTGAAGCGGCCGTCGCCGACGAACAGCCGGACGTTCGACTGAGATCGCCGGTAGACCTCGCCCCCGCTCGAGATCGGATCGATCCGCCCGAAGGTCCGATCCCGGATGGCGGGCCAGTCGATCCGGGGCGGCTCGAAATGCACCCCGAGAGCGGCCGCGTCAGCGGCCTCACGAACCCGATGGGCGGGCAGCACCAGCATCTTGGAAGGGATGCAGCCCCGGTTCAGGCAGGTCCCGCCGAACACTCCGCGCTCGACCATCCCGATCGACCATCCATCGAAGACGCCGGCGGGGATCGAATTGCCCGACCCCGTCCCGACGATCAGCAGGTCCACGTGGGTCGACTCGTTGGGCATCGGCCGAGACTACGGCCGGGACGGGGCCGACCCGGACCGGAACTGCAACGCGTTACAGTTCCGAACCGGCCGGTCGCGACACCACGCGACCCACCGACGTCGAGCACACCCGGCCCATCGGGGGAGATCCCATGCACATCGCCTACACGGAGGACCAGCAGCACCTCCGCGACGAGCTGCGCGCCTACTACGACGACCTGCTGACCGACGAGGTCAAGGAGCTCCTGCACCAGGAGGCGGGGGTCGGCCCCACCCACCGTCGCATCGTCAAGCAGATGGCCACCGACGGCTGGCTCGGCATCGGCTGGCCCACCGAATACGGCGGCCAGGGCCGCAGCCAGATGGAGCAGTTCATCTTCTTCGACGAGTCGATGCGCATGGGCGCCCCGGTCCCGATGCTGACCATCAACACGGTCGGGCCGACGATCATGCAGTACGGCACCGATGAGCAGAAGGACTTCTTCCTGCCCAGGATCCTGGCCGGAGACCTGCACTTCTGCATCGGCTACTCCGAGCCGGGTGCGGGCACCGACCTGGCCGCCCTGCGCACCAAGGCCGTCCGCGACGGCGACGAGTTCATCATCAACGGCCAGAAGATGTGGACGTCGCTGGCCTCGGACGCGGACTACTGCTGGCTGGCGGTGCGCACCGACCCCGACGCACCCAAGCACAAGGGCATCTCGATGATCATCGTCGACATGCGCTCGCCGGGCATCACCGTCGACCCGCTGCACCTGCTGTCCAGCCACGACATCAACGCCACCTACTTCGACGACGTCCGGGCCCGGGCCGACTGGCTGGTCGGCGGCGAGAACAACGGCTGGAGCCTGATCGTCAACCAGCTCAACCACGAGCGCGTGACGTTGTGCTCGCCCGGTCTGCTCGAGCAGTCCTACATGGAGGTGCGGGAGTGGGCGCAGAACACCACCAACGCCGACGGCTCCCGGGTGATCGACCGTGAGTGGGTGCAGCTCAACCTGGCCCGTGTGCACGCCGGGCTCGAGTTCCTCCGCCTGATCAACTGGAAGGTCGCCTGGACCGCCACCGAGGGCCGCCTCGACGTGGCCGACGCGTCGGTCATCAAGACCTTCGGCACCGAGTTCTACCTGGAGGCGTTCCGCCTGCTGATGGAGATCCTCGGCCCGTCGGCCTACCTGGAGCGCCACTCGGTCGGCTCGGTGCTCAAGGGCCGCCTGGAGGGCAACTACCGCAGCCTGCTGATCCTCACCTTCGGCGGCGGCACCAACGAGATCCAACGGGACCTGATCGGCATGTTCGGCATGGGCCTGCCGCGGGCGATCCGCAGCTGAGCATCCGGGACGGGACGAGAGGACGACACGACATGGACTTCACCTTCAGCGAGGAGCAGCAGGCGATCGGCGACCTGGCCGGTCAGGTGCTCGGCGACCGATCCACCCACGAGCGCCTGCGCGAGCTCGAACGGTCCGACGGCCCGCGATTCGACGCGGACCTGTGGGCCGAGCTCGCGGAGCTCGGCGTTCTCGGCGCCACCGTGCCCGAGGAGCACGGGGGAGCGGGGCTCGACCTGGTCGCCCTCGGCGCTGTGCTCGAAGCCGCCGGACGGACCGCGGCCGCGGTCCCGCTGTGGGAGACGCTCGGCCTCGGCGTCCCCGCCATCGCCCGCTTCGCCCCGGCATCGCTGGCCGCCGAGGTGCTGGCTGCAGTGGCCGCGGGCACGACGGTGTTGACCGCGGCGTGGCACGAGACCGGCGCCGAGCCGCTGGTGCCGACCACGATCGCGTCACGCTCCGGTGACGGCTGGACCGTGACGGGCACCAAGGTCTGCGTCCCCGCCGGCGCGATCGCCGACGCGGTGCTGGTTCCGGCGGCGCTCGAGGACGCCGGGTCGGTCGGCCTGTTCCTGGTTCGCTCCGATCGGGGCCGTGCCGACGGCGTGGGCATGGAGCCTCTCGTTACCACTCTCGGCGACCCCCAGGCCGCCCTGCTGTTCGCCGAGGCACCGGCCACGCTCGTCGCCGAGGGGGCCGAGGCCCTGCGCTGGGCCTACGAGCGGGCCGTGGCCACCCAGTGCGCGGTCGCCACCGGAGTGTGCGCCGAGGCGCTGCGCCTGACCGCCGACTACACCAAGGAGCGCAAGCAGTTCGACGTGCCGATCGCGTCGTTCCAGGCCGTGGCTCACCGGGCGGCCGACGCCTACATCGACACCGAGGCGGTGCGGCTGACCACGCACCAGGCGCTGTGGCGCCTGGGCAACGACCAGCCGGCCACCGCCGAGGTCGCCACCGCCAAGTTCTGGGCCGCCTGGGGTGGTCAGCGGGTCGTGCACGCGGCCCAGCACCTCCACGGCGGCGTGGGCGTGGACCGCGACTACCCGCTGCACCGGTGCTTCCTGCAGGCCAAGGAGCTGGAGCTGCAGCTCGGCGGGTCCACCCGTCAGCTCATCGCCCTGGGCGACTTCATCGCCCACGAACCGGTCTGACATCGGCCGGGGCAACCGACGGTCAGCGCTGCCCGCCGCGGGTCCTGCTCCCGTGCCGACTCAGGCAACCAGCCGGTCGAGAACCCGGTCGAGGACGTCGGACCCCTCCGATGGGACCTCGAGAGCCGTCCGGGCGTCCTCGGCCACTGGGACGTAGTGGTAGGGCAGGCCCTTGGACACCGCGAGGTAGTACATCGACGGATCGAGGGTCGGCGGGTCGAACAGCTCGACCACGTGGGCGGACCGGCTGATCAGCGACACGGCCAGGGCGTCGCGACCCCGACCGACGATCATCTCCGCATCGCGCAGGACCGCCAGCCGCTCGGCCACCGACCGCCCGACCCGGTCCAGATCGACGATGCCATGGAGGTCGAGGACCTGCTGGAGCTCCTCTCGGTCGGGCACGTCGGTGTCGGTCGCAGCCGAGACGTACACGCGTCGAGGTGCATCGGATGCTTCGGGCAGGGGTACACGATCGCTCCATCGGCGATACCAACTCGGCACAGCACCCGCGCCCGGACGGGTCACGAAGTTGGGGATGACGACCCGGGCCGCCCGGACCGGCTGACCGGGTTCGACCTCCCGGAGTCTGACCCGGTGCCCTCCGAGGCTCCCCAACAGGGTCGCCTCCATCTCACTCAGGGCCCCACCGTGGAGCAAGGTGATCGGACCGAGCCGCCCGAGCGCGGGATGGGCCACCAGCCCCGCCCGGGGAAGGTCGTCGACCAGCGTGTGGTAGTCGGAGCGGAGGGGAGATCGGAACACCGCCACCGTGCCGTCGAGGTCGAGCGGAGGGGTTCGCAACTCCTTGCCGTCGAGCGGAACTCGCCCGATCATCGGCGAGGTGATGCTCTCGGCGACCACCCGGCCGTCACGGGTGCAGACCACACCGCTGCCCGGCATCACCACGGCGTCGGGGATCACGTGCAACCGAGCGGGAGGCAGCGCAAGCCTCGATGTGCCCAGTCCCATGTTGCGGACCTCGGGCGACAGAGGGAGCGAGTCGATGCCCGGGCACGGCAGCGACTCGCCACCACCGAGGTGGATGAGCTCGGCGCCGCCCAGCATCGACGCCGGGACGGTACGGGGCCAGGCATGACCACGGCGAGCGCTGAGCCGGCCACGACCGGAGGGAGGCAACCACCTCGTCATCAGCTCCACCATCCTTCCCATCGTCACGGAACTGTAACCGAACTGAGCCCAGCGATGGATGACCGACCTCGGGGATATTCCGACCCCCCCCCGGACCGAGGCGCGACGACCCCTCCGACCCTCCGGTACCCTCACGTCGTCAGAGCGATCGTCGCCCTGACGACAGGCCGACCGGAAGGGGACCCACCCGTGAAGATCCTCGTCGCCACCGATGGCTCTCCGCACGCCATCGACGCCGCGGCCAGAGGGCTGGCCGTCCTCGGTGCGGCCGAGTCGGTCACCCTGCTGTGCGTCGTGCACACGCCCGCGGTCGTGTCGTCGGGCATGGAGTCCGGCTTCGCCGGCGGCATGGCCACGCCCGAGGTGGTGGACGCCGCGTGGGTGGGCGCCAAGGAGGAGGCCGACGCCAGCATCGACCGCACGATCGCGGCCCTGCCCGAGGGACCGGCCTACGAACGACGCGTCGAGACGGGCGAGCCCGGCCTCGCCATCGTCGCCGCCGCGGAGGAGATCGGGGCCGACGTCATCGTGATCGGGTCGCGGGGGAGAGGGGCGATCAAGCGCGCCCTGCTCGGCTCGGTGAGCAGCCACGTGGTGCACAACGCCTCGTGCCCGGTGGTCGTGACCCAGACCCACGACGCCTGACCGCCGAACCGCCTGGTTCGGCGCCCGCCGGCCAACTTGTAGTCCACCGACCGTCAGGCGACCTGCCAGCTACAAGTTCGGTGCCCGCCGGCCAACTTGTATTCCACCGACCGTCCTGCGACCTGCCAGCTACAAGTTGGGAGAGAGGGGTGACGGCCGTCGCGGCCTACGGACATAATCAGCATTTCCGGCGTTTTGCGAGAGGGTATCCCGTCGGGAAGCAGGCAAGTTGCACGCCACGACGGGTCAGGCCTCATCGGACAACAACAACGCCCGGAGGCGACGAACGAGCTCGTCGCGGGTGTCGGTGTCCCAGTCCCGGCCGTCCTCGACGTCACGCTCCATCTCGTCGACGACGTCACGCACGCTGGCCAGAACCACGTGCTGGTCGTCGAGGCGCCCGAGCAGATCCCTCAGACGATCTTCACCCCAGGACATCTCGTCCAGCCGCCGGCGTGCCTCGAAGGCCCTCTGACGACAGCTCCGCCGGCAGTACCTCCGTGGGCGGCCGGTTCCGGCCGGATCGGGCAGTCGGCGTCCACACCACGAGCAGCGGCCGTCGTCCCCCGCCGCCGGTCCCCCGCCCCGTAGTTCCGTCACAGTGACGAATCTAGGCCGGCGGACGACGCGGCTGGTGCCACTGCAGGATCTCGTGGGACGGACCGAGCTCGACCACGATGTCGGCACCGTCGCGCATCGGCTCGATGTGGTCGCGGTTGTTCGGGACGTTGTAGGACTCCCACACCCCCACCGCGGCCTGCCGCAGTCCTGTCTCGTCCAGGCCGCGGAACAACCCGAGCACCGAGGTCGAACCCTCGTCGAGACCGGCGACCAACTCGACGAAGCGATCCACGAACCATTCCCTCAGGAGGTCGGCCTCGGCATGCAGGTAGACCCCGAGGTCCAGACGCGGCCCGAACGTCTCCTGCAGGACGACCACTCCCTCGAAGATCACCACGTCGACCGCGCCGACCGGTTCGCTCCCCTCCACGACGTCGTAGTCCTCGTGGGAATACCTCGGTGCCACCACATCGCGATCGCCGGATCGCACCGCGTCGAGGAACCCGCTGGCTCCGAGGAGGTCATATGACTCGGGAAAGCCCTTGCGCTCGAGGATCCCCCGCTCAGCCAGCACCGCGTTGGGCCACAGGAAGCCGTCGCCCGCGACCACGACGGTCACGAGACCACCCTGGCCACGAAGGCGCTCGGCGAGCGCGGCGGAGTAGGTGGACTTGCCGACGCACACCGGGCCTCCGATGCCGACGACCACCGGTCGAGCCGTCCTGGCACGGTTCCGATCAGCGACGAGGTCGCTCACGCGGCGGAGCACCGGGTCTGGATCCAGATCGGGCTCGGCGCTGACCCCGACGTCGGGGTCAGGCACCGTCGGATCACCCATGTCCCCACGATGTCACGATCACCCGGGGGATGCTTGACATCGATCGGCCCGGGGTGTCCCCTAGGGGTGCGGGCCGGACCCGTCCGGCTCGCGCAGCCCAACCCAGGCCACACAAGATCCAGGGAGGTGCCGATGTCCAACCGCCACCGCACTCGTCGGTCCGGAGCAACTTCTGCGCTGCAGGAGGAGCGAGATCTCCGAAAGGCGGAGCACCGACGGGTGCGACGCACGGTCAACCAGAGTCTCCATGTCGCCACCATCGACGGGGAGCTCGATGACCTGGTCCTGGAGGTTCCGCACGCCACCCACGGCTACACCGACGAGCACGACGCCCCGGAGTCCAACGAGGTGCAGCGGCCCCGCAAGCGGGTGCGGCACTGGAAGCAGACCTTCTGGAAGCGGCGGACGAACATGCGGAGGCGGCGGGCCGAGGCCTACCTCACCTGAGCGGACGTGCCGGTCCACCCGCCGATGCTCCGGCACGCGGGTGGACCGGTGATCGGATCAGCGCACCGGCGGTCAACACGACAGCCGGCGAGCAGCATGCTCCGTTAGCGTGACGGCGTGGTCCGTCGTCGCCCCGACGAGCGCTCGCTCGTCCCGATCATCGACCGGATGGTCGACCAGCGATACGCCATGGCCGTCGAGGTCGTGTCGCGGCTGCGCGCCGAGGATCCCTCAGCCACCGCCGACGAGCTGGCGGAGCGGCTGATCCGCCGCTGCGCCAAGGAGCTCGCGGTGGGTGGAGCGGTCGCCGGCGGAGCGGCCGCGTCGCCGGTCGCGGGCGTCGCGGTCGCCGCGGCCACCGCCGGGGCCGATGCCACCTGGTCGATGGGCCGGCTGTCGGAGATGATCATGGGCATCGGCCTCATCTACGGCCACCCCCAGCACACCGTCGACGAGCGCACGGCGCTCGTGCTCGCCGTGCTCGGGCTGTCCGAGAGCGCTGCGGTCGGCCTGACCGGGGTGGCGGCACGAGTCGGCTCCCGGGGCGGCGCCCGCCTCGTGTCACGCCTGCCCTCGGGGGCTGCCGCCCCCGCCACCGCCGGCGTGACGAGGCGCACCCTCGCCAAGCTGTCGAGCTCCAAGGGACCGTGGAGCCTGGCCGCGCTCGTGCCCTACGGGCTGGGTGCGACCATCGGTGCGGCGGGCAACGCTGTGCTGGCCCACTCCGTCGGCCGGGCCGCCCGCCAGTACTTCTCGTCGACGATGAGCCCCGCTCCCCCGCGCCACGACCCGGTGTGCGAGGACGCGGGCGAGGGCGAGGTCCTCGACGAGCCCGTCGGCTCCGGACCAGCCGATGCGGGGGCGGCGTCCGGGGTCGTCGACGCCGAGATCGTCGACGCGGTCATCGTCGAGACGGTGCGGATCCACACCACCGGCGATCACCCCCCGGCGCCGGGCTGACTCCCCCACCGGCAGCTGCACGCACCGACCGCAACGGCCGTTCCCGGGAGCGGGGCCGTGGGTAGCCTCGGCCCATGACCGACATCACCCCGGCGTTGATCGACGGAGCCGACGTCCTGACCGCAGAGGTCAACGAGGTCGTCTCCCCGTACGACGGTCGTCCCGTCGGTGCCGTCCCCGCCTGCGGCACCGAGCACCTCGACCGAGCGATCGCGGTGGCGCTCGAGCGCCACCGCGGCGGCCCCCCTCCCGCCCACGAACGGGCCGCGGTCCTGGACCGTGTCGCGCAGCTGCTGTCGGAGCGACTCGACGAGTTCGCCCGGTCGATCTCGGAGGAGTCCGCCAAGCCGATCACCACCGCCCGGGTGGAGGCGCAGCGGGCGGTCGACACGATCCGCTTCTCCGCTGCGGAGGCCCGGACGTTCACCGGCGAGATGGTCCCTCTCGACGCCTCGTCGGCGGGCGTCGGCAAGCTGGGCTTCACCAAGCGGGTCCCGATCGGCGTCGTCGGCGCGATCTCGCCGTTCAACTTCCCGCTCAACCTGGTGTGCCACAAGATCGCTCCAGCGGTCGCTGCCGGCTGTCCGGTCGTCCTCAAGCCCGCGTCGAGCACCCCGCTCACCGCGCTGCGCATCGCCCGGCTCTTCGAAGAGGCCGGCCTTCCGCCCGGGTGGATCAACGTCGTGACC
>WBZM01002758.1_pt1 | contig 14524 bp, 7 predicted proteins | sample 5204271 | NCBI WGS metagenome assembly WBZM01 (sample SAMN12344346, study PRJNA552823) | activated sludge metagenome | biome: Activated sludge suspended growth; feature: Nitrification reactor; material: Wastewater; isolation source: activated sludge from nitrification reactor of wastewater treatment...
CTGCAAACCGTGCACGAACAGTTCTTCGAACAAAGGCTCTGCTTCCGCAGAGTCCATCACGTCAGACGCCTTGTCCACGCCGAACTGCTGGGCGATCACTTCCAGCTTCTCTTCCAGCACCTGGCGCACTCTGTGCTCCACAGTGTCTTCCAGCACGAAGTTGATGGCGCGCACCACATGCCGCTGGCCAATCCGGTCGACACGACCAATGCGCTGCTCAATACGCATCGGGTTCCACGGCATGTCGAAATTCACGATGACGTGGCAAAACTGCAGGTTCAAACCTTCGCCGCCAGCATCCGTCGAGATCAGCACGCGCACATCCTGCGAGAATGCCTTTTGCGCCTTGGTGCGGGCATCCAGATCCATGCCGCCGTTGAGGGTGGCTACCGAGAAGCCACGGCTCTCTAGGTAATTGGCCAGCATTGCCTGGGTTGGCACAAACTCCGTGAAGATCAAGACCTTCAGTGCCGGGTCGTTTTCTTCCTGCTGCAGCTTGTAAATCAGCTCCAGCAACGCCTCTGCCTTGGCATCGGTGCCCGAAGCCTCGGTCTCGCGGGCCAGGTCGAGCAGCGTTTCCACCTCAGACTTTTCCAGCTCCCAGCCAGTAGCCTGCATGGCCAAGTCCACTTGCGACTGGCCGTCCAGATCGGCCCAGTCTTCCTCGCTGGTGTTTTCAAACAAGGAGGGTTGCGCCTGAGGCTCCTCCAGCAGCGCCATGCGCTTTTCCAGCGTGGTACGTATGGCTGCTGTGCTGGACGTCACCAAGCGCTGCATCAGAATCATCAGGAACCCGATGTGGCGCTGCTTGGCCGCCATTGCCTGGTTGTAGCCGTGGCGCACGTAGTCGGTTACGGCTTCATACAAGCGCTGCTGTGCGTTGTGCCGCGCCTGCCATGCCACCGCTTGGAGCCGGGTCACTCGCGGTTTGAACAGGGGCTGGCCATCGGCATTGATCGACAAGCGCTTTTCTGTGCGAATCACAAACGGACGCACGCGGTCTCGATTCACGCTGCTTTCGTCCGGGAAGGCTTCGCGATCCAGCAACTGCATCAAACGCAGGAACTGGTCGGTCTTGCCTTGGTGCGGTGTGGCCGACAGCAGCAGAAGATAGGGTGAAGCCTCGGCCAGCGCTGCACCCAGCTTGTAACGCGCCACTTGTTCGGTGCTGCCCCCCATGCGGTGGGCTTCATCGATGATGACCAGATCCCAGGAGGCGGAGATCAGATCTTCAAAGCGCTCGCGGTTGTAGTTGTTGAGTTGCTCCAGACTCCAGCCACGCCGACTCTCCATCGGCTTGACCGAATCCAGTGAGCAGATCACCTGGTCGTGCATACGCCACAGGTTGTCTTCATCCCCCTGGTTACCACTGCGCCACTGCCGAAACGCGGCCAACTCAGAGGGTTCGATGAACTGCAGATGTTCACCAAAGTGCAGGCGCATTTCCGCCTGCCACTGGCGCACCAGCCCTTTGGGCGCAACCACCAGCACGCGCTTCACCCGGCCCCGCAGCTTCAATTCGCGCAACACCAGCCCGGCTTCGATGGTTTTGCCCAAGCCCACCTCATCAGCAAACAGGTAGCGAATGCGGTCGCGGCTGATGGCACGATTCAGTGCGTACAACTGGTGTGGCAGCGGCACCACGCTGGACTGGATGGGCGCGAGCAACAGGTTGTCTTCCAGCGCATCCAGCAGCTTGGCCGCCGCCGTGGTGTGCAGGATTTCCTCCACCGTAGGGCGAACACTCTCGAGCGGCGCAAGGTCCGAGGCGCGCGCCCGCACCACTGCGTCTTTGGCAGGCAGCCAAACGCGGTAGATACTTTCGCCCCACACCTCCTGCCGATCGATGACGCGGCACGACGCAGCCTGCCGCGTCAGCCAGCACCAATCGCCAACATTGAAGCCGCCGCCCGCCACGCTCAGAGCCCGTCCTCGGTACGGGTCAATGCCATGTCATACAGGGTGAGCAGCTTTTCGTCTTCCTGCAGCGTTTCCTCTGGCAGTTTGTTGGCGATGTTGATGATGGTCTGGTACTCCTTGGCTGCCCAAGCCGCCCGGAAACCAGCTCGCAGCACTTCCAGACGCGACTCCTTGATCTTGCGACCGGTGAAGGCCTTGTAGGCCTCGAACTCCTTGAGCAGCGCCTTCTCGCGCTTCTTCTCTAGGTCCTGCGCCTTATTCGGGTCGGGCACATACCAGCGATCTTTCGCCTTGGCGATCAAGCGCGGATCGTCTTTTTCCAATCCGCGCAGATCCTTGAAGTTTGTAGATAGCAGACTGTGGATCTGGCTGGGCACTTCCCCGGAACCGTCGTACTGAATAAAGTTGCTTTCAAGCAACTGGGCCAGCTCAGGGATCACTTCGCCTTTCTTCTTCGCGGCTCCAACGATCGGAATGTATTCCGTGTGGATTTCAGGATAGGTAGACGGTTTGCGCTTCAAGAAATTGCTGAGCCAATCGATCGCACTGCGCTCATCCGACACAAACAGCTCCATCGCGCGCACCTGGGGAATCTGTTGGCGCTTCTTGTCGTACTCCACGGCTTGGTCTGGCAAAAAGTACATGCCATCGCGCTCTGCGAAGCGCTGCGGCAGTTCAGCCAAAAACTCTGGAGTGGAAAGCGGCACCATTACGCCGTGACGAATAAACCAAGAGGCCATACGGTCATAAATGCGGCGTGGATCGCGCTCAACGATATTGACTAGCTCGGGGAAGTCACCTCCGGTGACTTTGACGGCTGGCAACTGTTTCAAATGTGTCTGTACAAAATCCCACGCCGATTCGACCGTCGGCCCGTGTTGACTAAGTCGATCCTCAAGCCCTCCGTTGGGCTTGTAGGCCGAGATCACCAAATCCTGCTTCACCGTATTCGGCGACACAACTTGCTGAAAACTACCTTGAACCTTATCTAAGGCGGTAACTTCTGCTACAACAAACCCCACCTGTTGCAAAGCGACTTGAATAGCATTCCAAACGGCCGCGCGGCTATTGGAGAACACCACGGTCATCCATCTGCCCGGCTTCAGAACTCTGTAATACTCAGCAAAACATTTCTGCATAAGAAGTTGGTACTCAGGGATACCTTTTTTCTTAACGCGATCAATAATGGCTTCTGATGCGGGGGCAGTAGTTACTCCATGCCAGGACTCAACAAAGAAATTTAAGTCCGAGTAATAGATGTTTTCACCAAATGGTGGGTCGGTGAAAATGTAGTCCACCGATTCTTTTGGTAGGGTTGTGGCGTGGGCACTACCCGTCCCGATAATCGCATTTCCAACGCTGGTTTTGAATGCTGAGAATGCTTTGACCAAACGGTCGAGCTTGCCTTCAAATTGCGCCCAGGGGCTCACTTCGGAAATGATTGATGGGACATAGAAAACGCCCGGCAGATCAAGCCCCACCTGAGAACCGCCGATGCGTCCATGCTGAATCGGCTTGTATCGATTCAGGACAGACATCCCACGGATGCCTTGCTCGATGAAAAACATGAGCATCTGCCGCACTCTTTGGTCTGGATGCTGCTTTGCTTTGCGCCAAAGAAAGGCCATAGATTGCATCGACCTATCAAGGAACATGAAGTGAACTGCAGCTGTGTTGGTTGTTTTCATTCGCCCAACGCGAGTCATCTGACAATCCGGCAGTCTGTCCATCGGAAAGTCATCTGGAATAGGCAGAGACTTGATGCGCTGCAAAACCTTCAAATCATTTGCATCTGGTTTTTTCTCGTACTTGGTTTTCCCAATTCGATATTGGATAAATGCGGGGACGCGTTTTGGTCGCTTTTCAGGGGTATTGGTCGCTGGATCAAGAAAACTTTCGAAGGATAGGTCCATCTGCTCCTTCGTTCCCATTGCTCCACAATGTGGGCACGTAATGACGTCATCAACACGCTGAGTCTCCTCGTCGAGTGCGACATCAGTAAAAATTAGCTCGCCAGCGCAAGACGAGCAGGACAGGACCTCACTCCAAACCGTGTACTCGATCCTTGCTTTCGTAACGCCATCGCTATGCAAAGTCTCATACATCCATCCAAGCTCATCCTCCACATCCTTTAGTAGCTTGGTGCCAGCTTTGGAAAACGCCTGAACATCGAAAGGCAAGTTGTAATTGGCAGCAATAAATGTGGCGGCCGGAGACAAGTCATTGATGACAACTTTTCTTGATCCCCACCGTGGCAACGCCTTGCCCTGTTTTTTCCATTCTGTTTCCAGCTCGTGGCGATACGTGGGTGGTGCGATTGCACACCACTGAGCGGCCACCCCGGTCATTCCTGAGCCGCCAAAGCCATCTAGTACGATTTCGCCAGGCTCTGTGTAATGGAGAATTGATGGCACGATCGCGAGATGTGGCACCTTTGTGTGATAGGAATGTGCACGATATATCTGGTCCGTCTTTCCCACTGAGACATCAATTGTTTGCGGTTCTCGGCTGTACTTTAGGCTTGGGTCATACTGTTTTCCGTTCTGTCGCACGAATTCTTCGAGGAATGGGTTTGGACACGCGGTGTAGTACGGTGGGTCCGACATCGCCAAGATGGCCTCGTCCGTCCCCTGCGGGAAGCCTTCGATTTTGCGGAATGCCGGATCTTTGAGTTTGTCAGCCAGTAATTTCAAAAAATGCTCGCGGCGCGCATCTTCGCTCGGGAACGTCTGGCCCAGACATTCCACCGGAGCGGATGGTTTGGCTGAATCATTAAAAAGGGAGCTGGATGATGTCATTGTTCTGGTTCCTGTTTGGTGGCAGGTTTATCCTGCATACGCAGGGTTTTGAGTTTCACGCCGGTTTCGGTTAGCACGTACTGCTGTTTGGAGGATGTGGGCTTGTCTGGCACCGTCATGCGGATTACGCCGCCTGCCAGCAATGGCTCCAGATGCTGGGCCTTGAAGTGTGGACGCTGCTTGTATCCGGAAATGTTGAGCAGTTCGCTGAGCGTTCGCGGAGTGTCGGTGTGCTCAACAATCAGCCATTGAATGGGGCTCAACTGAACAAGTGCTTGGACTTGTTCAGTCACCTCAGGCACGACTTGTACAGTGACTTGTTCAGTCGCCGCCCCCTGTGCGGCATGGGTTGTAACTGGTTGATCTTGCTGGGAAACAACTGCGCCGGACGGCAAGAACCTCTGCCTCAGATGCTCCGCCAAAGTGTACAAGTGGGCACCTTCGGTCAGCGGTGCCAGCAAGGCTTGTACGGTAAGTCGCTGAACAAGAGCCAATGCCGCCGGTCCAGACAGGCCGGTTAGGCCTTTGATGTCCGCCAAATCGACCTGCCCTTGACGGATAAGGTAAGCGAATACAGCTGCCTCGTGCTCCGACAAGCTCATGCCCAAGCTGGCTTGAGCCAGCAGTTGAGCCTCGCTCAACAGCTTTTCTTTGCTTAAGCGAATGCGAAAAATTTTTTCGGCTTTGTTGTTGTCGATCTCGGGCGGTACGTAGCCCAATTTACGCCAGCCTTCAAAAATTGCACCGACGCCGGTACCACCTTGATCGGACAAACCAACGCGACGAAAGGCACTCACGATACTCGGATTGCGAACCTCCTTGTCGCCCGGATCAAGTAGCTGCTCTGCTGAGGCAAAAGCATCGCCGGGGTTAAAAAATTCGGCGCAGTCACGAAACAAGCGAATTGCAGGAACGCGTGTGTGGTCACCAAAATCTTGGTGTATCAGCAAGTTAATCGCGGCTTCGCGGAAGGAGATGTAATCTGGCGGATCATCGTCGCGGCGCAAAGTTGCAGCATCCACCGAGAACGGCCGCTCACTGTGCTTGAAGTAAAACTCAATGACCGATTGCCAGGCTTTAATCAGGTTTTCTTCAACGGTAACGCGGTCAGCCCAACGTACGCTTGGTGTGTATTCGTCTTTCTTGTAACGGTAGAGCTGTAGGTCAACCACCATGCGTGGCAGAACCTGCCTCACGTACTCGTCAGCTCCGAGAACCAATATGGCCGCACGCGTTGGCAACAACACTCCGCCACGCTCAATGACAAAACCCCATTTGCGTAAAAAAGTGGCGTTGTCTTGCGTGCTGCCTTTGCCAGGGTTGCTGATATCAAATCGCTTGCGATACCAATTCACCGAAGCCTCGTCAAAGCACTGGTGAACATCCAGATCCAGCGGCTCTGCATCAAAGCGATCCGATGCGGCATCCCGCATAAAGCGCTGCAGCTCGTCGCCCGTGCAAGTGTCGTCTCTGCCGCCACGGCGGACATAGGATTTCTTGGGATTGCCATCGATGTACACAGGCTTCTCACTTCTTTGTGCTTCTGGCACATAGAAAACGATAACCATGCCTTCATCAAGGCTGTGTATCTTTCCGTCGACAGGGAGAAAGATGCTGATCTTGTTCTTGTCCCTTATTTGACCCAAAAAATCATTCTGTACTTTGTCGGCATCAACCACGCCGGAAACCGAAAAGGTTCCGTTCTGCTGTTTGACGCCAAATACAAGATAACCCCCTGCCGTGTTAGCAAAGGCGCTCACTGTCGACAACGCGTCCTTTGGTACCGCCCAAGCCGCTTCCTTGAATTCAATATCGTTCCATTCAATGGAATTCAATCGGTTGAGGAGTTCATCGCGATTCATAGTCACTCCACGATGAAGCGCAGTTTTTCGGGGTCTTCCTTACCCTTGCAGCGCTCTTTCAGGAAGGCATCAAACCGCTCGCGCACATCCTTGAGCGTGGCCGGTGAACCGCCCAGCAGCAGCGCCTGCTTGATCTCGTCGGTCTTGACCACCACTTTCTCCAGGCCGACCAGCGCCATCTGCACCGCGTTGGCAAACTCGCTGGTGACCGGGTCTGGCAGCGTGCGTGAGGACAAAAAGGCGTTGATTAGCTTCTTGCTGGCGTCCGGCAGCAAGCCGAGACTTTCCTGCGTGAAGGGGTCTTCCAGGTTTTCCAGCAGGGTTTGCTGCCAGTTCGCGACAAGCTGATCCAGATCGTCATCCAGCTTGTGCAGCGCTTTGGCTGCGGGGATGCTCAGCTCCAACTGTTCTGCGGAGGGGCGGTACTGGCAGTGCGGGCACACGGCGACCGTGTTGAGAGTGGGTTCGTCCAGCGCGGAGCAGCTCTTGAGGCCATTGAGTGCCTCTTCAAACGTGGTGAGCTGGCTGACGTTCATCATTTCCACACCGGCCAGGACGCGCAGGCCTTGTAGACGCGGATCGTAGCGCAGGGTGTTGCGGCTCTTTTCTTCCGACACGCCGAGCCGCGCCTTGGTGTGGCTAGCGATGTAGGCCTTTTTGTAGTCTTCCTTGAGCTGGTTGAGCGTTTGCCGGTACTCGCTGGCGTGTTCGGCCGTGCGGTCTTTGCTCAACTTTTCCTGCATTGCCTTGCGCGCGGCTTCGGCCTGCTTGACCCACTCGTGCCCGGCAGGCAGCACCATTTCGGCCTGGGACAAGTAGGCAGCGGTGCTGCCCAGCTCCACCACCAGATCGAGCATGCGTTCAACGGCTGCAAGGATTTCCAGATTCTTCTTCTGCGCCTCGATGTCCTCTTGGGTGACGCGCAGATTCTTCAGCTTGCCGACGGTGTTGTACGGCGACAGGTCTTCGGTGAACTTCTTGAGCGAATCCAGCCGGGCGTGCCAGTCTTTGGCTTCTTCCTCGCGCAGCAGATTTTGGCCCCAAAAACCGAGCTTGCCTTGTTGCAGGTCGGAGCCAGCCTTGAGTACCCGTGGCGTCATGGCGCTGATGCGGTCTTGCAGCTCGCGCACCGCCTCTGGGTCACCCTGCGTAGCCTTTTGCGCCCAGCCGGAGGCCAAGCCAAAGAACTCGAACAAGGCCTTCAGGACGGCGACATTGATTTCCTTGGGCGCTTCGATGTGTTTGAACTGCTTGAGATCTTCAAGCGAGCGTTCAGCCAGTTGCACCAGCTTGCCGGAATCGATCTTGTCGCCGGTGATGGACAGCACCAAGTCACCGGAGTAAACCAAGCCGCTCAACACGGTGACCAGCAGGTCGGGTTCCAAGCGGTACTTGATGGGCGCAAAGTATTCGACATCCGCATTGCCCGAGAGCAGTTCGCTGCGGTTGAGTACCTGGCCGTGGCCTTTTTCCTTCAAGCGCTTGAGAACCTCTTGGGCATAGCGGGAGTTGGCTGGCTCGACCCGATCGCCGTCCAGCAATTCCAGTGCATCCAGAACGGCAATGGCGTCTTTGGTGCGGTTGCCACCGGCCAGGGCGCGCAGTGCATTGCCGACCAGTTGCTTGCGGTTGCCTTCGGTGAATAGAACCGAGAACGTGGGGTATTCCGGGGCCAGATCGACAAAGTGCTGGCTCAGGGCCAGACCGGAGGTGATGTTGACCACGTCGCGGAAGTTGATGCGCTCATCAGGCCCAAGGCGCGCACGGTCACGCAGGGAGATGCCTTTGGACCAGTCTTGCAGAGTCTTGGTTTTGCCTTGGTAGGTCACCTCGAAGGCGGTCATCTGCTTTTCCTGGAGCCATTTGCCCATGGCTTTGAGAAAGTCCTGGGCCTTGGACATGTAGATGGCCTTGGCTCCGCCACTGGCGGTGGAAGCCAGCTCCAGCGCCGCAGCGTAGGAGGACAGGTGGCGCTTGATGTCTTCGTCCAGGCCTTTCAGGCGGAAGAAGACTTCATCGGCCAGGTTGTTGTCCGTGAACTTTCGCTTCTCGAACGGCGGGATGAAGTAGACGTAGAAGTCCCGCTCGGGCTGGGCTGTGGGCCGGTCGTTCGGTGCGCCAAAGAACAGGTAACCGATGCGATCGGCACGGCGTTCCTGCCATTCGATCTGGTACTGCCAGATCTGGAAACCTGAGACGTAGCTCGGGTCGTTCGGATTTTCTCGAACCAACTGCAGCAGTGCTGCGTAATAGGCGCGGTCGAGCTGGTCGTCATCGAGGCTGCCGATGCGGTTTTCGATTTGCGCGTCGTAGTCGATGTCTTTCTTCAGGTCGAGGTAGTACTGCTCGGTGTCAGCGGCCTTGGAGATGAATTGACCGTTGACGGTTTTCAGTACTTCCCGCAGGACCGTGACGACCTTGGAGAGCAAGTTCTCCGCAGCATCGCCCGGCAAATCAGCAATGGTCGGGTCAAACAAGCAAAGCGCGTCACGCAACTCTGCTGCCGTGGGGCCGATCGGCACATGGATGTCGCCGCCGGTGGTCAAGCGATGCACGGCCAGTGCGTTGATGACGCGCAGTGCCATCCCCTTGTAGGCTGGGCGCGTGAACGACTGCTGCACGCGAGACTCCAGCACGTCGGAGACGCGCAGAACCTCCTTGATGTTGGCATCTGGGCGCAGCGCAGAATTTTTCTTGATGGTCTGCCAGTAGCTCTCATAGCTGATGAGCTCAGGCTTGTCGGTGGGCACTTCCTGGTCGAGTAGCGCCTTCATCGCGGCTTCGATGGTGGTCAGTGCGCCCCGTTTTTCGGCGAAGTGGATCTGCTCAAAGGTTTTGAGGTAGTCCGGGTGAACGGGGAACAGGCGGACGTACTCATCCATGCGTTCGTTCATGGAGCCGTAGAACTTGGTGAACGGCGTGAGGTACTCGCGGATCTTGTTTTGCTGATCGACACTCTTTTTCAGCAAGCGCGCAGCGACGACAAAGCTGACGTCATTGCGGTCGATCAGAATTTGCGTAAAGCGTTCGTGCACGCGGCGCATGCTGCTGGCGACGTGCTCGAAGCGGGCGCTGTCGAAAATGGCTTCCTGCACGCCCGCCACAAAGCGGAATTTGAGGTGCTTGGTGACTTCGCCAATCTGACGCAGGATGGCCAGATCCAGTGCCAGTTCGTGGCCGCGACGCGAATCGAGGTACTCAAGGAACTCGTCCACCACCAGCAGGATGCCTTGGCCAGGGTAGACGTCTTCAAACGCCCCCATCATTTCCTCGAAGGAGTGCTTGTTGTCCAGCTCCTGATCGGCGGTGGGGAACGTGTAGGAAACGCCAAGGCTGGCCAGGAACTCTTGTAGCCTGCGGGTGATGATCTGGCGCAGCGGCATTTCCAAACCGCCAACTTCGATGCGCAGCACCTTGAACTTGCCCGCGATCGAGGTAGCGGCTTCGGCCACCTTAGGATGGCGGATCATCGGCGCATACGCTGCATCCTCGGCCACCAGCGACAACACCGACATCAGGTGCGACTTACCCGTACCGTAGTTGCCGACGATCAGCACACCCTTGTGGTCAACGGTGTCGTCGAAGCTGAGTTGGGGAATCATGAGCTTGGCGATCCGCTCTGCCATGTCATCGGAAATGACATAGGTGGTGACGAGCTTCTTGGCCTCATCGGGCCGCCCGGCATCGAGCAATTGAATGACCGATTCGATTTGTTCGAACTGGACCAGATCACCGTATTTCATCTTGTTAGCCATGTTTTCCTCGTTCCCCTATGCTTCAAATCTCGATTGCGACCACGCCATCAGCGTCGTAGTCGCGATATTCCGGATGGGTCATTTCGGCGTAATACAACCGATTCCCGCGTAGTTCGCCGGGCCAAACCGCCACGACACGCTTTGCGTGGGCCAGCCGCTTGATCAGATCCAGCGGATTGATCTCCAGGCCGCGCTCAAACAACAACTCTATGTTGTCGAGCAGCAGCACCTCATCTTTGCGCTGCTTGTCAGCGATTTCCCGCAGCAGCTGGCCCGCAGAAAAGCCACGCGCTGCATGAGGCGTAGCCGACAAGCGACGCCCCAACTCCAGGTTGATGTTCAGCGGCTGAACACCCAGCTTGGCTCCCAGCTCCTGCAGCAACTTCGTTTTGCCGCTGCCACGTGGCCCGGCCAGCACGATGAGCTTCGTGTGCAACTCGCCAAGCTGGTCTACGTACCGTTCAAGTTTCGTTAGCATCAGCGGCCCCTCATTCCGCTTCGGCTTCTGGCCGAAGGTGGTCAGGCGAGCGGTAGCCGGGTGCCAACAGCGCGTTCTTGACGCCGTAGAGCGCCAAATGGTCTTTCAGCCAGAGTCGGTACTCGTGACCTTGCAAGCTGTGGTCTGGCGAGGCATCAACGCTCCAACGCTGGAGCATGTAGCCAGCGACTGCCGCACGGACGTGCATCCGGATCGAACCATCTTTCATCCCGTAGTCCATTCGAATGATCTCGGGACGGTTCAAGCGCGGGTGGGGTACCAAGTCCAATTCGACGATCCGAGTCCACTGGATATCGTTGTCCGGTCGCTCGTTGGCCTTGGGCTCCTCATCGAGCAATGTCGGTGTTTCGATGCGGGTGACGACGAAGTCTCGGAACTCGCCACTCTTGCGATCAAAAGCACGGACGTGCCAGCGCAGGCCTGTGTCGACCAAGGCGAAGGGCACGATCACCCGTTCGGACTCTCCGCTGCTCATCGAGTGGTAGCGGATGGCCACCGGACGCTTGGCGTGGATCGCGCGACAGATAGGTGCCAGTACATCCATGCGGGGATTACTCAGCGCCGCTGGTGACTCGCAGGGAAGCATTGGCAGCGACTCGCCATTCACCCCATCGCCGAACCCAAGCGAAAGTGCTGACAGAACCCGCTGCGGGGCATGGTCGAACAAAGGCGCGAACGCTTTGCCAATCCTGTAGATCTTGCTGCTGCCGTCGAACTCGATGTTTTTCGGCGCAACCTCGCGGTACAGAGCCAGATCGCGAGTGGCTGCTGCGGGTGCCACTCCAAAGCGGCTGGCCAAATCAGGACGGCCAACTTCCCCCATGAAGTACAGGCGGAAGTCGATGTAGGCCAAGCGCTCGCGCTGGGTATGACTCAAACTTTCGACACGCTGAGGGTGCATCGTCAAAGACTCCTCATCCATGTGAGACGACGGGAAGACCGTGAAAATCGGATTGACTGCTCATCATGGCGCCGTTTATATCATCAATATGATTACATTATGCGCCATTCCTTGTGCATGAACAAGGGCGCTTAGGTGCCGCTGTTCGCCCATTAGCACGCCCCAATGCAAATGAGCAGGCCAGCGGCAAGCCTGTCGGCCACCGCCCTTAATCACGGAGGGGAGCAGAGACTCCGTTTCGGGGGCGATGACCCTGATGCTTGCAAATTGTTAAAGAACCGTGAGTCGCCTGCGTGGACGCCATCACGACCTTCCGGTGGAAGGATTTCGCGCACTGCGCCTGATTGCGCGCCGCTTATTTGTCCAGCGCCACTATGCGGACGATGCTGTCGAACTCGTTCAGCACGTCAGGGTGGTTCCTGGTCAGGTGGCGCAAGATGGCTTCGTTGGCCATGAGCTTGGCGAGATAGCCCTTGGCCAGCACCAGGTTGAGGATGTCCTGACCATAGGTCTGCTCGGCGAGCTTGAACTGCTCGTGGAGGTTGCCCATCTCCCTCTCCATCTTGGCCATCTGGTCGGCGCTGACGCCGGTCATCTTCTTGGGCTTGGTTTCACCGACGAGCAAGTTGCTGGGCGTGGCCGCAACCAGCGCTTGGGCATAGGCGACCGTGATGTTGTTGGCGCTGACCATCAGTTCGACACACTCAACCTGACGTGTCGGCTTGAGCTTGCGCAGGACTGCGCCAAGGTTTGCCGAAAACGTCTGGTCGCGCAGCAACTCGGCGGCCTCGGGGCAGATCCCTTCCAGCAGGTTTAGCTTCTTGATGATGTGGCTGATGTCCACGTCCAAGGCCTTCGCCAGCTTTTCCGGGGTGACGCCCCGTTCGACAGCGCGACGGATCATGAGGTGCTCCTGAATACTGGAGAGACGATTGATCCGGTTGTTGTAGGTGTAGCTTTCGTCATCGGTGGCCACCAGGCAGGGAGCCTTGTCGAAGCCCAACTGTTTCAGCGCGACCAGTCGTGTGTGTCCGTCCAGCAAGATGTGCTGCCCCTCGCGGTTGGGCTTGCCCACCGACAAGGGTTCGATCAGCCCGACCGCCTCGATGGATGCGGTGATCTGCTTGAATTTCCGTGAGGCAAGCAAGCCTTCTGGCGTCTTGCGCGAAGGCAGAACGGACGAGAGGGAAAGAATCAATGGCTCCGGCACGAAGCCAAGGGGCAGTTTGCTCATGTGCCGCTCCCTCGAGCCCAGACCCGCTCCGCCAGATACTGGGGCAGTGTGTCGAGCCCTTCCGCGCGCAGCAGGGTGGTGAAGTTCTCGTCGGCCAGCAATTGGCGCAGGGCCCCGACAATGAACAGCAAGTTGCGCTGAGCGGTCTCCGCCTTCCTGACCAGTAGCTTTTGCCGTTCGACCTCCCGCTGGTAGTTCCGCACCAGGCTGGACGTGGTGACATCCTCATTGGTCTTTCGGGATGTCATCCTGCCGCCGATGGACTTGCCTTGGGTGCGGCGACGTTCGATCACACGACGGGCTTGGATCAACTGGCTGCCACGCAGCTTTCCGGTTTCGTAGGCATCTTGTAGTGCGGCTTGAATCGCTTTCTCATCGCTGCCCGCGCCGGCGATGGTGATCGCCGCATTGAGAGGGATGCGCCCGCTGCCCACGGCCATCAGCAGTCGTTGCTCACCGTTCTGCAGCAATTGCAGGATGCCCTGCACGTACTCCGGACTCAGGCCTGTCTTTTGTGCAATGGATTTCTTGTCATAGCCCTGATCCCGCAGTTGCTCGATGCCGGACAGCAATTCCAACGGGCTGAACTTTCGTCGGGCGATGTTCTCGGTGAGGCTCATGATGAAGGCCGATTCGTCATCGACGTTCATCACCATTGCCGGGATCTCTTGATGCCCGAGCGTCTTGAAGGCTTTGAACCGCCCCTCGCCGCAGATGAGGAGATAGTGCTCGCCATTGCTCCCTGGACGCGGCGTAACGATGATTGGCTTTTTCAGGCCAATGTTCTGGATGTTGCCGACGATCTGCTCGAAGACCCGGCTGTTGCGCTCGCGGGGGTTGAGAACCTCAATCCGGTTGAGCGGAATCATCCGCAACTCCGAATGCCGATGTTCTTTGTCTTGACTCATGCGGCCCTCCGTATGCGGATACGCCGCGCCATGCCGTAGAGGTAGTCCAGGCTGTCGAAGCGATAGCACTCAAACTCGATGCCGTTGTGGTCGGCCAAATGGATGCGTGCCTGACCGAAGTCCAGTCGCGGCAGCAGGTAGTAGTCCAAGGCAGCCTGATTGCTGTCGTCCAGCCGCACGGCCACCGTGATGTCGGGCGCGAGACTGGTGTCGAAGCGCACCTTCCAGCGCCGTCGCCCGTTGTCGAGCAATTGGCACCGCGCCAGCACCACTGAAACGGTGAACTCGCGATTGACGGTGAGAAGGTCTGTGGCCGGGTCACGTTCGACAGTGCCGCCGACCTCGGCAATCATGCGTTCGGTCTGGCTGACGATCTCTGGATGCAGTCTGCGCAGAAACTGATTCACCTCCAGATACTGGTAGTCGCGATCCGGAGTGAAGCCCACTGCCTGGTAGGCGCGAACCAAACTGCCGAATCGATGTGCATAGGCCGCCGCAGACGGCATGCCATCAGCCTCATCGATGATCAGGCCGGAGAGGTACCCGTGGCGCTGGTACAGATTGCGCAGCTTCTCGATCAACTCCTCGTCGCTGTAGCGATGTGCCCTTGCGCGCAAGATGCCCTGCGCCGTGTAGAAGAGCTCCGG
>WBZM01002759.1_pt1 | contig 14521 bp, 11 predicted proteins | sample 5204271 | NCBI WGS metagenome assembly WBZM01 (sample SAMN12344346, study PRJNA552823) | activated sludge metagenome | biome: Activated sludge suspended growth; feature: Nitrification reactor; material: Wastewater; isolation source: activated sludge from nitrification reactor of wastewater...
GTTGCTCACCAGCACCGTGTACTCCCACAGCCGCGCGCTGTCCTGCATGTCCGCGTCGGGAAGCGCAAGCACGAGCTGGCCGCGCGCGTTCTTCGTCTCCAGCGCCACGTCCTGGCGGATGCGCCGAAGCAGCACCACCACGCGCCGTGCGCGGCTCCAGCCCACCAGCCGCAGATCGTCTTCGATCGCCTGCCAGCCTAGGCTCAGCACCGTGGCGTGCGTCCAGCCGCCGCGCGCGAACTGCCGCTCGACGAGCCGCTTGACGTTGACCGTCTGGCGCAGCCGCAGCAGGTACGCCAGGCCGTGTCGCGAGCTGTGCTGCTTGCCCGGCGCCAGCACCGCATCGAGCACCAGCCGCAGGTTGCCCACCACGAAGCTGTGCAGCACGTAGCCCGGCCGCCCCGGCTTGTGCGGGTTGTAGCCCCGCTCCGCACCCTGTTGATTGCCGTACAGCGGCTTGATCGTTGCGTCCAGGTCCAGCACCCAGGGCCGATCCAGCGCATCGCACACGCTGTCCATCAGCGCCTGGCGCATCCAGCGCTCGGCCGCTTCGGGCTCGATCGCCTTCAATGCGCGGCGCGCCGAGGCTTCGCTGACCAGCCCCGACAGGCCCAGTGCCCGCGCCGCCACCGCGTCGCTCTGGACCCGCGCGAGGTGCGCGTAGCGCTTACCTCCGGCCAGGATGCCCAGCATCAGCGTGTCCAGCACGTCGCGCTTGGCGCTGCCGTTGGGGCTCGCTGAGCTCAGCGGGCAATCCTCCACCCAGCGGTCGAACACCCCGGCGGTGGCCAGGAACTCGCGAAGAACACCAGCTGGCCGTGCGGCGTGGCTTGCGCCTGCTCGTCCCAGCGCACCCGCATGCGCCCGCCCAGCGTGTCCACCACCATCGCCTCGCCGGCCGCCTGCGCCAGCACCGTCTTCGTCGGCCGCTCTTGCGCACCCATCGGGTGAGTGTTGCAGATCCGCCTTCGCTCGCACCACAGCTCGCTCAGCGCGCGATTCGTCAGCCTCAACTGCAGTTCTTGGGGTGAAGGGTTGCTGCGACGGACGCCAGGTCCTCGGGTTTGACTGACCGGCGCCACGTCATCGCGCGCGGTCGCCGTCGTGAGCATCGGCGCGTGCTCCAACGAATGCGGTTCCTCATCGGCCTGATCGAGTCGGGCGCGTGCCACGATGTCCGGGCGGTGGACTCGCACCATGCCCTGGTACACGATCGGTGCCGAACTTCCGATTGCGCGCGAATGCCCCGTAAGATGGCGATTTGCGACAGAAGCCGTGGAAGGCAACGATGAGTCGACGGAATCATTGGCTGCTGCTCTTGCTGACGGCGGCCGTCTTGGCTGCCGTCGCGTTGGTCGTCTGGCAGCGCCTGCTGGCGGGACCGGACGACAGCGGGCTCGCCAGCGGCAATGGCCGCATCGAAGCCGTCGAAATCAACGTCGCCACGCGCAATCCCGGCCGGCTCGAGGAGGTCCGCGTCCGAGAAGGGGAGTTCGTCACGGCAGGGCAGGTGCTTGCGTCGATGGCTGCCGACACCATCGAGGCGCAGCGCCGCCAGGCCGAGGCCCAGCTCCAGCAGGCCCGCAGCGCGGTCGTCACGGCGAGCAGCCAGGTCGCGCAGCGCCGGAGCGACAAGGCCGCGGCGCTTGCAGTGGTGGCGCAGCGGGAAGCCGATGTCGGCGCGGCGCGCGCGCATCTGTCCAAGTCGGAGGATCTGGCGCGGCAGAGCTTCCTGTCGCCTCAGGCGCTGGACGACGAACGCACGCGGGTCGCGAGTGCACAGGCGGCGCTCGCGGCGGCACGGGCCCAGGCGGCCGCCGTCGACGCGGCCATCGCCAGCGCGCTCGCCCAGGTGAGCGGCGCGGAATCCTCGGCAGCCGCCGCGAAGGCCAACCTCGAGAAGATCCAGGCCGACATCGACGACATGGCGCTGAAGTCGCCCCGCGACGGACGCGTGCAGTTCATCGTCGCCCAAGCGGGTGAGGTGCTCGGCGCGGGCGGACGCGTGCTGAGCCTGGTCGACCTGTCCGATGTCTACATGACCTTCTTCCTGCCGACCGCCGTGGCGGGCGGCCTGGCCATCGGCAGTGAAGTCCGCATCGTGCTCGATGTCGCCCCGCAGTACGTGATTCCGGCCCAGGTCTCCTTCGTCGCGGACGTCGCCCAGTTCACCCCCAAGACGGTCGAGACGGCCAGCGAGCGTGAGAAGCTGATGTTCCGAGTGCGCGCCCAACTTCCGCCGGCACTGTTGAAGCAGCACCTCGTGAAGGTCAAAACCGGACTGCCGGGCGTCGCCTACGTGTTGACCGACCCCGCTGCGGCCTGGCCCGACCGGCTCCAGGTGAAGCTGCCGCAATGAGGCCGGGCGGCGACGCGCAGGCCGATGCGGCAGGCGGCTGCGCGATTCGCGTCGAAGCCCTGAGCCACCACCACGGCAAGCTGCGCGCGCTGCACGATGTCCGGCTCGACCTGCCGGCGGGCCGCGTGAGCGGCGTGATCGGGCCCGACGGCGTCGGCAAGTCGACACTGTTGTCGCTGGTCGCCGGCGCGCGCGCGATCCAGTCCGGACGCGTCGAGGTGCTGGGCGGAAACATGGCCGACGCCCGGCACCGCCGCCGCGTGTGCCCGCGCATCGCCTACATGCCGCAGGGTCTGGGGCGGAACCTCTACCCCACGCTGTCGGTGTTCGAGAACGTCGACTTTTTCGGCCGCCTGTTCGGCCACGGCCGCGCCGAGCGCGAACGGCGGATCGCGGAACTGCTGCAGGCGACAGCGCTCGCGCCGTTCGCCCAGCGGCCTGCGGGCAAGTTGTCCGGCGGCATGAAGCAGAAGCTCGGGCTGTGCTGCGCCCTGATCCACGACCCGGACCTGCTGATCCTCGACGAGCCGACGACGGGGGTCGATCCGCTGTCGCGGCGGCAGTTCTGGGAACTCATCGCGCGCATCCGGGCCGGCCGCCCCGGCATGAGCGTGCTGGTCGCCACCGCCTACATGGAAGAGGCCGCGCGCTTCGACCGGCTGGTGGCCATGAACGCCGGGCAGGTGCTGGCGGCCGGCACGCCGCAGGACCTGTTGGCGCACAGCCGCAGCCAGACGCTGGAGCAGGCCTTCATCCAGCTGCTGCCCGAATCCCAGCGGGCGGGTCACCGCACGGTGGTGATACCGCCCCCCGCGGCGGCAGGCGACGCGCAGGTGGCCATCGAGGCGCGCGGCCTGACCATGCGCTTCGGCGACTTCACGGCGGTCGACGACGTCAGCTTCCGCATCCGCCGCGGCGAGATCTTCGGCTTTCTCGGCTCCAACGGCTGCGGCAAGACCACGACGATGAAGATGCTGACCGGACTGCTGCCTGCCAGCGCCGGCGAAGCCCGGCTGTTCGGCCGTGTGGTCGATCCGCACGACATCGACACCCGCCGCCGTGTCGGCTACATGACGCAGTCGTTCTCGCTCTACGGCGAACTGACGGTGCAGCAGAACCTGCTGCTGCATGCGCGGCTGTTCGGGCTCCCCGCCGAACGCGTCGCCGCGCGGGCGCAGGAGATGGCCGAACGCTTCGACCTGCTGAGAGTCATGGACACGCTGCCCGACGCGCTGCCGCTCGGCGAGCGTCAGCGCCTGTCGCTGGCGGTGGCGATGATCCATGGCCCGGAGATGCTGATCCTCGACGAGCCGACCTCGGGCGTCGACCCCGTCGCGCGCGACGCGTTCTGGGGCACGCTGGTCGAACTGGCGCGGCGCGACGAGGTCACGATCTTCATCTCCACCCATTTCATGAACGAGGCCGAGCGCTGCGACCGCGTCGCGCTGATGCATGCGGGCAAGGTGCTGGTCAGCGACAGCCCCGCCGCCATCGTGCAGGCTGCCGGCGTGCAAAGCCTCGAGGAGGCCTTCATCCGCCATCTCGAGGCGGCGGCGGGAAGCGGCCCGGCACAGGCGGGCGCCACGCTGGCCGTGCAGCCGGTGCCGGCCGGCCAGGCGGCCGAGACGGCCGAGGCGACCGCGGTCAATCGCAGCCGTTTCAGCCTGCGCCGGCTGTTCAGTTATTCCCGGCGCGAGGCGCTGGAGTTGCTGCGCGACCCGATCCGGCTGGCCATGGCGTCGCTCGGCAGTGCTTTGCTGATGGTGGTGCTGGGCTACGGCATCAGCCTGGACGTGGAGGACCTCGGCTTTGCCGTGCTCGACCACGACCAGACGACGCTGAGCCGCGACTACACGCTGAACCTGGCGGGGTCGCGCTACTTCGACGAACGCCCTCCGCTGTGCGGCCATGCGGACATCGACCGGCGCATGCGGGCCGGCGAGATCAGCCTGGCCATCGAGATTCCGCACGGCTTCGCCCGCGACCTCGCGCACGGCCGGTCGGTGGAGATCGGCGCCTGGATCGACGGCGCCATGCCGCAGCGCGCCGAGACGGTGCGCGGCTACGTGCAGGGCATGCACCAGCACTGGCTGGCGGCCAAGGCGCGCGAGCAGACGGGTGATGCGGCAGGCACTGGCCTGGCCAGCATCGAGACGCGCTTTCGCTACAACCCCGACGTGAGCAGCCTGCCTGCAATGGTGCCGGCGGTGATCCCGCTGCTGCTGATCCTGATCCCGGCCATGCTCGCGGCGCTGGCGGTGGTGCGCGAGAAGGAGCTCGGCTCCATGGTCAACCTCTACGTCACGCCGGTCACCCGGCTGGAGTTCCTGCTCGGCAAGCAACTGCCCTACGTCGTGCTCGCGATGGCGAGCTTCCTGCTGCTGACGCTGCTGGCCATCCACGGGTTCAGGGTGCCGCTGACCGGCAGCTTCGTCACGCTGGCTGCCGCGGCGCTGGTCTACGTCACCGCCGCCACCGGCTTCGGCCTGCTGGTGTCGGCCTTCGTGAAGAGCCAGATCGCCGCGCTGTTCGGCACCGCCCTGCTGACCATGCTGCCGGCCGTGACGTTCTCGGGCCTCATCAACCCGGTCACCTCGCTGGAGGGCGGCGGGCGCGTGATCGGCGAGCTGTTCCCGACCACGCACTTCATCACCATTGCCCGCGGCACGTTCTCCAAGGCGCTGACCTTCGAAGACCTGCGGGGCTTCTTCGTCCCGCTGCTGATCTCGGTGCCGGTGCTGCTGTTGCTGGCGGCGGCGCTGTTGCGCAAGCAGGAGCGTTGATCGTGCGCGCGCTGCGGAACATCTTTCATCTCGGCGTCAAGGAGTTGCGCGGCCTGGTGAGGGACCCGATCATGCTGGGGCTGATCGTCTGGGCCTTCACGCTGTCGATCTACACCGCCGCCACGGCGATTCCGGAAACGCTGCACAAGGCGCCGATCGCCATCGTCGACGAGGACCGCTCGCCGCTGTCGATGCGCCTTGCCGACGCCTTCTACCCGCCGTACTTCTTGCCGCCCATCCAGATCACGACGGCCCAGATGGATGCGCGCATGGACGCGGGGCTCGACACCTTCGCGCTGCACATTCCCGCCGGGTTTCAGCGCGACGTGCTGGCCGGGCGCGCGCCGGCATTGCAGCTCAACGTCGACGCCACGCGCATGAGCCAGGCCTTCACCGGCAGCGCCTACGTGCAGGCCATCGTCAGCGCCGAGGTGAACGAGTTCGTGCAGCGCCAGCGGGCCGACGGCGCAGCGGCCGTCGCGCTGCAGCTGCGGGCGCGCTTCAACCCGCAACTGAGCCAGAGCTGGTTCGGTGCGGTGATGGAACTGGTCGACCGCATCACGATGCTGTCCATCATCCTCACCGGCGCGGCGCTGATCCGGGAGCGCGAGCACGGCACCATCGAACACCTGCTGGTGATGCCCGTCACGCCCTTCGAGATCATGAGCGCCAAGGTCTGGGCCATGGCGCTGGTCGTGCTGCTGTGCGCGGCGTTCGCCCTGCGCGTCGTCGTGCAGGAAGCGCTGGCCGTGCCCATCGAGGGCTCGCGCGCGCTGTTTCTGCTGGGAGCCCTGCTGCACCTGTTCGCCACCACCTCGATGGGCATATTCCTCGGCACGGTCTCCCGCACCATGCCGCAGTTCGGCCTGCTGATGATGATGACGCTGCTGCCGCTGCAGATCCTGTCCGGCGGCGTGACGCCCAGGGAGAGCATGCCCGAGCTGGTGCAGCACGTCATGCAGGTGGCCCCGACCACGCACTTCGTCGCGCTGTCGCAGGCCATCCTGTACCGCGGCGCCGGCCTGGAGGTCGTCTGGCCGCAGCTTCTCGGTCTGGCGCTCATCGGAGCGGTGCTCTTCGCGCTCGCGCTGGCGCGCTTCCGCAGGACCCTGTCCACCATGGCATAGGCCGGCGGGCTACCGCCGCGCGTCGGGGAGCGCGCCGCAGCGCTGTGCGGGCAGCCTCACGACGGGGCCGGGCGGCGTGCCGGAGCGTCGACTCGTCATCGTCGCGCAGGGTGTATACTAACGCGCCGGCGGCCCCGGTGCCGACAAGGCTGACATGCTTGCAGCGCTCGACCGCTGGGTGAGCGACGGCACCGCGCCGAGCGCGCTGGCGGCTTCGAAGTTCGCCGCCGATGGCAGCACGGAGCTGTCGCGCCCGCTGTGCGTGTACCCCCAGTACGCGCACTACACGGGTCCGGCAGGCGATGCGGCGGCGGCACGCCTGGCGACCAACTACGCCCGCACCCCTCCTTAAAGCCGCTGCGCGGCGGTTCGGCGCGGCGCGGCGCGGCGCGGCGCTTTCGAACCGCTACTCTGCTGGGCACCGTGCAGCCGGACCCGGCCTCGCAACACATGGCCGCGCTCGTCACAGCGCCTCTTCGGCAAGGCTCCGTAGCAGGGCTCGATCACTTCCCAATTCGACGAGCCGGCGTTTTCACAGCCCTTGGCCAGCAGCCCGCCCGTTGCAAGGAACATCCTGCTGCAAAGCATCTGTCCGCTGCGGTCCGACCGATCACGGCGCGATGGATCTCCGACGCGGTGGTGTACGCGCTCGTGTTCGATGCACTGCGCAACCCCGGCCCCTCAGTGGCAAGCCGCGTTCCGGCCACGACTTGCGTGCAGCCGGCGCTGGCGGCCTAACTACTTTCCGGCGCAAAACGCCGGAGCGGCATCCAGCGCTCGAGCGATGTTGATGAGGTTGTCGGCGATGACGCCGAGGCCGACCCATCGCTTCATTCCTTCAGTGCCCTTATAGCGGCACCGATCCAGCCCGTGGCGGCGCTTCAGCAGACTGATGCGCCCCTCGCAGCCGGTGCGCCACTTCATCGCATTGCGGAACCAGCGCTTGTGCTGCAGCGCCTTGCGCTCGGCACTCTTGGTGCTGAGGTTCGGAACGGCCACCTGCTTGACTCCGCGACCGTGAGCCTCGGTCTCATTGCGCATGGAGAAGAAGCCCGCATCGGCGGCCACGAGGCGCGGGGCTTGACCGAATTGCTTCCGGTGCACGTCCACCGACGGAACCAGGAGGTCCGAGTCGGCTGGGCGTCGATCGTAGACCTCGTAGTGCGTGACGATCTGGTTCTCGGCTTCCTGGATCTTGACCATCTTGCCGAACTCGGTGGGCTTGCCGGCTTTGCCCTTTCGGATGACCTCGGTGTCTGGTTCGAACAGGCTGACGATCTTCCCCGGCGCATGCGTGTTGCCGTCATCGATCCGCTGTCGAGTCTGCTGCAGCACCTGGCACACCCGAGGGATCATCATCTCGAGATATAGCCGGCTGCGCAGGATGACAGCCCAGTCGCGCCGACGTCTGCACCGCTTGATCCCTGCGACTACTTCGCGAACGAAGCGGCAGGCCTGACCGACGACCCGCCGGGTGATTGCCATCATCCGGTGATAGCACTGGACCAGCCGCTGCCTGCTTTGCTCGCCGCGGCTGCGAGCGGCGCGGCCGATGTGATTCAGACAGCGCCCGGTGCTGCGCGTGCGGTCTCGTAGCTTGGCGCCCACATCACCAGTCAACTTGGCGATGCGCTTCATGGCTCGGGTCAGGACTCGAACGCCGTCGCCCCACAGCGAGGCATCCGTCGGGTAGTGGATGTCGGTCTCGACCACGGTCGCGTCCACGCGCATCCGGCGGCCGCGCACGACCTCTTGTTCCTTGGCGATCGCCACGATCCGCTGATGGATCTGCTCGATGACCGCCGGGCCCAGCGCGATCCCCAGCTTGCCCAGGGTCTTCGCATCGGGCACCTTGGCCGCGCCGATCCTCGTGAACTGGCGGTACACCAGGTTCGAGCGCACCTCGCGCTCGAGCGCCGCGTAGCTCCAGTTTCGCATGTGCTTCAAGACGAGCAGGCGAACCACGACATCGACCGGCGTGCCGCGCCGTCCGCACGTGCGGCTATGCGTCCATCGGCGCGCCAGCGCCTGGTAGGCGGCATCGAGTAGCTGCGGATCGTCCAGCATGGTGTCGACGTACCGCATCCAGTCTTCCCACAGATCGCCCACTTCCTCGGCAATGAGCCCGTCGCCGAAGTTGAGTTGGCGACGACTCAGCTCGATCACCTCAGGCCTTCGCGCAGGACTTGGCTCGCTGAGCCTTGGCCATTCCCTTGTGGCCGTCGAGCTCGTGCAGCAGTCGTTGGCGGTTGTCCGCGCCCATCTGCGATGCGAGCTCGTTGAACCGCAGCCAAGCTTCGTGGCCCTGCAGGACCGCGTCCCGATCCTCCGGCGGCACATAGACCGAGTGCGCCTTGCCGCTGGCGCTGAACCTCAGGTACAGGTGCGGCCCGTGGCGCCGCGAAGGGTCCCTGGCGCAAGCGCACGAAGGGTCACCGCACTGCCGCGTGACCTCGGACAGCGAGCCCGGAATCATCAGATGTGCGACGTGCGCCAGCTCTGCCAGCAAGGCAACCTTACTCATGTTGTCGCTTAAGGTAGGCGACGTTCTCGGAGGCGTCAAGGCGAACTGCGCATGCTTCGGGGCGTGCCACTGCCGGTGCGAATCGACACCACTGTATGAGCCGCAAATTCGCGACAACGAGCAAGGCCCGCTCGTCACGAAGGCCCGTTTTGCGCCGGAAAGTAACTAAGCCGCGCCGTACGCGAACCCGGGCCAGCAGTAGCACGCCGAAGGCCGGCTTGCGCCGGCCTCGTCGGCGGATCAGCGGAAGCGCGAGAAGTCCGGCTTGCGCTTCTCGAGAAAGGCGTTGGCGCCCTCCAGTTGCTCGCCGGTCTCGAAGTACTTGGGCGCCACCTCCTCGATCAACTCCTTCATGTCGCGGCCCATGATGGGCTGCATGTGGTGGTAGAAGGAGCGCTTGACGATGCGCAGGCAGGTCGGGCTCAGCGAGAGTAGTTCGTCGGCGTACTTGCGCACTTCCTCGTCGAGTTTCTCCTTGGGCACGACCGAGTTCGCCAGGCCCCAGTCCAGCGCCTGCTGCGCGCTATAGCGGCGGCACAGCATCCACAGTTCGCGGGCGCGCTTGTGGCCGAGCACGTTGGCCGAGTGCGAGACGATGTAGCCGCCGGCCGGCGAGCCGACGCGCGGCCCGTTCTGGCCGAAGATCGAGTGGTCCGCGGCGACGGTGAAGTCGCAGAAGTACGCGATGTGGTGGCCGCCGCCGATGGCATAGCCGCTCACGCGCGCGATCACCGGCTTCGGGCACTCCACGATCTGGCGGTTGAAGGTGAAGTTCAGGTCCTCCAGGCCACTCTTGCCGCCGCTGCCCTTCTCCCAGTTGACGTCGCCGCCGACGCAGAACGCGCGGTCGCCGGTGCCGGTGAGCACGATGACGCCGATCTTCGGATCGTTGGCGGCCACGTCGAGCAAGCGCTGCATCTCGACGATGTTGTCGCCGGTGAAGGCGTTGAGCTGCTTCGGCCGGTTGATGGTGATGGTGCCGACGTAATCCTTGACGTCCAGGTAGACCTCTTTGTCCGACATGCTGAATCTCCGGTGGGTTGGGGAAGGGAATGAGAAGGCCGGCGACCCTGCCCGCGCTAGGCAAGATCGGGTGCCGCGCGCCGGCGCGCGAAGTCGACGAACCAGTCGAGGCTGGCCGGGTTGGCCATCGCGTCGCGGTTGGCCACCTTGTCGGCCGGCTGGCCGAGCAGCAGCTTCTTCACGGGCACCTCGAGCTTCTTGCCGGTGAGCGTGCGCGGAATCTCGGGCGCAACGATCACGTCGTTGGGCACGTGGCGCGCCGACAGCGCGTTGCGGATGGCCGCGGTGATGCGGCCGATCAATGCCATGTCGAGCGTGCAACCCGGCCGCAGCGCCACGAACAGCGGCATCCAGCTCTCGCGGCCGAGGAACTCGAGGTCGACCACCAGGCTGTCCATCACCTCGGGCAGCGCCTCGACCACGGCGTAGATCTCGCTCGTGCCCATGCGCACGCCGTGGCGGTTGATCGTCGCGTCGCTGCGGCCGTAGATGACGGCGCCGCCGCGCGGCGTGATGCGCAGCCAGTCGCCGTGGCGCCAGACGCCCGGGTAGACGTCGAAGTAGCTGTCGTGCAGGCGCTTGCCACCGGGGTCGTTCCACAGGTACAGCGGCATCGACGGGATGGGCTGTGTGCAGACCAGCTCGCCCACCTCGTCGGCCAGCGGCCGCCCGGCGTCGTCCCAGGCCTGCACGTCGGCGCCGAGGCAGCGCACCTGCATCTCGCCCACCACCACGGGCAGCGTCGGCACGCCACCGACGAACGCGCCCGCGAAGTCGGTTCCGCCGGACATCGGGGTGAGCCACACGTCGCGGCGCACGTCGTCGTAAATCCAGCGGTAGCTTTCGGGCGACAGGGGCGAGCCGGTCGAACCGATCGTGCGCAACCGCCCGAGTGCCGCGACGCTGCGCGGCTCGACGCCATGTTTCTCGCACATCGCGAAGAAGGCGGCGCCGGCACCGAAGAAGTCGAGGTTCATCCGGCCGCAGAAGCGCCACAGCGTCGAGTAGTCGGGCCAGGCCGGGTTGCCGTCGTAGATGCACATCGTCGCGCCCACCAGCAGCGCGGCGACGTTCAGGTTCCACATCACCCAGCCGGTGGTGCTGTACCAGTGGAAGCGGTCGCCGGCAGACACATCGTTGTGCAGCGCCATCGTCTTGACGTGCTCGACGAGGATGCCGCCGTGGCCATGCACGATGGGCTTGGGCAGACCCGTGGTGCCGGAGGAGTACACGACCCACAACGGGTGGTCGAAGGGCAGCGGGTCGATCTGCAATGGTGCAGGCTCGCTCAGAGCCTCGCTCCAGGACAGGCCGCCCGGCAGCGCACGCGGGTCGGCGGTCGGATCCAGATGCGGCAACAGGACCACGCGCTCGAGCGTGGGCAACTGCCCGACCATCTCGGCCAGCACCTCGCGCCGGTCGTGGGCCTTGCCGCTCCAGCGGTAGCCGTCCACCGCGATGAGGACCTTGGGTTCGATCTGACGGAAGCGGTCCGCCACCGCCGCCACGCCCATCTCCGGCGAGCACAGGGACCAGACCGCCCCCACGCTGGCCGCCGCAAGAAAGGCGGTGACGGTCTGCGGGATGTTCGGCAGCCAGGCAACCACCCGGTCGCCGGGCCGCACCCCCTGGCGGCGCAGCCACGCGGCCAGCGCGCCCACCTCGGCCTCCAGGCGCGCCCACGACACCTCGTCGCGTTCGTCGGCCTCGTTGCGGAAGACGATCGCCGGGCGGTCCGCGCTGGCGTTGCGGAAGACCTGGCGGACGTAGTTGGTGCGCGTGTTCGGGAACCAGCGCGCGCCCGGCAGGCTGCGGTCGGCCAGCACCGGGCTGCGCTCGCCGTCCAGCGGCAGGTCGAAGTACTCGACCACCGCTGACCAGAAGCCTTCGAGGTCACCGACCGACCAACGCCAGAGCTCGTGGTAGTCCGCCGCCGCGATGCCCTTGTGGTGCTTCAGCCAGGCCATGAAGTGGGTGATGCGCGCTCCCTCGATGCGCTCAGGGTCCGGGCGCCAGATGACTTCGGCGAGGTCAGGTTTCATCGATATGCCTCCGTGATGCCATCTGCAGTGCGGCATTGCGGGCTTGCTCGTGCGGCCGTGCAGGACTCACGATGGTTCTCCCCGCCGGCCGGCCGAGGCCTGCCCGTCCTCGGCCAGTCGCACCACGCGCTCGCGCACCAGGCGCTCGATCTCGTCCGCACCGAAGCCGAACTCCGTGAGCAGCGCCGCGCTGTGCTGGCCCAGCCGCGGCGGCGGCGCCGTGCGCGCCGGCCCCAGCATGCCTTCGGCCAGGTGCGCGGGATGCGGGATCATCGGCAGGCCGGGCAGCGCCGGATGGGCGGTGAAACGCGCGGCAAGCAGGGGATCGGCCATCGCCTCGGCCACCGTGTTGATCGGTCCGCAGGGCAGGTCGGCCGCCGCGAAGGCATCGACCCACTCGGCCGCCGGCCGCGCGGCAAACACGTCGGCGAGGGCGGCCGCCATCTCCGGGCGGTGCGCCACGCGGGCGGCATTGGTGGCATAGCGTGGATCGTCGGTCCACTCACGCCGCCCGATCACCGCGCAGAAGCGCGCGAACGCTGCGTCATTGACGACCGACACGTTGAACCAGCGTCCGTCGCCGGCGCGGAAGTGGCGGCTCGGCGCCGCCAGCGGCAGGTTGATCGCCCGTGCCGGCTCGCGACCCTCGAGCGCATAGTCGGCCACACGCGTGGCCATCAGGTTGAACATCGCGTCGACCAGCACCGTCTCCACGCGTTGGCCTCGGCCGGTCTGGCGCCAGTGCATGATGGCCGCCAGGATGCCGAACGCGGCGCACATGCCGCAGCTGACATCGACGATAGGCAGTCCGACGCGGATCGGGTCGTCTCCAGCCTCTCCGCTGGCATAGAAGGCGCCCGCGGCGCCCTGCACCACGCTGTCCACCGCCGGACGCAAGCGATACTCTCCGTCATCTCCGAAAGCGGTCACGGCAGCGTAGATGATCTCCGGCTGAACCGCGCGCAGCGCGTCGCAGCTCAGTCCATGCTGCTCGACGAAATCGGCCCGGAAGTTGTGCACCACCACCTGCGACTGCCGCAACAGGCGGTGCAGCACCTCACGGCCGGCCGGCTTGCGGACATCCAGCGCGAGCGACTCCTTGCCGCGGTTGCTCGAGTGGAACAGGACACTGGAACCCTGCAAGAACGGAGGACCGAGGTGGCGCCCGTCGTCGCCGGCCAGCGCCTCGACCTTGATGACGCGCGCGCCAAGGTCCGCCAGCGCCATCGCGGCATAGGGCCCCGCGATCAGCCGCGAAAGGTCCAGGACCGTGATGCCTTCGAGGATGCCTGCCATGAAAGCGCCGACGTTCGGAACTCAGACCACTGGTCCACGTGGGTGCGGCACACGGCCGCCACCAAGATGCCGGACAGCGGGAACGAGCAGGAGATGGCACATGGTGGAGGTCGAATCGAACGCAGCAATTCTAGCCCAACAAACAAGTGTTAGTTTGACTGCGGTATGGCCTCAGTGCCGGCATCCCACCTGGGTTTCCCCGATGGGTTTGCGCTTGACGGGCTTGGCCCGGGGTGACTATCCTGGACTTATAGGCGAATGCTCGTTCTGATAACGGAACGACTGCGCTGGCCCAAAACATACACGGAGACTTTCACTTGCTCATCGAGGACGTGCGCGTCGCCGAGGGCGCCGCCACCCGAGCGGTGCGCGACGAACCGGGGCCGATGCTGCTGGGGCGTGTGCTGCGCGTGCTGCGCGTGTTGGCCGACGCGCACGACGGCACCACGCTCGCAGAGCTTCATGTGCGCCTGGGCGTTCCGAAGACGAGCATGCACGTCCTGCTGCGCACGCTGCTCGCGGAAGGCTACGTGCAGCGATCCGACGCCAAGTATCGACTCGGCGCGGAGTCCTTCGCACTCGGCTCGGCGCTCGTCGCCGCCCGAACCCTCGGGATCGTCGCCACGCCCTTCCTGCATAACGCGCGCGCCAAGTCGGGGGAGACGGTGCTGATCGCCTCGATCGACCGCAGCGCAGGCAGGCTGACCTATACGCAGATCGTCGAGAGCCACAAGCCGGTGCGCTACACCGTCCCCGCCGGCACGACGCGGCCGCTGTTCGCGTCGTCGGCCGGGCGTGTGCTGCTCGCCTTCCAGCCCGAAGCCTGGACGCACGACTACTTGCGCACGACCGACCGGCTCAAGATGACCGACTCGACGGTGACCGATCGCCGCCAGTTGGTCCGGCTGATCGAGCGCATCCGCGTCGAAGGGCACGCCTCGACGGTCGGGGAGGTGACGCCCGACGTCGCCGGTTTCGCGGCGCCCATCTTCGACGCGGATGGCCGCGTCGACGCTGCGCTGATCATCGCCGCCCCGATCGAACGGGGACGCGCTGCCGCGGAACGCCTGACGGGCATCGCAATCGAGACGGCCCGTGATCTGTCGCGAGCCCTTGGCCATCGCCCAGCGATGCCCCCTCTCCCCACTGCACGAACTGAACGCAATCCATGAGCGACGAACTGTTGTACGAGGTCAGCGACGGCGTGGCCGTCATCACCATCAACCGCCCGCAGCGCAAGAACGCCTTGAACCGCGCGGTGCGTCAGGCGATGTTCGAGGTCTGGCCTCGCTTCGAGGCCGACGCGTCGGCGCAGGTCGCGATCCTCGCCGGGGCGGGCGACACCTTCTGCGCCGGCATGGACCTGG
>WBZM01002760.1_pt1 | contig 14517 bp, 10 predicted proteins | sample 5204271 | NCBI WGS metagenome assembly WBZM01 (sample SAMN12344346, study PRJNA552823) | activated sludge metagenome | biome: Activated sludge suspended growth; feature: Nitrification reactor; material: Wastewater; isolation source: activated sludge from nitrification reactor of wastewater...
CATGCCGGCGAAGGTCGCGTTGGCGTACTGGAACACTTCGTCCTGGATGACGTAGATGCCGGCGAGCGACTGCTCGACGATGCCGCGGAAGGGAATGTCCAGCGAAGGATGGGCCATGGTCTACGGGCGGTTGGTGTGCGGATCAGGACGACGTGCCCTGCTCCGCCATTCTACGGCCGCCTGGACGGGAGATAAAAAAAACGGAGCCCGCAGGCTCCGGAAAAGACGGGATCGCGATGCATGAAACCGCGCCCCGTCCGCAGAGGAGGTTGGCTGCCGCCTACAGCATGTCGTCGGTGACTGCGGCCAGCGCCGCATCGCCGGCCAGGATGGTTGCCGTTTTGCCCGGCGCGAGCGGCAGCATCTGGTCGGCGTAGAACTGCGCGGTGGCGATCTTGCCGCGGTAGAAATTCTGGTCGCCCGCGCCGCGCTCGAGATGGCCGGCCGCCGCCAGCGCCGCCCTGCCCATCAGCCAGCCGCCGCTGACGATCACGGAGAGTTCGAGGTAAGGCATCGCTGCGGTCAACACCCCGGAAACGGCCGTTTTCGCGTGGGCCAGCAGCCATTCGGTCGCCTCCTTCCACGCCGCGAGGCCGGCCTCGAGGCGCTGGCCGATGGCCTGCAGTTCGGGACGACCGGCTTCGTTGAGCGCGCGCGCCGTCGCCGCCACTTCGCCGAAGACGACACGGGCGGTGGCGCCCTGGTCGCGCATCAGCTTGCGGAAAATCAGGTCGTTGGCCTGGATGCCGGTCGTGCCCTCGTAGATGGTGGTGATGCGCGCATCGCGCCAGTGCTGCGCGGCCCCGGTTTCCTCGATGTAGCCCATGCCGCCGTAAATCTGGATGCCGAGCGAGGTGACCTCGATGCCCATTTCCGTGCCGCCGCCCTTGACGATGGGGATCAGGAATTCGGCCAGCCACAGGTCGCGCTTCTTCTGCTCGGGATCGCTGCCGGCGTGGGCGCGGTCGAGCAGGCCGGCGGCGTAGTAGGTCGTCGTCCGGCAGGCTTCGACGCGCGACTTCATCGCCATCAGCATGCGCCGGATGTCCGGGTGGTGGTCGATAGTGACCAGCGCCTCGCCGGTCACCGCATCGCGCCCCTGCTTGCGCTCGCGGGCATAGCCTAGCGCCTGCTGGTAGGCGCGCTCGCCGAGCGCCACCCCTTGCAGGCCGACACCCATGCGCGCCTCGTTCATCATCACGAACATGTATTCGAGGCCGCGGTTCGGCTCGCCGAGCAGGTAGCCGACGGCGCCGCCGTTGTCACCGAAGGCGAGCACACAGGTCGGGCTGGCGTGGATGCCGAGCTTGTGTTCGATCGACACGCAATGTGCGTCGTTGCGCGCACCGAGGCTGCCGTCGGCGTTGACCAGGAACTTGGGCACGAGGAACAGCGAGATGCCGCGCACGCCGGCCGGCGCATCGGGCAGGCGGGCGAGGACGAGATGGACGATGTTGTACGTCATGTCGTGGTCGCCGTAGGTGATAAAGATCTTCTGGCCGAAGACGCGGTAGCTGCCGTCGGCCTGCGGCTCGGCGCGACTGCGTACCAGCGCGAGGTCGGAGCCGGCCTGCGGCTCGGTCAGGTTCATCGTGCCGGTCCACTCGCCGGAAATCATCTTTTCCAGATAGATGGCCTTGAGTTCGTCGCTGGCACAGGTGAGCAGCGCCTGGATGGCGCCGCCGGTCAGCATCGGGCACAGCGAGAAGGCCATGTTGGCCGAGGCGCTCATTTCCTTGACGGCGATGCCGAGGGTCTCAGGCAGCCCCTGGCCGCCGAACTCGACCGGCATCGCCAGGCCGTTCCAGCCGCTTTCGCAGAAGGCCTTGTACGCTTCCTTCCAGCCGTCCGGCGTCGTCACGCCAGCGGGACCGAGCTTGCAGCCCTGGGTGTCGCCGCTGCGATTGAGCGGAGCGAGCACGCCGCCGGTGAACTTGGCTGCCTCCTCGAGGATGGCGTCAGCCATGTCCGGCGTCGCCTCCTCGTAGCCGGGCAGTTGGGCGATCTCGGCCAAGCCGACGATCTCGTCCATGATGAAACGCATGTCCTTGACGGGTGCGCGGTAGTCACTCATTTGCTGTCTCCTGTTTGAATTCTGTTTAAACGCGCTCGAAGATGCCGGCGGCGCCCATGCCGGTGCCGATGCACATGCTGACCATGCCGTAGCGGCCGCCGGTGCGCTGCAGACCATGGACCAGGGTCGCGGTGCGGATGGCGCCGGTGGCGCCGAGCGGATGGCCGAGGGCGATGGCGCCGCCGAGCGGGTTGATGCGGTCCGGGTTCAGGCCGAGGTCGCGGGTGACGGCCAGCGCCTGCGCGGCGAAGGCCTCGTTGAGCTCGATCCAGTCGAGGTCGTCCTGGCGGATGCCGGTCTGCGCCAGCACCTTGGGAATCGCCGCGACCGGGCCGATGCCCATGATCTCCGGCGCGACGCCGCCGACCGCGTAGCCGGCGAAACGGGCGAGCGGGGTCAGGTTGTGTTCCTCGAGCACCTTCTCCGAAACCAGCATCACCGCGGCGGCGCCGTCGGACATCTGCGAGGCGTTGCCGGCGGTGACCGAGCCCCGGGCGCGGAAGACCGGGCGCAGCTTGCCGAGCTTCTCGATCGAGATGTCGCCACGCGGCCCTTCGTCGTGCTCGACGACGCGCCGGCGCTGGCGGATCACGCCGCTCGCCAGGTCGGGCAGGTGATCGCAGACGGCGTAGGGCGAGGTCTCGGCATTGAAATGACCGGCGGCGATCGCCGCGCAGGCCTTCTGGTGCGAGGCCAGCGCGAAGGCATCCTGCGCGTCGCGGCTGATCTGCCACCTGCTGGCGACTTCCTCGGCGGTCAGACCCATGCCGTAGGCGATGCCGAGGTTCTCGTCACTGAAGATGGCCGGGTTGGGCATCACCTTGTTGCCCATGATCTGCGGCATCACGCTCATCGATTCGGTGCCGGCGGCGATCATCACGTCGGCCAGACCGAGGCGGATCTGGGCGGCGGCATCGGCGACGGCCTGCAGGCCGGACGAGCAGAAGCGGTTGATGGTGTAGCCCGGCACCGTGTTCGGCAGGCCGGCCAGCAGCACGCCGATGCGGGCGATGTTCATGCCCTGCTCGGCTTCGGGGATGGCGCAGCCGACGATGACGTCGCCGATGCGCGCCGGGTCGACGGCCGGCACCTGGGCGACGACGGCCCGGATGGCGTGGGCCAGCAGGTCGTCCGGACGGACGTGCTTGAACAGGCCGTTGCGCTTGGCGACCGGCGTCCGGGTCGCGGCAACGATGTAGGCATCCTGAATCTGTTTGCTCATTTCTTTCTCTCCTCTGCCCGCTCAGTTGCGCAAGGGCTTGCCGGTGTCCAGCATGTGCTGGATCCGGGCCTGGGTTTCGGGGTTCTTCAGCAGGGCGACGAACTGCTCGCGTTCGATGCGCAGCAGCCAGGTCTCGTCGACCAGGCTGCCGCCCTCGATCTCGCCGCCACAGAGGGCGACGGCCGCGGCACGGGCGACCCGGTAGTCGTAGGCGGAGATGAAGCCGCCGTCACGCATGTTGACCAGCGTCATTTCGAGCGCCGCGATGCCGGCGCGGCCGGCGACCGGGATGCCGCGGGCGCGCGGTTGTGGCGCGTAGCCGGCATCGGCCAGGGCGCGGGCTTCCTTGATCGCGACATGGAGCAGTTCGTCGGCGTTGAACAGGATGGTGTCCGTGGCGCGGGCGAAGCCGTAACCGATCGCCTCGTGCGCGCTCTTCGAGACCTTGGCTGTCGCGATATTCATGAAGGCCGGCTGGATGAAGGCGAGCACTTCGTTCGGCGTCACCGTGGGCGCCGCCCAGGCCGCGGCCTGCAGCGCGAACTCCTTGCAGCCGCCACCGGCCGGGATCAGGCCGACGCCGGCTTCGACGAGGCCCATGTAGCTTTCCAGCGCCAGCACGCGCCGGGCGGCGTGCATCGCGAATTCGCAGCCACCGCCCAGGGCCATGCCCTGCACTGCGGCAACGACCGGCACCTGCGCGTACTTGATCGCCATCGTCGCATTTTGGAATTCGGCGACGAAGCGGTCGACCTTGGCGAAATCACCGCTCGCACAGACGTCGGCCACCTGCGCCAGGTTGGCGCCGACGGCGAAGGGCGATTCGTGCCAGATCACCAGGCCTGCCAGGTCGGCCTCGGCCCGGCCGACAGCGGCCATGACGCCTTCAATCACTTCGGCGCCGATCGCATGCATCTTCGACTTGATGGAAATGATGCCAATTCCGGCGTCGACCGCAGGCAACGCCCACAGGCGCACGCCGTCGTTCTCGTACAGCGTTTCGCCGGATTTCTCGGCGGTCGCAGCGCCTTCGCCGAGGACGCGCTCTGGGAAGCGCTGGCGCTGGTAGACCGGCAAGGCGGAGCGCGGTGCGTAGGCGTTGCGGCGGGCGGAGTACGAGCCTTCCGGCGCGTGCACGCCGGTGCGCCCGGCTTCGAGCGCCCAGGCCGGCAGCGGCGCGCTGCTCATCGTCCGGCCGGCAGCGATGTCGGCGGCGATGGCCTGCGCGATGTCGGCCCAACCGGCAGCCTGCCAGGTCTCGAACGGGCCCTGCGCCCAGCCGAAACCCCAGCGCATGGCGAAGTCGAGGTCGCGGGCGTTGTCGGCGATGTGTTCCAGTTGCACGGCGGCGTAGTGGAAGACGTCGCGGAAGATGGCCCACAGGAACTGCGCCTGCGGATCGTTCGCGGCGCGCAGCGCGGCGAAGCGGGTGGCAAGGTTCCGGTCCTTGAGGATGGCGGAGACTTCGGCACTCAGCTCGCCGGCCGACGGACGGTATTCCCCGCTCGCCGGATCGAGGACACAGATATCCTTGCCGATCTTCTTGAAGATGCCGCCCCGGGTCTTCTGGCCGAGGGCGCCCTGCTCGATCAGCGCGGACAGGTAGTCCGGCGACTGGAAGTGGGCATGCCACGGGTCGTTCGGCAGCGTGTCGCGCATCGTCCGGATGACGTGGGCGAGCGTGTCGAGACCGACGACGTCGGCAGTGCGGTAGGTGGCGCTCTTCGGGCGGCCGATCTTCGGACCGGTCAGCGCATCGACGACGTCGAAGCCGAGGCCAAAGGCCCGCGTGTGGTGCATCACCGCCAGGATCGAAAAGACGCCGATGCGGTTGGCGACGAAGTTCGGCGTATCGAGGGCGCGGATGACGCCCTTGCCGAGGCGCGAGGTCAGCCAGGTTTCGAGTGCGTCGAGCGTCGCGGCATCGGTGCCTTCGGTGGCGATGATTTCAACGAGGCGCATGTAGCGCGGCGGGTTGAAAAAGTGGATGCCGCAGAAGCGCGGCCGCACGGCTACGGGCAGGCCTTGGGCGAGCGCATTCATCGACAGACCGGAGGTGTTGGAGGCAACGATTGCGGTCGACGACAAAAACGGCGCGATTTTAGCGTAGAGGTCGTTCTTCCAGTCCATGCGCTCGGCGATCGCCTCGATCACCAGGTCGCATTCGGCGAGCAACGGCAGGTGCTCGTCGTAGTTGGCGGCGTCGATGTACTTGAGCTTGTCCTTGCTCGACAGCGGCGCCGGTTCCAGTTTCTTCAGGCCGTCGAGGGCCTTCCTGACGATGCCGTTGCGATCGCCTTCCCTGGCGGCGAGGTCGAACAGGACCACCGGCACGCCGGCATTCGCCAGGTGCGCGGCAATCTGCGCGCCCATCACGCCGGCACCGAGGACGGCGGCTTTCCTTACCTGCAGTTTCTTCACGATGTTCTCCGAATGGATGTTTCGGTCAGCCGGCGATCTGCTCGCGCATGGCCTTCTTGTTGAGCTTGCCGACACTGGTCTTGGCCAGCGTCTCGACGAAACGCACCTGGTCGGGAATGGCGTAGCGGGAAATGTGGCCGGCGTCGGAATACTTCTGGACGTGGCGCCTGATGTCTTCCAGCGTCGCCGACTGCCCTTCCTTCAGCACGATCAGGGGCAGCGGACGTTCGCCCCACTTCTCGTCCCGGACGCCGACCACCGCCACTTCGTTGACCGCCGGGTACTCGGAAATGATGCTTTCCAGTTCGAGCGAGGAAACCCATTCGCCGCCGGTCTTGATGACGTCCTTCAGGCGGTCGGTGACCTGCAGGCATCCCCTGGCGTCGAAGACGCCGATGTCGCCGGTATGCAGGTAGCCGCCGGCCCACAGGTCTTCCGACGCGGCCGGGTTGTGCAGGTAGCCCATCGTCAGCCACGGCGAGCGGACGACGATTTCGCCGGCGCTGACGCCGTCGCGCGGGGTGTCGAGCAGGTCGCCGTCGACCGTGCGCAGGTCGACCAGCGGGATCGGATAACCGGTGCGGATGCGCTCCACCGACTGGCGCTCGATGTCGTCGGCGGCCACTTCGGCCGGCACGCGGGCGATGGTCAGGATCGGGCAGGTTTCCGACATGCCGTAGCCGGCGAAGACGTCGATGCCGCGGCCCAGTGCGCTGGCCGCCAGGCCCTTGGGCAGGGCCGAACCACCGATGATGACTTTCCAGCCGGAGAAGTCGACGTCCCGGGCGGCCGGGCTGCTCAGCAGCATGTGCAGGATGGTCGGCACGCAGTGCGAGAAGGTCACCTTCTCGTCACGGATGTACTGGGCCAGGGTGTCCGGCGCATAGCGGCCGGGATAGACCTGCTTGACGCCGAGCAGCGTGGCGACGTAGGGAAGGCCCCAGGCATGGACGTGGAACATCGGAGTAATCGGCATGTAGACGTCGCCGCGATGCAGGCGGCCGTGGTCGGGCGCGGTGCCGAGGTGGGCGGCAACGGCCATGGTATGCAGCACCAGCTGGCGGTGGCTGAAATAGACGCCCTTGGGCAGGCCCGTCGTGCCGGTGGTGTAGAAAGTCGTGGCGCGGGTGTTCTCGTCGAAATCCGGGAAATCGTAGTGCGCGGAAGACTGGGCCAGCAGCGCCTCGTACTCGCCGACGAACGGGATCTTGAAGGCGGCCATGTCGGCGCCGTCGTCGCTGATCAGGACGAATTTCTTCACCGTCTCCAGCTGGTCCTTGATGATCGCCAGCAATGGCACGAATTCGGCGTTGACCAGGACGACATCGGCTTTGGCGTGATTCAGCGTATAGAGCACCTGCTCCGGCGACAGGCGGACATTGACCGTCTGCAGCACGGCGCCCATCATCGGCACCCCGAAGAAGCATTCCAGGTAGCGGTGGCTGTCCCAGTCCATGACGGCGACCGTATCGCCCTGGCCGACGCCGAGGCCGGAGAGCGTGTTGGCCAGGCGGCCGATACGGCCGAACAGGTCGCGATAAGTCATGCGATGCGTATCGCGATAGACGATTTCCTGATCGGCGGCGGTCGCCATCGGCGTGTGCAGCAACTGCTTGATCAGCAGCGGATACGCGTAGGCGGACGGGGTGACGGCAATATTCGGGGTGTTCATCGGTGTTCTCCTCGCTAGAGTTCTTGGAATCGAGGATGCAACGATAGAGACGAAACGACCCGCCGGCAGTCGGAATGTTCTCCCGCCACTGTAGGAAAATTCCTAAACGGTCATTGCGGCACGCTGCCGATGGGTGCCGGAGCGCCTGCCGACCGGCTTGCCAGGCTAGTCCGGCAGATCCCGGCCGGCGAACATGGCGGCAGCGATCGCCCGCTCGCGTTCGACGATGGTTTCGAGGAACTCGCTGGCGTCGCGCATGCTGCGGAACGCCTCGAAGCCGCGTTCGAGAAAGGCGTGCAGCTCGCCGAGGCCGGCCAGATGGGCCGGACCATGCATCATCTTCAGCGCGCCGCGGACGAAGGACTTGCGCGCCAGCGCCTCGAGCGCCTCGCCGGTTTCGCCGATCAGGCGCAGTTGCGTAGTGCGCCCCGCGCGATCGCCCACCGCGCGGTAGGCTGCGGCGTAGGCGGCTTCGCTCAACTGTTCGTCATCCAGTTGCGCCCCCAGCTTTTCCACCATCGCCGCGTCGAAACGTTCGGACAGCGCATCGACCTCGACCGCCAGCAGCAGGGTGCGCAGGCCGGAAACCGGCAGCATGGTGGTCATCAGCGGCAGGATGCGCTCGACTTCGGCATCGCGCTCGCTGAAATCCTTCGGCCCGTAGAGATCGGAAAGGAAGAAGGTGGCGGCCGTGCCATAGCGCGGGCTGGCCAGCAGGTCGGCATGCGTGCGCGCCAGGCGCGCCGCCTGCCACTCGCGCAGGCGCTGCCGGCGCCGGCCATGCACCGCGTCGGCCGTCGCCGCACGGCGCAGGTCGCGCGCCTCGGCAAGAAAGGCGGCCAAGGCCGCCGAGCAGGCCGCCCGGTCGAGATCGGAATGTTCGGAATCGCTCATAGGTCAATTATGAATAAGCTGCCAAACGGCGTTTAGAAGCATTTGCCTAACGACCGCCGAGTGCGCCAACTACACTGAAATTGAATATTTTCATGGGAAACCCAGGCCGATGTCCGCTTCAGTTCCGCTGGTCGACGACCAGGTCCGGCTCAACGATGCGTTTGCCCGCATCCGGCAGGCCAGCCGGGCAGATCCGGCGCCGCCGGTGGGCGAACGTCGACGCCGGCTGGATGCCCTGGCCGCCCTGCTGCACGACAATATGGACGCGCTGTGCGCGGCGGTCGCTGCCGATTTCGGCCATCGTTCGCAGCATGAAACCCGCCTGCTGGAGATCTTTCCCAGCCTAGAAGGCATCCGCCACGCCCGCCGTCACCTGGCGCAATGGAGCAAACCGCAACGGCGCGCGGTGTCGCTGTGGTTCCAGCCCGGGCGGGCCGAGGTGCGGCCGCAGCCGCTCGGCTGCGTCGGCATCATCGCGCCGTGGAATTACCCGGTCTATCTCGCCATCGGCCCCCTGACAGCGGCCTTCGCCGCCGGCAACCGGGCGCTGGTGAAAATGTCCGAATTCACACCGTCGACCGCAACCGTCCTGGCGGACCTCGCCAGGCGCTATTTCACGGCCGACGAACTGGCGATCGTCGAGGGCGACCTGGCCGTCGCCGAGGCCTTTTCCCGTCTTCCCTTCGACCACCTGCTGTTCACCGGCTCGACGGCCGTCGGCCGCCATGTCATGCGGGCCGCTGCGGAAAACCTGACGCCGGTGACCCTCGAGCTCGGCGGCAAGTCGCCGGCCATCATCGCGCCCGGCTACCCGATCGACAAGGCCGCTGCGCGGATACTCGCCGGCAAGTGCCTGAACGCCGGCCAGACCTGCATCGCGCCCGACTACCTCTTCGTTCCCGCCGGGCAGGAAGAGGCCTTCGTAGACGCCGCGCGCCGCATCGTCAGCCACAGCTACCCCGACCTCGCCGGCAATGCCGACTACACCGCCGTGGTCAACGCGCGCCATTACGAGCGCCTGACCGGCTATCTGGAAAACGCGCGCATGCTGGGCGGCAAGCCGGTCCCGCTCGCCGAGGACTCCCCAGTCGGGCGCAGCCACCGCCGCCTGCCGCCGACCCTGATCCTCAACCCGAACGACAACATGCGGGTCATGCGCGACGAGATTTTCGGCCCCCTCCTGCCGGTGCTGACCTACGAGCGTCTCGACGACGCGCTGGACTACATCAACCGCCACGACCGCCCGCTGGCGCTCTACCTGTTCGACGACGACCGCGCCCGGATCGAGCACGTGCTCGACCACACCGTTTCCGGCGGCGTGACGGTCAACGACACGATCCTGCACATCGCCCAGGACGACCTGCCCTTCGGCGGCGTCGGCCCGAGCGGCATGGGCCATTACCACGGCCGCGAAGGCTTCATGACCTTTTCCAAGCTGAAGCCGGTGTTCCGCCAGTCGCGGATCAACGCCATCGGCCTCTTCAATCCGCCCTACGGCAAGCGCTTCGAGCGCCTGATCAAGGTTCTGCTGCGATGACGACGCGCCGCGAATTCCTCAAGACCGGTCTTGCCGGCGGGCTTCTGCTCAATGTCGCCGGCTGCGCCCGCCCCTCCGAGAACGGCGGCCGCACGACGGTGCTGACGGCGCTGGTACCGGTCATGCTGACCGGCGCGCTGGTCGCCGAGGGCGAGGCGCGGGAGGCCCTGATCGCCCGCACCGTGGCCGGCGTCGACAAGGCGATCGCCGGCCTGTCGCTCGCCACCCAGCGCGAGGTCGGCGAACTGTTCGACCTCCTCGCCTTCCCACCCACGCGCATGCTGGCCGCCGGCGTCTGGTCGCCGTGGCCCAAGGCGACGCCGGAAGCGATCGGCAGTTTTCTCGAAAGCTGGCGCCACAGCCGCTTCGACCTCCTCCAGTCCGGCTATGCCGCCCTGCACGACCTGATTTTCGGTGCCTGGTACGCGCGACCCGACACCTGGGCCGCCATCGCCTACCCCGGCCCGCCCGAGGTGAAATGATGCGCGACCCGTTCCGTGAAGGACTCGCTGCCGGCTGGAAGCACGTCGATGCCTCCGAACTCGCGGACGATCTGCAATTCGAGGGCGACGTGGTGATCGTCGGCAGCGGTGCCGGTGGCGGCGTGACGGCCGAGATCCTGGCGGCCGCCGGCCTCAGGGTTATCCTCGTCGAGGAAGGCCCGCTGCGCACGACCCGCGATTTCAACATGCGCGAAGCGGAAGCCTACCCCGACCTGTACCAGGAATCCGCGGCGCGCAAGACCGCCGACAAGGCGATCAACATCCTGCAGGGCCGCTGTGTCGGCGGTTCGACCACGGTCAACTGGACCAGCAGTTTCCGCACCCCGCCCAGCACCCTGAACTGGTGGCAGACCGCGCACGGGCTCAAGCGCCTGAGCGTCGACGCCATGGCCCCCTGGTTCGCGGCGATGGAGCAGCGGCTGCACGTCGGGCTGTGGCCGATACCGCCCAACGAGAACAATGCCGCCCTGGCGCGCGGCGCGGCCAAACTCGGCATTCCGGTCGCGGTCATCCCGCGCAACGTCAAGATGTGCTGGAACCTCGGCTACTGCGGCATGGGCTGCCCGACCAACGCCAAGCAGTCGATGCTGATGACCACCATCCCCGGCGCACTGTCCCGCGGCGCGACGCTGATTTCGCGGCTGCGCGCCGAGCGGCTCGAATTCTCGGGCGCCAAGGTTAGCGCCCTGAACGCCGTGGCGCTCAAGCCGGACGGCCTGCACCCGAGCGGCGTCAGGGTCGGCCTGCGCGCCCGCCACTTCGTGCTGGCCGGCGGCGCCGTCAATACGCCCGCCCTGCTCCTGCGCAGCAAGGCCGCCGACCCGCACGGCCTGCTCGGCAAGCGCACCTTCCTGCATCCGACGCTGATTTCGTCGGGCCTCTTCGACAAGCCGATCCGCGCCTACGCCGGGGCGCCGCAATCGGTCTACTCGGACCATTTCCTCGAGCAGGCCGCGGTCGACGGCCCGCTGGGCTTCAAACTGGAAGTGCCGCCGCTCCACCCGGTGCTGTTCTCGACGACCCTGCAGGGCTGGGGCGAGGCGCATGCCCGCCTGATGCGGGAATTCGCCCACAGCCAGACCGTCCTGGCGCTGGTCCGCGACGGCTTCCACCCCGACAGCCGAGGCGGCCAGGTCAGGTTGCGCGACGACGGTTCGCCGCTGCTCGACTACCCGCTCAACGCGACCTTCTGGGAAGCCGCCCGGCGCGCCCTGCTGGCGATGGCCGAGATCCAGTTCGCCGCCGGCGCGCGCTGGGTGACGCCGGTGCACGAGACGGCGAGCGGCTACACCAGCTGGGCGGAGGCCAGGCGCGGCCTCGCCGAACTGCCGCTGGCGCCGTTGCGCTGCCGCGTCGTCAGCGCCCACGTCATGGGTGGTTGCGCCATGGGCGACGCCCCGGCGCGCGGCGTGGTCGACGACGACGGCCGCCACTTCCAGATCGAAAACCTGTCGGTGCATGACGGGTCGCTGTTCCCGACCAGCATCGGAGCCAATCCGCAGCTTTCCATCTATGGCCTGGTGGCGCGCAACGCCTCGCTGCTCGCCGCCGCATTGACCGGCAAACCGAAACCCGCGATCCTCTGAGCATGGTCCCCATCGCGCTCCTGCTCTGGCTTTCCGCGGAAACGGCCGTCTACGCCGCGGTTGCCCGCCACCTGTTCGATGCCTCGTGGAGCACCGCCGGCCTGATTGCGCTGGCTGCGCTGCTCGCCGTTCGCGCCGGCATCGTCGCGGTAACCTGGGCCTTCGCCAGCGCCTACGCGTCGCCGGCGCGCCCGTTGCCGTTCGGCGAACGGGTGCGCATGATGCTCGGCGAATACCTCGCCTTCGTCATGAGCTTCGTCGTGGTCATGCCCTTCGAGCGTCTGTGGATGCCGCCCGACCGCCTGCGCCCGTGCTCCCGCCCGCTGCTGCTGGTGCACGGCTATGCCTGCAGCCGCGGCGTCTGGTGGCGCCTGCGGCGCGAACTCGAAGCGGCCGGGCACACCGTCGCCAGCGTCAGCCTCTACCCGCCCTACACCAGCATCGGCAAACTGGTGCCGCAGCTCAATCAGCGCATCGAGGAAGTCTGCCGGGCGACCGGCGCCGAACAGGTCGCCCTGATCGCGCACAGCATGGGCGGGCTGGTTTGCCGCTCCTACCTGGCGCGCCATGGCATCCGCCGGGTCGAGCGCCTGATCACCATCGCCTCGCCGCACGCCGGCACCGAACTGGCGCGCATCGGCATCGGCAGGAACGCGCGGGAAATGGTGCCGGGATCGCTGTGGCTGAAGGACCTGGCCGCGGAAAACGTGCCGGTGCCGACCATCTCGATCCGCACACCGCACGACAACTACGTGATGCCGCAGGACAACCAGCGCCTGCCCGGCGCGCTCGACCTGGAGCTCGACGGCATCGGCCACCTCGCGTTGCTCTACGCGGGGCGCACCGCCGCCGAACTGGTCAGGGCCTGCCGCTAGCCGGCCGCAGCGTTACAGGACGGCGAGCACCTGTTCGCCGTGGTCCGGGCAGTCCGGCTCGTCGATCACGTGGCTGATGCGGCCGTTTTCGTCGATGATGAAGGTGACCCGCTCGCTGACCTTGACGACGCTGCGCAGCAGGCCACCGAGCCCGGAACCGGCGACACCGTAGGCCTTGGCCACCGTCAGGTCGGTATCCGCCAGCAGGGGGAAGTTGAGGCTGAATTTCTCGGTAAAGCGCTGATGCGACTCCGTACCCTGGGCCGAAACGCCGAGAATGGCCGCGCCGCGCGCGGCGATTTCGGCGCTCGAATCGCGCAGGCTGCACGCCTGCTTGGTGCAGCCCGGCGTGTCGTCCATCGGGTAGAAGTACATGACCAGCTTGCGGCCGCGAAAATCGGCCAGCTGCAGCGTGCTGCCGTCGGTCGCCGGCGCCGAAAAATCAGGCGCCGGGTCACCTGCCTTGAGGTGCGTGCCCATCAGAAGTAGATCCCGCGCATGAATTGCTGGAAGGCGACCTGGTCCGCCGACGGCATGCTCGGCAGGATGCCGGGCTCCGGCTTCTTGGCGGCCGCGGAATCCGGGAACATGCGGAAGGTCGTGTTCATGATGATCTGCGCCACGCGCGGCACCAGCGCATGCAGCACCTGGCCGGTAATGCCGAGCCGGGTCGCGACGCGCACCGGCTTGTGGATCACCGCATCGCAGATCAGCGCCGCCGCCTCCTCCGGGGTCAGGGTCGGCACCTGGTCGTAGAGCTTGGTCGGGGCGATCATCGGCGTCTTGACCAGCGGCATGTTGATGGTCGTAAAGTAGATGCCGCGGTCGGCGAATTCCGAGGCGGCGCAGCGCGTCCAGGCATCGAGCGCCGACTTCGAGGCGACGTAGGCCGAGAAGCGCGGCGCGTTGGTCAGCACGCCGATCGAAGAAATGTTGATGATGTGGCCGCGCTTCTGTTCGACCATCTTCGGCAGAACGCCCATGCTGACCTTGAGCGCACCGAAGTAGTTGAGCTGCATGGTGCGCTCGAAATCGTGGAAGCGGTCGAAGGAATTCTCGATGGCGCGGCGGATCGAGCGGCCGGCATTGTTGATCAGGATGTCGACCACGCCGTGCTCGGCCAGCACCTGCTGCGTGACCGCCTCGGCGGAGGCCATGTCGGCCAGGTCGCCGACGTAGGCGTGCAGCTTAAGGCCGGCGGCTTCGAACTCGGCGACCACTTCGTCGAGCTGCTCCTTGTCGCGGGCGATGGTCACCACGTGGGCGCCGGCTTCCGCCAGCTTCCAGGCGGTCGCCTTGCCAATCCCGGACGAGGCGCCGGTGACCAGCACGACCTTGCCCTCGACCTGGCCGCGCAGACTGCGGTCGATGAAGAGATCGGGGTCGAGATGGCGCTCCCAGTAATCCCACAGGCGCCAGGCGTAGCTGTCGATCGGCGGCACGGCGATGCCGGTGCCCTTGAGCACGCGGGTCGTCTCGCGGCAATCGAAGCGCGTCGGGTAATTGACGAAACGGAACATGTCGTCCGGCAGGCCGAGATCTTTCATCACCGCATGGCGGATGCGCCGTACCGGGGTCAGCGCCATCAGCCCCTTGCGCATGTGGCGCGGGATGAAACTGAACAGCGCAGCGTTGATGCGCATCGTCATCTCGGGCGCGTGGGCGGCGCGGGCGAAGGTGTTGAGCAGGTCGCCGACGCGCATCGGCGTCGGATCGACGAGGTGGAAGCATTT
>WBZM01002761.1_pt1 | contig 14514 bp, 16 predicted proteins | sample 5204271 | NCBI WGS metagenome assembly WBZM01 (sample SAMN12344346, study PRJNA552823) | activated sludge metagenome | biome: Activated sludge suspended growth; feature: Nitrification reactor; material: Wastewater; isolation source: activated sludge from nitrification reactor of wastewater...
CGACATTGGCCGAGCGCGGGCTACCGTCGATCAGGCCCATTTCTCCGAAAAACTCGCCCGGACTCAGCCAGGCGAGAATGATCTCGCGCCCTTCCTCGTCGAAATTGGTCACCTTGGCGCGACCGGTGAGCATGACGATCAAGGTCTCCGCGTCTTCTCCCGCACGCACGACCTGCTCGCCGCGCGCGGCGCGCCGCCGCATCGCGACTTTCGACAAGCGCTCGAGTTCGCTCTCGTCGAGCCCCGAGAAAAGCGGTATGTTGCGCAGGACCACCAGACTCAGACCGACATTTGTGGAGGACATAAAGCATTTCCCTTCATGTAGTTACGGAAAGATTATAAACTCAATTCGAAAAGCGCAAGAGAAAGGGCGAAAAATCGGCCCGTGGTTGGAGGATATAATTTTGCCACTTGCCACTACCGGGAGTCACCATGCCCCAAGGACCCACTCACAGCCGTCTCATCATCCTCGGTTCCGGCCCTGCCGGTTATACCGCCGCGGTCTATGCCGCCCGCGCCAACCTGAAGCCGGTGCTGATCACCGGCCTGGCCCAAGGCGGCCAGTTGATGACGACGACCGAGGTCGACAACTGGCCGGCCGACGCCGACGGCGTCCAGGGGCCCGACCTGATGGCGCGTTTCGAGGCCCATGCCCGGCGCTTCGATACCGAGATCATTTTCGACCAGATCCATACGGCGCAACTGACGCAGAGGCCGTTTACCCTGGTCGGCGATGCCGGCACCTATACCTGCGACGCCCTGATCATCGCCACCGGCGCCTCAGCCCAGTACCTCGGCCTGCCCTCCGAGGAGGCCTTCATGGGCAAGGGGGTTTCCGCCTGCGCCACCTGCGATGGCTTCTTCTACCGCAACAGGGAGGTAGCCGTCGTCGGGGGCGGCAACACGGCGGTCGAGGAAGCGCTCTACCTGGCCAACATCGCCAGCCATGTGACGCTGGTCCATCGCCGCGAAACCTTCCGGGCCGAAAAAATCCTGCAGGACAAGCTCATCGCCAAGGAAAAGGCCGGCCAGCTGACCATCCTGAGAAACTGCACGCTCGACGAAGTGCTCGGCGACGATTCGGGCGTCACCGGCGTGCGGGTAAGAAACGTCCACAGCGGGACGACCCGGGATGTCGATGTCTTCGGCGTCTTCATCGCCATTGGCCACCGGCCGAACACCGACATCTTCGCCGGTCAGCTCGCGATGGAAAGCGGCTATCTCGTGACTGAGGCCGGGCGCCACGGCAACGCGACGCAGACCAGCATTCCTGGCGTATTTGCCGCCGGCGACGTTCAGGACCACGTCTATCGTCAGGCCTGCACCTCGGCCGGCAGCGGCTGCATGGCCGCGCTCGATGCCGAGCGCTATCTCGACCAGCTTGCCTAGACAGTGAGGTCCAGGGTTGCTCGACCCCGACGACCTCGAGGCGTTTCGGGCGGCAGTTGCGGATGCGAAGCCGCTGCCGGCGTCGGGTCGCGTTCATCTCGGTGGCCCGATGCCGCCGCCGCGCCCGCTGCAGCACCTGGCCGACGAGCGGGCGGCGCTGCGCGAGAGCCTGCACGGACCGATCACCCTGCAGGACCGGCTCGAGGGCGGCGACGAACCCAGCCATCTGCGCAACGGCGTCGCCAACAGCGTGCTGCGCGACCTGCGGCGCGGACGCTGGGCCATCCAGGGCGAGATCGACCTGCATGGCCTGAACCGCGAGGAAGCGCGCGACCAGTTGGCAGCCTTTCTCGCGCAGTCGTTGAAACGCGGCAGGCGCTGCGTCCGCATCGTCCACGGCAAGGGACACGGCTCGCCCGGCAGGGAAGCCGTGCTCAGGCGCCTGGTACGCGGCTGGCTGGTGCAGAAGAATGAAATCCTGGCCTACTGCCAGGCAAAACCGCAGGACGGTGGCGAGGGCGCGGTGATCGTGCTGCTGCGCACGCAAAGGAAAGACACGTCGCAGCCTTGATCGACGACTTTCCGGCGACTACGGTTCTTCGCCAATCAACGCTTGAAGAGTTCAGGGTCGTCGACCCAGTCCCATGCTGTTCCCGGCGAGTGGTTCGGTGACAGGCCCAGGGCACTGTGGACCGTAGCCAGACGAAAGATTTCGAGCGCCACGTCGTGCGGAAAACCCTGGCGACCAGGGCGACTGGTAACCATCAGATCCGCCAGATAGGCGTCGAGCCCGGCCTTGCCCCACAATTCGGCAACCCGGGCAAGGATGTGCGGAAACTGCTGCTCAACAAGTACCGGGTATATCCCCGATTCCGGCCCGAGCGACGCCAGCAGCTTCGCCTTGAGCGCGGGGATATCGAAATCTTCCTGACCACGATCCATGGCGCGATCCTCCGAGTCAGATTGCCGCTTCGTCGGTTTCGCCGGTCCGGATGCGCACGACCTGCTCGACCGGCATGACGAAAATCTTGCCATCACCGATCTTGCCGGTGCGCGCCGCCTTGATGATGGCCTCGATGGCGGCATCGGTATGCTCGGTCTTGACGACGATCTCGATCTTGATCTTGGGCAGGAAATCGACGACATATTCGGCGCCCCGATAAAGCTCGGTGTGACCCTTCTGGCGGCCGAAGCCCTTGACTTCGGTGACCGTCAGGCCGGTGATTCCCACTTCCGACAGCGCTTCGCGCACTTCGTCGAGCTTGAACGGCTTGATGATGGCTTCGATCTTCTTCATGTCCTGTTTCCTGTTCGTTTCGGTTTTTCAAAATTCGTCGCTGTAGCGATTGGTAATAGGATACCGCCAATCCTTGCCAAAACCACGCGGCGTGATGCGAATTCCAACCGGCGCCTGGCGCCGCTTGTACTCGGCGATGCGCAACAGGCGCACGACCCGGCGCACCGCATCTTCCGGCAAGCCGGCGGCGATGATCTCGCGTGGGCTGCGGTCTTCCTCCATGTAGGCGCGGACAATGGCGTCCAGGATCTCGTAGGGCGGCAGTGAATCCTGATCGGTCTGGTCCGGCTTGAGTTCGGCGGAAGGCGGCCGGACGATGATGTTTTCCGGTATGACCGGTGAAATCGTGTTGCGGTAGCGCGACAGGCGATAGACCAGCGTCTTGTAGACGTCCTTGATCACCGCGAAGCCGCCGGCCATGTCGCCGTACAGCGTGCAGTAACCGACCGCCATCTCCGACTTGTTGCCGGTGGTCAACACCAGCGCGCCGGTCTTGTTGGAGAGCGCCATCAGGATGTTGCCGCGGATGCGCGCCTGGATGTTCTCCTCGGTGGTGTCGGCGGGCAGGCCGGCGAACAGCGGGTCGAGCATCGCCTCGTAGGTGGCCATCGCCGGCGCGATCGGCACCTCGTCGTAGCGCACGCCAAGGGCAGCGATCATCGCCCGCGAGTCGTCGAGGCTCATCTGCGCAGTGTATGGCGACGGCATCATAACCGCCCGCACTTTGTCCGCTCCCAGCGCGTCGACCGCGACACACAGGGTCAGCGCCGAGTCGATACCGCCGGAGAGCCCAATCAACGTCTCCTGGAAGCCGCTCTTGCCGATATAGTCGCGGACACCCAGCACGAGGGCGCGGTAGGCCTCGGCCTCGACCGTGAGTTCTTCCGCCATGTCGGCGGAGCGCAGGCGCCCCCGGTCGTAGTCGACAACGCCCAGAGCTTCCTCGAACTGTGGCAGGCGCATCCGGCACTGGCCTTCGCCATCGAGAGCGAACGAAGCACCGTCGAAAACCAATTCATCCTGGCCGCCGACCAGGTTGACATAGATCGCCGGAACGGCGGTGGCGGCAACCCGCTCGCGCAGCACCTCAATGCGCTGCTGATGCTTTTCGAGATGGCAGGGCGAGGCGTTGAGCACGAGAAGCAGTTCGGCACCGCCGGCACGCGCCAGTTCGGCGGGACCGGCTTCCCAGATGTCGGCGCAGATGTTGATGCCGCAGCGCACGCCGCCCAAGGTCACGATGCAGGCTTCGGCACCGGCATCGAAGTAGCGCTTCTCGTCGAATACGTCGTAGTTGGGGAGGCGAATCTTGCGGTAGACGGCCGTCTTACGGCCGCTTTCGATGACCGTGGCGGCGTTGTAGCGCCGCCCCTCATGCTCTTCCGGGTGACCGACAACCAGGGCAATGCCCTCGACGCGACCGGCCAGATCGTCCAGTTCACGCCGGCAGGCCCGGTAGAAATCAGGGCGCAGCAACAGGTCTTCCGGCGGATAACCGCACAATGCCAGTTCCGGCGTCACCAGAACCTGCGCCCCCCGCGCCCTGGCCGCGGCGGCACATGCGATGATGCGACTGACGTTGCCGGTCAGGTCACCGACAACGGCGTTGAACTGGGCAACGGCAATGCGCAGCATCAGGACTCAGTAGTTGGGCTTTTCTTTCGCCGAATTGTAGGTTGCCACGCCATCCACGATCTCCTTCTTGGCCTCCTCGGGACCGCGCCAGCCGATGATCTTGACATACTTCCCCGGCTCGAGATCCTTGTAGTGTGCAAAGAAGTGGGCAATCTGGTCGAGCAGCAGATCTGGCATGTCGGCGTGGCTCATGACATTGCGGTACATTGGCGTCAGCTTGTCGACGGGCACCGCCAGCAGCTTCGCGTCGTCGCCGGCTTCGTCGGTCATCGCCAGGACGCCGATCGGGCGGCAACGGACGACAACCCCCGGAGGCAGCGGGAACGGGCTGACGACCAGCACGTCAACAGGATCGCCGTCGCCGGCGATGGTGTGCGGGATGTAGCCGTAGTTGCAGGGGTAGTGCATCGAGGTGGACATGAAGCGATCGACGAAGATTGCGCCGCTTTCCTTGTCGACCTCGTACTTGACAGGCTCCGAATGCGCCGTGATCTCGATGATGACATTGACGTCGTTGGGAAGGGACTTGCCTGAAGGTACGTTGTTGAGGGCCATTCTTGTCTCTCTGCAGTCGGGTTTCGGAATTTTTTATTATAACGCCGTGCCGCACCCAGTCAGTGCCACGCGCCGAGAAACTCCTGCCAGTGCGGCGCGCCGATCCGGCCGAGTTGCGCCTTGACGAATTCGGCCTCGGCGGTCTCTTCTTCCGCCGTCAGCTCGCCGCGCATGCGGCGGAAGCGGTTATAGACCAGATAGGTGTTGATCACGTCGGTTTCACAGTAGTCGCGAATCGCGGCGGCCTTGCCGGCCTGCCAGGCTTCCCAGACCTTGCTGCCGTCCATGCCGAGCTTGCCGGGAAGGCCGAAGAGCTTGGCGAGGTCGTCGAGCGGCGCGTTGGCGCGGGGATTGTAGAGCGCCAGCAGGTCCATCAGGTCGAGGTGCCGCATGTGGTAGCGGCTGATGTAGTTGTTCCACTTGAAGTCGCGGGAATCGGCGTAGTCGCCGTCGCCCATGTCCCAGTAGCGCGGCGCCGCGACGCCATGCAGCATGCCGCGATAGTGCAGCACCGGCAGGTCGAAGCCACCGCCGTTCCACGAGACGATCTGCGGCGTGAATTTCTCGATGCCGTCGAAGAAGCGCTGGATGATCTCGCCCTCGCCCTGCTCGGGTTCGGCCAGCGACCAGACCTTCAGGCCCTCGCCGGTGCGCAGCACGCAGGAAATGGTGACGACCCGCTGCACGTGCAACTGCAGGAAATCGCTGCCGGTCCTGGCACGTCGTTGCTGGAAGGCGAGCTCGGCGACCTCGTTGTCGGAGAGTTCGGCCGGCAGAGCATGGAGCTTGCGCAGGCCGGCGACATCGGGAATGGTCTCGATGTCAAAGACGAGAACGGGTTTCATGCCGGAAAGACGCCCGTGGACAGGTAGCGGTCGCCGCGGTCGCAGATGATGCTGACGATCACCGCATTCTCGAGTTGCCGCGAAAGCCGGACGGCGACGGCGACGCCACCGCCGGAGGAGATGCCGGCGAAGATGCCCTCCTCCATGGCCAGCCGGCGCGTCATCGCCTCGGCGTCGGCCTGGCTGACGTATTCGATGCGGTCGACGTTGTCCGGGGCGTAGATTTTCGGCAGGTAGGCATCTGGCCATTTGCGGATGCCGGGAATCTGGCTGCCGTCTTCAGGCTGGCAGCCGATGATCTGCACCGCCGGGTTCTTCTCCTTGAGGAAGCGGGAAGTGCCCATGATGGTGCCGGTCGTGCCCATGCTGGAAACGAAATGGGTAATCCGGCCTTCGCTATCGCGCCAGATTTCCGGGCCGGTCCCTTCGAAGTGGGCAAGCGGGTTGTCCGGGTTGGCGAACTGGTCGAGGATGATGCCCTTGCCTTCGTCGCGCATGCGGTCGGCAACGTCGCGCGCCAGTTCCATGCCGCCATCCTTCGGAGTCAGCACCAGTTCGGCACCGAAGGCGCGCATCGTCTGCCGGCGCTCGATGCTCTGGTTTTCCGGCATGACCAGGATCATCCGGTAGCCCTTCATCGCCGCCGCCATCGCCAGAGCAATGCCGGTGTTGCCCGAGGTCGCTTCGATCAGCGTGTCGCCCGGCTTGATGTCGCCGCGCGCCTCGGCATGGACGATCATCGACAGCGCCGGGCGATCCTTCACCGAACCGGCCGGGTTGTTGCCCTCCAGCTTGGCGAGGATGACGTTGCCGCGCTTGTCGTTGTCGGCGCCGGGAATGCGCACCAGGCGAACCAGCGGCGTGTTGCCGACAAAATCCTGCAGGGTCTTATACATTCTTCAGGAGCCACTCGATGTAGCGGGAGACGCCCTCCTCGACCGTGGCCATCGGCGCATCGTAGCCGGCCGCCCGCAGTCTGGTCAGGTCGCCCTGCGTGAACGCCTGGTACTTGCCCTTCAAGGCCTCGGGGAAGGCGACATATTCGAGCAAGCCCTGCGCCCGCAGTTCGTGCAGCGTCAGCGGCGCCGCGTTTTTTGCCCTCCGACAGCCGTTGACCGCAGCCACCGCGACATCGTTGAAGCTTTGCGCCCGGCCTGAGCCAAGGTTGAAGATGCCGGACTTTTCCGGATGGTCGAGAAAGAAAAGATTCACCTTGGCGACGTCGCCGACGTAGACGAAGTCGCGCATCTGGCCGCCGTTCTCGTAGCCGTGCGAGCCTTCGAACAGCCTGACCTTGCCGTCGGCCCGGAACTGGTTGAAGCAGTGGAAGGCGACCGAGGCCATGCGCCCCTTGTGCGTCTCGCGCGGGCCATAGACGTTGAAATAGCGGAAGCCGACGATCTGCGACGAAGGGTCCTGCGCCAACCGCTGGCGGACGACCTGGTCGAAGAGGAACTTGGAATAGCCATAGACGTTGAGCGGCCCCTCGCACTCGCGCTCTTCCCGGAACGCGCTGCTGCCGCCGTAGGTCGCGGCGCTCGAGGCGTAGAGGAACTGCACGTCCTGATCCTGGCACCAGTCGAGCAGGATCATCGAATAGCGGTAGTTGTTCTCCATCATGTAGTGACCGTCGCCTTCCATGGTGTCCGAGCAGGCTCCCTCATGGAAGATGGCGTCGATCTCGCCGTCGTAATGTCCGGCCTGGATGCGCGCGATGAAGTCGTGCTTGTCGACGTAATCGGCAATGTCGCAGTCGATCAGGTTCCTGAACTTGTCGGCCCTGGTCAGGTTGTCGACGGCGATGATATTCTTCTGGCCGCGCTCGTTGAGCGCCTTGACGATGTTGGAGCCGATGAAGCCGGCGGCGCCGGTAACGACAATGTACATGGCTATTCCCTACAGTGCTGATGCAAGTTCGGCGCGGGTGGCGACGGCGGTACCCAGCTTGCCGACGACGATGCCGGCGGCGACATTGGCCACGCGGATGGCCTCGGCCCAGTCGGCGCCCGCTCCCACCATCACGGCCAGCGTGGCGATGACCGTATCCCCGGCTCCGGAGACGTCGAAAACCTCGCGGGCACGGGCGGGCTGGTGATGGATGCCGTCATCGCCGAAGAGCGTCATGCCTTCCTCGCTGCGCGTGACGAGCAGCGCCTCCAGGCCGAGTTTGCCGCGCAGTTTCTGAGCCTTGTCGGCAAGTTCCTGTTCGGACGACCAGCGCCCGACGACCTCGCGCAACTCGCCGCGGTTGGGCGTGATGACGGTTGCACCGGCGTACCGGCCCCATTCGTCGCCCTTGGGATCGACCAGCACCGGCTTGTCGTGGACGCGGGCGATGGCGATCATCTCGGCGATGTGGGCCAGGCCGCCCTTGCCATAGTCCGAGAGGATGACCACGTCAGCCTGCGTCACCCGCTGCTCGAAGTCGGCCAGCTTGGCCTGGAGGATTTCGTGCGATGGCGCCGTCTCGAAATCGATCCGCAGCAGTTGCTGCTGGCGGCCGATGACGCGCAGCTTGACCGTGGTGTCGATGTCGCGGTCGACATGCAATCCGGCATCGATTTGCTCCTCTTCGAGCAACCGGGCGAGCGAGCGGCCAGCTTCGTCGTCGCCAACGACCGAGAGCAAGCCGGTCAAGGCGCCGAGCGACGCCGCGTTGCGCGCGACGTTGGCGGCGCCGCCCAGACGTTCTTCCATGCGCTGGACCCTGACCACGGGCACTGGCGCTTCCGGGGAAATCCGGCTGACCTCGCCGAACCAGTAGCGGTCGAGCATGACGTCGCCGACCACCAGCAGGCGAACGTTGCCGACCTTTTCGAGCATGTGGCTCAATGTCCGGCACCCGGGTAGCGGATGCCGCCGGCCAGGTGCGACCGGAGTTCTTGGCGCTTGCCGGGGTCGTCAATGACGGGGTTCCGTATCTTCATGGTCGCCTTCTACAGGGTTTGATCGAACTCTTCGCTGCGCCGCGGCGGGTAGGTTTCCCAGCCGCCGCAGGCCGGGCAGCGCCAGTAGAACTGGCGGGCCTTGAATCCGCAATTATTGCATCGATAGCGTGACAGGCGCTGCGTGTACCCGGCAATGATGCTCTTCGCGAGGTCGATGTCGGGTCGCACTTCCGGCTCGACCAGTGGCAGTCGCGCGCTCATCAGCTTCTCCAGACCGAGCAAGGTCGGATTGCGCTGTAATTCGCCACGGACCAGACGATACGCCGCTTCGTTGCCTTCGCTCTCGAGGACGAGTTGATAGACGACATCGAGCAGGTCGAGCGACGGGTAGTGCTGGAGGTAGCCGCGCAACAACGCCATGCCCTCGTCGCGCCGCTCCAGTTTGCGGTAGGTCTCGAGCAGACGCTGGGCGACCAGCGCCAGGTACGCGGGATCCTGCTGCTCGATGCGCTGCCAGGCCTCGATCGCGCCCACCGGGTTGTCCTCCTGCATCAGCAGTTCGCCCTGCAGGAGGCTGGCGCGCACGCACTTGCGGTTCTGCTGCATGGCCGATTCCAGGTGCGCACGGGCGCCGTCCGGGCGCGAGCGCATGATCTCGCCGGCTGCCAGTTCGCAGTAGAATTCGGCGACCTGCTGCTGCGACGCGACATCCGGAAGTTCGCGGGCGAGATCGATCGCCTTCTGCCATTCCTTCTCGACCTGGTAGATCTCCAGCAGGTTGCGCTTCGCCTCGTCCTCGAAGGAAGTCCCGACCAGCTTGTTGAAGATTTCCTCGGCGCGGTCGAGCAGGCCGGCCTTGAGGAAATCCTGTCCGAGTTCCGAGAGCGCATGCAGGCGCACGCCTTCGTCGAGATCGGGCCGGTCGATCAGATTCTGGTGCATGCGGATCGCCCGCTCGGTCTCGCCGCGCCGGCGGAACAGGTTGCCCAGCGCGAAGTGCAGTTCGACCGTCTGCGAATCGACCTTGGCCACCTCCAGGAAGGAATCGATGGCCTTGTCCGGTTGCTCGTTGAGCAGGAAGTTGAGTCCCTGGAAGTAGGAGCGCGGCAGGGCGCGCGATTCGTGCACCACCTGCCGGATATCGACGCGAGCCGCCGCCCAGCCCAGCCCGAAGAACAGCGGAACGAGCAGCAGTTGCCAGTACTCGAAAAGCTCGCTCATGCCGGCGGCGGCGGTTCGGGGATGACCGGATACTGCGGCTTCGCGGCCTCGCGCTTGAGGCGCGAGATTTCCCGACGCTGGCGGTAGATCACACCAACCACCGACAACACGCCGAGAACTGCACCGGCGGCAAAAAACGCCAGCAGGACGATGACCAGCGGCGCCTCCCAGGCATAGTCGAGTACGAAACGCAGGGTCGTTGGCTCGGTGTTGCGGATGGCGAACACCAGCAGGATCGAGAAAATGATTAGGCGAATCGCCCAGGTCAATGCTGTCATGCCGTCAGAATCCACGCGGGACACTGTCACCGGCGGAGCCGGCGACACAAAAGGGGGCAGTGAAATCCACTGCCCCAGAATCTACCACAATGCACCCCGGACCCGAGTCAGATCGACTGATCGACCCGTTCACGCAGTTCCTTGCCCGCCTTGAAGTGGGGAACCCACTTGGCGGGCACGCTGACCTTCTCCCCCGATTTGGGGTTGCGGCCGGTGCGCGGCGGCCGGTAGTTGAGCGCAAAGCTGCCGAATCCGCGAATCTCGATGCGGTCCGCGCGCACCAGGGCGTCGGACATCGCATCGAGAATCATCTTGACCGCGAAGTCGGCATCCTTCGCCACGAGCTGGGGAAAGCGTTCCGCCAGCCGGGCGATGAGCTCGGATTTGGTCATGCTGTCGCCTGTCAGCCTTGCTGGTTGAGCTTGGCCTTGAGCAGGGCGCCGAGGTTGGTCGTGCCGGAAGCCGCGGCGGAGGACTCGGCCGACAGCTTCTGCATGGCATCGTGCTGGTCGGCACTGTCCTTGGCCTTGATCGACAGGTTGATGCCGCGCGTCTTGCGGTCAACGTTGATGATCATCGCCTCGACTTCGTCACCGACCCTGAGGTGCTGCGACAGGTCGTCGATGCGGTCGCGGGAGAACTCGGAAGCACGCAGGTAGCCTTCGTTGTCGCCATCAAGAGTCACCACTGCGCCGCGGGCATCGACCGTCTTCACGGTGCCGCGGACGATGCTGTTCTTCTCGTGGGTGGCGATGAAGTTAGTGTACGGATCACCATCCATCTGCTTGACACCGAGCGAAATGCGTTCCTTCTCGACGTCGATGCCGAGCACGACCGCCTCGACTTCATCGCCCTTCTTGAAGTTGCGCATGGCTTCCTCGCCGGAGGCGCTCCACGACAGGTCGGAGAGATGCACCAGACCGTCGATGCCGCCGGGCAGGCCGATGAAGATGCCGAAGTCGGTGATCGACTTGATGGCGCCGCGGACCTTGTCGCCCTTCTTGTGGTTCATCGCGAAGTCGTCCCACGGATTCGGCTTACACTGCTTCATGCCGAGGGAGATGCGGCGACGCTCCTCGTCGATCTCAAGGATCATGACTTCGACTTCGTCGCCCAGCGAAACCACCTTGGACGGATGGACATTCTTGTTGGTCCAATCCATTTCGGAGACGTGCACCAGACCTTCGATGCCCTGCTCGATCTCGACGAAGGAACCGTAGTCGGTCAGGTTGGTGACCTTGCCGAACAGGCGGGTACCGGCCGGGTAGCGGCGGGCGATGCCGACCCACGGATCGTCGCCGAGCTGCTTCATGCCCAGTGAGACGCGGTTCTTCTCGGCGTCGAACTTGAGGATCTTGGCGGTCACTTCGTCACCGACGTTGAGCACTTCGCTCGGATGACGGACGCGGCGCCAGGCCAGATCGGTGATATGCAGCAGGCCATCGATGCCGCCGAGGTCGACGAACGCGCCGTAGTCGGTGATGTTCTTGACGATACCCTTGACGACGGTACCTTCTTGGAGGTTCTCGAGCAGCTTTTCGCGATCCTTGTCGGCGGTGGCTTCGAGCACGGCACGGCGGGACATGACCACGTTGTTGCGCTTGCGGTCGAGCTTGATGACCTTGAACTCCATGGTCTTGCCTTCATACGGCGTGGTGTCCTTGACCGGACGCATGTCGACCAGCGAACCCGGCAGGAAGGCGCGGACGCCGTTGGACATGACGGTGAGGCCGCCCTTGACCTTGCCGGTAATGGTGCCGGTGACCAGGGAGTTGTTGTTCAGCGCTTCTTCCAGGAAGTTCCAGGCGGCGATGCGCTTTGCGCGGTCGCGCGACAGGCGCGTGGCACCGTAGCCGTCTTCCAGCGTTTCGATGGCCACCTGAACGAAGTCGCCTTCCTTGACTTCGACTTCACCCTGGTCATTCAGGAATTCTTCGAGCGGAACATAGGATTCCGATTTCAGGCCGGCATTGACCACGACGAAGTTGCGGTCGATGAGCATCACCTCGGCGGTGATGACTTCGCCTTGACGCATTTCCTGGCGAGCCAGGGATTCTTCAAACAGTTGAGCAAAGGATTCCATTACGGAGAGGACTTTCATGCCACGGATCGTCAGATCCACAGCGGGTTGGAGTTGAAAAAATGCCGGCCCGGCGGCCGGCAACACCTTACTGCAACGCTTCCCTGCTCCACGCGAGAACCTGGTTCACCGCCTGTTCGATGGTGATGCCGGTCGTGTCGAGCAGTCGAGCGTCCGCTTCCTGCCTGAGCGGGGCCACGCTGCGCCGGGAATCCCGATCGTCGCGCTGCCGCAGGTCAAGCAGAAGGTCGGGGAGATTAGCAGAGAATCCTTTTTCGATCAACTGCTTATAACGGCGCTCCGCCCTCGCCTCGGCGCTCGCCGTGAGAAAGACCTTGAGCGGCGCGCGTGGGAAAACGACGGACCCCATGTCGCGCCCGTCGCCGACCAGTCCCGGCGCTGCGTTGAACGCCCGCTGGCGGAACAGCAGGGCCTCGCGCACGGCCGGCAGGGTCGCCACCAACGAGGCGCCGGCGGAAATCTCCTCGCCGCGGATGGCATCAGCGACCGCCTGACCGTTCAGGAACATTTCGCCGCCCGAAAACTCGACGTCGAGTCCGGCGGCAATCGCCGCGACCCCGGCTTCGTCTGCCCAGGCGACGCCCGCCTCTCTGGCGGCGAGCGCAGTCAACCGGTAGAGCGCACCAGAATCCAGATAGCCGAACCCGAGCGCCGCCGCCACACGCGCCGCCACCGTTCCCTTGCCGGAGGCCGAGGGGCCATCGATGGCGATCACCGGCGCCGCCTTCGTCACCGCAGCGAAGCGCTCGAAGTAATCCGGGAAGGTCTTGGCCACGCACTTGGGATCGTTGATACGCAATGGCGTACCGAAGGCCGCCAGCGAGAAGCACATCGCCATGCGGTGGTCGTCGTAGGTGTCGATGGCGGCCGGCTTCAGCTTCGCGGCGGGGGTCACGCGGATATAGTCGGCGCCCTCCTCGACCGTGGCCCCGAGCTTGCGCAGCTCGGTCGCCATCGCCGCGATGCGGTCGGTTTCCTTGACCCGCCACGACGCGATGTTGCGCAGCGTCGTCGTCCCGCGGGCGAACAGCGCTGTGGTGGCGAGCGTCATCGCCGCGTCGGGAATGTGGTTGCAGTCGAGGTCGACCGCGACCAGCCCGCCTTCCGGCGCGCGCGCCGCCAGCCAGTTCAGCCCGGTCTCGATCACCGCGCCCATCCGCCCCAGCGCCTCGGCGAACTTGACATCGCCCTGGATCGAATCGCACCCGACGCCCTCGACGCGCACCGGCCCGCCGCCGATCGCCCCCAGCGCCAGAAAATACGAAGCCGATGACGCATCGCCCTCGACATAAATGGTCCCCGGTGACACGTAGCGGCTGCCGGCCTTGACCTTGAAGCGCTGCCAACCCTCGCGCTCGACGGTGACGCCAAAGCGCGCCATCGTCGCCAGCGTGATCTCGATGTAGGGCCTGGAAATCAGCTCGCCGACGACGTCGACCGCAACCGTCGCCCCGGTCAGCGGCAAGGCCATCAGGAGGCCGGTCAGAAACTGGCTGGAGACATCGCCGCGCACCTTGACGACTCCGCCCGACCGGATCGCCGCGGGCTTGAGGTGCAGCGGCGGGTAGCCCTCGTTGCCGAGGTAGGCCACATCCGCGCCGAGTTGGCGCAGGCCGTCGACGAGGTCGCCGATCGGCCGCTCGTGCATGCGGGCGACGCCCTTGAGCACATAATCGCCACCGGCCAGCGCCAGCGCTGCAGTCAGCGGGCGGAAAGCGGTACCGGCATTGCCGAGGAATAGTTCCGCCTGGCGCACCGGGAAACGCCCGCCGCAACCGCGGATGCGCCACGCCTCGCCCCCCAGGCTCTCGACGCCGACACCCAGCGCCTGCAGTGCCTCGAGCATGCGCGCCGTGTCGTCGGATGCCAGCAGGTCGCGCACCTCCGTCTCCCCCTCGGCCAGCGCCGCAAGGAGCAGGACGCGGTTGGAGATGCTCTTCGAGCCGGGGAGACGAAGACTGCCGACGGCTGAGAGCTGCTGGGGGAGGTCAAGGAGGTCCATAAGCAAAATGATGGAGGCAAATCTTGATGGCTTTCAGTCGGACGGCGTTAATTCTCGAAATGTCGAAACCAGTTGGAAGGCCCAGTGTATTCAACACAAGCCAAAATATGCGAGAACCCCGCGCCAACGAAGCTAGACTCCTTACTCGATCGAAGGAGCACCACCGCGAACTGCTCGTTCTGAGTATCGACATTAGGGAAACTCTGCACAAGTAACCGTCATGCAGCCTGATTTGAGAAAATAGCGCCATTGTCATGGTGCCGACTGAACTGATGAAATCGATGAAGCAACTGAGCCTGGCCG
>WBZM01002765.1_pt1 | contig 14508 bp, 16 predicted proteins | sample 5204271 | NCBI WGS metagenome assembly WBZM01 (sample SAMN12344346, study PRJNA552823) | activated sludge metagenome | biome: Activated sludge suspended growth; feature: Nitrification reactor; material: Wastewater; isolation source: activated sludge from nitrification reactor of wastewater...
GATCGGCATGATCGCGCCGAAGATCACTGCCTGCCACCATGGCGCTCCGAACGCGATCGCGAACAGCGGGATCGCCACGGCGATCGAGAGGATCAGCGAACCTGCGAAACCCTCCCACGACTTCTTAGGGCTGATCTGCGGGGCGATCGGGTGTTTGCCGAACATGACTCCCGCGAAGTAACCACCGACGTCGTTGCACACCGTGATGGCGATGAATGCGACGATCCGCGCGACGCCGTCGGTCTCCCGCAACATCAGCATCACGAAGCCGACCATGAACGGCAGGTAGAAGGCCACGAACAACGAACCGGTGGCGTCCTTCACGAAGCCGTCGGTGCCACGCCGGATGCGCCACGCGAGAGCGACGACGACGAACGTGCCGAACACGACCATGTGCGCCTCGACGCCGTACAGGTAAGCCAGGGTCGGCCCGACGAAGGCCACCAGGAACAACGGGCTGCGGGCGAGTTTGATGTCGTTGTGCAGGAACGCGTTGTACAACTCCCACACCGCGATCAGGATCGCCGCGGTCACGAGGACCGCGAAGAGGTACTTGTAGAAGGCCAGTGAAACGATGATCAGCGCACCGAGGCCCACCCCGACCGCGATCGCGACGGGGAGATTGCGCCCGGCGCGACTGGGGGGCGGCTCGACCGGGGCCGCTTCGGCGCTGCTCATTCAGACCTCGAGCAGTTCTTCCTCTTTGTGCTTGAGGATCTCGTCAACGTGCTCCACCTGCTCATGGGTCACGCTCTCGAGGTGGGTCAACGCGCGCTTGACATCGTCCTCCCCCACCTCGCCGTCCTTCTTCATCTTCTCGAGTGCTTCTTTCGCCTGGCGGCGGATGTTCCGGATGCTGACCCGCGCCTCTTCGGCCTTGTGCCGCGCCACCTTGATGTACTCCTTGCGCCGCTCCTCGGTCAACTGCGGCAGGACCACGCGCACGACATTGCCGTCGGTCGCGGGGTTCACGCCGAGGTCGGAGTCGCGGATCGCCTTCTCGACGGAGTTGATGGAGTTGCGGTCGAAGGGGGTGATGAGCATCATCCGCGCATCGGCGGCGTGGAAGGAGGCCAGCTGGTTCAGCGGAGTCGGGGCGCCGTAGTAGTCGACGACGATCTTGGAGAACATGGCCGGATTCACCCGACCGGTTCGCAGCGTGGCGAAGTCCTCCCGCGCCACCGCGATGGCCTTCTCCATCTTCTCTTCTGCTTCGAGCAGGATGTCGTCGATCACAGTCCCAGTCCTCCTATGCGGCTAAGGGCAGCCTATTGCCTGACATGCTCAGCGGGTCGCGCTTGGGGCACGCAGTGCCATTGTCCCACCAGGACGTGGGCAGCCGGCGTCCGCGACCAGCAGACGCCCGGAACGTGATCGACCCCGGCCGAGTGCGCCACACTGGGATCCGTGGGACACGATCACGGCGCGGTCACCGCCGGCGGGAGGCACCGGGGCAGACTGGCCATCGCGCTCGGGATCGCCGCCGTGGTCTTCGTTCTGGAACTCGTCGGCGCGTGGATCACCGGCTCATTGGCCCTGCTCGCCGATGCCGGACACGTGTTCACCGACATGTTCGGCGTGGCCTTGGCCCTGATCGCAGCGACCATGGCCCAGCGTCCGCCGAGCCTGCGGCGGACCTTCGGATGGCAGCGACTCGAGGTGATCGCCGCGGCCGCAAACGCACTGCTGCTCATCGGCGTGGGACTCTACGTGGCGTACGAGGCGATCCGCCGGCTCGTCGATCCAGAGCCGGTCGAGGCCGGACTGATGCTGGTCATCGCCGTCATGGGACTCGTGGCGAATTTCATCTCACTACGGATTCTCACTGCCGGAAAGGACGAGTCGATCAATGTCCGCGGTGCATACCTCGAAGTGCTCGGTGACCTGCTCGGATCGGCCGCTGTGGTCGCTGCCGCGGGGATCATCCTGCTCACCGGCTGGGAGCGCGCCGACCCGGTGGCGAGCCTCATCGTCGCGGGGCTGATCCTCCCGCGGTCACTACGACTGCTGCGTGACGCCGTGCGCATCCTCATGGAAGCCGCACCCGAGGACCTCGACGTGCAGCAGGTCCGCACCCACCTGACCGGCGTTCCGGGGGTCGTCGACGTCCACGACGTGCATGTCTGGACGATCACCTCGGGTGTCCCGGCGCTGACCGCACATGTCGTTGTCGACCGCACCACCCTCGACGACTGCGGTCCGGCGTCGATGCTGCATCAACTTCAGGAATGTGCGAAGGACTGCTTCGACATCGAGCACACGACGTTCCAGGTCGAACCCACCGACCACTGGCAGCACGAACCGGGCGCCCATGACTGACCGTCCGCTGGGTTGCGTGTAAGAGGCTGACGCCCCACAACTGGGCCAGCTCGGCGTCAGGTCGCCCAGTTGTGGGCGCCGATCGCTGCCCGGAAAGCACCACAACGGACTATTCGGCCCCACAACTGGGCCAGCAGACAGACGTGAGGCAGACGGCGGCCCAGTTGTGGGGTCACCCTTCCCCACTCGCAGCCGAGCCGTCCGGTGGACACGTGACCTGTAACGCTGCGGCCTCTGCCGGGAACATAAGGGTGTGAGGGACCGGGATTGGCTGACGCGGCTGTACGAGGAGTACAGCGATGACGTGTTCAGGTATGCGGTGCGTCGCCTGGCCAGCCGCGAGGACGCCGAAGACGTCCTCGTCGAGGTCTACACGGTGGCCTGGCGGCGACGGACGGTCGTGCCCGATCAGGCACTGCCGTGGCTGTACCGCACCGCGGCGAACACAATCGCCCACATCATCCGCGGCGACGGCCGTCGCGGGCGACTGCAGGCCCGGCTGACGGCGGTGACCCCGCTGCACACCGAGGACCCGGTACCGGACCCCGACCTCGCCACCGCACTGGCCCGCCTCGCTCCGGCGGATGCGGAGATCCTCCGCTTGTGGGCGTGGGAGGGTCTGGAGCCGACGGAGATCGCCGAGGTGCTGGACACGTCACCCGGAGCCGCCCGCACACGACTCTCGCGGGCGAAAGCACGCCTGCGCCAGCACTACGAATCCAGTGAGGAGGTGGGGTCATGATCTCGGACGACACCCTGCGCGCACGACTGGCCGGTCTTGACCCGGCCGCGGATCTGGCGGCACCCGACCTGCTGGACCGGGTCGACCTCGAGACACCCGACGACGCCCCGCGCCGGCACTGGGGTCGGCCGTTGATCCTTGCGGCTGCGGCGGTGGCGCTGGTCGCACTCTTCGGCGCCACCGTGGTGCCCAACTTGTTCTCCGGCGCACCGGAGACGATAGGCGCCGCCGTGTCCGGCGACCGATCAGTCGAGAGCGCGCCGACCACGGAGTCCGCTGGATCCGCGGATCAACCGGTATATCCAGGTGGCCCGTCGATCATCCGCACGGCCTCGCTGCTCGTGGGTACCGACGACCCCACCGCAGCCGCCGACGCGTATGTCGCGCGGATCTCCGCCCTCGGCGGTCAGGTGAGTTCCCGCACCGATGTCACAGAGGGTGGCACGTACGCACCGAGCACCATGATGGGCAGCGACGCGATGATGCCCATGCCCTACCCCAGCGGTCCTGGCGTCTGGCTGTCGGTCGAGGTGCCCGCGGACCGGTTCGACGAGGCACTGGCTGCCGCACGCGAAACGGGCCAGACAGTCCGGCTCGAACAGTCGGCGCAAGATGTCTCCGCCACGGTTGCCGACATCGACGCGCGTGTCAGGGCGCTGCGCAGTTCGGTCGCCCAGTTGCGGTCGCTGATGGACGAGGCGACCAGTGTGTCCGAGGTCATCGCCCTCGAGGACGCCATCGCCACGCGGCAGTCCGAGCTCGACGGCCTGGTCGCACAGCAGCGTGAACTGCGCAACAGCACTTCGATGTCTCAGATCAGTCTGGCGCTGATGAGCCCCGAGGATGCCGCTGCGGCGGTCGGCGAAGAGGCACCCGACCCCTGGACGCCGGTGCGCTGGGCCATCGGACTCGCGCTGACGGCAGGCCTGATCATCCTGGTGATCGTGATGACGCGCCGCAGGCGCGACAAGCCGACCGCGTAGTACCTTCCGAGGCGTGACAGTTCACGACCTCGGCGACACCCCGCCATCGGATCGCGGTTTCGTGGAGAGGCTCACCCTGAACCGCATCGACCGGGACATCTTCTTGGGCTGGTGCCATGCGGGATCGCCGCTGCGCGCGTTCGGCGGTCAGGTCGCGGCCCAGGCACTGGTGGCGGCAGGGACCACGGTCGAGCAACCCGGACGGGTGGTCCACTCCCTGCACGCCTACTTCCTGCGGGCCGGGTCGACGACCGACCACATCATCTACATGGTCGATCGCCCGCGCGATGGGCGCTCGTTCTCCACCCGGCGGGTGCGAGCCGTCCAGTACGGCAAGACCATCTTCACGATGTCCGCCTCGTACGCCCAGCAGCTCGAGGGACCTGGCCACACCACCTCGCCTCTGCCCGACGAATCCTGGATGGAGAAAGTGCCGGCGCCGCAGACCCTGCCGCGCACCGACATCCTGCACCGGCTCTCGCAGAACACGGAGGGTGACGACAACGGGTGGCCACACAGGGACTTCGTCGATATCCGGTTCGTGGACCACGATCGCGTCCGGGAGATGACCGCGGGACGTTTCGACCGCATGGCATGGGTCAGGGCTGACGAGGCGCTGCCGGATCCCTCACTGTTCCACGTGTGCGCCATGACCTACTTCTCGGATCTGACTCTCGTGGGCACCGTGATGGGTCATCACGGTGGGTTCCTCGCACGCGGCGACCTCGACATCGCCTCGCTGGATCATGCGATGTGGTTCCATGCCCCGTTCCGCGCCGATGAGTGGCTGCTGTTCGCCACCTCCAGCCCCGTCTCCGGTGGCGGTCATGGGTTCGCGACCGGCCAGTTCTACCGGCCAGACGGGACACTTGTCTCATCGGCCGCCCAGGAAGTTCTGATGCGGGAGCCTCCCGCCTGAGTCCACGGGCTTAAGTTGGAGGTATGGCTGAGGCAACCACCATCCGATACTCCGCACCCTTCTCCGTCGTCGGTCCGCGCGGACCTCGCTTCGGCGACTACGTCGGACTGAGCACCACCCTGCGCCCCCCGTCCGCCGAAGGGCTGCCTGGTCGCCGGCACCTCGAGGACTTCCTACGCCACAAACGCTGGATGTACACCTTCGCGGCCAACCGGGACCTGCTGGTGACCGCCGCGATCGTCGACGCCGGTCCGACCGGGACGACCTTCATCACGGTGGCCGACCGACGCACCGGGAAGTTGCTGGCGGACATCAGCCGACCCGGTGGCACCAAGCCCATGGTCTCGGTGAACGACCACCCCGGTGAGGGGCATCGCAGTCGCTACCGCATGCCCGGCTCAGATGTGAACATGCAGACCTCCGACGGTGTGCTCCATGTGCGCGCCAAAGTCGGCTCCCCCGTCGGGCTGCCGGCCATCGGCAAGCCCGCCGTGGAACTCGATCTCGCCTTCGACATCACCGCCTCACCCGCACTCACGGTGATCTCCGATCTCAAGACCGAGCCACGACTGGTCTCGACCACAGGGAAGAACGCCGCATTGCCGGTATCCGGGCGGGTCGTCGTGCGCCAGGGCGGGATCGTTCATGCCTTCGACATCACCGACGGTCTCGGCGGCTTCGACTACACCAGTGGGAACCTCCCCCGGCACACCCAATGGCGCTGGGCCTACCTCGTCGGACGTCTCGCCAACGGCAAGACACTCGGCCTCAACCTCTCGGCCGACTTCTCCGGTCTCGTGGGCAACGCCCGGGAGAACTCGGTCTGGTACGACGGCCAACTGATGGCGATCGACCCGGACGCCACGATCGATGTGGACCTCGACGAACCAGGAAAGCCGTGGCATGTGCGCACGTCCGACGGCAAGGTCGACCTCGTGTTCGACCCCATCGGGGTCCACCGCGAATCGTTGGATCTGAAGCTGGTGCGCAGCCGCTTCCTGCAGCCTGTGGGTGAGTTCAGCGGAACGATCCGACTCGGCCGCCGGACACTGGATGTCGACCGTCTCCCCGGGGTCGTGGAGAACCAGGACGTCATCTGGTAGTCGCCCCCGCTGACCGACCTCAGCGTCGGGTCAACGTCAAGGGCACCGGACCGGTGGCACAGCTACTCGCCGAGCCGCATGAGCCGCATCCCTGGGACAGACACCCCGGAGCCAGCGACTCGGGACGCAGCCTTCCCATGCGCTCCAGCGCTTCGAGGGCTGCCCGCACGGTGTCCTCGCCGAGGTGGGTGCGGTCGATCACTTCGGCGACGGTCACCGCCCCGCCGTCCACGGCTCCGAGCACCTGTGTCAACGGCCCGCTCATGTCAGGGCCTTCCCGATCTGGAACACGGCAACAGCGACCACCCAGGCGAGCGACAATTGCAGCGCGATACCGAACAACGTCCACCTCGCACCGATCTCGCGCCATTGGGTCGCAAGCGTGGCGACACATGGCGTGTACGCGAGCAGGAAGATGAGGAACGCCCACACCGCCGCTGTCGTGTAGCCACCGGAGGATTCCGCGAAGTCCGCCTTGACGGCGTCCCCGAGACTGCCCGGGCTCGACGGGTCCTCAGGCTCCTCGACGGCGTACGTCTGGGCCCACGACGAGATGACCGCCTCCTTCGCAACGAACCCGACGGTCAGGGCGCCCACCGCCTCCCAGTTGCCGAAGCCCGCCGGCGCGAACACCGGAGCGACGGCTTCAGCGGCGGCAGCGTAGGCACTGTCCTCGACGGGGACATCGGCGAACCCGCCCTGCCCGCCCACGGGGATCGACTGCAGCAGCCAGACGGCGGCGACGGTGGCCACGATGATCCCGGACGCTGTCTGCAGGAAGCCCTTCAGTCGCAGCCAGGTCACCGCACCGAGGATGCGTGGATGCGGCAGCTGGTAGGGCGGCAGGTCGAGAATCAGCGGATCTCTGCCCAAGGTGCGCCACAGCGTCTTCTTCAGGGCCAGCCCGACGACCACCACGAACAGGATCGAGATCAGGTACATCGCGAAGACCACGTTGCCCGCATGGTCGGGGAAGAACACGGCGGCGAGCATGACGTAGACCGCGAGCCGGGCGGTGCAGGACGTGAAGGGCACGAGCAGCGCGGTGAGGATTCGGTGACGAGCGTCGGGCAGCACACGCGTGGCGCTGATCGCCGGCACGTTGCATCCGAAACCCACGACCAACGGCAAGAACGCCCGCCCCGGCAGACCGATGAAACGCATCGTGCGATCGGTCACCACAGCCGCACGGGCCATGTACCCCGAGTCCTCCAGCAGCGACAGCAGCAGGAACATGATCGCCATCAGCGGCACGAAGGTGAGCAACATCCCCACCCCACCGATCAGGCCGTCGATGAAGAAGCTCTCGATCCAGGTGCCCCCGAGCCCCACGGCGCCGAGAACCGCGGCTGCGGCGTCGCTGACGGGGCCTGCGAACAGGCTGTCGAGGGCGTCCTGCAGAGGTGCTGCCGCTCTGATCGTCAGTTGGAAGACGGCCCACATGACGGCGAGGAAGATGATCGGGCCCAGCCACGGAGCGGTGACCCAGCGGTCGATGCGGTCGGACCAGGTGCGCACGTCGGTGTCCGGTGTGACCACCGAGGCATCCACAGCCGCCTGGACCCACGCGAACCGCTCATCGGCTTGACCGAGTTCGTCGTCGGTGACCTCACCGCGTACCCGAGCAGGAGTCACGGGAGCGGCGAGAACCTCCACCACACGACGCGTGAGGTCCGCGTCGCCGGCACCGTGCCGCGGGTCGAGTCGGACGACAGGGACCCCGAGATGCCGCTCCAGTGCAGTGACATCGACGTCGACGCCTCGTCGCGCGGCGATGTCGGACATCGTCATGGCCACCACGATCCGGGCGTCCTGCTCGCGGATCTGCGACAGCAAGTACAGGGATCGGGACAACCGCGAGGCATCGACCACCACAACGATGGCGTCCGGACGCTCGGCGAGATCCTCGACGCGCAGCATCGCGTGTGTGAAGGCCTCGTCGGGTGACATCGCGTCGAGGCTGTACGCCCCGGGCAGATCCACCAGCGCCACGGCACTGGGCTGGCCGGGCAGGCGCCATTCGCACCTGCCGACCTCCACGGTCGTGCCGGGCCAGTTCCCCACACTTCGGCGCGCGCCGGTCAGGGAGTTGAAGAGAGTGGACTTTCCGACGTTGGGTGCCCCGACAAGTGCGACCACCGGAGCGCCACTGGCGGCCAGCGGACCCGCGGCGTCGGAGTGACAGGAGGCGAAGCTCGGCGCGGAGGGTTGCTCAATCATGCTCGGGCTCCGCCTCGATCAACGCCGCGAGCTCTGCGTCGACCGCAACCCGCGCACCGTCCACCGCCAGCACACGGCCTCCGCCAGCCGAACGGTGGAGAACTGTGATCTTGGCACCGGGGCGCACGCCCATCTCGGCCAGCCGCCGACGAACTGCCGGATCACCGCCCACAGCCGTGACGTGGACCGGACCGGTCACTTCGCCCACAGCCGTGCTCACACGTCCACGGTAGCACCGCGGGAGTTAGGTAACCCTAACTGGGGACCCGAAGATCATTGCGAACCTCAGACAACGAGCGTGCCGACCCGTTGGGCAGCGGCGGCCTGCCGGATGTGCCCGGCCGCCATGAGGTCGAACACCACCAGCGGCAGACGGTTGTCCCGACACAGACTGATGGCCGTGGCGTCGGCGACCTTCAGGTCCTGCGAGAGGACGTCGGAGTGGCTGAGGGTGTCGTAACGTACCGCGTCCGGGGTCGTCCGGGGGTCGGCGTCGTAGACACCGTCCACCCCGTTCTTGCCCATGAGCACGGCTTGGCACCCGATCTCCAGCGCCCGCTGTGCGGCGCACGAGTCCGTGGAGAAGTACGGCACCCCGAGACCCGCTCCGAAGATGACCACTCGACCCTTTTGAAGGTGACGGATGGCACGCCGCGGGACGTACGGTTCCGCGACCTGGCCCATGGCGATCGCGGTCTGCACGCGTGTCTCCACGCCGGCCTTCTCAAGGAAGTCCTGCAGAGCCAGGCAGTTCATCACCGTGCCGAGCATGCCCATGTAGTCGGCCCGGGCGCGGTCCATGCCCCGCTCGGACAGTTGGGCGCCCCGGAAGTAGTTGCCGCCACCGATCACGACCGCGACCTGCCTGCCGTCGGAGACGACCTCGGCGATCTGCGCCGCGATCGATGCCACCACGTCCGGATCGACACCGAGTCCGGTACCGCCGGAGAAGGCCTCCCCCGACAGTTTCAGCAGGACCCGCTCCCATCCGCCCTCAGGGGCGGATTCCCAGAGGGCGGTCACCTCAGACCTGGCCGACCTTGAAGCGGGCGAACTTCGTGACCTGCACGCCGTTCTCCTGCAGGTAGGCGCCGATGGTCTTCTTGTTGTCGCGGACCCACGGCTGCTCGAGCAGGCACACGTCCTTGAAGAAGCCGTTGACGCGACCTTCGATGATCTTCGGCAGCGCCTGCTCCGGCTTGCCCTCTTCGCGGGCGGTCTCCTCCGCGATGCGGCGCTCGTTGGCGACGGTGTCCTCGGGCACGTCCTCACGGGACAGGTACAGCGGGGACATCGCGGCGATGTGCTGGGCGACGTTCTTGCCGACCTCTTCGTTGGCGACGTCGGTCTCGACGAGTGCACCCACGCTCGGCGGCAACGCCGGGTCGTGCTTGTGCAGGTAGACCGTCACGTAGCCGTCCGCGAAACGCTCGAAACGACGGATCTCGATCTTCTCGCCCATGGAGGCGTTGGCCTCGTCCAGCAACTGCTGGATGGTCTTGTCGGCCTCGAGTTCCAGGCCGAGCAGTTCGGCGACGTCGGACGGCTGCTTGGCCGCGACGAACGCGGAGACATCCGCGGCGATCTGCTGGAACGCCGGGGTCTTCGCCACGAAGTCGGTCTCACAGTTGAGCTCGAGCAAGACGCCGTGCTGGGTGCCCTCGATGTACGAGGTCACCAGGCCGTTGGAGGCGGTGCGCTCGGCACGCTTGGTGACACCCTTGGCGCCGTGGACCCGCAGGATCTCGACGGCCTTGTCAAAGTCCCCGTCAGCCTCCTCGAGGGCCTTCTTGCAGTCCATCATCCCTGCGCCGGTCATCTCGCGCAGGCGCTTGACATCAGCAGCGCTGACAGCCATCAGTTGTTCTCCTCAGTGGTGGTGGTCTCAGTGGTCTCGGCAGCCTCAGCGGCCTCAGCAGCGGGCTCCTCGACGACCTCGGCGGCCTCGACGACGGGCGCCTCCGCCGCGGGCTCCTCGACGACCTCAACGACCTCGACGGTCTCGGTCGCGGTGGCCTCACTGGCTGCCGCGGCCAGGTCAGCGGCGGCCTGCTGCTCGAGCAGTTCGCGCTCCCACTCGGGCATCTCCTCCGCACCCTCCTCGCTGGCGCCGGCGCGGGCCATCTTGCCCTCGGCCACGGCGTCCGCGATCACGCGGGTGAGCAGCGTGACCGACCGGATCGCGTCGTCGTTGCCCGGGATCGGGTAGTCCACGACGTCCGGGTCGCAGTTGGTGTCGAGGATCGCGACGATCGGGATGCCGAGCTTGCGGGCCTCATCGACGGCGATGTGCTCCTTGTTGGTGTCCACGATCCAGACGGCACTGGGGACCTTGGTCATGAAGCGGATACCACCGAGGGTGCGCTCGAGCTTGTCGCGCTCACGGCGCAGGCCGAGCAACTCACGCTTGGTCATGCCGCTGGCGGCGACGTCGTCGAAGTCGATCTCCTCGAGCTCCTTGAGCCGCTGCAGCCGCTGGTGGACGGTCTGGAAGTTGGTGAGCATGCCGCCGAGCCAGCGCTCGTTCACGTACGGCATGCCGACGCGCTGCGCCTGCTGAGCGACGGCTTCCTGTGCCTGCTTCTTCGTGCCGATGAACAGGATGCTGCCGCCGTGGGCGACGGTCTCCTTGACGAACTCGTAGGCGTTGTCCAGGTAACCGAGAGCCTGGTTCAGATCGATGATGTAGATGCCGTTGCGGTCGGTGAGGATGAACCGCTTCATCTTCGGGTTCCACCGGCGGGTCTGGTGTCCGAAGTGGACGCCCGACTCCAGCAGCTGGCGCATGGTGACGACTGCCATGGATGTTCCTTCCGCGCCGCGAGGCGCTTTCCAGTTGGTCGTGCCGGCCCGGATGGCCGACACCCTGACACCGACTCGGGCCCGTGCCCATGGGGACCGGAAGGCTCGAGGCCGGCTGACAGCCGACGAACGGTGTGCGAATTTCGCAGCGCGAACTGCGATGCCCCCAGTCTACCGAACGGTCCTGTGGACCGCCGCTGGCACCTCGTCCACAGATCAGCACTCGGTACTGGCGGGCGCATACGACCCGGGTTGCGATGGACACATGCTCCCCGCCACGCTCCCGCCGGTCACACCCGTCGTGGTCCTCGCCCGCTTCGCTCCCGCACCCGCGGACTGGCTGCCGGCCCATCGTGGCGTCGATCTGGCAGCCACCCCCGGCCAGACGGTGCGCTCACCGGCTGCGTGCCGCATCGCGTTCACGGGCAGGGTGGCGGGCCGACCCGTCGTGTCGCTCGCCTGCCACGGGGTCCGATACACGTTCGAACCGGTCCGTTCGCGCCGCGCCGCAGGCGACCCGGTGCGCGCCGGGGGCCCGGTCGGCACGGTGGGGCACGGCGGCCACTGCGACGCGCGGTGCATCCACTGGGGCGCCAAGATCGGCGGACACTATATGGATCCCCTTGCTCTGCTGCCACGGCGCGCCCCGGTGCTCAAACCGGTCGTGCGGTGAGCGGCTCAGATCCCGATCTGCTGCAGCCTGGCCCGCAGGTCGAGGAGCGACTTGCTGTGGATCTGGCTGACCCGGCTCTCGGTCACACCGAGCACCGAACCGATCTCGGCGAGCGTGAGGCGCTCGTAGTAGTAGAGCGTGAGCACGACCTTCTCGCGCTCAGGCAGGGCCGCGATCTGCTCTGCGAGCAGGATCTTCATCTCCTCGGTCTCGAACTCCGCCTCAGGATCAGGCGCGCGAGGGTCCTCGAGAAGATCCCCGAGCGTCATCCGGTCGCCGCGGTCGGATCCGCCATGCGTGACCTCGTCGAGGGCCACGACGTTGGTGAAGGACACCTGACTCATCATCTTCGCCAGCTCGGGGCGGGTCAGTCCCATCCGATCGGCAAGCTCAGCCTCGGTGGGTGCGCGCTTCAACTCCGCTTCCAGTGCGGCGTGCGCCCGCTCGAGATCCTTGGCCTTGGACCGCACGGAACGCGGCACCCAGTCCAAGGACCGGAGCTCGTCGATGATGGCGCCCCGGATGCGGTTGATGGCGTAGGTCTCGAACTTGATCTGGCGGGTGGTGTCGTACTTGTCGATCGCATCGATGAGTCCGAACATCCCATAGGAGACGAGGTCTGCGGACTCCACGTTGTTGGGCAGCCCGGAACGAACGCGGCCGGCGACGTACTTCACCAGCGGCGCGTAGTGCAGGATCAACCGATCGCGGTAGCTGCGCTCTCCCGTGGTCTTGTAGTCGGTCCACAACTGGGTCAGCGCGGCGGCGTTCTGCGCCGCTTCCTCTGCAGCGATCGCCGCTTCATCGATGACTTCAGACTCAGGCACGGGGATGCGCATTCTCGTAGGCTGACCGCAGCCGCTCGGCGGAGACGTGCGTGTAGATCTGCGTGCTGGCGAGACTCGCGTGTCCGAGCAGTTGTTGCACGTAGCGGAGGTCGGCGCCTCCCTCGAGAACATGACTGGCCATGCTGTGCCGCAACCCGTGGGGCGCCAGATCCGGCAAGTCACCGAACGCCGAGGTGGTCTCGTGCACCACCCGTCTGGCCACCCGCACATCCAGCCGACGTCCCCGACGACCCACCAGCAGCGCCGACTCGTCGGCGTGGGCGAGTTCCGACCGGGCAGTCGACCAGCGCTCCAGGGCTCGCACACAGGGCGCGGTGAGCGGCACGACGCGCTGCTTGCCTCCCTTGCCCATGACCCTGACGGTACGCCGTGACATATCCACGTCGCTCACGTGGATCGAACACACTTCACTCACGCGCAGCCCACTGCCGTAGAGCAACTCCATGAGCACGAGGTTCCGGATACCGATCGGGTCGTCGGCAAGGCGGTTGAGCGCATCCAGAGCATCGTTGAGGCGTGCACTCTCGGCAACCTTCGGCAGGTCCGGAGTCACCCGTGGCGTCTGCAAACGCAACGTGGGGTCCTCGCTGAGCAGTCCGCGGCGCACCGCCCAGTGCGCGAAACAGCGCACACTCGCGATGCGGCGGGCCACCGTCGGTGAGCCGACTCCACGATCACGCGCAGCCGCCAACCACTGGCGCACGCCACTGGTGGTGACGGGGGCACCGTCAAGGAACACGATCAGGTCCTGCACATCTCGCCGGTAGGCGGTGCACGTGTGGTGCGAGAAGCCGCGCTCCCGGCTCATGTAGTCGGTGAATGCAGGCATCGCGGCCAGGAGGTCCGGGACCTGCCCGGTCGTCTCGTCCGCCTGATCCTGCACCACCTCAGATTGCCCAAGTCGTATTCGCGAGTCAAATGACGGCCCCGTCAAGCAGTCCCGCGAGATCATCTGGTCCCAGCAGCAGCGCCGCCCAGCCGTCGGCGATCGCTCGCAGCACGCCCGCCGAGGCGGGGCTGTCGACCCGACCGGGAACACCCATGACCAATCGACCCAGATCGGCCGCGGTCCTCCCCGTGTTGAGTGCACCCGAGCGCTCTGCCGCTTCCACGACGACGCTCGCTCCGGAGGAGGCGGCGATCAATCGGTTGCGGTGCAGGAAGGAACGCCTCGACAACGCAGACCCCGGCGGGAACTCCCAAACGACCGCCCCCGAGGCCTGCGCCGCGTGATAGAGGCCTCGGTGGTTCTCGGGGTAGACGGTTCCGGCGCCACCTGCCGCGTACAGAACCGTGGCTCCGCCCGCCGCCAGCGCGCCGTGGTGGGCGGCGGCATCGATGCCCGAGGCGCCACCGGACACGACCGCCCGCCCTGTGCCCACCACCGTCTCGGCAAGGATCCGTGCGCAGTCACGCCCGTACGGCGTGCACCGGCGCGAGCCGACTATCGCAACCATCCGGGACAGTTCCATGCTCGGCGTGCCGCGAACCCACAGGGCACAGGGCTCGGCCGGGCCGAGGTCTGCCAGACCCCGCGGCCATCCGCTGCACCCGGGCGTCAGCAGCCCACCACCGGTCGACACCCAGGGCGCAGCAATGGCCTCGGCGGCGTCCTCGAGCAGGTCCGGGGAGACGATGGCGCCGGCGCGCTCGATGATCGCCTCATGACCGGTACGCCCCGCCGCACTCAGCACGATCGCCGCACTCGCAGTCAGGTCCATGACCCGATCGTGCGTCGTGGTTCACGGTGACCGCTTCGACGTCGTGCAGGTTGTGGATCAGGCCGGAGCGTTGTCCCCAGGCGGCAGGTCCTCGACGTTCACGTCCTTGAACGTCAGGATCCGCACGGACCGGGCGAAGCGGCCCTGTCGGTACATGTCCCACACCCAGACGTCACGC
>WBZM01002766.1_pt1 | contig 14506 bp, 11 predicted proteins | sample 5204271 | NCBI WGS metagenome assembly WBZM01 (sample SAMN12344346, study PRJNA552823) | activated sludge metagenome | biome: Activated sludge suspended growth; feature: Nitrification reactor; material: Wastewater; isolation source: activated sludge from nitrification reactor of wastewater...
TCCTGACTCAGGCGGGCGCCGTAGGAGAGCCGGTTGGAGTCGAGCTTCTGGCCGCCGATGGCGGTGCTGCGCAGGCCGTGCCAGCCGGCCCCCAGGCTCCAGTCGAGGGAGCCGGGGGCGAAGATCCAGCCGCCGGCGGAGAGCCCGGCGTCGAGGTCGAGGCGCTGGCCCGTGCCGCCGCCCGCGTCGAGCTGGTCGACGCGGTCGTAGCCCAGGTCGAGGCGGAGCTGCAGGTCGGTGGCGCCGGCCGGGGTGGCCGCCGCCAGCGCGAGGCCGGCGGCGGCGAGGAGCAGGTGCCTGGTCATGGTCGTCTTCACTTCCCGCTCCCCCCGACCACGGTGATGGGCACGTCGACCACGTACTCCGCGTCGGCCGGCGGGAAGATCCAGGCGATGGAGGCGGCCTTGAGGCACTCCTCCATCTCCGGGCTGGCCAGCGGGCCGCTGCCGGCCGAGACCGTGAGGACCCGGCCCTGGGCGCTGACCGAGAGCTTGAGCGTGCCCTCGGCGCGCGTCAGGCCGCGGCGCAGCATCTGGTCGGAGACGCAGCGCTCGATGGAGGGCTGCACGGCGATGACCGCGTCGCGGATCTGCCGGCGCGTGGTCTCGCCGCCGGCGAGGCGCTCCGCCGGGCGGGCCGGGGCCGGGGCGGTCGGGGCCGCCGGGGCGGGCGCGGTGGGCACCTTGCTGGAGTCGCGGAGGGCCGAGACCACCACGTCCACGCCCTGGGCGCCGGGGCGGGTGGTGATGCGGGTCACCACCTGCTTGGGCGGCAGGCCGGCGGTGTTGACCACGTAGGCCTTGATCTCCTCGGAGCGGCGGATGGCCTCGCTCATGAGGCTCGGGTCCTTGGCGCGGGCCCAGACCAGCAGCTCGGCCCCCTCGCGCGCCGCCAGGCGGGCGATGGAGTCGATGGACTCGCGGTCCAGCTCGCTGATGCGGGCGGTGGGCGAGGAGAAGGTGATGACGGTGGCGGCGGCCACGGCCTTCTCCACGGCCACGCCGGGGTGGACCGCCTCGCGCCCCTCGCCGGGGGCGGCGGGCTTGGCGGCCGGCTCCTTCATGACGGCGGTCGGCGACTTCACCACCATCACGAAGACGGCCTTGTCCTTGGCCGGGGCGGCCGGGGCGGCCACCTCGGGGCGCGGCGCCTCGCCGGCGGCCGGGCGGCCCTGGTCGGCGGCGCGCTTGGCCAGCAGCTCGACGCGCTCGGCGCGCGCCTCCAGGCGGCGCTGCCAGGTGTCGAGCCGCTCGCCGCGGACGCGCAGCTGCTTCTCGGCGGTGTCGAGGCGCTCGGCCTTGGCCACCTGGCGGGCCTCCTGGGCGGCCAGCATGCGCTGGCGGGCCGAGAGGGCCTGGCGGCGCAGCTCGCCCTGCTTGGCGCGGACCTTCTCCAGGCCGGCCAGGGCGGTGAGCCGCTCCACCTCGGAGCGCTCGGCCTGCTCGCGGGCGCCGGCGTCGCGCTCGGTGCCGAGGGCGGCGTCGAGCGACGGGCCGAAGCCGCGGTCCTGGGCCAGCAGGGTGCGCTCGCTGGCGGCCAGCTGGGCCTCCTGCGACTCGAGCTGGCGCTGCTGCTGCGTGGGGGCGCCCTTCACGGCGATGCGCTTCTCGCGGGCCTCGAGCTGCTGCTCGCGGGCGGTCTGCTCCTCGGCGCGATCCTGCAGCTTGCGCACCTCGGCGCGGACGGCCACCTCGCGCTCGGCCAGCGAGTCCTCGGTGGCCTTGAGCCGCTTCTGGCGGGCGTCCACGGCGGAGGCCTGGTCGCGGAGCTGGGCGTCGAGGATCTCGTCGACGGTGGGGGCGGCGGCGCGCGACGGCGCGGCGGTGCGCGGGCGCTCGGCCAGCGCGCCGGGCGGCGTGTACGGGCCGTGCTGCTGGTGGCGCGCCTCGCCGGGGACGGCCGGGCCGAAGGTGGGGATCTTGAGCCGGAAGTGCGGCCGGTCGTCCCAGCTCGAGGCCAGGGCGGCCTCCGGCTCGGGGGCGGCCTCCATCGGCTTCACCTCGGCGGGCACCGGGGCGGCCTTCTTGGCGGCCGGGCCGAGGCCGAGGAGCAGGCTGATGCGCCAGCCCTTCTCGTCCGGGAAGTAGTTGAACCCCACGCCGGCGCCGGCGGTGGGGGCGAAGTGCCAGCGGAAGGCGCCGCCGAGGTTGCGGCCTCTCGGGCCGTCGAGCCCCTCCAGCACCATCTCGGTCAGGCCGGGGGTGCGGACCAGGAGCGCCGCGCCCCAGGTCAGGCCGGGCTTCGAGAAGGCGTCCACCGGGGCCTCGCCGCCCACGAAGGCGGCCAGCTTGAGGCGCTTCCAGAGGCCCAGGGAGGCGGCCAGCCGGGCGGCGGCCACCGGATCGCGGCTGAAGCGGTCGAGGCCGAGGCTGAGCGCCAGGCCCGGGCGCCCCTCCGCGGGGGCCAGGAGCTGGAGCTTGGCGGCGGCGCCGAAGGTCATCCGCGACGGGCGGGCGTCGCCGGCCTGGCCGCCCTCGCGCATGGAGAGGCCGAGGTCGAGGCGCGGCAGCACGCCGGCGGCCACCGAGAGGGGCAGGGGGCCGTAGTCGTCCGGCTTGCCGGGCACGTGGTCCCAGCGCAGCTCGGCGCCGAGGAGGCCGTTGCCGGGCCCGAGGGCCTCGGCGTCCGGCACGTCGAGCAGGCCGGCCTCGCCGGCGCGGGTGGGGAAGTGCTGCGCCGCGGCGGGCGCGGCCGAGAGCGCCGCGGCGGCGGCCAGGGCCAGGCGGAGGGAGGTCCTCACCCGGTCACCCCGGGCTTCCCGTCGGCGGCGGCGGCCTCGCCGGGCGCGGGGCGCGCGGCGGGGCGGGTCAGGCCGAACTGGTGCAGCGTGCGCTCCACGCTGCGGACGCTCACCTCGTGCCCCATCCGCCCCAGCTCCGCCGCGATCTCGGCGGCGCTGCGCTCCGGGTGGCGCAGGCGGCTCACCACCACGAAGCGCACCACCTCCAAGGGGCGGCGCCACGGGCTGCGCGGCCCGGTGGGGCGCGACAGCAGCCCCTCCAGCCCCTCCTCGCGGAAGCGGCGCAGCTTCTCGTAGTAGGTGCTGCGGCTGCGGCCGTACTCCTCCAGCACCTCGCCGAGGTCGCGCCCGCTGGTCTCGCCCTCGATGAGCATCACGAGGTCGATGACCGGGCTGTCCTTGGGCCGGAGCCGCAGGGTGCCGCCGGGGCCCTTGATCTCGTTGGCAGGAGCGCGCTTCAGCATGGTGAGGTGGACGGCTTCCTAGGGGGTGGCGGCCGGGCGGAGGGCCGCCTGGTCGATCGAGATGGTGGCCTTGGCGCGCAGCGTGCCGAGCAGGTCGCGGACGGCGGGGTCCATCAGGCCGGCGTCCGCCTTGCGGGTGAGGCGCACCGCCAGCTCGCTGGCCAGCAGGTTGCGCTCGATGGCGGGCATGGTGGCGGCCACCGCGGGGGCCTTCTCCAGGCCGCGCTCGCGGGCCGAGCCCTCCAGCACCGCCTTCTCCAGCTCCTTCCGCGCCAGGGAGACGCGGGTGGCCGGGCCGGCCATGTGGCCGCGGCCGATGGCGGCGAGATCGCGCAGCGCCGGCCAGATGGCGGAGAAGGGGATGGCGCGGTCCTTGGTCCGGGCCACCGGGCGGGCCAGGTCGGCGGCCGAGGGGGCCTTGGTGGGGTCGAGGGCCTTGAGCCAGGCCTCGTCCACCGAGACGCCAGGGGCGGCCATGAGCCGCTCCACCAGGTGGCCGCGGACGAAGTCGCGGCGCTGGCGCGTGAGGCCGGCCAGCAGGCGCGGGCGCTGGGCGGCGAAGCCCGCCTCGTCCGCCACCTGGCGCTCGGTGACCTTGCCGAGGGCGAAGCCGAGCTTGAGGGCCACCGGGCCGAAGGGCTGCCCCACCGGCGCGGCGAAGGCCGCCTCCTGGAGGGCCGGCTCCAGCGCGGCGCGCATCACCGGGCCGGTGTCGCCGCCGCGGGAGGCCAGGCTCGAGTCGACCGAGGCGGCCGCCTCCTTGGCCAGGTCGCCGCCGGCCTTGACCCGGGCCAGCGCCGCCTTGGCCTCCGCCTCGGTGGCCAGCTTCACCAGCACCAGCCGGACCGAGTCGGCGGTGGCGTGGAAGGCCTGCTTCAGCTCGGCGTCGGTGGGGGCGGGGAGGTTGGCCACCTCGGCGTCGAGGAGGGCCTCCACCGCCAGGCGGCGCCGCTCGGCGTCCACCTGGGCGCGCACCGCCGGGTCGTCGGCCACGCCGCGCCGACGGGCCTCGGCGGCCAGCAGCGCCTCGTCGAGGAGGTCGTCGAGGGCCGCGCGCGGGTCGGTGAGCCGGCCCGCCGCCGCCAGGGCGCGCTGCCGCTCGGCGAGGTCGGCGCGGGTGAGGACCACGCCGTCGACGCGCGCGACGACGGCGTCGCCGCCGGGGGCGGCCACCGGGCCCGCGCCGAGCGCGAGCGCCGTGAGGAGGAGGCCGAGGACCGTCACCGCTCGGCCCCGGGGGAGCCGGCGCCGGGCGAGCCGCTGCCGCCGCCGGGCGAGCCGGGGGAGCCCGAGCCGCCGCCAGGGGTCCCGGCGCCGCCCGGGCCGCCGGTGCCGCCGGCCGCGCCCGAGGCGTCCTGGCGGGCCTTGGAGATCACGTTCTTGTGCTCCGGGTGCTTGCCCGACTTGTCGCCGTGGCAGGTGTCGCAGGACTCCATGGCCGCCTCGCCGAAGTAGAGCAGGTGCGGGCTGTTGGAGCCGTGGGGGTTGTGGCAGCTGGCGCAGCTGAACTCGCGGCCGGTGCGGCGCGGATCGCGCAGGTTGCCGCCGCCGACCACGTGGCCATTGGGCAGCATGGGCGTGACGTGCTTGCCGTCCTTCTGCGCCTCGTGGCAGCCGATGCAGAGGGCGTTGACCTTCTTGGGCAGCAGGGCGCCGTTGGCGGTGCCGTGGGGATCGTGGCAGCCGGTGCAGCCGTAGCGCTCCAGCGCGGCGTGCTTGACCTTGCCGGCGTCCACCGGCGTCTGGTGGCAGGTGTAGCAGTGGCGCTTGCCCTCGCCGCCCTTGAGCAGGTTGCGGGCCGGCCCGCCGTGGGGCAGGTGGCACTGGTCGCAGCCCTTCTCGACGGGCTTGTGCACCACCTTGCGGCCGGTCAGGTCGTCCTGGTGGCAGGTGAAGCAGGCGGCCGCCGTGGTCGGCTTGGCCAGCAGCTTGGGCTGGTCGGAGGCGTGCGGGTCGTGGCAGACGGCGCAGTCGCCGGCCACGATGGCGGTGTGGGGGAACTTGTTCTTGTCCTGCCGCTCGTGGCAGCCGTAGCAGAGGTCCAGCATCGGCTTCTTGAGGAGCTTGAGGTGGTCGCCCGAGTGGCCCACCTCGTGGCAGACGCCGCAGTCGTTCTTCTGGGTGAGCGGCTTGTGGACCGTCTTCTTGCCCAGGTCGACGCGGAAGGCCTGGCCGGCCGCACCCTTGCCGCCCGGCGCCTTGGGGTCATGGCAGCGCTGGCAGAAGGCGGTGCCGCCGCCGACCAGCGAGTTGGGCTGGTCGCTGCCGTGGGCGTCGTGGCAGTCGAGGCAGCGCCCCTCGGCCACCGGGGCGTGGCGCACCGGCTTGGTGAGCAGCGGGTCCACGTCGTGGCAGTCGAAGCAGATCTTCTCGCGCTCGGCCTTGAGCTGCCTGGGGAAGTTGGAGGCGTGGGGGTCGTGGCAGGAGAGGCAGGAGCCCTGGCGCACCGCGGTGTGGACCGACTTCGACTGGTCCAGGCGCTTGTGGCAGCCATAGCAGAGGTCCGGCTCGACCTTGACCAGGCCCCACTTGCTGGAGGTCTTGGAGAGGCACTTGCCCTTGCCGGAGGACTCGGCGCGGTGGCAGGTGGTGCAGTCGTTCTTCAGCAGCGACGGGTGGACGAACCGCTTGGCGGTCAGCTGCGAGTGGCAGGCGCCGCAGCGCTCACCCTGCACCGGCGCGCCCGCGGGGGCCGCCGCCGGGCGGGCGAGGGGAGCCTGCGCCAGCGCGGACGGGGCGGCCAGGACCAGGACCGCCGCGGCGAAGGCCAGGCAGGGGCGGAGCGTCTGGGCGAGGCTGGGGGCAGATCGAGGAGGCACGGGATTCTTCTCTCCGTCCGGGGTGGGGCTCGGCTGGTGGTTTTGTGCCGCGGCCATGGTGCAAGCCCGATGCCGCCACCACCCCACAGGGGGTGATGAGGATGTCCCCAGCGTCCGGGAGGCCCCTGCGCTCGAAATGACCAGCCGATCCGGTCGGCTGCCGCCAACATTGACCGGTTAAGTCCAGTGAGTGCAGCGATTTCGCCTCCAACGACCGCGGTGGTGAAATCGCGCAACGCTTGCGTCGTTTCACCCAGGTGTCCTGAGGAATCTGGCGAAGTACCCAGAAGGCACGACACTTGCTCGGGTAGGACCCACCGCTTCATCCCTGGGGGTACCCGTGCTCTTGTCCGTCGGTCTCAATCGGACGCTCGCCACCGTGGAAGATCGCGAGGTTGTCGCCCTCGCGGAGGAGGATCTGGCCCCGACGCTGGCCGGCTGGGCCGGCCTCGACGGCGTGGACGAGGTGGCGGTGCTCTCCACCTGCTACCGGGTGGAGATCTACGCCGTGGCCCGCTGGCCGGGCGTGGCGGCGGCGGCGCTCCGGAGCGCCCTGGAGGCCCGCGCCGGCCGCGACCTCCCGCTCTTCGAGCTGCACGGCCAGGCCGCCTTCCGCCACCTGGTGCGGGTGGCCAGCAGCCTGGAGTCGGCCATCCTGGGCGAGCCGCAGATCCAGGGGCAGGTGAAGGAGGCCTTCGCCCGCGCCGCCGCCTCCGGCGCCGCCGGCAAGGAGCTGGCCGGGGTGCTGGCGCGCGCCCTCGCCGCCGCCAAGCGGGTCCGGACCGAGACCGCCATCGGCCGGGCCGGCGTCTCCTGGGGCCACGCCGCCGCCTGCCTGGCCGGCAAGGTCCTGGGCGACCTGGCCGGCCGGCGCGTGCTGGTGCTGGGGGCGGGTGAGATGGCCCGGCTCTCGGCGCAGCACCTGGCGTCCCAGGGCGCGGCCATCACCGTGCTCAACCGCACCGTGGCGCGGGCCGAGGCGCTGGCCGCCGAGGTGGGCGGCCGGGCGGCGGGCCTGGAGGCGCTGGAGGCCGAGCTGCCGGCGGCCGACGTGGTGATCTCGGCCGCCCCGGCGGTGCCCGCGGCGCTGGAGCCGGCGGCGCTGGCCGGTGCCATGGCGCGCCGCCGCCGGCCGCTGGTGCTGGTCGACCTGGCGGTGCCGCGCGCCGTCCCGGCGGGCGCCGGGCAGGTGGAGGGGGTCTACCTCGCCGACGTGGACGACCTCGACCGGCTGATGCGCGCCGCCCAGGCCGGCCGGGCGGCGGCGGCGGCCGACGCAGAGCGGATCGTGGACGACGAGGTGGACCGCTACGCCCGCGCCGAGGCGGAGCGGCGCGCCGCGCCGGTGATCCAGGAGCTCCGCACCCGCGCCCAGGCCATCGCCCGCGAGGAGGTGGTGCGCACCGTGAAGCGCCTGGGCGGCGACGCCGAGCTGGAGGCCCGCCTCGACGCGCTGGCCGGGGCCATCGTGGCCAAGCTGCTCCACGCCCCCTCGACGCGCCTCAAGGCGGCGGTCCACCAGGGCGGGGAGGGCGAGGCGCTCCTCGGCGCCGCGGTGGCCATGTTCGAGCTGGGACGCGCCGGTGAGGTCACCCGCTGAAGGGGCCGCGCCCGGGCCCCTTCCCCGCCGCGCCGTTCCCTGAAATGATGGCGGGACTTCCCCGGAGCCGACCCACCCCCTCATGTCCTTCCTGCGCCGCCTTTTCCTGAGGCTCGACGCGAGCCTGCGAGCCCGCATCCTGCTGCCGACCGCCGTGCTCTTCTCGGCGACGCTGGCGGCCATGGTGGCGGCCGCCGTGCAGCTCTACGGCGCCGGCATCGAGCGCGGCCGGCAGGACAAGGCCGAGGTCTTCGCCGGGATGATGGCCACCGGCGTCTCCAACGTGATGCTGTCCGGCCAGCCGCAGCGGGTCCCCGAGTTCCTCGGCTCGGCCGTCTCCCACCGCAACGAGCTGCTCTCCGCCAGCCTGATCGCGCCCGACGGCCGGGTCTCCATCTCCTCCGACCAGGCCTACGTGGGCGCCTTCCCCTGGGGCCGGCCGCAGCGCTTCGCCGACACCACGGTGGTGGTCGAGCCGGGCGGCAACCCCAACCAGTACGCGGTGCTCCAGCCCATCGTGAACGCCCCGGCCTGCGCCCGGTGCCACGGCGCCGGGGCCAAGGTGAACGGCTGGCTGGAGCTGCGCTTCGACCGCACGCCGGTGCTGGCGGCCAAGCAGGATCTCGCCGAGACGCTGGGGCTCACCGCGGCGGTGGCGCTGGTGGTGCTGCTGGCCATCGCGGTCTGGCTGATGGGGCGCGAGGCGGTCAGCCCGGTGCGCCGGCTGGTGGCGGCCATGCGGCGCGCCGAGGCCGGGGAGCTGACGGTGCGCGCCGACGAGGGGCGCCCCGACGAGCTGGGCGTGGCGGCCCGCGGCTTCGACGCCACGCTGGCGGCGCTGCGGCGCAGCCAGGCCGAGCTGGAGGCCTTCTACCGGGAGCGCATGGTGCGCGCCGACCGCTTCGCCGCGGTGGGCGAGGTGGCCACCGGCCTGGCCCACGAGATCAAGAACCCGCTGGCCGGCCTCTCCGGCGCGCTGGAGCTGCTGGCAGAGGACCTGGCCGAGCACCCGCGCCACGCCGAGGTGGTGGGCGAGATGCGCCACCAGGTGCAGCGCCTGACCCACACCATGGAGAGCCTGCTCTCCTTCGCCCGCCCGCCCAAGGCGCGCCTCAAGGCCACCGACGTCAACGACACCCTGGACAAGGTGCTCTTCCTCATCAAGCAGCAGTGCCGGGGCACCGCCGTCGAGGTCCGGCCGGAGCTGGGCGAGGGGCTGCCCCCGGTGATGGCCGACCCATCCCAGCTGGAGCAGGTGTTCCTCAACATCTGCCTCAACGCCGTCCAGGCCATGGGGGCCAGCGGGCTGACCGGCGGCACCCTGACGCTCCGCTCGCGCGAGGGGGAGGGGCACGTGGCGGTGGAGATCGCCGACTCCGGCCCGGGCATCCCCGCCGACCTGCGGGCGCAGATCTTCAAGCCCTTCTTCACCACCAAGCGGGAGGGCAACGGGCTCGGCCTGGCCATCTCCGCGCGGATCGTGGCTGAACACGGCGGCCACATCGGCTATAGGTGCCCGCCCGAGGGCGGGACCACCTTCACCATCACCCTGCAGCAGGCGCGGCCCGCCGCGCCCAGGGCCACGGAGCACGCGGCATGACGCAGACCCCGGCCCGCATCCTGGTCGTCGACGACGAGAAGCTCATCCGCTGGTCGGTGGCGGAGCGGCTGCAGCGCGACGGCTACGAGGTGATCTCGGCCGAGTCGGGCGAGAAGGCGCTGGAGCTGGTGGCCGCCTCGCCGCCCGACGTCATGCTCCTCGACGTGAAGCTCCCCGGCATCGACGGCGTGCAGACGCTGCAGCGGGCCCTGGGGCTCCACCCCGAGCTGGCGGTGCTGATGATGTCGGCCCACAGCACCGTGGACGTGGCCGTGGAGGCCATGAAGCACGGGGCCCTCGACTTCCTGGTGAAGCCCTTCCCGCTGCAGGCCCTCGACGCCGCGGTGGAGCGGGCCCTGGCCACCTCGCGGACGCGCCGGCAGATCACCACGCTCTCCTCCGACCGCCGCCAGGCCAGCGCCTTGGAGTCGATCGTGGGCGGCTCGGTGTCGATGGAGCAGCTGCGGACCATGATCTCGCGGCTGGCCGGGTCGGACACCACCACCGTGCTCATCGAGGGCGAGTCGGGGGCCGGCAAGGAGGTGGTGGCCCGCGCCATCCACTTCGAGAGCGGCCGGCGCGAGCGCCCCATCATGCAGGTGAACTGCGCCGCCCTGCCGGAGCACCTGCTGGAGTCGGAGCTCTTCGGCCACGAGCGCGGCGCCTTCACCGACGCCCACAGCCAGAAGCGCGGCCTCTTCGAGTCGGCCGAGGGCGGCTCGGTGATGCTCGACGAGATCGGCGACCTGCCGCCCGGCGGCCAGGCCAAGCTCTTGCGCCTGCTGGAGAACAAGACCTTCCGGCGCGTCGGCGGCGTCACCGAGCTGCGCGCCGACGTGCGCGTCATCGCCGCCACCAACGTCAACCTGGAGGAGCGGGTCAGCGAGGGGCGCTTCCGCGCCGACCTCTTCTTCCGCCTCAACGTGGTGCGGGTGGTGGTGCCGGCGCTGCGCGAGCACCTGGAGGACGTGCCGGCCCTGACCGCCTCCTTCATCGCCCGCTTCAACCAGGAGCTGAAGCGCAACGTGCGGGGCGTGGCCCCGGCCGCCATGGAGATGCTGCGGGCCTACCACTGGCCCGGCAACGTCCGCGAGCTGCGCAACGTCATCGAGCGCGCCTTCATCCTCCACGCCGGCGCCGACGAGATCCGCCCGGAGCACCTCTCCCCCGAGCTGCGCCGGGTGGCGCCGCAGAAGCCCAAGGAGAAGCTGGTGCCCTCCATGGAGGAGCAGGGGTTGGTGCTCGACGACGTGGAGCGCAAGCTCATCGCCGAGGCCATGGAGCGGGCCAGCGGCAACCAGTCGAAGGCGGCGCGCCTGCTGGGCGTGACCCGCGACACGCTGCGGTACCGGCTCAAGAAGCACGGGATGGCCTGATCGCCGCGGGTCGCCGGCGGCGCCGCCACCCCCGGAAACACCACGGCCCGGCGGGGGAGGCCGGGCCGTCGTGCGCTTCGGGTGCGGCCGGGGGGATCGGCCGCGGGTGATCCTGAGACCTAGGCGACGGCGCGGTCGTCGATCTCGACCGGGGTGCCGTCGGTGGGCCACTCGACCTGCAGGGCCAGCTCGCCGAGCTCGCCCTTGAGCTTCTCCTTGGCGCGGATCTCCAGCTGGCGGGCGCGCTCGCGGGAGAAGCCGAAGTGCTCGCCGAGGTCCTTCAGCGTCATGGGGGAGTCGCTCATGATGCGCTGCTCGATGATGAAGCGCTCGCGCTGGTCGAGGCGGGCCAGGGCGGTGGCGACGCGGCCCTGCATCACCTGCTGCTCCTGGGCGGTCTCCAGCTCGGCCTCCTGGCCGGCGCCCTCGCCGACCACGAAGTCCACGTGGGAGGAGGCGCCGTCCTCGCCGAGGGGCGCGTCGAGGGAGAGGTCGCGCCCCTCCATCCGCTGCGCCATCTCCTGCACCTCGGTCGGCTTGACGCGGAGCTTCTTGGCGATCTTGCCGGTGTCCTCGCCGTCGGAGTCGGCGCCGTGGGCGGTGCTCATCCGGTCCAGCTCGCGCTTGGTGCGGGCCAGGGAGAAGAAGAGCTTCCGCTGCGCCTGGGTGGTGCCGAGCTTCACCAGCGACCACGAGCGGAGGATGAAGTTCTGGATGTAGGCGCGGATCCACCAGACGGCGTAGGAGATGAGGCGGATCTCCTTGTCCGGGTCGAACTTCTGGACCGCGCGCATCAGGCCGATGTTCCCCTCCTGGATGAGGTCGGCCATGCGGAAGCCGTAGGAGCGGTACTCGTAGGCCACCTTGACGACGAACCGCAGGTTGGCGGTGACGAGGTGGTGGCCGGCGCGGGCGTCGCGCTCGTCGCGGAACTGCCGGGCCAGCCGCTGCTCCTCCTCGACCGTGAGCAGGGGGTAGCGGTTGATCTCGGAGAGGTACATCTCCAGGGAACCGCTCGTGCTGGGCACCGTCGTCCGCTTCATCCCGCCTCCCTCGGCCGCGCGGCAGCGCGACACACTGACTCATGGATAGCAACGGCCATGCCTGACCCAGCCGGGGATCTGGGCGGTAATGATTGCGGGTGGTTGCGCAGTGCGTGGCGCCGACCCGGGCGCCGGCTTCCGTAACCGTTACAGGTATGACATGTCGGCAAGGCTCCACGAGGGGAGTTGCGCCTGTAACTTGTTCCGAAATCGGCCCTGAAGAATTTTCAGCCCGTTGCCTCTTGGCCCGAGCCTCGACAACATGCGGTCGCTGCCAGGTGGACCTCGAGGAAACGTGAGCGATCACGCCAAATCACCCCCCAACCCGCCTTCAGGGGCACCCGGACCTGCCTGGGACGCCGAGCGGCCGGCCCACCTCGGGTTCGTGGCCCACGAGATCCGGAACCCCATGTCGACCGCCCTCTGGACGGCCGAGCTGCTGGGCCGGCTCTCCGCGGCCGACCGGGCCGGCGCCCGTGGCGACAAGCTGACCGGCCTCTGCTTCCGCTCCCTGACCCGCGTGCGCCTGCTGGTGGAGGATCACCTCCTCTGCGAGCGGCTCGATGCCGGGGGCTACCCGGTACGGCCGGAGCGGCTGGCGCTGGCGGAGGTGGTGGAGGGGGTCGTCGGGAAGCTGCTGGGCGAGAACCCGCCGGTGGAGCGCGCCGTCCCGGCCGACCTGGCGGTCCAGGCCGACCGGGCGCTGCTGGAGCGGGCCCTGGACGGCCTGATCGGCGCCGCCGGCCGGGAGACGGCGGCGGTCCGGGTCGAGGCGACCCGGGACGGCGAGGTCGCGGTGGTGCGGGTGCGGGGAGGGCCGGTCGGCTCGCTGGCCGACCCGCACAAGGGCGCCCCCTCCGACCAGCGGGGGCGGGCGCTGGCGCTCCCCATGGCCCGGCGGGCGGCGGCGGTGCTGGGGGGGGCCCTGGCGGCCGACGCCGAGGGGTACATCCTGTCCATCCCCGCGGCTTGACAGCGATTCCCCCGACCTGTAGAACCCGCCCCCTCACAAACGGCACGTCCTCCGCGGCCGGATGGCTGGCGCGCGGCGGACCACTGCGAGGTCACACACATGGCGACTGGGCTGCTGGCGAAGAAGGTCGGGATGACGCAGATTTTCACCCCGGAGGGCGACTGCATCGCGGTCACCGTCCTGGAGGCGGGTCCCTGCACGGTGGTGCGGCGGAAGACCAAGGAGAAGGACGGCTATGACGCCGTCGTCCTGGGCTTCGGCGCCATCGACGAGAAGCACGCGCACCGCATCACCAAGGGTGAGGTGGGCGTGTTCAAGAAGGCCGGCACCGGCCTCTTCCGCCACCTGAAGGAGGTCCGGGTCAAGGACGCCAAGCTCCTCGGCGACCTGAAGGCCGGCGACGTCCTCACGGTGGACAAGGTCTTCAAGGACAAGCAGCGCATCGACGTGACCGGCACCACCAAGGGCCGCGGCTTCGCCGGCGTGTTCAAGCGCTGGGGCATGAAGGGCGCCGCCCGCGACGGCTCGACCGCGCACGAGCACCACCGGCACCCGGGCGCCATCGGCCAGCGCAAGACGCCCGGCAAGGTCTGGAAGGGCAAGCACCTCCCCGGTCACTACGGCACCGACCAGGTCACCGTGCAGAACCTCTTCATCGTGGGGATGGAGGCCGACAAGAACCTCCTCCTCGTCACCGGCGCCGTGCCCGGCCACGCCGACGGCCTGGTGTTCGTGAACACCTCCGCCAAGGGCCAGCCCCGCGTCAAGCAGGTGCAGGTGGTCCGCGAGCGCTCCAAGCCGAAGGTCTAGTCTCGGTTTCGGACCGCCTCGGCGGGACGCGAACGCCGCTCCGGGAGACCGGGGCGGCGTTCTGCGTTTCAGGGGGTGCCCCTCGCCCGGACCGCGCCATCTTCCCGAGCCCGAGCCCGAGCCCGAGCCCGAGCCCGAGCCCGAACTCCCGGCACCGCGGTCGTCCTCCCGGGTCGGGCCTTCCGGCCCGTGCGGTGCCTCCGCCGCTGGTCCTCGCTCCGCCACGCGTGGCACGCGAGGCCCCGTCGCGCCCCGGAGTGACGCGCGGTGCGGCCGGCCGAACTCGCTGCCGTCCTGCGCTGCGCGCAGACGGCAGCTTCAAACAGCGGCCGGCTCGCTCGCGGACCACGCGGCGCGCCGTGGCGTCCATTGAACGGGTGGCGTCGCTGCGGAGGCGGCTCCGGCGCCGCCCGGGCCTTGCGGCCCTGGCCTGAGCGGGCTGCACGGGTGGACCCGCGGCGCGCGGGGCGGTCATCGCTTGATGAGCGCGGTGAGCAGGGCCACCACGCGGCACGCGAGGCGGTTCACCTCGGCGGAGGTGGCCGAGGCGTCCCCGCAGGCGGCCGCGATCTCCACGGCGGCGGAGGCCTCGCAGGCCTCGGCGCGGGCGATGGCGTAGAGCCGGGACTTGTCACCCTTGCTGAAGCGGGAGGCCCCTTCCGCGGTGTTGAGGCAGGCGGACTTGGCGGAACGGAGGGCCTGATCGCGGAGGGTGGCATCGCGAACCCCCGCCGTGCGAACCGCATCGAGCAACTGGCGAGCGACCAGGTAGGCGATGAGGTGGTGATGAGGAAGCTGGGACTGGGACTTGAGGTGGTCGTTCATGGCGCGTTCCTTTCACCCGGAGAAGGAACGCGCCATGAACGACGAGCCAGCGAGTCCAGAGCCCACCGGCGCGGCGTGAACCACCGGTGCGCGCCGCGTGACAGGCGAAGCCTGGCGCGTGGCGTGCGACGTGGATCAGCCGCGACGGAGGGCGAGCCCCTTCCCCGCGCCCCCTCACCCCGGCCCTCTCCCCCTCCGGGGGAGAGGGGGAGAACTCCCAGCCCGAACCCCAGCCCGAGCCCGAGCCCGAACCCCA
>WBZM01002767.1_pt1 | contig 14505 bp, 17 predicted proteins | sample 5204271 | NCBI WGS metagenome assembly WBZM01 (sample SAMN12344346, study PRJNA552823) | activated sludge metagenome | biome: Activated sludge suspended growth; feature: Nitrification reactor; material: Wastewater; isolation source: activated sludge from nitrification reactor of wastewater...
AATGGCAGCACCCTGGTCTCCGCTCAGCTTGATCAGGTTCAGCCTCCGGAGGGGAACTGCTCCCTAGTTGCGGACGACGCAATCTCGGTGAATACGTATTCGTCGAACGAGACCGAAACGAAACGCACCTACGAACCGTTCTACATCTATCTGTTCCGCTGACCAGCCGGACGATGGCTGTCTGAGATTGCCAAGCGGTGCGTGACAAAACTGTTGGAAAGCATGCGTCGCGCTTCGCCGGGTCGTGTGTGGGGTCCGACTCAGTCTGTGCTGACCAAGGACCCCACACACGGCCCGGCCCAAATGCAGCATGAAAAATCAGACGCCCAGGGCCGAGAGCTTTTCCGCGAGCGCGTCGGCGCCGTCGCCGTTGTCGATCCTTACCCGGTCGAGTTCGTATGGCATTGACTTTTCGCCCAGTCCCGGATTGACCGTGGTTGCGCCGCGGTAGCCGGCGGCCTCGACCGCGTCGGCTACCTCGGCGTTGTACTGGCCGGCCGGGTAACAGAAGTTGACGATCTCGATTCCTAGGTCCTTCTCGAGCATCTCCTTCGAGCCGACCAGTTCCTGTTCGAGGGTGGCGGGGTCGAGGGTGGTCAGGTCGGGATGCGTGATCGTGTGCGAGGCGATCTCCCAGCCGGCCCGGTACATCTTCTTGACCTGCTTCGAGGAGAGATCCGATCCTTCGGCTTTCAGGTTCAGCTGCCCTCCCCAGCCCTGCTTCTCGAGGATAGGCATCGCGTACAGGTACTGGCCCAGATAGCCGTCATCGAAGGACAGAACCACGGGTTTCGGGGGGAGGGTGGCGCCGTCATACCAGGCGTTCTGGACCTGGATCAGCGTGACTGCCGTGTACCCGTTGTCGGCCAGCCATTCGACCTGCGCCTCGAAATCAGCGGTGTCCAGAAAAAGGCCGGGGTAATCCTCGGACCCCGCGGCGGGTCCGATTACGTGGTACATCAGGATCGGGACCGGTCCGGTGTAGGGCTTCCAGGAGTCATCCGGCTGGGCGCCGCCCCGAGCAGCTTCGCCGCTGGTGCTGGAGGCCTCGTTCGCTGGGGCATCGTTCTGGCCCGAGGCCGATGCGACCGGTGCCTGGCCGTTGTCGGTGCTGTCCGAGCCCCCCAAGAGAAGCAAGGCGAGGGCTGCGACAACAAGAACTCCGGCGACACTGCCGAAGAGGATCCGGCGCCGGACTACCTGCCTGCGCTTCACCTGCTCGCGGCGACGGGCCAGTCTGGACTCGAAACCCGGATCCACGCTCAGTTGCCGTTGGTGCCGTTACCGGCCTGCTTCGCCTGCCTGCGGGCCTTCTGGCGGGCGGCTTTCCTGGCGTCCTTCGCCCGGCGCTCGGCACGAGCCTGTTTCGGAGTGATCGGCAAGAGCGCATGGATGCTCGAATAGCCGACCAGGTAGAGCTTCTCGCCGTCTGAGACCGCCGGCATGTAGGCACCGGTGTGGAATTCGAAGACCTCGCGGCCGCTCTTTGCGCTGAGCCCGTAGGTGGTGGTGCCGTCGAAAGTGGCTGCGTAAACGGTCCGGCCGATCACGCTCAGCGAGCCGATCACGCGCCCTTCCATGGGGAAGGTCCAGCGGGTCTCACCTGACTTGGCATCGAGTGCGTAGACGTTGCCGTCGAAGGAGCCGATGTAGACCGTCGGCGGGGTGCCCGGCACCTGGGCGACCGTCGGCCCGGAGTAGACCCAGCCTCCAGTCGAATGGGTCCAGGCAAGCTCGCCGGTGTCGGCATCGAAGCTGTAGACCCGACCGTCGTTGCTTCCGAGATAAACACGACCGTAGGCGACAGCCGGGGTCGAGTAGAACGCTCCCGCACGACCGAAGCTGGTTCCGAGACCATCCGACTGCCAGAGAGTCGCCCCGGACTTCGCCCGGACTGCGGTTACGACTCCGCCGTAATCCCCGACGTAGAGAGTTCCGTCCACATAGGCGGGAGCGCCCTTGATGGCTCCGGCGACCGATGTCTCCCAGATGTCCTTGCCGTTCCGGGCGTTGAGGGCATACAGGACGCCGTTCTCGCAGCCGAAGTAGACCCGGTTTCGGACCACCACGGGCGAGGACTCTGACCGGCAGGGCAGGTCCTTCTCCCAGATCTTCCGGCCGTTCTTCGCGTTGAGAGAAAGAACATGACCGGGTTCAAGGTTGACGATGTAGAGCCGGCCCTTTGAGTAGGTCGGAGTCGAAGCGTTGAGCGAGGCGATCCGGCGGTGCCAGATCTCCCGGCCGGTATCGGCGTTCAGGGCCCTCGCATGGCCGTCGTTGTCGACGAAATAGAGCCTGCCGTCAACCACGATCGGAGGGAACTCGAGCAGAGGCTGGTCCCCGTACTTCCAGACCCTCTTGAAGGGGGGGTGGATGCCGGTGACCGGCAGGTAGCCCGTGCGCTGCGGGTTGAGCCGGAAGGTTGTCCAGTTGACCGTCTTGTCTTTCGGAACCGGCTTTGGCTTGGCTACCGGAGCCTCGAAAGGCACGTCGGGGTTACTGACGTCAGCGGGCCTCTTCAGCTCGTTGTAGGCGATCAGGCCGATAGCGCCGATCGCTACCAGGGCAACTACGGCCAGGGCAATTACCTTGCCCCGCTGCCTGTACCACGGACCGTTTTCGGGTCCGCCTTCCGGTGTGGACTGTGTATCGGTCATCCGAAGAAGGGATCATGGTACGGGAGACGAGAGATGGCACACGGAATTGACCCAGACTTCAACCGCCTCGCGGAGCTGATTCGGACCCATCCGGTGATCGAACGGGTGCGCCAGGTCGCCGACCAGCCGGTGTACCTGGTCGGCGGAGCGATCCGCGATGCCCTCGCCGATTTCAGGGTTGACGACATCGACCTGGTGGTCGAGGGCGACCCGTTGCCGCTGGCCCTCGCGCTCGACCCGGATCACAAGTCCAACGAACGCTTCGGGACGGTGAGCCTGTTTATCGACGGCAGCCCGGTTGACATCGCGATGGCCCGCACCGAGACCTACCAGCGGCCCGGCTCGCTGCCAGAGGTCAAACCCGGTCAGATCACGGACGACCTGGACCGCCGGGATTTCACGATCAACTCGATGGCGATCGGAATCCAAGAGGGCGAGGAGCTGATCGATCCTTTCGGCGGTCTCTCAGACCTTCAGTCAGGAGTGATCAGGGTTCTCCACAGCGACTCCTTCGTCGATGACCCGACTCGTGCCTTTCGTGCTGCCAGGTACGCCGCGCGCTTCGGATTCGACCTCGACCCGGTCACCGCTGGCCTCATGCTCGCCGTGGACACTTCGACGATCTCCCGCGACCGGATCGAGAACGAGCTCCGACTGATCTCGATGGAAGACAACTCACTTGATGCTCTGAAGCTCGCGCGGCTGTGGGGGCTTGTGGAGTTCGAGGAGGGGAGACTGGACCTCGCCGACCGGGCACTTGCCCTGATCGAGATTGATCCCTGGCAGGGTGAGGTCGACGCGCCGCAGATCGTGCTCGGAGCGGTTTTCGGGGACCTCGACGGGACTTCCCGGCTTCTAGATGAACCCGAATCGGTCTGGGACGGTTACCTCCGGGCACGCGGGCAGGAGCCACTGGATCTGCTGCTTGCCCGCGCCGCCGGTGCGGAGTGGCTCGACCGCTGGCAGCGGGACTGGCGCTGGACGGAACTCGAGATAACTGGCGCCGACCTGCTCGCCGCGGGGATCCCCGAGGGTCCGGAGGTCGGGGAGGCCCTTGACGCCGCCCTTGAAGCGAAGCTGGACGGCAGGGCGAGCGGGGTGGACCAGGAGATGAAGGTCGCGCTGGCAGCAGCATCCGGGAACGACAGTTGAACTGGCGCGAGAAGAACGGCATACCCTGGCTGGAGGCGGATCTGTCCGGCACCGCAACCGCTGTCTTCAGTACCAGGCTGGGAGGGGTGAGCCGGGGAGACTTCACTTCCCTCAATCTGGGGGTCGTCACCGAGGACCGCTCCGAGGACGTGATGGAGAACCGGCTCTTGCTGGCTGGTGCCCTCGGGATCGAACCAGCACGCGTGTCGATGGGCTTTCAGATCCATGGGAAAACTCTTTCGAGGGCAGACCAGAGGGTGCCGGGCGCATATGCCGATCCGGAGTGCAGCCCTCCCGTGGAAGCCGATGGCCAGATGAGCGACGAGGCCGGGAGGCCACTACTTGTGCTCGTCGCCGACTGCCTGCCCGTAGCGCTTCTGGGGGAGGACGGTCTGGCGATGCTCCACTGCGGCTGGCGTGGCCTTGCGGCGGGAATCATCGAGGACGCAGTAGCCGAGATAGGCGCGGTGTCCGCTGCGGTGGGCCCCGGAATAGGGCCGTGCTGCTTCGAAGTCGGCCCTGAAGTCGAAGCGGAATTCAGTGAACTCGGTGATGGACTGATGAACGGGCGCAACCTCGATCTGCCCGAGGTCGCGAGACGAGTCTTGACCCGCTCAGGGGTGGATGAGGTCGATTCGGCGGGCATCTGCACTTACTGCGACGAGCGGTTCTTCTCGCACCGCCGGGACCGGGGCCGGACGGGCCGACAAGCCGGCATCGCCTGGCTGAACTGATGCCATATCCGTGATTTCCGCTGCAAAACGGGTATTTCCGTGATAATCCTCGTTACCTGTCGTCCAACCGGGAGGAATACGCCCCCCGGAACAGAAAACACCGCATACCTATGGCACTACGCGATTCCTGGCACCGCACTCTCGTCTACTTCGGCCTCGCCGAGGAAGATGACCATCACGGCTACGACGACTACGAGGACGACTACGTCGAAGAAGACGAGTTCGACAACCGTCGTGGCCGCCGCAGTCGCGAAGCGAACGTGAGGCGTCTGCCCACCTCAAGGCGAAGCCGGCACGACGAGATCGATGACATCTTTGCCGACGACGACCCGATGCCCTCCGGAGGCGGTGGCAGGGGCCACCGCGCTCTCCGCTCGGTCGCTGGCGGTGGTGACGGCGATGACGTTCAGGTCCACCTGGTCATCCCGCGGAACTTCAACGACGCCCAGCAGGTTGCCGATCAGTTCAAGCGGAAGGTGCCGGTCATCCTGAACCTGCAGACCACCGACCACGAGCTTTCGAAGCGGCTTATCGACTTCGCTTCAGGCCTGACATACGCACTCGATGGCGGTATGCAGAGGATCGCCGAGAAGGTTTTCCTGCTGACACCCCGCAACGTTGAAGTATCGGCCGAAGAAAAGGCACGCCTGATCGACAAGGGCTTCTTCAACCAGTCGTAGTCCATATCCTTCCGACCATGATTGTCGGATTCATAGGTTCCGGAAACATGGCAGCCGCCATGGCCAGAGGCTGGGCCGGCGCAGAAGCTGACGCGCCCACGCAGATGCTCTTCACGGACTCCGGTTCTGGTCGTGCCACTGCACTGGCCGCGGAGGTTGGTGGCGAGGCCGTAGGGACCAACGAGGAACTGGTGGAGCGCTCGGACTTCGTCGTGCTGGCCGTCAAACCGGCCGCCCTTGATGGAGTGGCAGCCAGTCTTCCGACGCCCAGGGCGGTTCTTTCGTTGCTGGGGGCGACGCCGCTTTCGGTGCTCGCTTCGCATTTTCCTGAGAGCACCGTGATCAGGCTCATGCCGAACCTGGCTGTCGAGGTCAGGACAGGAGTCATCTGCATGGCGGATCCGGAGGGCGCCGATCAGCAGATCCTGGCGGAGAGCCACGCACTGCTCGGCTCCATTGCCACGGTCTACGAGCTTCCGGACGAGCAGATGGATGTGGCGACCGCGGTCATGGGCTGTTCGCCCGCCTATTTCGCGGTCGTGGCCGCAGCCCTCGGTCAGGAGGGAGCCTCCGGCGGCCTCGAACCTGATGTCGCGATCCGTATGGTCGGAGAGTCGATGGCAGGAACGGCGGAACTTCTTCGCAAACGCACTCCGTTCGAGATCGAGACAGCGGTCGCATCGCCTGGCGGATCGACCGAGGCGGGGCTGGAAGCACTCGCGGCCGCTGGAGGAGCGGAAGCCTTCAGAAGGGCGTACGAGGCATCGATCGCCCGGATGCGCGGAGCCTGAACGTGGACCCGATTCTGGCCCTCACCAGGGGTGACGTGGCCGCCTACGTCAACGCCCTTTTCACCGTCTACATCATCCTCGTGCTGGTCAGGGTGCTGATGTCGTGGATACCCCGGCTGCCCGAGAGCACGCCCGTGCAGGCTACGGCGGAGTTCATCCGGCAGACGACCGACCCGTACCTGAACATCTTCAGACGCTTCCTGCCGCCAGTCGGTGGGGGCGGCTTCGCCCTCGACCTGAGTCCGGTGGTCGGAATTCTCCTGCTGCTGATCGCCCAGATGATCGTCGTCGGCCTGGTCCGCGGCTGAGATGCGAAACCAGCGGCACCTGATCTGGGCACTGCTCCTCGCGGCAGCGGTCGTGGTCTTCGATCAGGCCTCCAAAGCGGTCATAGTCGCCGAGATCAACACGGGGGACCTCGTCAACGTGATCGGTCCGCTGGATTTCACCCATTCCCACAATGACGGTGTCGCCTTCGGGCTCGCTGGCGGGGGCGGCATCTTCGTGATCCTCCTTGCCGCGATAGCGCTGGTAGCACTGGGAGCCTTCATCGCCTCCGCGCCGGAAGGCAACCTCACCTGGATCGCCGGTGGACTGATTCTCGGGGGCGCGGCCGGCAACCTGATCGACCGGATCCGAATCGGTCACGTCACCGACTTCATCCTGTTGCCGAACTGGCCAGCCTTCAACCTTGCCGACTGCGCAATCACGATCGGCGTCATCCTGCTGGCTGTGAGCCTGATCTGGGGTGAGAAAGAAAGTCGCGAGAAAGAAGCCGGGGGAGATGCGCCGGAGGGCGAAGCCGGTGGCCCCTGAGGCTCCAGTGAGCGACGAGAGTGAGCCCGGACCGGGTGGTTTCGAGGTCGTCTACCGGGATGACTACCTCGCGGTGATCGACAAGGGCTGGGATCTCGTCGTTCATCCCGCACCATCCCACGAGGGAGAGACCCTTGTCGAAATGCTCGGCGACGAGCTCGCCGGAGGAGATGATCCCGAACGGCCCGGCATCGTCCACCGGATCGACCGGGGTACCAGCGGCCTGTTGGTAGTCGCCAGGGAAGAGGAGACCCACCGGGACCTTCAGCAAATGATTCGGGAACGCAAGGTTTCGCGGATCTACACGGCCCTTGCCGACGGCCGCTTTCGCTCCCGGACCGGAACCATCGACGCGCCGATCGGTCGGGCATCGAGGAAGCGGCACCGGATGGCGGTGAACGGCGCATCCTCACGGCCGGCGATCACCCATTTCGAGGTCATCGAGGCGCTCCGACGGGAAAGTCTGCTGGAAGTGCGGCTGGAGACTGGTCGGACCCATCAGATCCGTGTTCACCTGGAAGCGATCGGCCATCCGATCGTCGGGGACTCGACCTACGGCGGCCCCGACCGTTACGGGCTCGAACGCCAGTTCCTTCACGCGGCCCGTCTCGAGTTCCCGCACCCGCGGACCGGGGAGGAGATGTCGTTTGCCGCGCCTCTTCCTGCCGATCTGGCGCTCGCGCTGGAAACAGCACGAAACCCCGATTCCCTCTAGAATCCCTCGCCGTCCGTATTCCCTAACCCCCGGGATACGACGGTGGCTCCTGCCGCCCGGAACGGTTCCGAGGCGGATTCCACCGAAAACGGCCCGGGCGGATCCGTTTTTCACACCAATTCAAGGAGAAGCATGTCCCAGGTAGGAATCCAGGAACTCCTGGAAGCCGGAGTCCACTTCGGCCACCAGACCAGCCGCTGGAACCCGAATATGCGCCGCTACATCGCCGGCGAAATCGACGGGATCCACATCATCGACCTCCTCCAGACGGAGGAAAAACTTGAAGAAGCCCGCCGTTTCGTCGGGGAGCTCACCTCGGGCGGAGGCAAGGTTCTCTTCGTCGGCACCAAGAAGCAGGCCTCGGACGTAATCGAGGACTGGGCCGGCAAGTCGAACATGCCGTACGTCAACCGGCGCTGGCTGCCGGGTCTTCTGACCAACTTCAACGTCGCCTCCCAGCGCATCAAGCGGATGCACGAGATCCGCGGACTGGTCGAGTCCGGCCAGATCGAGCTGCTGCCGACCAAGGAACGCATGAACATGCAGGCCGAGCTGGCGAAGCTCGAGTTCGCCCTTGGCGGCGTCGCGGACATGGAGCGCGTCCCTGATGCCGTCTTCATCACCGACCTCAAGTCCGAGGAGATCGCCCTGCGCGAGGCCACCCGCCTGCGCCTGCCGGTGATTGCCCTTGTCGACACCAATTGCGACCCCGGTCACATCGACCACGTCATCCCCGGCAACGACGACGCGATCCGCTCCTGCGAGCTGGTCATCTCGACGATCGGCACCGCCGTCGAGCAAGGTGCCGGCGCCTGGGCAGTGATCGAGGAGAAGCGCCGCGCCGAAGAGAAGGCCCGACGCGAGAAGGAAGAAGCCGAGCGGAAGAAGCGCGAAGAAGAAGAACGCGCCCGCCGCGAGCAGATCGAGAAGGAGCAGGCCGAAGAGAAGGCCCGTGCACGCGAGGAGAAGGCCAAGGCGGAAGCCGAAGCAAAGGAGCAGGCCTCAAAGCCGCATCCGCAGGCGGTGCCGGACAATCCGCACCCCCAGGCCGTTCCCGAGAACCCGCATCCGCAGGCGGTGCCGGACAATCCGCACCCCCAGGCCGTTCCCGACAATCCGCATCCGCAGGCGGTGCCGGACAATCCGCACCCCCAGGCCGTCGCACCGGATGCCGGCGACGCCGAAACCACTGAAGAAACACCGGCCGAGGAAGCAGCGGCCGAAGAGAACACCGAGGAGAAGAACTGATGGCAGACATCAAGGCAGCCGACGTAAAGGCCCTGCGTGAGCAGACCGGCGCCGGCATGATGGACGCGAAGGCCGCCCTGATCGAGGCTGACGGTGACGCGGACCGCGCAATCGAGCTGCTTCGGGTCAAGGGCCAGGCTTCGGCCGCCAAGCGATCCGACCGTGGAACCTCGGAAGGCATCGTCGCCTCCTACATTCACGCCAACAAAAAGGTCGGCGCCCTGGTCGAAGTCCAGTGCGAGACAGACTTCGTCGCGCGTAACGAGGACTTCGCCGCTTTCGCTTACGAGGTAGCCATGCATGTGGCAGCCGCTTCTCCGACCCACGTGTCCAAGGAGGACATCCCCGAGGACCAGATCGCGGCAGAGCGCCGGGTCTTCGAAGAAAAGGCGAAGGAAGAAGGTAAGCCCGACAACGTGATCGAGAAAATCGTTGAGGGTCAGGTGTCGAAGTGGGCGAAGGACATCGCCCTGCTCGAACAGGAGCACGTCAACACCGACAAGCACGACTCGAAGACGATCGAGCAGCTGCGCGAGGAGATCGCCGCGAAGGTAGGCGAGAACGTCGTCATCAGCCGCTTCTCCTGCTTCCGGGTCGGCGAGTAGCCGCGGACAGGCGGTAGTTTCCTTACGGGATGAGCGATTCGGAGCCGCGGTTCAGGCGGATAATGCTGAAACTGTCCGGCGAAGCCCTGATGGGCAAGCTGGACTTCGGGACCGATCCTGAAGAAGTCGAAAGGATCGCCCGTCAGATCGGCGTGATCCGGGACCGCGGCGTCGAAGTCGCCATCGTCGTCGGGGCCGGCAACATTTACCGTGGCGTCGACGGGGCCGCCCAGGGAATGGACCGGGCGACCGGTGACTACATGGGGATGCTGGCGACCCTCCTGAACGCTCTGACGCTTCAGGACGTGCTTGAAAAGCACGGTCATTTCACCCGGGTCGTTTCCGCGATCGACGTGAAGGAAGTCGCAGAGCCGTACATTCGTCGGCGGGCAATGCGCCACCTCGAAAAGGGGCGGATCTGCATCTTCGCCGCCGGTACGGGCAACCCGTTCTTCACCACCGACACCGCCGCCGCACTCAGGGCGCTGGAGATTCATGCCGAGGCCATCCTGATGGCCAAGAATGGCGTCGAAGGCGTATTCGACTCCGACCCGGCGACCAACCCTGACGCAAAGTTCATCCCCGAAATCACTCATCGCGAGGCGATCGAGAAGGGCCTCAAGGTGATGGATTCCACCGCCCTCAGTCTGTGTATGGACAACGACCTGCCGATCTATGTCTTCAACATGGCAGAAGAGGCCAATATGGATAGGATCGTTTCCGGCGAGAAAGTGGGCACGCTGGTCAGCTCCAGGGTCGCCGTCTAACCGCTCGCCAAAGGAGATTTGATGATCGACGACCTGCTGATCGACGCCAAGGACAGGATGGCCAAGTCCGTCGAATCCACCCGTGGCGAGTTTGCAACCGTCCGGACCGGCCGGGCCACTCCGCACCTCCTCGACCGCATCACCGTCGACTACTACGGCGCCAGCACCCCGCTGAACCAGCTCGCGAACGTCGCCGCCAGCGAAGCCCGGTTGCTCACCGTGACGCCTTACGACAAGGGCGCGCTCGGGCTGATCGAGAAAGCGATCCAGGAATCGGACATCGGGCTGACCCCATCGAATGATGGAAACGTGATCCGGCTCCAGATTCCCGACCTGACCGAGGAACGGCGCAAGGAGATGGTCAAGGTCGTCCACGGTGTGGCAGAGGACGGAAGGGTGGCCGTTCGGAACGTTCGGCGCGACGTCATGGCCGACATGCGTGAGCTGAAGAAGGAAGGCGAAGTCGGCGAGGACGACGAACGCCGGGGCGAGGAAGCCCTACAGAAGGAAACCGATGCCGCCATCGCGGAGATCGATTCCCTGCTCAAGAGCAAGGAAGAAGAGATCCTCGAGGTGTGAGCGCACCCCGATACGTAGCCATAATCACCGACGGCAACGGGCGCTGGGCCCAGAGCCGCGGTCTGCCGGTCAAGGAGGGTCACAAGGCCGGCGCTGACACAGTCAAGGCGAGGCTGCGGGACTCGGTCGAACTCGGAATCCGTGAACTGACTGTCTTCTCGTTCTCGACCGAGAACTGGTCCCGCTCTCCGGAAGAGGTCGCCGGCCTGATGGAGATGTTTTCCCGCCGCATCGTCGACGAGACCCCGGAGCTGAACGAGGAAGGCGTGCGCATGCGCTTCATCGGGCGCCGTGAGGGTGTCTCGCAGAAGCTGCAGGAGCAAATGGCCGAGGCCGAGGCGCTGACAGCAGCAAACGACACCATCACCTTCTTCATTGCCTTCAACTACGGCGGCAGGGCCGAGATCGTGGACGCGGCCAGGAAGTTCAACGGCACGACCGAGGAGGAGTTCCGCCAGTGTCTCTATGCCCCCGAGATGCATGATCCCGAACTGCTGATCCGCACTTCCGGCGAGCAGCGCATCTCCAACTATCTTCTCTGGCAGTGCGCGTACTCGGAGTTCGTCTTCCGGGACGAGCTCTGGCCCGACTTCACCAGGGAAGCCTTCGAAGAGTCCCTCGAGGAGTACGGAAAGCGTCAGCGTCGCTTCGGAACGAGGGAGACCGCCTGATGGGGGAAACAACCAAGCGAATCTTCGTCGCGATCCCGTGGATCATCCTGGTCATCGCGATCATCGTCGCCGGCGGACCGTGGTTCGCGGGTGCCCTGGCGATCTTCGGTTGCCTTGGACTTCGCGAGTTCTTCAAGATGGCCGACCGGTACCGGCCCTTCGAGATCCCGGCCTACATCGCGTTGGTCGGAATGGTCCTGGCCGCATGGTTAGGCACCCAGTTCAACATCCTGATGTTCATGGCGCTGCCGTTCCTTCTCGTCTTCTTTGCAGCTGCAAGACGCCGAAACCGTCAGGACGTGACGATCTCGATCGCCATCACGATGCTTGGCATCTTCTGGATCGGCACTGCCCTAGTCCACGCGGTGCTTCTCCGGGAGTTGCCAGACCACGGCGCAGGTCTTCTTGTCAACGTGCTGGTCGGCACCTTTGCCTGTGACACGGGTGCCTACGCGGTCGGCAGGATGTTCGGAACACACCGATTCGCCCCGAACCTCTCGCCCAACAAGACCATCGAAGGACTGATCGGCGGTTTCCTCATCGGCATGCTGGGAGTCTGGTGCGCCGGTCTCTACCAGGACTGGCTTTCCGGGGTTGACGCCCTGATTCTCGGGGCCGCGGTCGCGGCGGTAGCGCCGATCGGTGACCTTTTCGAGTCAATGATCAAGCGTGACCTCGACACGAAGGACACCGGCAACCTCTTCGGCCCGCACGGGGGCCTGCTGGACCGGCTGGATGCCGTCTTCTTCACTGTGGTCGTCGGGTACTACGTCTCCGTGGCGCTGGTCTACTGATGGCGGCCGAATCCGTAACCAGACGGGTTCTTATTCTCGGATCATCCGGGTCGATTGGCACCCAGGCAGTCGAAATAGTGACCGCCCGTGCCGACCTCGAGACGGTCGGTGTGGCGGTCGGCCGCGACTGGCGCACCGCTGTGACCCAGGCCCGGTCGATGGGCCTCGACACGATCGCCGTTGCTGATCCGCAGGCTGCCTCAGAAGCAAGAGAAAACTTCGATGGCAACGTGCTCGAGGGCCCGGATTCCGCAGTAGAAATGATTGGCTTGACCCGCCCCGACATCGTCCTCAACGGCATCGTCGGAGCGGCCGGCCTCGGGCCAACCGTCGCCGCCCTGACCGGGGGAATCGACGTTGCGCTGGCAAACAAGGAGAGCCTCGTAATCGGGGGAGAGCTGGTCACCGAACTGGCCGCTGCGACGGGAGCCCGCCTCTTGCCCGTTGACTCAGAGCACTCAGCCCTTTTCCAGCTGGTCGAAAACGAAGACCCGGGCGCGATCGAACGAATCGTCCTCACCGCATCCGGCGGTCCGTTCCGTGGCCGCACCGACCTCGAAGGAATCACCGTCGAGCAGGCCCTTGACCATCCAACCTGGGCGATGGGCGGGCGGATAACAATTGACTCCGCGACACTCATGAACAAAGGCTTCGAGATGATCGAAGCCCATCACCTCTTTCAGCTGCCTTACGAGCAGATCGGTGTCGTGGTCCACCCGCAGTCGATCGTCCACTCGCTGATCGACCTGAGAGACGGCGCGACGCTTGCCCACCTCGGCTACCCCGACATGCGGGTGCCGATCGCCTATGCGCTCACCTGGCCGGAAAGGGCCGAGGTGCCGGTCGAACGGCTTGATCTTGCCCAGGTCGGGAGTCTGGATTTCGAGGCTCCGGACCCGGAAACGTTCCGTTGCCTGGCGCTCGCCCGCGAAGCGGGTGAGCAGGGAGGCATCGCGCCCTGTGTCCTGAACGCCGCTGACGAAGTGGCCGTGGCGTCCTTCCTCGGAGGCGAGATTTCCTTCAGCGACATCCCGAGGGTGATCGAACAGACCCTGGAGGACATGGGAAGTGGCCCTGCCAGAGGGTTTGACGAGCTCTTCGCGGTGGATGAAGCCAGCCGGGAGCGCGCGTCTGAGATCATTTCCGGACAGGGATGACCCGAGTCGCCCTGACCGCATCTTGAGCTTCCTCCTCGCATTCCTCGCATTCAGTGCCCTGATCGTCCTCCACGAGGCCGGTCACTTCTTCGCTGCCAAGGCGACCGGCATGCGAGTCGAGCGCTTCTTTCTCTTCTTTCCCCCGAAGCTGGTTTCGATCAAGAGGGGAGAGACCGAGTACGGGATCGGGGCCATCCCGCTAGGCGGGTTCGTCCGGATCACGGGTATGAACCCGGATGAGGAGCTACCTCCGGAGATTGCTGCCCGTGGTTACTACCACCAGCCGGTCTGGAAACGGATAGTCGTGATCGGGGCAGGACCCGCGGTGAACATCATTCTCGCCTTCCTGATCCTCTGGTTTCTGGCCTTCGGCATTCAGCAGCCAAGCCAGAACGTCGAACGCATCGAGCCCGGCACCCCGGCGGTGGGCCAGCTCGAACCGGGAGACCGAATCCTGTCCGTAGACGGCGTCACCGGTGATCAGGAGCAGATCGCAAACCAGATCAACTCCCACAAGTGCGCCGGGGAGCAGTTCGACGGATGCAAGGCCGAGGAACCAGCGACCGTCGTCCTGCTGAGGGACGGCCAGCGAAAGACCCTCGAGATAACTCCCGTTTATGACGCGGCGGTCGATCGAAGCCGCCTCGGATTCGCTTTCGGTCTCGAAGACGTGAACCCGGGGCCCGTCGAGTCGGCTCGAATCTCGCTCGACTACATGTGGTTCGTCACTTCGAGCACGGTCTCTGCGCTCTCCAGGCTCTACGAGGAGGAACAGAGAGAGCAGCTTTCTGGAGTTGTGGGTTCATACGAGGTGACCAGACAGGCTGTAGACGTCGGTGCCCGCGAAGCCCTGACGCTGATCGCCCTGATCAGCCTCTCGCTGGGGATCATCAACCTTTTCCCTTTCCTGCCACTCGACGGCGGTCACATCTTCTGGAGCATCGTCGAGAAGGTGAGGGGCAGACCGGTGCCGTTCGCGGTCATGGAAAGAGCCGGCCTGATCGGCTTTGTGCTCGTCATAGGGCTTTTCCTGCTGGGACTCAATAACGACATCGGCCGGCTCACCGGAGAAGGCTTCAACGTCAGGTAGGGGGTTTCCCCTATATGCCCCCGTCTCCGTGTGGGGTAGATTCCCGGGC
>WBZM01001935.1_pt2 | contig 14501 bp, 11 predicted proteins | sample 5204271 | NCBI WGS metagenome assembly WBZM01 (sample SAMN12344346, study PRJNA552823) | activated sludge metagenome | biome: Activated sludge suspended growth; feature: Nitrification reactor; material: Wastewater; isolation source: activated sludge from nitrification reactor of wastewater...
AGCCGCGACGACACTCCGACTTCCGCTGGTAACTCGAGTGCCCAGCTCGCCGATATCAGCCAGGCCTGCACGACCTGGATGGACGGCGACGCGCGATGGGGCTCGATGTCCGCGGGCTGGTGTCAGGAAATGACGGGTTGGATGGACCAGCAGATGACCAACGGATCGATGATGGGATCCAGGATGTGGTCCGACCCCGATCGGATGCTGTCGACCTGCCGAGCCTGGCTGCAAGCCAACCCATCCAGCGATCGTCCCGCAGATTGGTGCGACAACATGATGACCGGCATGTGGCCCCACATGAACGGCGACTGGGGCAACTGGAACGAACAGATGAACGGTCCGATGATGGGAGGCTGACCGCCGACTGCAGACGGCCTGAGTTCGGCTGCCGCGAGTCGACGTCAACCGGGGTGCGTTATGCAGCGTGGAGGTACTGATCGACGAGTGGTTGAATCCTCGACGCTGCTCTCGATGCGAGCTTGCGTTGCACCCCGGTCGAGGTCGGCCCAGATGGATCGAGCGCTCGTCGCAGGCGATGGTCTCGGAACGCTGCCCAGACCGGTGGGGACAACGTTCCGTTGTCGACGGCAGTGAGCAAAGCGTCGTTGAACTTCGCGAGTGCCAGCCGGTCGGTCACCCCGTCCGCGATGTCGGCGGCAAAGGTCCGAACGCTCGCGGGCATCCGCTGCGGGTCGACGGGAGCAATCTCCACCACGTGCACGACGCCTCGTTGGCCAACCCGACGGGCGGCCTTGTAGACGCGGGTGTGGGCTCGGTTGACGAGCCGGTGGGCGAGTCGAGGCCCGTCGAGCGGCGAGTCGAGGACGACCATGGCGAGTTCGGTGAGCGCGTCAGTTCGGTACTCCCTGGTGACTGCCCGTCCGAGGTGGGCGCCGAGCAGTGGCGCGAGTGCGTGGAGCACGACGACGGCGGCTCGCTGATCGGTTCTGGCGATCGTCGCGAGGCGGCGGGTGAGGTCGTCCGAGCGTTCCTGGTGCTCTCGATGATCGCGGATGGCGTCGACGACGTCGTCGAGGGTGGCGAAGTCGATGCACCACTGGTCGGGGAGGCCGTCGCGGGCGATTCGTCGGTAGTCGGCTTCGATGTGCCTGAAGAGGTTCATGGGATTCTCCTTGCGTTGGTGGCAGTGGATGGAGAATCCGAAATGCGGGTCCCGGAGAAGGTCCCGGTGTTACTCCCGATCAAGGTCCCGATCGGTGTAGGAGACTCCCGATCTCGCTCGGGAGGGTGGGCGTGAGTCAGTCCGTGAACCACACCGGGGCGGGTGCTGGCGGCGACATCGTCCTGATTGCGCTGGGCGGGGTCGTGCTGGGCTCAGCGGGCATCGTGTGGGGCGGCGCCTGGTTCGCCGCCCTACTCGGTGGCGGGACTCTCTCGGGAGGTGTCGGCGACGCCGTCGCAGCCATGGGACCGTTGGCGTCATCGCCGGGCGATCCGGCGGCCGCTTGGGGTGACGTAGCAGAAGGGCTCCCAGGCCCGGTTCTCTACTGGGTGTGCACGGCCCTGGTCGCCGTAGCCGTGTTCGGCCTGGCGGCCGGGGTCTTCTGGTTGTGGCGTCGGTGGTCGGCACCGTCGCGAGTTCGCCTGGGCGTGCCCGCCGAGGCACGACTCGCTCGCCGGAGGGATGTGGCGCCGCTGGTGGTGTGGTCGACGGTGCCGCCGACGGGGCGCCTCCTCCTCGGGCGGCTCTCGAAGCGAGGTCCACTCTTGGCGACCGAGGACCGCGAGCGGCACCCGTTGCATGGTCGCCGTGGCGCTGCGATCCAGGGTGATCGTGGGTCTGTGGCGTTGATCGGCCCGACGCGGGCGGGCAAGACGGTGCTGGCGTCCGCCGGCATCATCGGCTGGGATGGGCCGGTCGTTGCGCTCTCGGTGAAGCGAGATCTGTACGACTCGACGGCTGCAGCCCGTTCGGCGCGCGGGGAGCTCGCCGTGTTCGATCCTGGTGGTGTCACCGGGCTCCCGACGGCTCGTTGGACGCCGTTGCGTGAAGTCACCACGACGTCGGGTGCGCTGCGGGCCGGCCGAGCGCTCGCAGCGGCGATCCCCCGGCAGGGAGTCACCGGCGGGGACTTCTGGGCCACCCACGGCGAGACGCTCACCTCCGCCTACATGTGCCTCGCCGGACTGTCCCAACTCCTTCCCGGCGAGCAAGGCACCGACCGCGAACCGCTGACGATCAGCCGGCTCGCCTCGTGGGCGTACATGCACGTCGGCATCACCGACCCGACCGTGAACGACCTCGTACGCGCCGGCCTCGCAGCGAACCAGCCACTCGAGATCCGCCTGCTCGCCAAGGACGCTGTGACGAAGCTGATGGCGTTCGAGCAGGAGGACCCGCGAATCCGGGCGAGCATCTACGCGACGGCTCGACTGGCGTTCGACGCATGGACCGAGCCGTCTGTCGCACACTCCGCTTCACTCGACCCACGCGACGCCTATTGGTCTGACGAGCTGTGGGACCGAACCCCGCGATACGTCGACCTGGACTGGCTGATGGAAGGCGACCAGGGCCGGGCGAACACGCTGTACCTGACCGCACCCGCGACCGAGTTCGCCCGACTCGCCCCGGTGCTCGGCGGGTTGCTCGGCGATCTCCGCGAGCAGATCCACGCCTGGGACATTGCCGGGCGCCGTCTGACCAAGCCGCTGCTGATCGTCATCGACGAAGCCGGACAGTTGGAGCTCCGCTGGCTGCCCGAGGAGGTGTCGACGATCGCCGGCCTGGGTGGCATGTTCGTGACCGGTTGGCAGTCACGCGCCCAGATCAACCATCGGTATGGGTCGCTCGCCGATGCGGTCCTCGGCGGTCACCGCTCCAAGGTGATCTTCAACGGAACCGACGACCTCGCCACGCTCGAGTATGTTTCGAAGGTCGCCGGAACCGAACACGTCGCGCAACGCGGCTGGTCCGCCGACACCGGTGGCGGGCGACGGACCGTGTCGGAACACCTCCAGCGTGAGGACCTCCTGCCCGCCCACGTGATCCGCCAGATGCGTCGTCAAGAGGCCGTCCTCCTGCACGGCACCCTGCCGCCGATCCACCTGCACGCGGTTCGATGGTGGGAGGACAAGACGCTGGCCGCCCTCGTCCCCAAAGGTGTCGACGGCAAACCCGTGAGCCCTCCCACCACCGGAACGTGCCCAACTCGGGAGGGTCCGCGTGGACCCGTCGCCCCCGTGCTCGACCCCGCAGTGGTGGAGGAGTCGGTCAACCACCTTCCACGACCTCGGGACGCCGCACCCGCGCGGCAGGTTCCACGCTCACGACCTGCGGCCCGACCTTCATCGCCCGGGCAAGGGCGGCTGCCGCTCGACCCGCCAGGGGGGTCCGGCCAGGGCGGACACAACCGGAACCGGGTCGCTGCGTTCTGCGACCGCTGCGCCGCCCGGCTGCCGGTCGGCGCCGGCCGGGTTGACCGGGTCGGCACGCGGGAAGTCGTGCGATGTGACCCCGCCTGCCCACCGGACTTTGCGCGCTGAATCGTGCGGGCCAAGGCTTCGCATCCGTGTCCGCAAGTGGCCAAGACCCCAGCACTGGTGACCGTGTCCGATCGCTCAGGCTCAACCACCGACTGGTCAGTGCCGCGGCAAGTCGGCGTCGCGACACTGCGCGGCAACAGCCCTCTCACCGGTCGACGTAGTCCTTCGGGTAGAGCATCGCCCGAAGCCCTGGTTGCATCATGTCAACGGTCGGCACGCTGAGCGATCGCTCGCGCCGGACGGGTCGCCGTGACCGCTCCCAAGTAGCCCACTCACTGACACTCAGACCGACGTTGTCCTGCGGCTTGCTAGCGGCCACGAACACGAAGGGAGCGAGCCCGAGTAGGTAGACATCCGTCTCGACAGCACGTGCTCCTACCGGAAGGATGATCGGCGACGGCCTGAGGTCAAGCGACAGGCTCGTGAGCGGACATGTTCCATAGCACCAGGCGCCGCTGTAGACGCTCATGTACAGGTGCAGCGGTTCGATTGGCAGTCCACCGCTCCTCGGCTGTTCCTCGTCATCGGGATCGCCGCCGACCAGGTCGGCGAGCTGAGGGACGCCGACGAACAGCTGCGGCGACTCCTGAACCGCGAGCAACAATCCGACGACCTGGCGCACGAACCGCGCCGGCATCACGTCATACGGCAAGTCGATCGAGAACGGCTGCACACCTCGAAACGGATCGATGCGTGTGGCTCGAGCGGCGACGTGGGCTTCCTTGAACAGGTCGTGCCACCGGCGATACTCCTTGACGTAGCCCCAGGCGCTCGCACGCCCGTTGCACCGGCCATCGAGCGTTCGCACTACGTGGCCCTCGTCCCACTCCGCTACCTGCCGCAGGACACTCTGCAAGTCGAAGGGATCCTCAATCAGTCGAACAGGTTCATCGTTGCCGGTACTCCTCGGCGGCACGTGCTCGTCGGTCATGTCGCCCGGTCGACCGCAGTGGCGACACCATGATTGCCGGCTGAACGATGGGGTCATGCGACGAGTCTGACGCAGATACGCCGTCAGTCCTCGAGTACTTGCCACTCACGAGCGTCGCGACCGAGCGCCACCTGGCAATAGACAACACTCCCGTCGGCGATCGGCAATTCGTCCCACTGCTCGTCATGCACACCAGCGAAGGTGAGTGGCAACGGGATCGCTGCGTTCGGGTTTCGGTAGATGCTGAGACGCACCCGTCGCGCGCGGGGGATGTACAACCCTCGCTGCGTGAGATCGGCCTCGATGTCCGAGTAGCGGTCGTAGATCTCTGTCAGGGCACGGATGCGGTTGCCGTCGTCGGGTGGGAGTCTCGGCTCGTGCTGGCGAACCAGCTCCCTCTGCGCCAGTCGAAGCCTCCAAAGCGTCGGGTTGAACGGGTGCAGCACGGCAAGAGCACTGAAGCTGGTGTTCTCGCCGCCGCCAGTCCTCCCGACTCCGACGAGCACCGGGGTTGCTTTGGGCTCGGACGGTGCGCCTGGACCGACAGCAAACGAGACACCCGGCCGGCCACGCAGGGCGCCTACGGCCGCCATCCAGTCGTAGGTGATGTCGCTGTTGGCAGAGCCGATGACCACAACGAAGGGCAGACCGACATGGCGAGCGGCCTGGGCCTGCTTGCGTTTCCGGTCGTCGAACGCCCCGGAGACCGGCTTGACAGCATCGAAGGCGCCACTGGAGTTGTGCAGGCGCAACACCGGCTCATAGACATCCAGGACGACGTCGCCGCCCGGCGCGTGTGCCAAGAAGTCTGGGTGCCGAGTACCAATCTGCGGCTCGTACTCGAATCGGATACGACGGTTGATCAGGTAGTCGGCGAGCGTTGCCTCACCCTCCGACGGGTACGCATCTGGACCGTCCATGACGTGCAGAATGCCACGCGTCTGGGGTGCCGCCGCCCGTCATGCACTCCGCCTCCAGTGCCCAAGGTGATGGGATCACCCGCCACGAACCTGAGGCCCGAACCCGCAGGTAGAGCACAAATCGGGAGCTTCGTCGGGAGTAGGTCCGGGAGCAACCCAGGGAGTAGCGCTCCGCACGATCGACGCATGGCGCACAACGGCCAGCGCATCGAGTTCCCGACCCTCCAGGCGATGACCGCCCACCTCGACCGGTGGGCCGCAACGGCGCTCACCTCGCCCGAGCAATGGGAAGACGCGCTCGCCGGCACCCGCTCATGGCTCGACTACTCGGCACGCAACCAGGTGCTGCTCGCCTCGTACGGCATCGACGGTCCGGTCGCCGGACCAGAGACGTGGCGGCTCGTGCCCTCGACCACTGAGGGCCGAGGATGTGCGATCCGCGCCGGGGAACACGGCTATCCCGTGCGGGTTCCGATCACCAGCGGCGGAACCGAGCCCGACCCCTACCTCGGTGGCCACCGCCCCACCCGGGCAGCCGTCGAACGATGGGAGTGGCGACCCGTGTTCGAGACCGCCCAACTCGCCCGCCGCCCAGCGCCCGGCGCGCTCAGCGCAATCGAACTCCCCGAGCACCTTCGCGGGCCAGGCGGGCAGAGCGATCTCGCTGCAGCGGTCCGCAAGGTCGCCGGTGCAACCATCCGCGGACCGCTCCCTCGCACGAACGACCCGACGCGACTCCTGAGCGAGGCCGCCACGCGACTCCGCCGGTCGCACAAGCGGCCTGCACTCGACGAGGCCCTCGCCGGTCAAGCTGCGTGGCTCGTGCTCGATCGCGTCGGCCACGCACCAACCGACGCTGCGCCGAGGTTCGACCCGGCGGCCCTGGACTCACGAGAGCGATGGGAGCGACTCCAGGACGTGCTCGAACCGGCGCGCAAACTCACCGCTGCGCTCGGGGTGACCGTCGGTGTCGACCTCACCGCGTCGCCGCTGCCGCGCATGGAGATCCTCGACGACCGCGTCGTCCCGGCCGGACGCCGGCACCGTCTCCCGGCCGCATCGCTCGAACAACTCCCGATCGGCAGATGGGTCACCGTCGGCCCCTACACCGCGGCCGAATGGTCAGCCCGGGGCGAACATGCTTCGGGCAGCGGTGCGTTCCTTCGCCTCAACAAGACCGCCTACCTCGCTGCGGTCGAAACCGGCGACGGCGCTACCTGGCGCCTCGAGGACATCGCCGCCAGGACCGGCAACGGTCTCCTCGTCACCGGAAGCGCCCGCACTCTCTCCGACGCCCGCGCCGAAGCCGTCGCTGCTGTCCGCGACCGGTACCCCGCGCTGACCGCGCCGACCGTGGACACCGGCCCCTCCCCCGCAGGTGCCGTCGAAGGATGGGAACAGATGCCACGAGCAGGCCGCCCAGCCGCAGCCGAGCTGTGGCACCTCACGGACGGCATCACCCTCTACGTCCTGCCTGCGCCCGGCGGCCGCTGGCAACCCGCGCTTCAGACACCGTCCACTGACGGCATCGAGCTCCTACCGCTCCAACCGACCCAGCAAGATGCCCGCGACCAAGCCGAGCTCGCCGGGCGTCGCGTGGCACGCATGGCGATGATCGCCGACCCCGCCGCCTCCGACCAGAGCCTCGCAGCGTTCGCAGACGACGGCCTCTATAGCCGAGCCGACCTCTCTCACCTCATCAGCGGTCGCCTCACCGACGCCGACACTGCGCGCGTCATTGACGCTGATCCTGCCGAACTCGTCGAGCTCCTCGGCGCCGCGGGGTTCAGCCCGGCCACCACTGTCGCCGTGCTCGCCGCCGACGGTGTCGACGCGGCGACGGCCGCCACGCTCCTTCCCTCAGCCGGCGTCCCGATCCCCGACGGGATTCGCGTCCTGCACGAGCGGTGGGGCCTCCCCAACACGCTCGCGGCCGAACTGCTCGACGCCACGGCCACGGAGATGCGCTCAGCGGGTTGCACGGCAACCGAGATCATGGCCGTCCGCCCACGAGACATCCTGCGCACGCTCCCCGACGATCCACATCTGTGGGAGCTCGCCGCAGGGTCGATGGCCACAGCAGGACACCCCACGACCTTGATCGTCGACCACCTCGTCGCGCACGCGCCCACCCCCGAAGCGTTCACGACCGGACTCATCACGGTCGTCGAGCTCGACGAAGCGCTCACCATCGCCGCCAGTCGCCGCGCACACCCCGACCAGCTCGCAGCCGTGTCCGAAGCGGCCGGCCTCTCACCGGCGGACACCGCTGCTGCACTCGCAACGAGAGTCAACGACCACGTCGTCCTCGACGTCATCAACATCCGCTGCGACGGTGACACCGAGAGCGTCGCAGCGACGGCGACGGGCGCAGGGATCGATCCGTCGACCGTGCAGTCGTGGCTCCATCCCCCAGCGCCCGGCAACGTCACGCCCATCAGATCTGCCATCGACATCGACACCGCAGCGCTGCTCGACCGACTCCCCTCGGCCGGCCCCACCTCCGTCGACGACCCGATCCGCAGCCTCGACGCGCTCATGGTCAACATCGACTCAGCGGGACTGGAGCCAGCGCAATGAACGACCTCTTCGCGCCCGATTCGGAGCCGCACGGATCAGAGCCGCTCGACGAGGGCGGCACTTGGCTCCTCGACCTGGTCTCCGCCGTCGACCACCTCCGCCGCGGCTACCGCCCAGGCTTCACCGTCTGGGATGCACTCGCCGAGGCAATCGAATGGGCAGCCGCAACCACCACCGAGGACGGTCAGCGACCGAGGGACATCGGTGGCGTGTTGACGGCGCATCCGGCCGACCACAAGGGGCTGCAGCGCGCGGTTCGTATGTGGGTGCTGGCGATGGCCGACAGGTACAACAGCGGCCACCACTGGCCGCATCCCGAGTCGCGTCGGATGTTTCCGCCGCCACTGCTCGGCCGCGACGCTTGAAGCTCCTGAGCCGAACCCGAAGCGTCCCCACTCCAGACGCTGACACCTCCGGGCCGACGCGGCGCGAAACTTCGTGGCGTGGATGAGCACGGACGCCAGCAGTGACGGTCATCGGCTGGGCGGACGACCGCCCGTGGTCGTGGGAGGGCAACGTTCAGGCACGGCTTGCCCATCATCTTGCGGCGTCGGGTTGGACCGTCACGGAAACCGCAGACACGCAGTCGAAGGCCCCGGGAATCGACTTGATCGCCGTACACGACGATCGGTGGCTGGCAGTCGAGGTCAAGGGCTTCCCGTCGACAACCTATGAACACCGCGATCGCCGCGGCCAGCCGAAGCCGACGCAACCGACGAATCAAGCGCGCCAGTGGTTCTCGCATGCGCTGCTCGGCATGATGCTCATGCGAGACAAGCGCCCCGACGCAGAGATCGCGATCGCTCTGCCGGACTACGAGACCTACCGTCGACTGGTTGATCGCACGTCTGTCTCTTTCTCGCTTCTCGGTTTCGGCGTGTATCTCATCTCAGCGAGCGGCTCCGTCTCCTTGCGGATCCCTCACACGCCGGTCAACGGCGCGGGGCGTTCGCCCGATGGGGCGCCGTAGGGAGTCGCCGAACGCTGGCACGTGCCGCTACACGACGAGCTGTCACACCCCTCGCGTACCGTTCACTTGGTGATGGACATCGACCGAACGGTCATCGAGGCAGCATCATGGCGACTCGCGAGCGAGCTGCTGCGACGGCACCCCACGACGCTCCGGCTCATCAGGGGCCACCCCGGGGGCGGCCAGTCGGATTGCCTGTGGGCACTTCCACTCGCTGACGACCGGGGTGATGTCAGACTCAACCGTGCCGGAACGATCCAAGTCCTCGACCGGTTCGACGGCCGGCCTTCTGTTGACTGGCAGCCAACCGAGTGGAGCGAGTACCTGTTGGCCGACCCCCGCAGGTTCCTCATCGAGCTTGAACGAGCCGCAGGACTGACGGCCCCGCCGCAGGTTCCTCGAGCCACACCGACGACGCTGACCTACAGAATGCTCGCCACGATCGCTGCGACGGCATTCAAGTCGGTACACCCGATCGAGATTCAGCAGGGCTACATCGACTCTTCAGGGTACGACGCGGGAGCAAACGGCAACCTCGAGCCATTCTCGATCTACTCCGAGCGCCTTCGCAGCAGGCCCGATGACTTCCTCGGCGAGGCGCTCTACCGATTCTGGATCGTCGTCCGCGATGGGACCCCTGTGCTCGCTATCGATCAAGCCGACGGGTTCGCCTGGACACGACACGGCCCCGCACCCATCGACGTCATGTCGCTCTACACCGCCGGTGGTCGCCGCTTGCTGACGACCGCACTCGAGGTGCTCCGAAGGATGGATGATCCGACGTGAGGGTGCGAATTCACCGAGGTGCTCATCAGATCGGCGGCAACTGCATCGAGATCGCCGAGGGTGACGACCGCATCGTGTTGGACCTGGGCCGCCCGCTCTCCGCAGACTGGAACGACGACGTTCCCCTGCCCGACATCCCCGGGCTCGCGTCCGCACACCCACGAACCCACGGAGTCGTCCTGAGCCATCCGCATCTCGATCACTACGGCCTCGCTGGTCAGCTCGGTGACGATGTTCCCATCTACCTCGGGGCCGAAGCCTCCCGGATTCTTGATGCTGCGAGCTTCTTCTCGGACGCGTCGCGTCGCCCAGCCGTCACCGGCCACCTTCACGACCGGAGTCCGATTCACCTGGGACCGTTCGTCGTGACACCGTTTCTGGTCGACCACTCCGCCTTCGACGCCTATTCGCTGCTTGTCGAATCCGGTGGCCGGCGGCTCTTCTATACAGCCGATGTTCGGGGCCACGGACGAAAGTCGGCGCTCTTCAATCGGCTTGTTCAATGCCCTCCTCGGGCCGATGTGCTCATCATGGAAGGCACGAACGTGCGGCCAGCCTCCGAACCGGCACCTCGACGCACCGAGACCGACGTCGAGAACGGCTTCGTCGGGACGTTTCGCAGCACCGGAGGCCTCGTCGCAGCGTTCTCGTCGGCGCAGAACCTCGACCGTCTGGTGACGGTGTTCCGCGCAGCGCGGAGGGCGGGCCGCACGCTGGTCGTTGACCTCTACACCGCGATGATCGCGCAGGCCACTGGGCGACCAAGCATCCCTCAGCCGGGATTCGACGGCCTGGCCGTCTATGTTCCACATCGCCAGCGGGTGCGGGTAGCCCGGACGAAGGAGTTCCAGCGCGTGTCCTCGATAGCCGATATCCGGATGTATCCAGAGGACCTCGCCACCGATCGAGGCAGGGTTGCGTTCCTCGGAACCTCGTCGACCGGCAGAGAGCTCGTCGACGCAGGCGCGTTGCAGGGCGGAGCCGTGGTCTGGTCTCTCTGGCCCGGCTATCTCGACCAGCCATCAGGACGACGACTGACGGAGCTGCTCCAGAAAGCCGACGTTCCACTGGTTCACCACCACACGTCCGGGCATGCCCATATCGAAGACTTGAAGCGTCTGGTCGACGCGTTCAGTCCCGCCCGCGTGGTCCCCATCCACTCTGAGGCAACGGAGCGATTCTCAGACCACTTTCCTCGCGTCGAGCGTCACGATGACCTCGAGTGGTGGGAGGTCTAGCCGTGAACTCGGGGCTGCTGAAGATCCTGACGGTCGGTGACATCGCCGGCGACTTCTTCGTGCCCGCGTATCAGCGCGGGTATCGGTGGGGCGAGCAGGAGGTACGCCAACTGTTGGACGACATCCGGGCGAGCAACGGGACGACGTACTACTTGCAGCCCGTCGTGGTGAAGTCTCGCGACGACGGATCGTGGGAGCTCGTGGACGGCCAACAACGCTTGACCACGCTGTACCTCATCTTCCAGTACCTCAGGCGAACGCACCTGCCGAGCGCGGCCACCGGCTACTCGATCATCTACGAGACCCGGGAAGGCAGTAAGGCATACCTCGATCAGCTCAGCGAAACTGACTCACAGAGCAACATCGACTTCTTCCACATGCACCGCGCCTATCGCTGCATCGAGGACTGGTTCGCGAGCTTCGAGCATCGGAGCACGCATGAAGCGACTCGGCTCTACGGGTTCCTGTTCGACCACGTCTACGTCCTCTGGTACGAAGCGCCGCCCGAGGTGGACTCGACGGATCTCTTCACCCGGCTCAACGTCGGCCGGATCCCGCTCACCGACGCAGAGTTGGTCAAGGCCCTGCTGCTGAGCCACGGTCAGCCCGGACCAGGGCATACCGACCGCACGCTAGAGATGGCGGCCCACTGGGACAACATTGAGCGCGACCTGAGAGTGCCCGAGGTGTGGGCCTTCATCACCGCCCAGGCCACAGACGAGCCGACGCACATCAGCCTCCTCCTCGACACGCTGGCCGGTGGACCGCGAGGACGCGAGCGGCCCATCTTCCATACCTTCGAGACGCTGCGCGGTCGGATCGAACACGATCCACTCGGGTTCTGGCGAGACGTTGTCGACCTCCACTCGCTCGTCGTGGGTTGGTATGACGACAGGGCCTTGTTCCACAAGGTTGGCTACCTGATCGCCGTGGGTCGTACGTTCGACGAACTGGTCGAGCTCTCCAAGGGGAAGGGGCGCAGCGCCTTTGAGTCGGCACTCGACGACGAGATCACCGCCCACCTCGACCTGGCGGCTACAGACCTCGCTGACCTGACCTATTCGAGCCGCAAAACCTCCGACGTTCTGCTGCTGATGAACGTCGAGACGATTCGCCGCATGCAGGACTCCTCTGAGCGTTACTCGTTCAAGGCCCACGCCGCTGGTGCCTGGTCGCTGGAACACATCCACGCCCAGAACGCCGAGGCCCTGAACACAGCGGAGCAGTGGACTGCGTGGTTGCGATTTCATCACGCCGCGCTGACGGGCATGCCCAACCTCGACGAGCACTACCGAGCGAGTTTGATGGGCCGCATCGATGCGCTCCTGGCGACCGGAGTAACGCAGCAGCAGTTCAGCGCTCTCGAGAAGGAGCTCTCCGCAGTGTTCTCCCCGGCCGACGAGCCTGACGGAGGCGACGTTCACTCGCTCGGCAACCTGGCACTCCTGGACCACCGCGACAACGCCGCGCTCAACAACTCAGTTTTCGAGGTCAAACGGCGCGAGATCATTCGGCGGGACAAGGACGGTTCCTACATTCCCGCCTGCACTCGGAACGTGTTCTTGAAGTACTACACAGGAATCGGCGACCAGCAGCTCCACTTCTGGAGTTCGGCGGATCGAGATGCCTATCTGGCGGCGACACAGACGGCCGTCGCCCCCTACCTCAAGCCGGAGGGGGTCGCCGAATGAGCGCCGAGAGTCGTCAGACGTCCTTCTACACCCTGACCCAGCCCCTACAGCTGGAGGCAGACCGCACCATCGAACGGGTCGAGATCCCGTTGTTCCAGCGCGACTACGCACAGGGCCGTGGTGGCGACGTGGTCGGGCGGATCCGCACCGACTTCCTGGACGCCCTTCTCGCTGCGGTCGTCGGCAACGAGACCGACTCGATCGGACTCGACTTCGTCTACGGCGGGGTCGAGGACGGGACGCTACGTCCCCTCGACGGACAGCAGCGGCTGACCACGCTGTTCCTTCTGCACTGGTACGTCGCCTCGCGATCCGGCAACCTCGCCGACGGCGACGGATGGCAACACTTCTCGTACGCCACCAGGCAGAGCGCTCGCATGTTCTGCGAGAGCCTTGTGGCACACCCGTTGCCAGAGGGCGCCACGCCGGCCGACTGGATCACCGACCAGCCGTGGTACCTGTTCCTCTGGCGGCACGACCCGACCATCCAATCGATGTTGGTGATGCTTGATGCGATCCACGATCGGTTCAAGGTGGTGGATGCAACCAGGGCCTGGGCTCGTCTGACAGATCACGAGCATCCGGCGGTCTGGTTCCTCCTCCTTCCCCTGTCCGGCCTGGGATCGACCGGTGGCGACAACATGAGGGCCGAGGACCTCTACATCAAGATGAACTCACGCGGGAAGCCGCTCACCGAGTTCGAGAACTTCAAGGCGCACTTCGAAAGGACGATCCAATGGTCACCTCGATCGGGGGAGTTCGCCCTCAAGGCAGACACCTCTTGGTCGGACCTCCTCTGGCACCTCAGGGGCGACGACGACCTCATCGATGACGAGTTTCTCCGCTACCTCGAGTTCGTCACCGAGATCTGCGAATGGCGTGATGGCCGCTCGGACGGGTTCGGCCAGCGACTCGGACCACGAACCGCAGTCGTCTTCGGCGAGGCGAACCCGCGCCGTCAAGAACACCTCGACTTCCTCTTCGACGCGCTCGACGTGTGGGCGGTGCGTCCCATTGCAGAGACGTTCGCCGGGTTCTTCACGACGACGGGTGGCATCGAACCTGACGCGACGAAGGTCCGCCTCTTCTTCCGGGGCGACGCCAGCCCAGATGGACAGTTCAACCTGTTCGAGGGGTGCTGCCGGGCGTACGGAGAGGCCAGGGGACGGACAAGGGTCTTCTCCCTCGGCCAGACCCTCGTTCTCTACGCAGTCCTCCTGCATCTCATCGAAGGGACCGACGCCTTCGACCGGCGCATGCGGATCGTGCGCAATCTCATCGAGGCCTCAACCGACGAACTCCGTCCGGCCGCGATGCCGAAGATCCTCGCTGACGTCGATCGTGTCCTCCGTGACGGTGCTGTCGACAGCGTCGACACGCTGAACCAGGCACAGAAGGACGACGAGCAACATAAGGCCGCGTTCCTCGACAAGACCCCGGAACTGCGCGCCGTCGTGGTTGCCCTCGAGGACCACGAACTCCTTCGCGGAAGCCTCGCGGCGTTCGAACTTGACGCGGCGACCTTCGGGTCGAGGGCGAAAGCGTTCCTGGATCTCATGGCACAGCCCGACCTTTGGTCGGACCTTCTCGGGGCGCTGCTCGCCGTTGGCGAGTATCAGCGACGACGCACCAACTCTCGGCCGTTCCTGTTCGGCACGAACTCGAAGCGCCACGACAGCGCCTGGAGAGAGCTGTTGACCGGCCCGTCCCGAGAGGCGTTGCAGCCGACGCGAACGGTGTTGGCAGCGCTTCTCGACCGCCTCGCTGCCACCCCGGAGGTTCCCCTCGGCGACGCCTTGGGCGCAATCACGAAGGAGTTCCTCGAATCTCGTGAGGCGGAAGCGCGCTTCGACTGGCGGTACTACATGGCCAAGTACC
>WBZM01002769.1_pt1 | contig 14499 bp, 13 predicted proteins | sample 5204271 | NCBI WGS metagenome assembly WBZM01 (sample SAMN12344346, study PRJNA552823) | activated sludge metagenome | biome: Activated sludge suspended growth; feature: Nitrification reactor; material: Wastewater; isolation source: activated sludge from nitrification reactor of wastewater...
CGGGGGACAAGGCCCAGTCCCCCGAGATGGAAGAGTACGTGCGGCACACGCTGCAGGATCTCAAGACCCTCACGCGCGGCCTGGCAGCGGCCAACCACAGCCTCTCGCATGCGGCGGCCGAATGGAAGGCCGACCTTTCCCAGCGGCTCACCGCCGCCCACGTGCAGCTCGACTGGGCCTTCGACGCCGACCAGGAGGTGATGCTCTCCGTGGTGCAATGGTCCGCGCTTACGCGTGTGCTGCGCGAGCTGGTGAGCAACGCGATCGCGCACGCGCGCGCGACGCGCGTGGAGGTCTCGCTGGTCCTTCACAAGGATCGCCTCGACCTGCAGATCTTCGACAACGGCGAGGGGCGCAACCCGCGAGCCTGGGCCCACGGCCTCGGCCTGGGCGGTGTGCGCAAGCGCGTGAAGCAGCTCGGCGGCGAAGTCGAATGGCGAGAACTGCAGCCGCGCGGCATCGGCTGCCGGGTGACGATCCGAGATCTCTCGGCTCGGGGCTGAGTGCGCATGAGAAAGCCGGGCGCGCGGCCCGGCTTCGTCATCGGTCGGTGGGGTGGCTGATGGGACTCGAACCCACGACGACAGGAATCACAATCCTGGACTCTACCAACTGAGCTACAGCCACCGCAGAGCCCGTAAGTATAGCGAATCCGCGGGCGGCTTCGACGGCTACTGCGCCAGCGGTGCGCTGGCGCCCTTGGTGGCCGCCTCGAGCGTCTCGGCACGCAGCCGCTGCTTCAGCGCCGCGTAGTAGGCCTGCGCCTCCGCATCGCCCCAGGCCTGACCGTACTGGGCCTGCAGTTGCTTCGCATCCCCGGTGGCCGGGTCGCGGCCGGACACCTTGGCGATGCGCACCACCGCGTAACCCTGCCCGCCCTGCTCCACGCCGATCACGGCGGGCAGCTTGGCCGCTGGCGCGCGCAGCGCAGCGTCGACGATGTCGCGTGGCACTTCCTTGGTGGCGGCGCGCGAGACGGTCACGAGATTGCCCGGCATCGCCGCATCGGCCGCCTTCTGCAGTTCGGCCAGGCGCGCCTCGCCTTCCTTGCGTGCCAGCGCCGCTGCCTGCTGCGCGGCGACGCGGTCGCGCACCATCGACTTGACCTCGTCGAACGCGCGCTGTCGCGCAGGGCTGTACTGGACGATACGACCCGAGGCGAGCTGGTTCGGCCCCACTTCCACGGCCTCGACGTTGCGCTTGTTCTTCACCGAATCGGTGCCGAAGATCGACTCGAGGAACTTGGCACTGGCCAGCGCGCCCGTGGCGCCTGGCGCCGGCGTGCGCTTGACGTCCTGCGCCGTGCGCACCTCGAGCTTGAACTTCTCGGCGGCCGGCTTGAGGCTGTCGGACTGCTCGTAGACCATGTTCGTGAAGTCGACCGCCGCCGCCGCGAAGCGGCTCTGTGCCTGCTGCTTCTTCGCCTCGTCGTCGATCTCGGCACGCACCTGCTCGAAGCTCTTCTTGCCCCCGCCGCGAATGCCGGTCACCTGGATGATGTGGTAGCCGAAGTCGCTCTCGACCACGCCGCTGATCTCTCCCTGCTTCAGGCCGAAGGCCGCGTCCTCGAAGGGCTTGACCATCGCGCCGCGGCCGAAGAAGTCGAGGTCACCCCCGCGCGTGGCCGAGCCGGGATCGTCGCTGTTCTTGCGCGCCAGGTCGGCAAAGCTGCCGGGTGCCTTGCGCAGTTCGGCCAGCAGCTGCTCGGCCTTGGCCTTGGCCTTCTCTCGCTCCGCGGCCGGCGCACCCTTCTCCGCCTTCACGAGGATGTGGCTGGCGCGACGCTCCTCCGGCGTGCTGTAGCGCTTCTCGTTCTGCTCGTAGTACTTGCGCAGCTCGTCCTCGGGCACCGTGATGCCCTTTTTGATCGACTCGAGGTCGAGCACGAGGTACTCGATCGTCGCCTGCTCGGGCGCCTGGAACTGCGCCGCGTTCTCCGGGGCCTTGTAGTAGGCCTGCAGGTCATCCTCGCTCGGAGCCACCTTCGAGAGGTAGTCCTTCGCGTCGAAGCGCTGCACCTGGATCTCGCGCTGCTGCAGCAGTGCGTCGAACGCGGTGTTCACGCTGAAGGCCGGGCCGACGGCCGTGGCCCCCACGCCGTCGAGAACCTGTCGGCTGGTCGCATCCTGGCGGATGCGCGCCTCGAACATCTCGGGCGACATGCCCTGCGCGCTGAGCAGCGCGCGGTAGGCGTCGACGTCGAAGCTGCCGTCGGGCTTCTTCAGCGCGGCCAGCTGCGGGATCGCGAGCAACTCGCGCTGCAGCCGCTCGTTCGTGGTCACGAGGTGGGCCTTGTCGGCCGCGGCGAGCAGCACGCGCTCGCGGATCATGCCGTCGAGCACTTGCTTCTTCATCTCCGGCGTGTCGAACAGCTTGGCATCGATGCCCGGCATCTGGCGCCGCACGCGCTCGATCTGCTCGCGCTGAGCGGCGGTCCATTCGGCCTGCGTGATGTTGTGGCCGTCGACCTTGGCCACCGGCACGTTCTCGCCACCCGCGAATCGCGAGTAGCCCTGGATGCCGAAGAAGACGAAGGACGGGAAGATCAGCAGCACCAGCACGAACTGCAGGAGCCGGGTGTGCTTGCGGACGAAATCGAACATCGGGAGCCTCGGTCGAGCGCGGGAGGTCCAGACGCGACAAAGGCGAACCGGGGTTCGCCTTCGTGTCTGGGGTGCGCCGGGATTCTATCGCAGGCTTCGGGGCGTCGGCGGCGCGCCATCGCGGGAGCCTTGGTGGGTGCTGAGGGGTTCGAACCCCCGACCTACGCCTTGTAAGGGCGCCGCTCTACCAACTGAGCTAAGCACCCGCGAATCGGAGAGTCAGTTGACGGCGTCCTTCAGGGCCTTGCCCGGACGGAACTTCGGTACCTTGGCGGCCTTGATCTTGATCGTGGCGCCGGTGCGGGGATTGCGGCCACTGCGCGCGGCACGCTTGCCGACGCTGAAGGTGCCAAAGCCGACCAGCGAGACGCTGCCGTTCTTCTTCAGCGTCTGCTTCACACCGCCGATCACGGCTTCCAGGGCGCGCGTCGCAGCAGCCTTGGAGATGTCCGCCTGACGGGCGATGTGTTCGATCAATTCAGACTTGTTCACGGGATATCCCCCTCTCAAAAGTTTCTCGAACGGTGGTATTCGGTGGGTGTCTTGGAGCGCACCGCGCGCCGGTGTGCCCGGCGCGGGTCATTACATGCCGCGCCCCTGGGGCTGTCAAGGGCGGAGCGCGATTCTATGCGCAATCATGTGTAGCACCCCGTCTTCGTGGGGGGCACATCGCATGCGGGCGCGGCCTCAATCGCGCACCACCAGTGCGACACCAAGCGCCGTCAGTGCCATGCCGAGAGCCATCAGCGCCGTGAACGCTTCGCCGAACAGCAGCCAGGCCATCGCCGCGGTGCATGGCGGCACCAGGTACAGCAGGCTCGTGACTCTCGTGGCCGCGCCCCGCTGGATCAGCAGGTAGAGCAACGAACTGCCGCCGAGCGTGAGCGCGAGCACCGACCATGCGAGCGCGACGATCAGGTCCGGATGCCACTCGATCGATGCAGGCTCGAGCAGGGCCAGCGGCGCACTCACGACCAGCGCGGCGATCAACTGCACGGCGCTGGCCGCTCGCACATCGGCCGTGCGCACATGCCGCTTCTGGTACAGCGTGCCGGCGGTGATCGCGATCAAGGCGCCGACGGCCATCGCGAGGTTGAGCGTCGTCACCTCGCCCACGCCGAGCTTGCGCCAGACCACGAGCGCCAGGCCCGCGAGGCCGAGCGCGAGACCGAGCCACTGACGCGGCGCGACACGATGCTCGCGGCCCTGCGCGAGGCTGATCCAGATCGCCGTGAGCACCGGCTGCAGGCCCACCAGCAAGGCCACGGTGCCGGCGCCCATGCCCGCCTTCACGGCCGACCACACTCCGCCGAGATAGCCCGCATGCATCAACAATCCGCTGATGGTCAACGGTCGCCACTGCTCGCGCGGTGGCCAGGCCACACGCGCCGCGGCCATCCACACCGCGAAGCACGCGACCGACAGCGCATAGCGCACCGAGAGGAAGCTGAGCGGCGGCGCGTGTGGCATCGCGAGGCGCGCCACCACGAAGCCGGTGCTCCAGATCAGCACGAACACCGCCGGCATGGCCCGCAGCAGCAGGCTCTCGTTCGATGACGTCACGCTCAACGCGCCTTCGCGCGGATTTCCGGGAGCGCCTTCTGAAGGTAGTACACCATCGACCAGATGGTGAGCACCGCCGCCACGAGGATCAGCACCGTGCCCCACAAGCGCGTGTCGATCAGACCGAAGAGCCGGCCGTCGAACAGCAGGAACGGAATCGCGACCATCTGCACGACCGTCTTGACCTTGCCGAGCATGTGCACTGCCACGCTGCGCGAGGCGCCGATCTGCGCCATCCACTCGCGCAGTGCCGAGATCGCGATCTCGCGGCCGATGATCACCAGCGCCACCAGCGCATGCAGCCGGTTCAGGTGCACCAGCACCAGAAGCGCGGCGCAGACCAGGAACTTGTCGGCCACCGGATCGAGGAAGGCGCCGAACGACGAAGTCATGTTCAGGCGCCGCGCGAGGTAGCCGTCGAGCCAGTCGGTCAGCGCCACCACGACGAACAGCACCGTGGCCAGCAGGTTCTGCAGGCCGGGTTCGATCTGGAGGTAGAAGAGCCCGACGATCAGCGGGATCGCGACGATGCGCGCCCAGGTCAGAAGGGTCGGCAGGTTGAAGAACATCGACCGCATTGTGCCGAAGTTCTCCAAAGGCCCCGCTGACGGGGCCCCATCGCTACAGCTGGCCTTCGCTGAGCGTGTCGAGCTGGAACTTGCCGCTCTTGTCCACCAGCCAGGTGTCGGTGTACCGCACCGTGCCCATGCGCGTCGGGGCCGGCAGCGGCGAGGCCTTGCGGATCAGCTCGCGCACGCGCGCCGTGACTTCGGGTGCGTGGCTGGGTGCACGGATCATGCGCACGTCGCGCACGTTGCCGTTGGCATCGAGCTCGGTCTCGACGACGGCGATCGCATACAGGAGAGGCGGCAGCTTGCCCTTGTAGATGCTTTCCGGGTAAGCCGCATAGATGGCCCGCGCCGCGTCCTGCCGGTAGGCCTTCTCGTTGGTGGCCTGCGAGACGCGGCGGTTGGTCGGCGCGGCGGCAGGCGCCGGTGCCGGCGCAGCGGCAGGCGCCCGAGCAACGGGTGCCGGTGCGGGGGGCGCGCTCGGCGGCGTCGTGCAGGCGGCCAGCCAGGCCAGCGTGGTCAGCGCCAGTCCGATCTTCGGGTCAATGCAACGCACGGTAGATCTCCTCTGCGAGTTCCCTCGATATTCCGTCCACGCTGGCGAGGTCGTCAACGCTCGCCTGCCCCACGCCACGCACGCCGCCGAAACGTTGCAGCAATCTCGCACGCTTTCTCGGTCCCACGCCCGGGATCTCCTCCAGGCGGCTGCCGCCGGTGCGCACGCTGGCACGCCGCGCGCGCATGCCGGTGATCGCGAAGCGGTGGGCTTCGTCGCGGATCTGCGCGACCAGCATCAGCGCGGCCGAATCGCGCCCCAGGGACACCTTGGGCCGGCCATCGGCGAACACCAGTTCCTCCAGGCCGACCTTGCGACCCTCGCCCTTCTCGACACCGACGATCAGGCCAAGGTCGAGGCCCAGCTCCTGGAACACCTCGCGTGCCATGGCCACCTGTCCGCGGCCGCCGTCGACCAGCACCAGATCGGGCAGCCGTGCCGAGCCAGTGGCCGCGCCCTCGGCGAGCTTGGCGTAGCGCCGCGTGAGCACCTGGCGCATGGCGGCGTAGTCGTCGCCGCCGGTGATGCCTTCGATGTTGTAGCGGCGGTAGTCGGCGTTGCGCATCCGGTGGTTCTCGAACACCACGCACGATGCCTGCGTCGCCTCGCCGGCGGTGTGGCTGATGTCGAAACACTCGATGCGAAAGGTGTCGAGGTTCTCCACCGCGAGGTCGAGCGCATCGGCGAGCGCACGCGTGCGCGCCTTCTGCGAGCCTTCTTCCGCGAGCAGCTGCGCGAGCTTGAGTTGCGCCCCCTGGATGCACATGTCCAGCCAGGCGCGCCGCGCCTCGCGCGGCTGGTGCTGAGCGCTGACACGCACGCCGCTCTGTGCCGAGAGCGCCTCGATCAGCGACCTGTCGACCGCGTGGCTGAGGATCAGCAGCGGCGGCACCGGCGCGTCGAGGTAGTGCTGCGCGATGAACGCCTCCAGCACCTGCACTTCCGGTGACGTGGCACTTGATTCGTCGTCCTCTCCGCCGGCGAGCACGGTACCGTCCTCGACGTGCGCGGGGAAGTACGGGCGGTCGCCGAGGTGGCGCCCGCCGCGCACCATCGCCAGGTTCACGCAGGCCTTGCCGCCCTCGACACGCACGGCGAGCACGTCGGCATCCTTGGTGGTCACGCCCGTGTTGTCTTCCACCGCCTGGCGGTGCAGCACGCGCGAGAGCGCGCCGATCTGGTCGCGGATCTCGGCGGCCTTCTCGAACTGCAGCGCCTCGGCGCGCGCCATCATCTGCGCCTGCAGTGCATCGAGCGTCTCCTGTTCGCCGCCGAGCAGGAAGCGTTCGGCATTGGCGACGTCGCGCGCGTAGTCGGCCTCGTCGATCATCTTCACGCAGGGGCCCGAGCATCGCTTGATCTGGTAGAGCAGGCAGGGCCGCGTGCGGTTGGCGAAAACGGTGTCCTCGCAGGTGCGCAAACGGAAGACCTTCTGCAGCAGTTGGATGGAATCCTTCACCGCCCAGGCGCTCGGGTAGGGGCCGAAGTAGCGGTGCTTCTGGTCGACCGCGCCGCGGTAATAGGCGATGCGCGGGAACGTGCCCGAGACGATCTTCAGGTACGGGTAGCTCTTGTCGTCGCGGAACAGGATGTTGTAGCGCGGCGCGAGCGACTTGATGAGGTTGTTCTCGAGCAGCAGCGCCTCGGCCTCGGAGCGCACCACCGTGGTCTCCATGCGCGCGATCTTGCCGACCATGTGGCCGATGCGCGTGCCGCCGTGGTTCTTGTGGAAGTAGCTCGAGACGCGCTTCTTCAGGTCGCGCGCCTTGCCGACGTACAGCACGTTGCCCTGCGCGTCGAGGTAGCGGTAGACACCCGGCAGGCCCGGGAGTGCTGCGACCTCCTCCAGCAGGCGGGCCCACAACGCATCGTGCGCGGCATCGCGGGGCGCGTCGGCGGCGTCGTCGTGCGGCTCGGGCACGGGGTCGTGGGTCATGCGAGGAATTATCGATCCGTATCATCGGCCGCATGAGGTGGGACCTGTTCTGCCGCGTCATCGACAACCACGGCGATCTCGGCGTGTGCTGGCGGCTGGCCGTCGACCTCGCGTCGCGCGGTGAGGCCGTTCGCCTGTGGGTCGACGAGGCGAGCGCGCTGGCCTGGATGGCTCCCCACGGTGCCCCCGGCGTGGAACTGCGTGCCTGGCCGCGGCAGCCGACCGATGACGCGCCCGGCGACGTCGTGGTCGAGGCGTTCGGCTGCGACCCGCCCGACGACTTCGTGTCGCGCATGGCCGCCCATCCGGCGCCGCCGGTGTGGATCAACCTCGAGTACCTAAGTGCCGAGGCCTACGTCGCGCGCAGCCATGGCCTGCCCTCGCCGCAACGCAACGGCCTGGTCAAGTGGTTCTTCTATCCGGGCTTCGACGCGGGCAGCGGCGGGCTGTTGCGGGAACCGAACCTGCTCGCGCAGCGGCGCGGCTTCGATCCCGAGGCCTGGCGTGCGACACAGGGTGTGTCGAGTCGGCCCGGCGAACGCGTGATCAGCCTGTTCTGCTACGACAACGCCGCTCTGCCTGGGCTGCTCCAGCAGCTTCGGCAGTCACCGACGCTGCTGCTGGTCACCGCCGGCCAGGCGGCGGGCCAGGTGCGCGCGGCGCTCGGCCCGGGACTCGAAGCCGCGGCGCTGCGGGCCATCGAGCTGCCGCACCTGACGCAGGTCAACTTCGACCACCTGCTGTGGTCCTGCGATCTGAACTTCGTGCGCGGCGAAGACTCGGCCGTGCGCGCGATGTGGGCCGGCGCGCCGTTCGTGTGGCAGTTCTACCGGCAGGACGACGGCGCGCACCACCGCAAGCTCGACGCGTTTCTCGACCGATTCCTCGCCGGCGCGAACGAGGCCTGGGCACGCGACTTGCGCGCCTTTTGGCGGGCCTGGAACGGTGCCGGGCCGCTGCCGGACCTGCCGGCCATGCCGCCGTGGCAGGCCCAGGCCACGGCCTGGCGTGACGGCCTGGCCGCCCAGCCCGACCTGTGCACCCAGCTCATGGGGTTTGCCCGCGAAAAGCGCTAGAATTGTGAGCTTTGCGCAGTACGGGCCAACGCCCGCACGCGCCACACTCCCGGGCACCCGCAACCCACGCGTCCGCGTCATCGAGGTGGCCCTGCAACACCGGAACTCACCATGAAGATCGCTCAGGAAATCCGCGCCGGCAACGTGATCATGCAGGGCAAGGACCCGATGGTCGTGCTCAAGACCGAATACAGCCGCGGTGGCCGCAACGCCGCCACCGTGCGCATGAAGCTGAAGAACCTGCTCAACAGCTCGGGCACCGAAGTCGTCTTCAAGGCCGACGACAAGATGGACCAGATCGTGCTCGACAAGAAGGAGTGCACCTACTCCTACTTCGCCGACCCGATGTACGTGTTCATGGACACCGAGTACAACCAGTTCGAGGTCGAGGCCGAGAACATGGGCGATGCCATCAGCTACCTCGAAGACGGCATGGCCGTCGAAGTGGTGTTCTACGACGGCAAGGCCATCTCGGTCGAGCTGCCCACCAGCGTCGTGCGCGAGATCGAGACCGAGCCCGCCGTGAAGGGCGACACCTCCGGCAAGGTGATGAAGCCGGCGCGCCTGGTCGGCACGGGCTTCGAGATCTCGGTGCCGCTGTTCGTCGAGAACGGCGACAAGGTCGAGATCGACACCCGCACGCACGAGTACCGCAAGCGCGTCTGAGGCCGTTGCCGCGCGACGTTTGATCGGGCGCCTTCGGGCGCCCGTTTCGTTTGGGCATCATCGCGTCCATGCCGTTCGATTTCGCCGCCGTCCGCTCGCCCTTTCGCATGCAGCCCGGCCTGCGCGCGCTGGCGCCGGGCGCGGCGCAGCTCACGCCGAACCGGCCCGGCGATCGGGCGCTGGCCGAGAAACTCCAGGTGCTGACGCAGCACGCCGAGCAGGCGCTGGTGGCCGAACCCGGCTTCGACGCCGGCCCGGCCGTCGATGCCCTCAGCCGGCATGCCGCCACCGAAGCGCCCGAGAGCTGGCGCAGAGACGACGACGAAACGGTTGAGGCGCCCCGCCTCGGCTGGCATCTGCAGCGCGGTGAGCCGCGAGGCGATGGCGACCCGGCGATCGGTCGCTGCCTTGCGGCGCTGCCCGAACCGTGGCGTGTGCCAGCGCTGCTCTGCCTGGCCTTCGCCGAAGACTTCGCGGTGATCGATGGCGCCAGCGCGCGCATCCCCTGGCTCGCCGTCTGCCTGCCCTCGCACTGGGCGCCGCAGGCGAAGGTCGGGCGGCACTTCGCCGAAGTGCATGCGCCGGTGGCCGACAACCGGCTGCTGATCGCCGCCAGCGATCACCTCGCGCGCCTGGTCACCGGGCCGCAGCGCTGGGAGCGCTTCGTCTGGACCGTCACGCCCGAGCCGCGGCTCGACATGCACCCGGCGCGCGTCGGCCAGCCGCGCTGGGACGCGCAGGCCGATGCCTTTGCGCTGGCCCGCGCCGCCTGCTTCCGCACCGAACGCCAGACCTTCATTCCGCTTCCGGCGCACGACCAGGCGATCTTCACCATCCATGTCGAAAGCCGGCCGCTGGCCGAGGCGATCACGTCCGCTGCGGAAGCCGCTGCGCTGCACGCGGCGATCGCGTCGATGAGCGAGGCGGTGCTGACCTACCGCGGCCTGGGCGGCGCGCGCGATCGCCTGCTCGCCTGGCTCGCGGCGCGCGCCGCATGAAGACCACGCCGATCGAACCGGCGCGCATCGAGCGCTCGCCCGAGGGCCTGCCTTTCGCACCCGTCTTCGGCGACGTCTACCACCCGCGCGCCGGCGCGCTCGAACAGGCACGCCATGTGTTCCTCGGCGGAAATGGCTTGCCGCAGCGCTGGCGCGGCCGCGAGCGCTTCGTGATCGCCGAGACGGGCTTCGGCCTCGGCAACAACTTTCTCGCCGCCTGGCGCGCCTGGCGCGACGACCCCGAGCGCAGCGAACGGCTCGACGTGCTCTCGGTGGAACTGCACCCGCCCAGCGCGGACAAGCTCTGCGCCTGGCCGCGTGACCCGGCCGTGGCCGAACTCGCCGACGCCTTGCAGGCGCAGTGGCCGCCGCTGACGCACGACCTGCACCAGCTGCAGTTCGACGACGGCCGCGTGACGCTGCACCTCGCGTTCGGCGACGCCGCGCGCTGGCTGCCCGAATGGGTGGCCACGGTCGACGCCTTCTTCCTCGATGGCTTCGCGCCCGATCGCAACCCGGCGATGTGGGACGCGCGACTGTTCAGGTCGCTCGCGCGGCTGGCGGCCCCGGGCGCCACTGCGGCAACCTGGTCGTCGGCGCGCGCGGTGCGCGACGCCTTGCGATCGGCGGGCTTCGTGCCCGACCGTGCCCCCGGCGTCGGCGGCAAGCGTGACATCACGGTCGCGCGCTTCGCCCCGGCCCCGACCGCGCTCTCGCGTCCGCCGGGGCGGCCCATGGCGCGCGACGTGCCACGCCAGGCCCTCGTCGTCGGCGCGGGATTGGCCGGCTGCGCCACGGCCTGGGCGCTGGCCGCGCAGGGCTGGCCATGCCGCCTGGTCGATCGCCATGCCGAGCCGGCGCAGGAAGGTTCGGGCAACCTGGGTGGACTGTTCCACGGCATCGTCACGCCTGAGGATGGGCCTCACGCGCGCTGGCATCGCGCCGCAGCGATGGCGTTCGCCCCTGTGGCGCGCGCGGCATTGGCCGATGGCGTGGCAGGGTCGCTCGAGGGCCTGCTGCGGCTCGAGTTCGACCTGTGCGACGCGGCGGCCATGCGCGCGAGGCTCGCCTCGCTCGGCCTGCCGCCGAGCTATGTCGAGGCCCTGTCGGCCGACGAGGCCTCGTCGCGCGCAGGCATCGCACTGCGCCACCCCGCCTGGGCTTTCCGCGACGCCGGCTGGATCGCGCCGCGTGCGCTCGCGGCGTGGTTCCTGCGCACGGCCGCCGTGCCGGTGGCGTGGCAGGGTGGTGCCGACGTCCGCTCGCTCGCGCGCGACGGCCGCGATTGGTGCCTGCTCGACGCGTCCGGCGCCGAGATCGCGCGCGCGCCCACGCTGGTGCTGGCGAACGCGGGCGACGCGCTGCGCCTGCTGGGCGGTGCCGATTGGCCGATCCGTGCCCTGCGGGGCCAGGTCTCGGTCGCGCCGGCAGACGGACTTGCGCTGCCTCGGTTGCCGCTGGCCGGTGCGGGCTACGTGCTGCCGCCGGTGGCCGGCCAGGCCGTATTCGGCGCGACGGCTCAAACCGACGATGCCGATCCGGCGGTCCGTGCGGCGGACCACGTCGAGAACCTCGGCAAGCTGTCCCGGCTGCTCGGCGCCGAGACCGGTCTCGACGCATCGTCCCTGCGGGGTCGCGTGGGTTGGCGCTGGACGGCCATCGACCGTCTGCCCGTCATCGGCGCGGTGCCCGATGCAAGGGCGGTCGCCGTCGGTTCGACCGATCAACCGCGGCGGCTGCCGCGCCAGGAGGGATTGTTCGTGTTCTCCGCGCTGGGCTCGCGCGGCATCGGCTCGTCGGTGCTGGGGGCACGCCTGCTGGCGGCCTGGGTCAGCGGCGCCCCGTCTCCGGTGGGAGCGAGCCTGATGGATGCGGTGGATCCCGCGCGCTTCGCCGCGCGCGCGGCGCGCAAGTCGATCAGTTCGGCCCGGGCTGCGCGGGCGGAGCGCTGACCTCGGCGTCGTCGTCCGGCGCCGCCTCGCCTTCGGCACCCGGGGCGCCACCCGTCTTGCGGGCCGCCTTCTCGCGCGCCTTCTCTTCCTTTTTCGCCTTCTTGGCGAGTTCGCGCTGTCGCTTCTCGTACGAGTAGTTGGGCTTCGCCATCCGCGCTCCATCCTTTCCGTGAAGGATGCCTGGCGGCACCCGATGCCCCGAGATTACGCGCTTTTTGGACCGCCGCGCACGCGCCGCTTCAGAACTCCAGCGTCTTCACGCCCTGTGCCGTGCCGAGCAGGCAGGTGCGCGCGCGGTGGCGGGCGAAGATGCCCACCGTCACGACGCCGGGCCATTGATTGATCTCCTGCTCGAGCGCCAGCGGGTCGGTGATGGCGAGGCCCTTCACGTCGAGGATGCAGCCGCCGTTGTCGGTCACCACGCCTTCGCGCAGCACGGCGTCGCCGCCCAGCCCTGCGAAGCGGCGCGCCACCTGGGCCGTGGCCATCGGAATCACTTCCACCGGCAGCGGGAAGCGGCCGAGCACCTTCACGAGCTTCGACTCGTCGGCGATGCAGACGAAGCGCTCGGCCAGGTCGGCGACGATCTTCTCGCGCGTCAGCGCCGCGCCGCCGCCCTTGATCATGTTCCCGCCGTGGTCGATCTCGTCGGCGCCGTCGATGTAGACCGGGATGCGCTCGACGCTGTTGCTGTCGAGCACGGTGATGCCATGCGCCTGCAGGCGCTGCGTGCTCTTCTCGCTGCTCGACACGGCGCCGGCGATGCGGTCCTTGATCGTCGCCAGCGCGTCGATGAAGCAGTTCACCGTGGAGCCCGTGCCCACGCCGACGATCTGGCCGGGTTGCACGTGGGCCAGCGCGGCCTGGCCGACGAGGGCCTTGAGTTCGTCCTGGGTCATGGCGGAGGCGGAGTCGTGGCGGGGGTTTGAGACAATCGCGCGATTATCCCGGACCCTCGCCGCTTCGCTTCATGGCCTTCTTCCCCTACCCGCTCGCCCGTTCCTTCCTCTTCGAGCTGGATCCGGAGAAGGCGCACGATCTGACGCTGGGCGCATTGGCGCGCATCCAGCACACGCCGCTGGTGTGCACCGTCGCGCAGCCGCGGGTGGACGACCCCGTCACGGTGGCGGGCCTGCGCTTTCCCAACCGGCTCGGCCTTGCCGCCGGGCTCGACAAGAACGGCCGCTGCATCGACGGCTTCGGGGCGATGGGCTTCGGCTTCGTCGAGGTCGGCACGGTCACGCCCAAGGCCCAGCCCGGCAACGACAAGCCGCGCATGTTCCGCCTGCCGCAGGCGCGCGCGCTGATCAACCGGCTGGGCTTCAACAACGACGGGCTCGACGCCTTCCTCGCCAACGTGCAGCGAGCGAGCTTCCGCGCCAAGGGCGGCATCCTGGGCCTGAACATCGGCAAGAACGCCGTCACGCCGATCGAGCGCGCCGTAGACGACTACCTGATCGGCCTGGCCGGCGTGTACCCGCACGCCGACTACGTGACGGTCAACATCTCCAGCCCGAACACCAAGAACCTGCGCGCGCTGCAGAGCGACGAGGCGCTCGATGCGCTGCTCGCGACACTGCAGGAGCGCAAGACCGCGCTGCAGCGCGAGCATGGACGCCCGGTGCCGATGTTCGTGAAGATCGCGCCGGACCTCGACGAGGCGCAGGTGAAGGTGATCGCCGCCACGCTGAAGAAGAACGGCATCGACGGCGTGATCGCCACCAACACCACCATCGCGCGTGAGGCGGTCAAGCACCTGCCGCACGGCGAGGAGGCCGGCGGCCTGTCCGGCGCGCCGGTGTTCGAGGCGAGCAACCGCGTGATCCGGCTGCTGCGCGCCGAACTCGGCAGTGCCTACCCGATCATCGGCGTGGGCGGCGTGATGAGCGGCGCCGACGCGGTGGCCAAGCGCGACGCCGGCGCCGACCTGGTGCAGATCTACACCGGCTTCATCTACGGCGGGCCGCCGCTGGTCACCGAAGCGGCACGCGCGCTCAAGGCGCGCGGCTGACGCCGGTGCGCTGCGTCACTGCAGCGGCACGCCCGTCTTGGCCTGCACTTCGTCGCGCGTCACGCCCGGGGCCAGTTCGACGATCTTCAGGCCGTGCGGCGTCACGTCGAGCACCGCGAGGTCGGTGATGATGCGGTCGACCACGCCCACGCCGGTCAGCGGCAGCGTGCAGTGCGGCAGGATCTTCAGGTCGAAGCCGCCATCCTTCTTGCGCGCCACGTGCTCCATCAGCACGACCACGCTCTTCACGCCGGCCACCAAGTCCATCGCGCCGCCCATGCCCTTGACCATCTTGCCGGGGATCATCCAGTTGGCCAGGTCGCCCTTCTCGCTGACCTGCATCGCGCCGAGGATCGAGAGGTTGATCTTGCCGCCGCGGATCATCGCGAAGCTGTCGTGGCTGCCGAAGATGCTCGAACCCGGCAGCGTGGTGACGGTCTGCTTGCCGGCGTTGATCAGGTCGGCGTCGACCTCGCTGTCATCGGGGAACGGGCCGATGCCCAGCATGCCGTTCTCGCTCTGCAGCCAGACGGTGATGTTGGGGTCGACGAAGTTGGCCACCAGCGTCG
>WBZM01002770.1_pt1 | contig 14498 bp, 11 predicted proteins | sample 5204271 | NCBI WGS metagenome assembly WBZM01 (sample SAMN12344346, study PRJNA552823) | activated sludge metagenome | biome: Activated sludge suspended growth; feature: Nitrification reactor; material: Wastewater; isolation source: activated sludge from nitrification reactor of wastewater...
CGGGTCCCGGACCGACGTCGAGCGCGCTAGGACAGGCCCCGCTTCCGGGGGTCATGTCGACCTAAGCAAGACGCCGGGACCCACCCCCACAGCGAGCCCGAACACACGCGCCTGGACCAGCCGCCCCTGGCAGCCGAGTCCGCGTACATCAGCCAGCGCCGCACGGACCCCGACCACCACACCCCGCCCGCCGAGCAACCCCGAACCACGGACTCCGCCCGAGGACAACCCCACGCGCACTTCCTCCAGAAACGAAGCCTTGACACGCGCTTAGGGGGTTGTGGAACGAACGCGCGTCATCAGCCGGAACGTCGTCGGGGGCGGCTGGTGTTGAGCGTGCACCGGCTGGGGGCCGGGTCGGAGGGCTACTACCTGGACCAGGTCGTGGCTGGGGTGGAGGACTACTACGCCGGCGCGGGCGAGGCGCCGGGGGAGTGGCTCGCGTCATCGGCATTGCTCGGCATGGAGGGCAGGGTCGGGCCGGATGATCTTCGGGCGGTGCTGCTGGGTGTCGACCCGTGGTCGGGCGAGGGGTTGCATCACGGGTCGGGTCGGTCGGTGCCGGGGTGGGATCTGACGTTCCGTGCGCCGAAGTCCGTCAGCGTCTTGTGGGGTCTCGCCGACGCGGAGATCGCCGAGGCGGTGGTGGCAGCGCATGAGGCGGCGGTGAAGGTCGGGCTGCGTTACGTCGAGGAGTGGGCGGGGATCACTCGCACCGGCCGAGGCGGCGCGACCCGGGTCCGAGCGGACGGGTTGATCGCGGCCGGGTTCCGGCATCGCACGTCGCGTGACGGTGACCCGCATCTGCACACCCACGTGCTCGTCGCGAACTCGGTGCGCGCAGCGGACGGACGGTGGCGCACGTTGGACGGCCGTGGCCTGTTGGTGCACATGAAGACCGCCGGCTACGTCTACGACGCGCAGCTGCGCCACGAGCTGACCGAACGCCTGGGTGTCGACTGGGGTCCGGTCGTCAACGGGCTCGCCGACATCGAGGGCATCGGCTCCGAGGTGCGCGAGTTGTTCTCGAAGCGACGCAGCGCGATCGAGGACCGGATGGCCGAATGGGGCCTCACGTCCGCGAAGGCAGCCGAGGTGTCTGCGCTCGACACCCGCCAGGCGAAGAGCGGTCGGGTTGAGCACACCGACGAGCTGCGCGAACGGTGGCGGGCCGAGGCAGCCGAGATCGGCTGGACCCAACGCGATCTGCTCGCAGCTTGCCCGAGTGCATCGATGGTCAGAGCTGACCACAACGCAGAACACACGCTGGTCATCCCTGACCACAGCGGAGAACGCTCGGTGGTTAGGGCTGACCAGCCGTCTGACCACCTCGTCGACGCTGCGTTCGAGGTGATGTCCTCACCGGCCGGGCTGACCGCGCACGCCTCGAGCTTCGACCGCCGCCAGGTCATCCAGCACCTCATCGACCACCTACTCCCAGGGCCACCAGCCGACTGGTTCGAGGCGACTGCGGATCGGTATCTGGACCGGGCCGAGATCGTCGCGCTCGGTTCGGATCCGGTGAAGGGCGAGTGCTACTCGACCGTGGAGCTGCTTGCGCTCGAACGACGACTCGCCGACCAGGTCGCGACACGGCGGTTGGGGGAGCGGTCACCGGAGGTGAAGCCGTCGATCGTCTGGTCCGTGTTCCAGGAACGACCATCGCTCGCGGGCGAGCAACGGGACCTGATCTCCGGGGTGTGTCGCGCCACTGACGCCGTGAGTGTGGTCGTCGCCGGTCCGGGCACGGGCAAGACGTTCTGTCTCGACGCGATCCGCGACGCGTTCCAGCGCAGCGGCTACGCGACAGTCGGTTGCGCGCTCTCTGCGTCGGCGGCGCATCAGCTCGAGCAGGGCTCGGGGATCGAGTCGATGACCATCGCCCGGCTCCGGCTCCATCTCGACCACCACAACCGCCGGCTCGGCCCGCTCAGCGTGCTCGTGATCGACGAAGCGGGCATGGTCGGCACCCGGGCCCTTGCGCCACTGCTCGATGAGGCAGCAACAGCGGGTGCGAAGGTGATCCTGGTCGGCGACCCGAAGCAACTGCCCGAGATCGAGGCCGGCGGGTTCCTCCGCCACCTCGCCCAGCATCACGACGTGCATACGCTGAGCGAGAACCGGCGTCAGCGCGTCGGCTGGGAACGCGACACGATCAGCGACCTCGCCCACGGACGCGTCGACGCCGCGCTCGAACGTATGACGGCGAACGACGGTGTCGTCGTCGGCCACAACGCCGACCTGATCCGTCAACGCATGGCCGACGACTGGTTCGAGCACCGCAGCAACGGGGCTTTGGCGGTGATGATGGCGAGCCGCAACAGCGACGTCGACGACCTCAACCGCCGAGCCCATCAGCTCATGGCCGACCACGGCCACCTCCACGGCGAACCGCTGCACCTCGACGGCCGCCCATTCCAGATCGGCGACCGTGTGGTGTGCCTGCGCAACGACCGTCGCCTCGACGTGCGCAACGGCACCCTCGGCGACGTCACCCACATCGACCACCAGCAGCGCACCCTCACCATCGACACGCCCGACGGGACACGGCGGCTCCCGGCCGAGTACCACGACGACGGGCACGTCCGTCACGGCTACGCCGTCACCATCCACAATGCCCAAGGCACCACCTGCGATCACGCCCTGCTGCTCGGCAGCGACGAACTCTACCGAGAATCCTGCTACGTCGGACTGTCCCGGGGCCGCGAGTCGAACAGGATCTACGCCGTCTCCACAGCAGCTGATCCCGAAGCCCACATTCCCAAGCACCTTCGTAAGGGCCAAGAGCCGCTCGACGTGCTCACCCATGCGCTCGAGCAGACACGGGCCCAACGCCTCGGCATCGACCACGACGCCGAGCCTGATGTCGGAGCAGGTCTGTAGCGTGAGCGCCGTATCGCCGTCGTTCACGGCCTCTCCATCTCGCATCGAGGAGCGGTAGCCGTGGCGATCACGCGTCGGGAGACGAACAGCAACGGGCGGGCGTATGCGGACGGCAAGCCGAGGTGGCAGGTCCGGCTGCGCCGACCAGATGGCAGCCAGTACAGCGAGACGTTCACGACCCGGAAGGCCGCCGAGCGCTGGGAGCGCGACCAGCTCACGTCCCAAGGCAACGGCGGGTGGGTCGATCCGGCCGCCGGCCGTGCGCTCCTGGCTGATCGGGCGGAGTCGTTCCTGACGGACCGTCCCCGACCCCTCGCACCGAAGACGCTCGAGCTGTACCGCAATCTCCTCGATCGCTTCATCCTCCCGACTTTCGGCGACGTGCCGATCGGCTCCATCACGACCGAGGCGGTTCGGGCTTGGCTCAGCCGGGTCCGGAACGACTCGTCCGAGCTCCAGCGGCGAAGGCGTACCGTCTCCTACGCGCCATCCTGAACGTGGCCGTCAGCGACGCGGTGATCGCCCGGAATCCGTGCGTCATCAGCGGTGCTGGACAGGAGCACTCGGGCGAGCGGCCGCTGGCAACTGCGGAGCAGATCCACCAACTCGCCGAAGCGATCCGCCCGCACCTCAGGGCACTCGTCCTGCTCGCGGCGTTCGGTGCCTTGCGCCGAGGGGAGCTGTTCGGACTGGAGCGTCGCAACCTCGACCTTGATGCCGGCCAGTTGTCAGTGCAGCGTCAAGCGATCTACCTGAAGGACGGCACGCGGAAGGTGACACCTCCGAAGAGCGCGGCCGGTGTGCGAACGGTCAGCCTGCCGCCGTTCGTCGTCGAGGCACTGCAGGAGCACCTCGCGACGTGGACAGCCGCACAGCCGAATTCGCCCGTGTTCGTCGGCGAGCGAGGCGGACCACTCGGAACCGTGTCGCTGCAGAGCTGTTTCGACGAGGCTCGTCGGGCGACGGGGCTCACCCAGTTCACGCTGCACGACCTGCGCCACGCAGGCGGCACGATGGCTGCGTGGACGGGCGCCACCACCAAGGAGCTGATGGCACGGCTCGGGCACTCCACCCAGGACGCTGCGCTTCGCTACCAGCACGCGGCGCAGGCCCGCGACGCCGAGATCGCAGCGAAGCTCGACGCGTTCCGTCCCTCCGGATCCGCTCAGGCAGCCAAACTTGGGTTACACCGCTGAGATTCCAAGTTTCGCGCGTGAAACTTGTGGTGGCGGCCGTAGAATCCAAGTTCGATGACCTCCCTCGCGGTATCGCCCATCGGAACGGTTCGCCTGATCTCCGGATTCGATCAGCGCTTTGGCGAGGAGTTCGAGGTCGAGGCGTTCATTCCGGCCGACCTACCGACGTCGGTCGACCTCCCCGGCTCCGTGTGGCTTGTCGTCAGCGAGGCAATGGCCGAGCTCGGCCGCTTGGATGCGGCGGCTGCGCTCGTGCCCAATCCGCAGTTGTTGACACGAATAGCGACTCGTCGCGAGGCCGTCGGTACCTCAGCGCTCGAGGGCACGTATGCAGACCTCACGGAGGTCTTTGCCGCTGACGTGCTGCCGCTCGACGAGCAGGAGGAGGCAGTCGCACCGAACGTGAGAGAGGTGATGAACTACACCCGCGCCGCCGACAGCGCTCATGCCTGGATCCAGGACCGTCCGATCACGTCGGCGATGATCTCGGCGCTGCAGTCCATGATCGTCCGGGGGACGGACGCGGACGGGGCGGATGCGGGAGCGGTGCGGACGACGCAGGTGTTCATCGGAGCGAAGCACCGGAGGGTGACCGAAGCTCGATTCGTGCCGCCCCCTCCCGGGGACGAGCTCATCGCTCAGTACGAGCGATGGATCGACTGGCTGGCAGCGCCAGAGCCGGCAGAAGGCCTCCAGCTCCTCGTTCGCGTGGCGCTGGCCCACTATCAGTTCGAGACGCTGCATCCCTACACCGACGGCAATGGCCGCCTCGGTCGCCTGGTCGCAGCGCTCCAGCTCATGAAGGAGGGGGCTCTACGCGCCCCCGTCCTGTCTGTCTCGCCGTGGTTGAAGGATCACTCCGACGAGTACCGCGACCACCTCCTGGCGGTGAGCCGGACTGGCAACTGGGCGCCATGGGTGGAGTTCTTCGCTCGTGCGGTGAGTACGGAAGCGCGGGCCGGCCACGATCGGATCATGAGGCTTCTGGCCCTTCGCGACGAGATCGGCGACACAGTCCGCTCGGCCCTCCCGCGAGCGCGCTTGGCTGTCGAGATCGCTGACGATCTCATCGCCTACCCGATCCTGACCGTCGCGGCCGCGCAGACTCGGTACGGCCGATCGAACCAGGCCAACCGGAACGCGATCGGGTCCCTGCTCGACCTGGGCCTGCTCGAGCCCTACGGAGACGCCACCTACGACCGCATGTACTGGAACAGGCGGGTCTTCCAGGTGATCGACAGCTGACTCGGTCGCCACGCTGCGAGGGCCTGGGACGCCGACTGATGTGCAACATCTGTGCAACATCCCGGATCAGGTCGAGTCGGTGTGTCGCGCCGGGAACGACGAAACCCCTGCGGTTGCAGGGGTTTCGCATCAGAGCGGGTGACGAGAATCGAACTCGCGTATTCAGCTTGGGAAGCTGATGTTCTACCATTGAACTACACCCGCGTAGTTCGTCGACCTGGCCTGACGGCCGACCGGCGAGCGCCACTGTAGCGTCCGCGTCAGGGCTCCCGTCCCGCCCACGTCGACCCGCCGGCGGGAGGGCAGCAGGGCGCCGACTACCGTTCGGGCGTGATCCTCAGTGACCGGACCATCCGTGCCGAGATCGAGTCCGGCCGCATCGTCGTCGACCCGTTCGACCCCGCCATGGTGCAGCCGAGCTCGATCGACGTTCGCCTCGACCACCGGTTCCTGGTGTTCCGGAGCCACACCCGACCCGTGATCGACGTCAAGCAGGACCTGTCGGACCTGACCGAGCTCGTCGAGGCCGACGACGATCGGCCCTTCATCCTGCACCCCGGCGAGTTCGTGCTCGGCTCGACCGCCGAGCGCGTGGGCATCCCCGACGACCTGGTCGCCCGCATCGAGGGCAAGAGCTCCCTCGGACGCCTCGGCCTCCTCATCCACACCACTGCGGGCTTCGTCGACGCCGGCTTCGAGGGCCACATCACCCTGGAGCTGTCGAACGTCGCGACGCTGCCGATCACCCTGTATCCGGGCATGAAGGTCGGTCAGATCTCGTTCATCCGCATGGACGGCCCCGCCGAGCACCCGTACGGAACCGGTGCGTTGGGCTCCAAGTACTCCGGTCAGGTCGGCCCCACCCCCAGCCAGTACTGGAAGAACTTCGACGCCTGAGGCCCTCCGCGTGTGGGATCGACGCGTCAGGGGTCGTTCTCGTACGCGAACGACTGTCGAGGCCGGGCGGTCAGCTCAGCCGGTCGATCGCCTCGACCAGGCGTTCGGCCTCGACCGGTCGGATCAGCACCGAGTCGGCTCCGTCGGCCAGCGCCGAGTCGGCCGCGTCGGCGTCGTCGACCACGACCACCACCGACACGCCGCGCTGACGAGCCGAGAGCGAGCCCCGCAGGTCGGCCACCAGCGTCGTCGCCGGAGTGGCCAGAACGATGGTGCTGGGCGGGTCGGACAGCGCCGTGCCGGCGGCGAGCGCGACCGAGTCGGTGAGCAGGACCTCGGCGCCCGCCTCTCCCAGCAGGTCGCCCAGCATGACTCCGCCGGGATCGCCGGGCCGGACCACGACGACGACGTGGCCCAGCGTCACGACCGCTCCGTCAGTCCTCGGAGGCCTCGATGGCCTCGGCGAGCGGGGGCTGCGCCAGCGGGTCTGCGTTCTCGATCGCGTCGAGGACGTGCATGGCCAAATCGCCGACCTTGACGTCGTCGTCCTCGACGCCCTGGGCCTTCACGCCGTCGTCGATCATCACGTAGCAGAAGGGACACGCGGTGGCGATGCGGGTCGCCCCGGTCGCCACGAGCTCCTGGGAGCGCTCGACGTTGACCTGCTTGCCGATGTGCTCCTCCATCCACATCCGGGCACCGCCGGCACCGCAGCACATCCCCTTGGTGCCCGAGCGGGTGGCCTCGACGATCTCGACGCCGCCGAGGCGACCGATGACGTTGCGCGGGGCCAGGTACACGTCGTTGTGGCGGCCGAGGTAGCACGAGTCGTGGTACACGATCCGCTCCTCGAGCTTGGCGCCCGACAGGTCCAACCGGCCGCTGTCGATCAACTGCTCCAGGAACTGGCTGTGGTGGATCACCTCGTAGTGCCCACCGAGCTGCGGGTACTCGTTGCCGATCGTGTTGAAGCAGTGGGGGCACTGCGTGATGATCTTGCGCACTCCCATGCCGTCGAGCGTCTCGATGTTCTGCATGGCGAGCATCTGGAAGATGTACTCGTTGCCCGAGCGCCGGGCCGGGTCGCCGGTGCAGTTCTCTGCCGGGCCGAGGATGGCGAAGCTGACGCCGGCCCGCTGCAGCAGCTTGGCCATCGCCTGGGTGACCTTCTTGTTCTTGTCGTCGAAGGACCCGGCGCAACCGACCCAGTACAGGTACTCGGCGGTCATCGGGTCCGAGCCGTCGATGATGTCGATCCCCTCGAGGTCCTTGGCCCAGTCGCCGCGCTCGGCCTGGCTCATGCCCCAGGGGTTGCCCGAGTTCTCCATGGCCCGGAACGCGGTGCCCAACTCGGTCGGGAAGTCGGACTCCATCAGCGTCAGGTAGCGACGCATGTCGAGGATCTTGTCGAGGATCTCGATGTTGACCGGGCAGTTCTCGTCGCACGCCTTGCACGACGTGCACGACCAGATCTCGTCGGTCGTGATCCGCTCGAACAGCAGGTCGGCCGACACGGTGATCTCGGAGTCGACCCCGATCGGGGGCGACACGACCGGGTTGCCGGTGGCGGCCATGACCTCGCCGGTCTTGAGTACGATCTCGCGGGGGTCGAGCGGCTTGCCGGTCGCGTGCGCCGGGCACACCGAGGTGCACCGGCCGCACATCGTGCAGGCGTCGGTGTCGAGCAGCTGCTTCCAGGTGAAGTCCTCGACCCGGTAGGCGCCGAAGCTCTCGAGCTCGGTCTCCATCAGGTTGGGCATGGCCTTCATGGCGCCCTTGGGGCGGTCCTTCTCCGACAGGTACATGTTCAGCGGAGAGGTGAAGATGTGGCGCAGCATCGTCACCGGCAGGATCACCAGGAAGGCGACGAAGGTGAGGATGTGGGCGACCCACATGACCTGGTGCCAGGTGTCGAGGTTCGACATGTTCTCGAACACCAGCGCCAGCGGGTAGCCGATGAAGCTCCACTTCTCGAAGCTCGGCATCCCCGTCTCGGCGATGCGGAAGCCCTCGGCCAGGAACCCGGTGACGCCGATGGCGAACAGCACGCCGAGGATGACCGCGTGCTCGGGCTTGGTCTTGATGCGGATGCGGTACGGCCGCTGGATGTAGCGGCGCACGATCGCCCAGGTGACGCCGGCGAGGAACACCACGCCGCCCAGGTCGCCGATGAACGAGAACGCCTCGTAGACGCCGCCGTGGAGGAACTTGAGGCCCTCGGGCAGCTGGTGGTTGATCTCCAGGATCGAGGTGACCGCGAGCAGCACCAGGAAGCCGAAGTAGATCATCGAGTGCATGATCCCGGCGGCGGGGTCGCGCAGCAGGGTCTGCATGTACAGCCCGGCGCGGAGCTTCTCCATGCGCTTCTTGGCGTTCTTCGGGGTGATCGTCCGACGGTCCGGGCCGCCGCGCTCCCAGTTGCGCACGCGGTTGGCGAACATCACCGAGCCGATGATGAACATGATCGGGATGACCACGTAGAACGCGAACTTCAGGGCGCCGGGGACACCCCCGAACACCTCGCGCTGGATCGGCGAGTCGTCGTGCCACTGCAGGGTCGATGCCGCGATCCCCGACACCACCACGATCAGCGCGATGACGATGCCGATGGCGACCGAGATCTGGTGCGGCTGCAGACGCTTCGGTCCCGGAACCGGCGCCGGAGCGTCGGAGTCGTGGGTGGCGTCGGAGGACGTGTCGGTGGCACTCATAGGCACTCGCGAACCTAGTCCGACGCCGTCATCCGCGGTGAAGTCCTGACGGTCCGTCAGCCCGGTCCGCGTCGTGGGTCTCAGAGGATCTGGTCGGGTTCCTCGGCGTCGCGCAGCCGGCGGGCCAACGTCACCAGCAGGCGGTGCGCCAGCGTGGGGATCTCGTCGAGCACCGCGTTGAACGCGGGCCTGGTCAGGACCAGGACGGTGACGTCGGTCGTGGCGACCGCGGTGGCGGTGCGGGGCCCGCCGTCGAGCAGGGCGAGCTCGCCGATGACGGCGCCCGGTCCGAGCTCGGCCACGGGCCGGTCGTCGCGGCGGACCTCGACGGTCCCGTCGAGCAGCACGAACGCTTCGCGCCCGATGTCGCCCTGCCGGGTCAGGGTGCTGCCGCCGCGGAGCGTGATCTGATCCGCCGCACGCCCCAGGAGCTCGAGGTCCCGGGACGAGCATCCGGCCAGGAGCGGGATCCGCGCGAGGTGCTCGGTGAGCTGCGACACGTCCGGGAGACTACGGGGCCGGGGATCCGGCGCGTCGGGGATCGACGCGGAGCGTCACGGCGTCGGAGCGCTCCGGCATCGACACCGGGTGCCCTGTCGGTCGGCTTGAATGGGGACGCTGGGAGCACCGAGGTGCTCAGGGCCGGGTTCGACGGCAGCTCGCCGTGGGGTGCGGCCGATGCCGCGGGGGTCCGCGGCCGCGGGGCCCGCGACGGGGCCCCTGCGAGCCGATCACGAGCAGGAGTGCGCAGATGAGGGTCGTCGCGGTCGCGGGAGCCAAGGGCGGGGTCGGCAAGACCGCCGCCGCGGTCAACCTCGCGATGGTCGCGTCGGCGGCCGGGTACCGGACGCTGCTGTGGGACCTCGACCCCCAGGGCGCGGCCACTCACTGCTATCGCGCCCGGGCCCGGGTCAAAGGGGGCGCCACCCGCCTGCTCGGAGGGAAGCGGGGTCTCGACAGCTACATCCGCAGCACCGACCACGTGCGACTCGACCTGTTGCCCGCGGATCCGTCGTTCCGGGTGGTGGACACGGTCCTGTCGTCGCGTCGGTGGCCCGACCGTGTCATCCGCAAGCTGCTGCGTCCGCTCGACCGCTCCTACGACGTCGTCATCCTCGACTGCGCGCCCGGCCTGGGCATCGTGACCGAGTCGGTGGTGGCCGCGAGCGACCTGGTGCTGGTGCCGGTCGTGCCGGCCCCGTTGTCGGTGCGGAGCCTGGAGCAGTTGCAGGCCTTCATCGACGAGCACCGCCCGGGACTGCCGCTGTTGGCGTTCCTGTCGATGCTCGACGACCGCAAGGTGCTGCACCGCCAGGTGGTGGGTCAGCTCCAGGGCGACCCTCGCGTCGCGCTCAGCGCGGTGCCGGTGTCCTCCGCGGTGGAGCGGATGGGCCTCGAGCAGGTTCCGGCGGTGCTGGCGTCGCCGCTCAACCTGGCCGCGGTGGCCTACCGGCGTCTGTGGGCCGAGGTGGAGGACCGCCTCGACCTGGACGCGCCCTCGGGCTCGGTGATCGACCTCACCGGCCTGGCGGAGCAGGCGGATGAACCCGTTCGCCCCGACGACACGGCTCCCTCCGGTGTCGTCTGAACGACCGGTCGACCCCGGCGAGACTGGCCCGGGTCAGCCCCCGGTGGCCTGACGAGCCACGGCGTCGGCCTTGGCCTTCACCGCGTCGGCATCCATGAGGTAGCGCTGCTCCAGCGGGATGTCGTCGGCGGGCCGGAACGACGCGTCGAGCTCGAACGCCAGCGGCACGCCGGTGGGGATGTTCAGCTCGGTGATGTCGGCGTCGGAGATGTCGAGGAGGTGCTTGACCAGCGCCCGAAGCGAGTTCCCGTGGGCCGCGACCAGCACCGTGTGCCCGGCGGCCAGGTCCGGGACGATCGAGTCGTACCAGTACGGGAGCATCCGGTCGACGACGTCGGCCAGGCACTCGGCGGTCGGCACCAGCTCGGGCGGAAGGTCGGCGTAGCGGGCGTCGTCGTTCGGGTTGAACCCGTTGTCGGCCGCGATGGCCGGTGGCGGCGTGTCGTAGCTGCGCCGCCACACGAGCACCTGCTCCTCTCCGTACTTGTCGACCGTCTCCTTCTTGTTGCGGCCGGTCAGGTCGCCGTAGTGGCGTTCGTTGAGCCGCCAGCTCCGCCGAACCGGGACCCACAGCCGGCCCATCGACTCGAGCGCCAGGTTGGCGGTGCGGATGGCGCGCAGCTGCAACGAGGTGTGTACCACGTCGGGCTCGAGACCGGCGTCGGTGAGCATCGGCCCGGCGGCTGTCGCCTCGGCACGGCCGGCGTCGGTGAGGTCGCAGTCGTACCAGCCGGTGAACAGGTTGAGCTTGTTCCACTCGCTCTCGCCGTGGCGGAGCAGGACGAGCTGGTGCATGACGGTCTCCCTGGTCGAGGTCCGTCGCCGGATCGGAGCGACGCCCGATCGTGGCGCATCGGTCGACGCCGGTGCCAGGCGAAGCCGTGGCCGGCGAGAGCGCGACCGACCCCGTGGCCATCGGTCCCCGCGGCCGGGCACCAGGGGCTCGGTACACTCCCCGCGTGAGCGCGTCCTCGGCCGGGACGGCCCGGGCACCGGTGTCGGTGTCGGTCGTGATCCCGTGCTTCAACTCCCTCGACTACCTGCCCGAGACGGTCGCGTCGGTCCTCGCGCAGGACCACCGCGACCTCGAGGTCGTGCTCGTCGACGACGGCGGGACCGACGACCTGGCCGGCTGGGTCCGGGACCGGGCCGAGCCCCGGGTGCGACTCATCCGCCAGGACAACGCGGGACCGTCCGCGGCGCGCAACACCGGGATCGCCGCGTCCGACGGTGAGCTGGTGGCGTTCCTCGACTCCGACGACACGTGGGAGCCGGACTACCTCTCCCGCATGGTCGGCTGCTTCGACGACCCCGCCGTGGGCTTGGCCTACAGCGGCTGGGACGTCGTCGACGCCGAGGGGAGGCCCAACGGGAGGGCCACGGTGTCGGAGTGGTCCGGCGACGTCTGGGACCGATTCGTGACCCGCAACCCGGTGGCGTGCTCCGGGGCGGTCGTGCGTCGGACGGTGTTCGACGACGTCGGGGTGTTCGCGGTGAACCGCGACCGGTTCCCGATCGACGTCGAGGACTGGGAGATGTGGGTGCGCATCGCCGCGTCGCACCGGGTGGCGGTGGTGGCAGAGGTCCTGGTCCACCATCGTCGTCACGGGGCCAACTCGTCGTCGGATCCCGAGTCGCTTCACGAGGCCTACGGCCACTTCCTCGACACCGTGTTCGATGGCCAGCCGCCGGAGCGCCAGGCGTTGCGACCGCTCGCGACCGCCCGCGCCGAGATCGTGTTGGGCTGGCACAGCCTGGCCGACCGCCGGGACCCGGGACGTGCCCTGGCCTACCGGCGCTCGGCCGCCCGCCACGCGCCCGAGGTGCGTCGGGCGCCGGACTGGTGGCGACTGGGAGCCGCGGCGTTCGCTCTGAAGGTGGCGGGCGAACGCGGGTTCCGGATCGTCCGCGACGCCAACCAGGGTGCTCGGCGCGTGCTGGCGCGGTTGCCCGGCCCCCGCGTGCGCCGCGAGGGCACGTTCACCCCCTGAGCCGTCGTCAGCCTGAGCCCGTCTTCAGCGAAGTGGGCCGCCGGAGAGCAGACCTCACAACCAGACACTCAAGTTTGGTATGCTCAACGCTGTCACGAATGGGCCGGATCCCGGAACGGACCGATAACCTGAGTCGTCGACGAGCAGATCTGTCGATGCGCTCAGCCCAGGATCCGCCCTCAGCCCCCCCAACATCCCAGACCGCAGGAAACGGAAAGCGAGACCCCCAGATGCCCAAGGCAGTCGGAATCGACCTCGGTACGACCAACTCCGTCGTCTCGGCCCTCGAGGCCGGTGACGCCGTGGTGATCCCCAACGCAGAAGGCGCCCGGACGACGCCGTCGGTGGTGGCGTTCGGCAAGGACGGCGAGGTGCTCGTCGGCGAGGTGGCCAAGCGCCAGGCGGTCACCAACGCGGACCGCACCATCCGCTCGGTCAAGCGCCACATGGGCACCAACTGGAAGATCGAGATCGACGGCAAGAACTACGCGTCGCAGGAGATCTCGGCGCGCATCCTGATGAAGCTCAAGCGGGACGCCGAGTCCTACCTGGGCGACACCGTCACCCAGGCGGTCATCACCGTGCCGGCCTACTTCGACGACGCCCAGCGGACCGCCACCAAGGAGGCCGGTCAGATCGCGGGCCTCGAGGTGCTGCGCATCATCAACGAGCCGACCGCCGCCGCGCTGGCCTACGGCATGGACAAGGAGGCCGAGGACCAGACGATCCTGGTGTTCGACCTCGGTGGTGGGACCTTCGACGTGTCGGTGCTCGAGATCGGCGACGGCGTCTTCGAGGTCAAGTCCACCCACGGCGACACCAGCCTGGGCGGCGACGACTGGGACCAGCGCGTGATCGACTGGCTGGTCGACTCGTTCAAGGGCGATCACGGCGTCGACCTGGGCAACGACAAGATGGCGGTCCAGCGGCTCAAGGAAGCAGCCGAGAAGGCCAAGATCGAGCTGTCGCAGGTGGCGCAGACCCAGATCAACCTGCCGTTCATCACCGCCACCGACGCCGGCCCGCTGCACCTCGACTACGCCCTGTCGCGGGCCAAGTTCCAGGAGATGACCGCGGACCTGATCGAGCGGTGCAAGGTCCCCTTCGAGCAGGCGATCAAGGACGCCGGGATCTCCAAGGACCAGGTCGACCACGTGATCATGGTCGGCGGCTCCACCCGCATGCCTGCGGTGCAGGAGCTCGTCGAGGGCCTGACCGGTCGTGAGCCGCACAAGGGCGTCAACCCCGACGAGGTCGTCGCCATGGGCGCCGCGATCCAGGCCGGCGTGCTCAAGGGCGACGTCAAGGACGTCCTGCTGCTCGACGTCACCCCGCTCTCCCTCGGCATCGAGACCAAGGGCGGCGTGATGACCAAGCTGATCGAGCGCAACACGACCATCCCCACCAAGAAGACCGAGGTCTTCACCACCGCCGAGGACAGCCAGCCGTCGGTCGAGATCCACGTGCTGCAGGGCGAACGCGAGATGGCCGACTTCAACAAGACGCTCGGCAAGTTCCAGCTGGTCGACCTGCCCCTCGCCCCCCGGGGCGTCCCGCAGATCGAGGTCACCTTCGACATCGACGCCAACGGCATCGTGAACGTGTCGGCCAAGGACCGCGCCACCAACAAGGAGCAGTCGATCACGATCACCGGGCAGTCGTCGCTGTCCAAGGACCAGATCGACCAGATGGTCCGCGACGCCGAGAGCCACGCCGAGGAGGACCGCCGGCGCAAGGACGAGGCCGACGTCCGCAACCGCGCCGACACGCTCGTGTACCAGACCGAGAAGGTGCTCCGCGAGCAGGGCGACAAGGTCGACCCGGCCGAGAAGGAGACGGTCGAGGCGGCTCTGGGCGAGCTCAAGGACGCCCTCAACGGCTCGGACGTCGACCGCATGAACACCGCGTCCGAGTCGCTGATGGCCGCCAGCCAGAAGCTGTCGCAGATGCTCTACGAGCAGGCCTCCCGTGACGAGGCGGCCGGTGC
>WBZM01002772.1_pt1 | contig 14486 bp, 13 predicted proteins | sample 5204271 | NCBI WGS metagenome assembly WBZM01 (sample SAMN12344346, study PRJNA552823) | activated sludge metagenome | biome: Activated sludge suspended growth; feature: Nitrification reactor; material: Wastewater; isolation source: activated sludge from nitrification reactor of wastewater...
CCTGGGCGCCGACGATTACGTGACCAAGCCTTTCAGCCCGCGCGAACTGTCGAGCCGTATCCGCGCCGTGCTGCGCCGTTTCGAGCCGCAAGGACGGCCTGAGGATCAAATCGTCACCATCGACGACCATCTCCAGGTGGATATGCAGCGTCGCCAGGTGATCGTCGATGGCGAGCGCATGAACCTTCGCCCTACCGAGTATCGCCTGCTCTATCACCTCATCCAGAACGCCGGCTGGGTGATGCCGCACGAGACGCTGCTCACCAAGGTCTGGGGTCACGAGTATATCAACGATAACCACCTCCTGCGCCTCTACATCACCTATCTGCGCCAGAAGATCGAGCCGGATCCCAGCCAGCCGCGCTACATCTTCACGGAGCGCGGGCTGGGCTATCGCTTTGTCGATTTCAAGGATCGCGGCAAAGCGGCGCGGCAGGCGGCCGAAGACGATTGATCCGGTCACCGGCGGTGCAGAACTAGTTTCAAATCAGCCTCCTTCGGTTTTGAGCGCGACCTGCTCCTTGTGGTAAACTCCTCTCTTGGCGCGTCTTCAGCGTCAGGCAAATTTCTCACGCCTCCCGACCGGCGGGCTGGGTGCCATCGGCAATCGTGCCGGCGGTCAACCCTCCGGGATGAAGGGGGCGGATGCATAACCCAACAGGAGAGTGGTTGTGAACGTTACCATGAAGCAACTCTTGGAGGCCGGCGTCCACTTCGGGCACCGGACTCGCCGCTGGAATCCCAAGATGCGCCCGTATATCTTTACGGAGCGCAGCGGCATCCACATCATTGACCTGCAGCAGACGGTGCAGGCCCTCAATTCAGCCAGCGAAAACGTGCGCAAGACTGTCGCCAAGGGCGGCACCGTGCTCTTCGTCGGCACCAAGCGCCAGGCGCAGGCCACTATCGAGCACGAAGCGCTGCGCTGCGGTATGCCCTACATCAACCAGCGCTGGCTGGGCGGCACGCTGACCAACTGGGTCACGATCCGTCAGCGTATCCAGTACCTGCTCCAACTCGAGCGGCGCATGGATGCCGGCGAGTTCCGCAACCTGCCCAAGAAGGAACGCCTGAGCTTGCAGCGCGAGGTTGAAAAGCTCAATCGCCGCATCGGCGGTCTCAAGACCATGCGCAACCTGCCCGACATGCTCTTCATTGTCGACACCAACGTCGAGGAGCTGGCCGTCAGCGAGGCCAACAAGGTGAATGTTCCGATTATCGGCATGGTCGATACGAACTCGGATCCCGATCCCATCAACTACGTCATCCCGACCAATGACGACGCGATCCGCTCGATCAAGCTGATCGTCGGCGCTATCGCTGATGCCGCCGAAGAGGGCATGCGCATCCGCGAGGTCGAGATGGCCGAGACCGGCCAGGTCAGCCGCCAGGATTTGGCGGACATGGAGCAATATCTTGGACCGAGCGTCCTGGCCAAGCTCCAGAGCCTCGACGAAGAAGACTTTGAGTCCTTCGAAGAGGAAGTTGTTGAAGACGAGGAGGCGGTCGAAGAGGTCGCCGACGAGGACGAAGAATAAGCCGGCAAACGGCACACTACCGCCGTTAAGAATACCCGCATGGGTGACGGTGGGATTCACATAAAAGGATTAGAACTATGGCTGAAGTGACTGCTGAGATGGTGAAACTGTTGCGCGAGGCGACCAACGCCGGCGTGCTCGACTGCAAGAAGGCGCTGACCGAGACGAGTGGCGACTTTGAAGCTGCCGTCGAGATTCTGCGCAAGAAGGGCCTTGCCACGGCTGCCAAGAAGGCGAGCCGCGAGGCGAACGAAGGGCTGATCGGCACCTATGTGCACCCGGGCAGCAAGATTGTGAGCCTGGTCGAGGTCAACTGCGAGACTGACTTCGTCGCCCGCACGGACGAGTTCCAGCAACTGGCGCGCGACCTGGCCATGCATGTGACGGCATCGCGCCCGCTCTTCGTCAGCCGCGACGAGGTGCCCGCCGAACTCATCGCCAAGGAAAAGGAAGTCTACGCCGAGCAGATGGTCAACAGCGGCAAGCCGGCGCAGGTCATCGAGAAAATCGTCGAGGGCAAGCTCGACAAGTGGTACAGCGAGGTCTGCCTGCTTGAACAGGCTTTTGTCAAGGACCCGGACGTCACGATTCAGGCGCTGCTCACCGACCGGATCGCATCGCTCGGTGAGAACATCAAGGTCAGGCGCTTCAGCCGATTTGAAGTCGGCGCAGCGGAGTAAACGACAATGCCCAGCCCACCCAGGGCTGGGCATTTCCTTGTTCGCAGCCATTTGATTGGGAGGGGATATGGCAGAGATCAAGTATCGGCGCGTCTTGCTGAAGTTGGGTGGCGAGGCACTGGCCGGCGAGGGTGGCTTTGGCATCAACCCGCGCCAGGCTGAGTTTGTGGCGCGCACGGTGTGCGACGTCGTGAACATGGGCGTCCAGGTGGCGATCGTCATCGGCGGCGGCAATCTCTGGCGTGGCAAGCAGGACGGCCTGGATCACGGCATGGAACGTGTGACCGCCGACCACATGGGCATGCTGGCGACGGTCATGAACTCGCTGGCGCTACAGGATGCGCTCGAACGGACGGGCATCCCCACGCGCGTCATGACCGGCATCGAAGTGCGCGCCGTGGCCGAGCCGTACATTCAGCGCCGCGCCGTGCGTCACATGGAAAAAGGCCGCGTTATCATCTTTGGCGCCGGCACCGGCAACCCATATTTCACGACCGACACGGCCGCGTCGCTGCGGGCCATGGAAATCGACGCCGAACTGCTGATCAAGGCCACCAAGGTCGACGGCGTCTACGACAGTGATCCCAAGAAGAATCCCGACGCCCGACGCTTCGAGCATCTCACCTATATCGAAGCGTTGAACATGCGCGTCGGTGTCATGGACAGCACGGCAATGGCCATGTGCATGGACAACGACCTGCCCATCTGTATCGTCAATCTATGGCAGGAAGGCGCCCTGGAGCAGGTTGTGCAGGGCAAGTCCGTTGGGACCATCATCACGGCATAGTATTCTCGGCACTCTGGGCGCCGGCACGGTCGAAGCTTCGCGCCGGCGCCCTTGTGTTTCCCCACCTTGTCCCATTCACCTCACCCTGACCGGTGTTGATTTTCACATCGGCCGGAATTTGTTACAATGCTTCTGTTAACTTCCCTTTGATCCGGTCAAAATCTGGTTGACCTGACGAATCATCTCCCAGCAAGGAGTACGCATATGATCAACGAAGTCATGGCGGACGCCAAGGAACGGATGGACAAGGCCATCGAGGCATTGCGCAACGATCTGATGGCGATCCGCACCGGACGCGCCACGCCGGCCCTGGTCGAGCATCTGACGGTGGATTACTACGGCACGCCGACGCCGCTTCAACAGTTGGCGACCATCTCGATCCCGGAAGCGCAGCAAATCCTGATCCGGCCTTACGCCCGTGGCGATATTCAGGCCATCGAGAAGGCGATTGCCAAGTCCGATCTCGGGCTGACGCCGTCGAACGATGGGCAGGCGATTCGTCTGATCATTCCTCATCTCAACGAGGAGCGGCGCCGTGAGTTGACCAAGGTCGTCAACAAGCGCGGCGAAGAGGCGCGCGTGGCCGTGCGCAACATTCGCCGCGATGCCAACAAGGATCTTTCCGATCTTGAGAAGGAAAGCATGATCTCCGAAGATGACAAGAAGCGCGCCGAGGAGAAGATTCAAGAACTCACGGACAAGCATGTCAAGCTCGTCGACGAGATCGTCAAGGAAAAAGACGCCGAAATTATGACGGTCTGAAATGGCCGAACAGCCGTATTTCGCCTCCGTTTGAGGCGTACCCGTGAACGATTGAACCATGCACCGGTAACCGGCCGCAGGACGACGTTGCTGTAGGAGACCTTTGCCAGTGAGCACCCAAGCTGATTCTACCCTGAGCAACGTCGATCTCGCCGCCGAGATCACAGCCGTACCACACCACCTGGGCATCATCATGGATGGCAACGGACGGTGGGCACAGGCACGCGGCATGCCGCGCCTGGCCGGTCATCGCGCCGGTGTGGACAATATCCGCCGCATTCTCGAACATTGCGTGCAGCGCGGCGTCAAGGTGCTTACCATCTACGCCTTTTCCACCGAGAACTGGCAGCGGCCGCCGGATGAAGTGAGCGGTCTCATGCGCCTCCTCGGCCTGACGATCCAACGCCAGCTCAATGACCTGGATCGCAACGGTGTCCGCATTCTGCACAGCGGGCGTATGGAGGGCATCAACAAGCATCTCCAGAAGCAGATCGTCAACGCACTTGAGGTGACCAAGCACAACGATCGGATCATCCTCAACGTTGCGTTCAACTATGGCGGCCGTGCGGAAATCCTCGACGCCGTCCGGCACATCATTCAGGACGGGACTGCGCCCGAATTGCTGACAGAGGAACTGCTCAGCAGTTATCTATACACCGGCGGGCTGCCCGACCCGGACTTGATCGTTCGCACCGGTGGCGAGTGGCGCTTGAGCAACTTCCTCATCTGGCAGGCCGCTTACGCCGAATATTACACGACGCCGACCTACTGGCCGGACTTCGACGAGGTCGAGCTTGACAAGGCGTTTGTCGAGTTCAGTCGCCGCGAACGGCGCTTCGGCCGCGTGTTGAATAAGTAGCCTCCGTCTGTCCGCTTCGGTCGGATAGCACTTCCCAAGAGACAACGCTGTGCGCACACGCATTATTGCTGCCCTGGTAGCCATCCCAATCGTCGTCATCCCCATCTATCTGGGCGGCTTCTGGGGCCTGAGCCTGGGCGTGGCGATTACGGTCATCGGCTCGCTCGAGATGTACTATATGCTCGAAGCGGGCGGCTACAACCCCTCACGCTGGATTGGCGTCCCCTGGGCTGTCATGCTTTTCCTCTCCGGGTGGGATCCGGAACTCGTGCAGCGCTCGTCGATCGAGATCACCGGCCTGCTGACGGCGCCGACCATCCGCCTGATCGAGGTTCTCTCTTTCCCGCCTAGTTCGGTGCTCGTCGCCGGCTTCCTCATTACCCTGACCTACTGCCTCTTCGTGCATGAGAAGCCGGTCAACACCTGGCTGTCGACGAGCATGGTGGCCATCTATCTTGGCATCACGCTGGGGCAGATCGTGTCGCTACGCTTTCTGCCGCATGGCTTTTCCTACGTGCTTTTCGGCTTCCTCGTCACCTGGGCTAATGACTCGGCTGCATTTTTTATTGGGGTTTTCTTTGGGAAGCACAAGATTTTTCCGCGTCTCAGCCCCAAGAAGACGTGGGAGGGAACCATCGGTGGGGTCATCGGTGCGGGGCTGGCCGGCGCGTTCCTCGCCTATGCCCTGCCCGTGCAACCGGGCCCGGTGTTTGGCGCCTTCGTCGGTGTGATTGCCGGTATCCTGGCCTTCTTTGGCGACCTGTCGATCAGCATGATGAAGCGGCAGGTCGGCGTGAAGGACAGCGGCACCATCTTCCCGGGCCATGGCGGCATGCTCGATCGGCTGGACAGCCTTCTCTTCACCCTGCCCTTCATCTACCAGGCCATGCTCTTCTACGAACGAGTTGTGTTGTAGCTCAGCCTGCAACGCTGCGGGGCGATAGCGCCTTTGCGGCGGCGCCCCTACAGCGTTTCCTCGACGGCCCGGCGTAGTTGCGCCAGGTTTTCGGTCGGTGTGGCCGTCTTGTTGAACACGGCGCTGCCGACGACGATGACATTTGCCCCCGCATAGATCACGTCGGCGATGTTCCCCGCATAGATGCCACCATCCACCTGCAAATCTGCCAGCGGGCACAGTTCATCCATCATCTTGCGCATGCGCCGAATTTTGGCGGTCATCGTCTCGATGAAGCGCTGCGAGCCGAAACCAGGGTTCACCGTCATGACCAGCACCTGGTCGACGAAGGGAAGGACCTCGCGCACGGCCTCGTTGGACGTGCCGGGGTTGAGGGCGATGCCCGCGCGCCGGCCCAAGCCGGTAATCTGCTGGACGGCGCGGTGCAGGTGCGGCGTCGCTTCGGCGTGCACGGTGATGATGTCGGACCCGGCCTCGGCAAACTCCGCAATGTAGAGTTCCGGTTCCTCGATCATCAAGTGGACATCCAGCGGCAGCCTGGTCAGTTGGCGCATGGTGTGCACGATTAACGTGCCAAAGGTGATGTTGGGGACGAAGCGCCCATCCATCACGTCGAGGTGGATGAGGTCGGCGCCGCCGGCTTCAGCCGCCGCAACCTGGTCGGCCAGGTGTCCAAAGTCCGCGGTCAGGATGGAAGGCGCCAATTTGACCGGCTTACTCTCTACCATAGTTCTCTCGGCTTTCGTTTCACTGATGCTTGTCCAGGAATTCTACCATAATCTGGGCAACGCGCCAGGGCTGTCGAAAGAGGAGGGCATGGGTCTGGCGGGGGATGAGATGCAACTCGGCGTCGGGCATGGTCGCGGCCATCCGCTGGGCGACGGCGGGCGGGAAGAACTCGTCGGCCGCGCCGTGGATGATGCAGGCCGGCATGGCAAAGCCCGCGAGCGTAGTGAGCGACAGATCAATCGCCGTTTCGGGTCGCAGGCGGCGGAAGCCGGCCAGGATCACATCCTCGTAGTACCCCTCGTAGTGATACGGGTCGTGAAGGCGGGCGGTGGCTTCCATCCAGTTGGGCGCTGCTTTGAAGTCGGCGGGCTCAAGCTGCCCGGCGTGCCCTGATGTGGCGGGATTCGTGCTGTGCGTCGTGCTTACGAGGGTGAGCGTGTGCGGCTGCATGAGCCCTTCGGCTACCAGGAGTTGCGCCAGCATGCCACCGCTGCTGCAACCGGCCAGATGCGCATGGCCCGCGTGCTCCGCTTCCAGCCACGCTGCCAGTTGGCGCGCGATGTGGCGATGGTTGAAGCCCGCCGGGTGCCCGATCGACTGGCCGTGACCCGGCAGGTCTGGCAGGAGGATGCGCCAGTGCACGCAGAGGGTGTCGAGCAGCGGCCCCCACGCGGCGCGCCCGCTGCTCATGAAGTTGTGCAGCAGGACGAGCGTCGGCGTCGGCTCCTGGCGCGGGGCGGACGCCTCGATCACCTCGTAGAAGATGGAGCCCGTTTCGGTGGCGAATGATCGCTCAGACATACTTGCGCGTTTCTTGGGCGTCGGAATCCGTAGCGGCAGGCGGTTGCGAGCGTTGATCATTGCCCGCCATGGCTGCGCTCATGACCTGGAAAACCTCCGAAATGTCGTCGGCGGTGATGATGCCGAGCACCTGGCCGTGGTCGGCAACCGCAATCACCCGACTGCCGCTCTGCCCCATCTGCTCCCAGACGGTGGCGAGATCCGTCTCCGGCGAGCACACCGGGATCTCGCCGGCCGTCTGCATGACATCGACGACGCGCGTTTCGGGACCGGTCTCGCGCAGGGCATTGATCAGGCTAGGTCGCGTCAGCACGCCGACAAAACGGCCGCTCAGATCGCGCACGGGAAAGTCCGTCTGGTATGAGCGCATGAGCAGTTCGACGACCCGCTCGATGCGCTCGCTCGTGTAGAGCGACGTGGCGCCCGGCGTCAGCGCCCGGCCGGCCTTGAACTGGCGCAGCACCGCTCGGTTGCTGACGGCTTCCAACTCTGCGGAGCCGCCAACGTAGACGAAGAAAGCAATCAACAGCAGGCCAATGGCGCCGCTGAAGATACCGTAGATCGCCATCAACACGGCCATCAGGCGCCCGACCACGACCGCAGTGCGGGTGGCCTGCGTGTAGGGCATAACGTATGCCAGCAGCGCCCGCAACAATCGCCCGCCATCGAGCGGGAAGGCCGGTAGCAGGTTGAAGAGCGCCAGCAGCACGTTGGTAGAGAGCAGGAAAACTACCAGGTTTAGCAGGCCCGGGTTTTGAATGTTGGCGCCGACGGCATTCATGGAAAGGACACCGGTCGGACTGCCGCCGTTGAGCAGCAGCGCCACCGGTGCCAGTACAAGCGCGATGATCACGTTGACCAGCGGCCCTGCCGCGACGATGGCCAGTTCTTGCGACGGCTTTTCCGGGATTCGTTCGAGGTTGGCCACGCCGCCAATCGGCAGGAGCAGGATGCTGCGCGTGCCGACGCCGAAGCGTCTGGCTGTGAGTGCATGGCCGTATTCGTGAAGCGTGACGCTCGCAAAGAGCAGCAGCATGCTCAGCACGCCATAGAGACCGCCCACAAGCCAGCCGGCCGGCCCCGAGCCGTAGAGAAACGCGCCAAATGCCAGCACCAGCACGAATGACCAGTGCACCTTGACGTCGATACCGAATAGGCGGAATTCCGCCAGATACCAATTCATCGCCACGTCCTTTGTGACAGCCGATCACAGGTAGATCTGTCAACCACTTCCATCATGACAGGGCCGCAAGCGAAAATGTGTCGATATCACTACAAAGGCACGTTAGAGGAGAGTTAGAATGGCCGTTCCTCGGCGCTGTCAGTCAACGACAATCGGGCCCGGGCCATCAGGATTGCACTCCGAACAGGGACACGATGCACGCAGCGCCTCGAACGGGAAAATCCCCGCGGCGTGCCCGTCCGTCCATGTAAAGCGAATGGCGTAGTGCCCGACAAACTCGGCATCGACGATCTCGGTGCTAGGCGGCGGCGTGGCGACAAGGCGCAGCGAATCGGTGTTCAGGGCGTGTTCGCGCCGTTCCTCCCTGCACGTCGCACAGGGGCAGTGAGCGCGCAGCCAGGCCAACTCATACTGGCTGACGTGGCCGTCCTGCCAGACGACGCTCATGAGGCCGGCAGCGCGTTCGATGGAGATATCTTTCGGGCGTGTCTCGATGGGCATGGATCGTTCTTTTCCCCTGTACGTGATGGCGTATCTTTGCCAGCAGCCGGCCGCGGCACGACTGTACGATTGATCTACCTGTCTATAGTATAGCAAGTATAGCAGTCACCAGGCGTTCCATTCGTAGAGATGATAGCGTTGCACCGGCTGCGCGCCAAAGCGCTCCATCAGCCGGGCCGCGGCCGAGTCTGGCGCGTACGGGCCACAGGCGAGACCGGTCCACCCTTCCGCCTGGGCATGGCGCAACACCTGGTGCAGCAGTTGTGTTCCGATCCCGTGCCGCCGCCACTTCGGGGCAATAGCGCCCAGCAGGAGACGACCGTGCGTTGGTGGCCGCAGGCGCGCCCACAGGCGATACAGGCGCAGCGGCAGCCGGCGTCCGCCCCGCGCGCGGCGCATGAGCGCGGCGGTGTCCGGCTGGGCAAGCACAAAGCCCACAGCCTCGCCATCCACCCTGGCCAGCCAGCCGGCGGCCGGCCACGCACCGATCCACTTGCGGAGTACCTCGACTTCGTGGGCTGCGACATCGTCGACGGCGGCATGCGGCGCCAGCGCGGCAGCAACCAGCGGCGCAAGCGACGCGTCGACGTGGGAAAGGGTCAGCGGCTCGAGCTGTGCCGTGCCGGCAGGCGCAGCCTCCTCGCCTGTGAGCGCGGGCAGTTCGTATAGCGCCGTCTCCAGCGCCGGCGCCATCACCGACGCCAGCAGATCGGGCAGGTAGGGCGGATTGTACGGGGTATGGAGCGGCGGGATCACATGAAACTGATTGGTCAAGGCGCCGCTTTCCCAGGCTGGAATCACCCCCACCGGCCCTACAAGACGCGTGCAGCCACGCTCGCTTGCTGCTTCGAGGGCCGCACCAAGCAGCCGCTCCAGCGTCTCCTCGTCGTTGGCGCAGCGCAGAAGGCCAAGATAGGCAGTGCCGCCGTCATGTTCCGGCGCGAACTGCAGCACACACGCAGCGACAGCCTCTTCGAAGAGTGCACCGGCTAGTAGTGGCTGGCCGATGGCGCTATGTCCGGTCCGCTCGCGGCGCGGGAGTGCTTCCATGTAGAGCGGCTGCGCTTGAAGTCCTTGCCAGAGGGGCGAAGCGGTGCGAAGGGTCAGCGACTTCAGGGCTGCATAGTCGGGCGGAACCCAGCGCGGGTCGCTTGCATAGATGGACCACCATGCTCGAAGAAAGGATCGTCGTGACCACCAGTCGGCCGGCCAGAAGGTTGAGTAGTTGAAGTAGAGCATGTTGACTACCGGGCACGAGCGTGATCCCGGCGGAATTGTGTCTCGCGATCTTCGCGTGTTAACAGACCGTTATCAAACACAGCTTGCAGCGAATCTTGCGTGTGAAAATCGCAACGGCGCACAGTAAAAAGTGCGGGCAATTATCCCCGTTGGGGATAACTCTGTGGACAGCGAATCGCTCACAGGAGAGCAGCCAGACCGCATCTGGGGACAACTATAACAGAAGGTTAACGGCCTATCTGCAACGGAGATTACCACCTTAAAGTTGTACGCCGAATCTCACCTGATTCGGCGGGACAGATTGGGTTCGCGGATCATAGGCCACGCTACATTTTGCGTAGCACGCATGTTCTGGCAGTGTCTATTGACGATAATAGCCCAAAAAGCAATGTAGATCGGCCGCAACCGGCGTTGTCAATTCAACGTGAATCTGCTAGACTTCCATCATCACAAAGACGAAGTTAGCCCCACGGTTACCAGCGCCTGTCGCAGTTTTCGTCGTAGCCGGCACTGACTTCGCGGTAAGGGTGCAGCCTCAACGCATCCTCACAGATCGGTTTGGCGAGCGTAGTGCTGCCAACCAAGTCGGACATTGCGCACCAACATAATCGGCCATTTGAGCGTATTGCAGCGTCGCATGCGCTTTATTTGTCCCTGGGCAACGAATCGTTTCCTGGGTCTGTTTGAACGCGGTCGCTTAACATCGAAGACGGACCGGAACCGAGCAAGGAGGGCTACGTGAGTTTCAGAATGCCAGCGAAGCTGGCCACCGAAAGACAAGTGAATACTGGCATCTACTGCCCGCCAAGCCGAAATTATTCCAATACTCGCCATTATCAGGCTTCATTTATGGAAAACCAAGAATCTGACTCTGAGTCTGATCGACAAGATTTGGCAAAGCCGAATACGGAAGAGGGCCGGCCACGTCCGCAGGAAACCAGCAACGACGCAGCGCTCCCGACCTCTGATGGGGCCGACGATCTGCTTTCGCAGGCGCTGACCCCGTCGCCGGCAGCGCGCCCCCAGCCGGACGCAATTGATCCCCACGCGATCTGGCAGCAACTGCTGGGCGAGTTTGCCCTGGAGAATCAGCCGGGACAGCTCGACGCGTGGATTCAGGCCAGCCAGGTTCTTCACTATGAAGACGGGCATTTTATCGTTGCCTTGCCCAACGCGTACTATCTGGACTGGGCACAGAACCGCCTGCGCCCGCGTATCAAGCGCAAACTTTCGGTGATCATGAAGCGCGGCTCGGTCGATGTGACCTTCCGCGTGGTGGCGCCGTCGTCGTCGGAGCGGGCGGAGAGCCCCGCCAAGCCGGCCCCGCTCTACGAAGCGCCCGCCGAAAAGGCGGTGCCCGCGCCGGTTCCGGTCGCCCACACAGCCAAGAACGGCGCAGCCGCGGCGCAGCCGATCGGTCCGGTCAACTCAAAATATACCTTTGACTCGTTTGTCGTCGGGAAGCACAATCGCATGGCCGTTGCTGCCGCCGACGTGATTGCACGCACGCCTGGCGAACGCTTCAACCCGCTGTTCATCTATGGCGGGAGCGGTCTGGGCAAGACTCATCTGCTCAACGCGATCGCCAATCGCCTGGGCGAGCATGGCTACCGCGTTCTCTATTGTTCCGCCGAGCAGTTCACGAATGACTTGGTGCACGCCATCCGCGATCGGTCGACGGACGCGTTCCGGGCCAAGTATCGCGCGATCGACGTGTTGCTGATCGATGATGTCCAGTTCATCGTCGGCAAGGAAAGCACGCAGGAAGAACTCTTTCATACCTTCAATGACCTCCATGCGGCCGGTAAGCAGTTGGTGTTGACCAGCGACTGCCCGCCGCGCGAACTGCCCAGCCTGGAGGATCGGCTGCGGAGCCGCTTTGAGGGCGGGCTGCTGACCGACATCGTCGTGCCCGATTTCGAGACGCGCGTGGCGATCCTGCAGACGAAGATCGAGCGCCAGTCGCTGAGTGTTCCCTACGACGTGCTCATGGTCGTCGCCGATCGCATCAAGAGCAACGTGCGCGAACTCGAAGGCGCCCTGAACAACGTGTGGCTGTACGCTCAGACGCATGGCGTCCCGCTCACCGCTGCGCTGGCCGACAGCATACTGGGTTCGCTTGGCCCGCGCCGCACGCCGTGCACGCCGCCGCGCACCATCGAGCATGTCGCTGCATACTACGGGCTGACGGTGGCCGATCTCACGGGCCGCCGCCGGACCGCCGACATTGCCCGTGCCCGCCAGGTCGCCATGTACCTGCTGCGCGAGGAAAACGGCCTGTCGCTACCGTCCATCGGTGAGTACCTGGGCGGGCGCGACCACAGCACGGTCAGCCACGGTGTCGAGAAAATAACCGGCGACATCCAGTCTGATGAGATCCTGCGCCATGCAGTCGTAAAACTGCGTGAACGCCTTTATCTGCCGTAGGTCACCTGACGGTGGAGGAATCGCATGAAGTCCTGTCAGGCGCCCGGTGGTGTCCTGGAGGAGAAGGAAGCGGTGCGGCTTGCCGCATCGCTTCCTTGTCTGTTTTCGTCAACGGGCTTTTGCGCAAAAATCCGCGATTCGGTAAACTGTATGTTAACGCTATAGCAACAGCCAAGCGTGTGACTGCTTCGTAACAAACGGCGCTGATTTTACCTTGTGGCGTCGCCTAACGGCCTCACCGGAGTTATTGATGAGCACAGACGGTCGCCAGAAGGCCCTCGAGACTACCCTGGCAGGCCTCAATAAACGCTATGGCGATGGCGTCGTCATGAAACTGGGCGAAGCGACCCGGCTCAATGTCGAAACCATCCCGACCGGCAGTCTGAGCCTTGACATCGCACTGGGTGTCGGCGGAATGCCGCGTGGGCGGATTATTGAGGTCTACGGCCCGGAGAGTTCGGGCAAGACGACGATCTGTCTGCACGTCATCGCCGAGGCGCAGCGCAACGGCGGCATCTGCGGTTTCGTGGATGTCGAGCACGCGCTCGATCCGGCCTACGCCGCCAAGATCGGCGTCGACGTCAACAACCTCTACGTCAGCCAGCCCGACACGGGCGAGCAGGCGCTGGAGATCGCCGAGGCGCTCGTGCGCTCCAATGCGATCGACGTCGTGGTGGTGGACAGCGTTGCGGCGTTGGTGCCGCGCGCCGAGATCGAAGGTGAGATGGGCGATAGCCATGTCGGCCTGCAGGCGCGGCTCATGAGCCAGGCGCTGCGCAAGCTCACCGGTGTCGTCAAGGCCAGCAACACGTGCATGATTTTCACCAACCAGTTGCGCCAGAAGATCGGCGTCATGTTCGGCAACCCGGAGACGACCTCGGGCGGCATGGCGCTCAAGTTCTACGCCAGCGTGCGTCTCGACGTGCGTCGCATCGAGAGCATCAAGCAGGGCGACCAGGTCATCGGCAACCGCACGCGTGCAACGGTGAAGAAGAACAAGGTGGCAGCGCCTTTCCGCACCGCCGAGTTCGACATCATGTACAACGAGGGCATCAGTACAGTCGGAGACCTGCTCGATTTGGGCGTCACCTATGACATCCTTGTAAAACGGGGTGCATACTACCGGTACAATGATGAGCCGATCGGGCAAGGGCGGGAGTCCAGCAAAGAGTATCTGCGCCAGAACCCCGCTGTCGCCGTCGAAATCGACGCACTGATCCGCGAAAAGGCGGGGTTGCCGGCGCGCCAGACTGGAGCACAGTCTGGCCCGAACGGTGCCGGCTGAACGGCCGGGCCGGGGCGCCAGCGACCCGTCGATCTAGTAACGTCACACGTTTTCTTTCGGACGCTGTCATGCCGGGCGCGGTTGCGCCCTGTCATCGATCCGTTCTTGCGCTGTAGCGATAGGCTACGGCGCTTTTTGTGCCGGGCACCCATGCCGGGTCCGAGTTGGCCAAAGGCAGGGGTGGCTGGGGGTATCTCTCATCGTACAGTAATGAGGTCAACAAGGTATGGAAAACGTCATATTGACGATCTCCCTCGTGGTCCTCTTCACCCTGATCGGGGCCGGTGTCGCCGGTTACCTGGCATTCAAACGTGGGCGTGAAGCGGGCATACAAGTCGAGAAAAATCGTCAGGAAGCAATGCGCCTTGGGGCAGAGGAGCAGGCCGCTCGTATCGTGGCTGAAGCCGAGTCTCAGGCCAAGCAGTTCCAACTCTCCATCAAGGAAGAGGAAGTTCAACGCCGCAAGGAGATGGATGCCGAAGCGGCGCGCCGGCGCAACGAGTTGGAGAAGATCGAGGAGCGCCTGCAGAACCGTCTGGACACGGCCGAACGCCGGTTACAGCAGATCGACGCGCGCGAGCGAAAGCTCAACCAGCGCGAAGGCCGCTGCAACGAGCGCGAGGCCAAGCTGGCGACTGTCGAGGAAGAGTGGACCGCTGAATTGCAGCGCGTCGCCAACATGAATGAAGACGAGGCGCGCCTGGTCCTGCTCGATCGCGTCGAGCAGAAGTCGCGCCTGGAAATGGCGCGCAAGATCCGTGAGGTGGAAGGACAGGCTG
>WBZM01002773.1_pt1 | contig 14484 bp, 16 predicted proteins | sample 5204271 | NCBI WGS metagenome assembly WBZM01 (sample SAMN12344346, study PRJNA552823) | activated sludge metagenome | biome: Activated sludge suspended growth; feature: Nitrification reactor; material: Wastewater; isolation source: activated sludge from nitrification reactor of wastewater...
GACCTGCGTCTGCTGGCGGGCATTACTTCGCGCGCTGCTCGGTCCCTTGCGGGGTCGCGGTCGGTTCAGTGGTGGGTTGATCGAGCCACAACCGCCGGTAGAGGAAGAGGGTGCCGGACGGGTCCCGCATAGCAAGCCGCCCCTCGGATTCGGCAAATTCAAAGGGACGAATGTGCTCATTACCGGGGTTGTACAGGGCCAGGCGGTCCCCTTGTAGCTGGATGTAGCCATCCACATAGTGACTGGCCCCGGGATAAATGCGGAAACGGTTGCCCTGGACGATCAGCAACTCCCCGTTCCGTCCCTCCCAGACGCCATCCAGGCGGGAGGGAGTAGCCCAGGGCATGAAACTCCCCGTTGAGTCGGGCATCTTCATGCCCTCGGTTATCTGTTGCAGGGCAGCGCCACCCTTTTCCAGACCCTGGTCCATGAGGCTCTTGGGATCGGCGGTGATCGGCATATTGCCTGGCAGGGGGGTGGGCATCATGCCGGGCATCACCCCGGAGATGGGACTGGGCATGGATCCGGGCAGGGCGGGACCCAGGAAGCCCATCGCCTCCATCATCTTCGCCATGGCCTCCGCCATGGCCGCGCGCGGCGCGGCGCTGACGTCCTCGGCGGCCACGGGTACTGTGCCCGCCAGCAATGCCAGCAATGCCAGCAACGCCAGCAATGCCCGGGCAGGGCCAGAGGCTCGGGTCATGGGATGGTTCTCGCGGGAGATGAACAAGTGATGGATACCTGTGACTGACCTCGATCAGGCCAATTCAGGGAGAATCAGTCTAGCAAATGCCGACTGTGAGCGTCGCCATGGATGGCGGGCATTTTCCCCGGGCCAGGGGGGCTTCCGCGCTATGATGCCTGCTGTAGCACCGCAAATGTGGGCCAAGAATGCCATGAGTCCGGAATTGACTGTCCTCAGCGAGATGCTGCGCGCCGCCGCGGCCCGCGAGATTATACCCCGCTTCCAGCACGTCGCGGCCCAGGCCAAGGCCGACGGCAGCCTGGTCACTCAGGCGGATCTGGGGGTTCAAGCCATCATCCGCGCCGAGTTGGCCCAGGCCTTTCCCGGTGTCCCCCTGCTGGGAGAAGAGATGCCCGCCGAGGAGCAGCGAGCACTGCTAGCCAGTGCGGAGGGGGGGATCTGGTGCCTGGATCCCCTGGACGGCACCAGCAATTACGCGGGCGGTTTCCCCTATTTCTGCATTTCCCTGGCCCTCCTGCACGGGGGGCAGACGCGGCTGGGGCTAGTGCTGGACCCGGTGCGGGACGAGTGCTTCGCCGCGGAGCGCGGGTCCGGTGCCTGGTTGAACGGTATGCCGTTGGCCCCGCCCTTCGCCGGCACGGACTTAGGGGACTGTCTGGCGATCGTCGACCTCAAGCGGTTGCCGGCGTCGCTGCTGGCACGTCTTGGGGCCGGGGCACCCTATCGCTCGCTGCGCAGCCTGGGCTCCGTCGCCCTGGAATGGTGCTGGCTGGCGGCGGGCCGGGCCCGGCTCTACCTGCACGGTGGTCAGCGCCTGTGGGACTATGCCGCCGGAAGGCTCATCGCCCGTGAGGCGGGGGTCCACAGCCAATTACAGGAGCCAGGTGGGCAGCCAGTGACCGACGAGCTGTCGTTAAGCCCCCGCCTGGCCATGGCGGCCGCCAATCCGTTCCTCTTGGCCCACTGGATCGCCTGGCTGGAGTTGGGGGAAGGTCCTCGACCCGATCTCCAGGAGGGTAAAGGGCGGTAAACAGCCGCTCACCGGCTTGGGGCTTTGAACGCCCTTGGGCTTTGATTTGCCGCGCAGGGCCCACAGTTCCATACGACTCCCGGCGAAAATCACCCCGGGCCTAGAGTTTCCACGCGGTCAATCCGCAACTAATGTTGGACGTCAGCATGAGCGATAAAATTACTAACTATGACATGGAAATCGGGAGCGGCATTGCTGCCTTCGAGGCCAAGCATTTTGCCCGGGCCGCGGGTTTGCTGTCCCCCCTGGCCGAGGCCGGCGATCCCCAGGCTCAATACCGCATGGCGATCATGGCCCAGAATGGCCTGGGGATGCACGAGAACCGCGATCTTGCCTTTCGCTACATGAAGGCGGCCGCTGAGGCTGGCCTGGATATCGCTCAGCATGGCCTGGGATTCATGTACATGGAAGGTGAATGCACCGACAAGGATCCCGCCCTGGCCGTCCATTGGTTCCGCCTGGCTGCCGAACAGGGGCTGGCCGGTTCACAGACGACCCTGGCGATGATGTACGAAGAGGGACGGGGGATCGAGCGAAATCCGGAAGAGGCCCGCAAGTGGTACCGGCGGGCGGGTTTCGACGAGTTTGGCTAACTGGCATGAACTGGCATGAGGTGGCGCGCCATGCTCCAGAATATGAGTGCTTTGTCGTGAGTTTCACGCCAAGGTAAAGATGCGCCACTGATACGAGGGTGTTTCAGACCCCAGGATTGCTTTCGACCCTATTCAATCATCTGGCTCAAACCGTGGCCCGGCTGGACCATGGGCAGGACGTCTTCGGTCTTCTCGATCCAGATGTCCACCAGGGCCGGGCCCGGCTCGGCCAGGGCCGCGCTGATGCCGTTCCAGAGATGAGCGGTATCGGTGAGGCGTGAGGTGCGAATCCGGGGATACACCTGTTCCAGGCCCAGCAGATCAGGTATCTGACGGCGGCAGGCGGGGTCCGTCAGGGTGCAGTCGGGTTTGCATTCGGCACTCCGGGCCAGGCAGGTCTCGTAGTGATGGCCTTCGTCCATCATGTCTTCCCACTGCCTTACCATGCCGAGGAAGCTGTTGTTGAGCACGAACATCTTCACCGGAATGCGATTGGCGGCGATGGTCCCCAGTTCCTGGATGTTCATCTGAAAGCTGCCGTCACCGTCGATGAGTACCACAGGCTTGTCCGGGTTGGCATACCAGGCGCCGATCGCCGCGGGCAGGCCAAAGCCCATGGTGCCTAGTCCCCCCGAACTGATCCACTGCCGGGGGCGGGAGAAGCGATAGTACTGGGCCGCCCACATCTGGTGTTGACCGACGCCCGTGACCAGGGTGGCATCGCCTCCGGTCAGACTGGAGAGTGCCTCGATCACCGCCTGGGGCTTGATGTGTTCGGACTGGAGATAGGGTTTGGGCATCTGGGTGCGCCAGGTGGCGACGCGCGCCAGCCATTCCGGGTGCCGGGCAGACCGGCCGCTGGCCAGGCCATAGTCCAGAAAGTCCTTCAAGTCCGCGGTCAGTGACAGGTCGCTGCGGATACGTTTGTCCAACTCCGAGGGATCGATGTCGATGTGGGCGATGCGCTTGCCCTTGGCAAAGTCCTTGACCGCCACCCGATCATCGAAACGGCCGCCGAGGGTCAGGATCAGGTCCGCCTCGCGCAGGGCATAGTTGGCGGGTATCGAGCCATGCATGCCTGGCATCCCCAGGTAATAGGGGCGTTGAAAGGGGATGGCGCCCAGGGCATTGAAGGTGGTGGTGACCGGGACCTCGAACCGCTCGGCGAAGGCCTGCAAGGCCAGGGCCGCCTCGGCATGGATGATGCCGCCGCCGGCCTTGATGACCGGGCGCTGAGCTGTCGTCAGGGCCTCGATGATGGCCTCCGCCCGGGTGGCATCGAAGGCCTGGGATTCCCGATGGCGGAAACGAGGGTGCGAGCGGTTGGCATGGCCGGCATGGGCCAGTTGCACGTCCTTGCAGATGTCCACCACCACGGGGCCTGGTCGGCCACTCTGGGCCAGGGCAAAACCCTCCCGGAGCACCCATTCCAGGTCGCGGATATCCTTGACCAGGTAGTTGTGCTTGGAGATGTGCCGGGTGATGCCCAGGGTATCGACCTCCTGAAAGGCATCGGTACCGATGGCGAAGCTTGGCACCTGGCCGGTGACGAAGAGGGTTGGGATGGAGTCCTTGTAGGCGTCGGCGATGGGCGTGACCAGATTGGTGGCTCCGGGTCCCGAGGTGGCCAGGGCGACCCCGACCCGACCACTGGTGCGGGCATAGCCCTCGGCCGCGTGTCCCGCCCCCCCTTCCTGTCGGCAGAGGATGAAGCGGGGGGACGGTTCGCCCCTGCGCATGCGCTTGTTTAGTTCCACATGCAGGGGAATGACGGCGCCACCGGTGTGGCCAAAGATGTAATCCACGCCGAGATCGACGAGGGTATCGAAGAAGAGGCTGGCACCGGTACGACGAGGGTTGGACATGCTGAAAACCGCCGGGAAAGAGACGACAGGGATATCCTGAAGCCCTTGGCCGGTTGGAATCAAGGGTCATTCCGTGGGCGATTAAGGAAGGGATGCTCCCTGGGACCGACAGGTAGCGCAATGCCGGGGATAGGAATGGCCGTGACGATCAAGCGGCTTTTTTCGCCGGCTTGTAGAAGATGTGTCCACCGATGCGGGTGGTCTTTTTGTGGACCCGGGACCAGTCAGGCTTGACATGGGTGGCGTGAAAATACAGGGCTCCCCGGGTCGGGTCCTGATGTTGGCCCTTCAGGGTCTTGTGGGCTATCTCCATGGCATCCTCCCAGGCATCGGAGTCTTTCTCTGGCTGGGCGTGGGGGCGCTGGCATACCCAGGAGAACTGGCAGCTTTTCTTGTTGCGCTGCTTGACCACGCCACAGACCGAGGTGGGAAAGGCGTTTGACTTGACCCGATTCAGGGTCACGGCAGCTACCGCCTGCTTGCCGAGATAGGACTCGGCGCCGGCCTCATGATAGATATTGAGGGCCAGGCACTGAAGTTCCGCGTCCTGGGTTTTGCTTCCCTTGGTGGTTTTGGTTTTCAGCGCGCGCTGTTTTTTGGTTTCGACCCGATTGTTCTTGGGGGGCTGACTGTCTCCCTCTCCTTTGGCCAGGTTTGGGCCATTGTCCAGATCCTCGTCCTGGACGACGGATGTCGGGGAATCAGGAGTCGGGTGGGCCGATACCAGGTTCATTGGGGCACTGGCCATCAAACTGGCCGTCAGAATCAGGGTGCGGGCATCCAGGTTCATGACGATGATCCTCTCTTGACAATTCATTACGTCAGGAGGTGGTTATTCTAAGGGTATTCCCTATTCCCAGTCAAGGCGTAGGAATTACGGTCAATTAAATCATATATATATCAGTGCGATAAGTTTCATTCGTACAGGTCGCAACCCGTGCTAAAGCAGTGAGCTCGGCGGATTTTGATGCATGACAGATAACCTCAATCCAACGGTTGTCCCTCATCGGGGGTAACCATTCAGATCCTCTCTAACGAACCCTCCGCCGCCAAGGGGAGCAGGAAAACCAGTGCCTTGTGCTGGGGAAACTAACTTACAGCTGTGAGGGCTGAATGATGACCATCTGGGGGGCCGCTGACGGCATCCATCGGAGGGATTCAGTGTTGTTCAGGAATCAGCGGCTGTCGTGGCTTTTGAGGTGAGCCGGTAAACCCGTTCCATCATGCGCGACAGTCCCCGCTCCCGGTAGCGCGGAGTCATGGCCAGCAGATCCAGGGCCGCCAGTTCCTGGATATGAAAATGGCCGCCATGCAAGTCGTTCACCTCGGCGGGGGTGACGGCGAAGGGCGGGCCTGGCCATTCCGTTTGCTCGTAATCGAGGGTCACCAGCAGGCCATTGACTTGTGCCCCGGCCGGCAACAGCTCGTGCAGGTGGCGAACGTAGGCTGGGCGCATCGCGGGGGGCAGGGCGATCAGGGAGGCGCGGTCGAACAGGGCCGTCACACCCGTCACCTGCTCGGGTCGAAGATCGAAGAAATCCCCGCAGAGGATTTCCAGTTCGTCGACCCGGTGGCGGCGAAAGGGTGGCGCGTCGCTGATCTCGGGGCTCAGACCGTTCTCGGCAAAAAAAGCCTCCACGCCCAGGGGGCTGATCTCGACCCCCAGGACGCGATAGCCCTCGCCCGCCAGCCACAGCATGTCCCGGCTCTTGCCGCAGAGGGGCACGAGGACCCTGGCCCCGGCGGTGATACTGAGGGGGGGCCAGAAGGCCTGGAGATGGGGGTTTATCTCCTCCTGATGCCATCCGGTCTCACCCTTGAGCCAGCGTTGGTGCCAGAAATCGGGATGCATGATGCCGGTTATCCTCTTCAGTGAATGGCCAGCCCCGCGGGGGCTGTTACCTCAAGCCGCTCAAGCTCTCCGCCGCGGCGCTCAGCGTGGCCTCGATGTCTGCCTCGCGATGAGCGGCGGAGACAAACCCCGCCTCAAAGGCCGAGGGGGCCAGGTACTGGCCGCGGGCCAGCATGGCGTGGAAGAAGGTGCGGAAACGGGCCACGTCGCAGGCGGTGGCCCCGGCGTAGTCCTTGACCTGCTCCGCCTCGGTGAAGAAGAGACCGAACATGCCGCCGACCTGGTTGGTGGTCAGGGGGATGCCAGCAGCCCGGGCAACGGCCTTCATCCCATCCGTCAGTTGGCGGGTCTTGGCCCCCAGGTCCTCGTAGAAACCGGGCGCGGAGATCAGTTCCAGGGTCTTGAGGCCGGCGGTCATGGCCACCGGGTTGCCGGAGAGGGTGCCGGCTTGATAGACCGGTCCCAAGGGGGAGATCTTTTCCATCACCTCGCGACGGCCGCCAAAGGCGCCCACTGGCATGCCGCCCCCGATGATCTTGCCCAGGGTCGTGAGGTCCGGGGTGACCCCGTAAACGGCCTGAGCACCCCCGAGGGCTACCCGAAAACCGGTCATGACCTCGTCGAAGATCAGCAAGGCGCCGTGGGCATCACAAATCTCCCGCAGGCCCTCCAGAAAACCCGGGACCGGCGGGATGCAGTTCATGTTGCCCGCCACGGGCTCGACGATGATGCAGGCGATCTCGTTCCCCAGATGGGCGAAGAGGTCACGCACCGGGTCCAGGTCGTTATAGGCGAGGGTCAGGGTCAGTTCGGCCAGGGCGGCGGGGACGCCGGGGGAGCTGGGCTCACCCAGGGTGAGGGCGCCCGAGCCGGCCTTGACCAGCAGCGAGTCGGCATGGCCATGATAGCCACCCTCGAACTTGACCAGCCGGTCGCGACCCGTGAAGCCACGTGCCAGACGGATGGCGCTCATGGTGGCCTCGGTGCCCGAACTGACCATGCGCACCATATCCATAGAAGGCACTAGCTCGCAGACCTTATCCGCCATGCGGGTCTCGAGTTCGGTGGGGGCGCCAAAGGAGAGGCCGGACTGGATGCGCTCGCTCACGGCGGCGATGACCTCGGGGTGGGCATGGCCCAGGATCATGGGGCCCCAGGAACCGACATAGTCGATATAGCGTTGGCCGTCGGCATCGAAGAGGTAAGGGCCGGTGGCATGCTCGAAGAAGACCGGGTCCCCGCCGACGCTGCGGAAGGCGCGCACCGGGGAGTTGACACCCCCGGGGATGTGGCGCTGAGCGGCGGCGAAGAGCTCATGGGATCGGGACATGGCGCATTTTTCTCCTAGTCAGAGGGTGCGAGGTCGGGGGGGCGGGTCGAGGGATGAGGCTAGTCGCCAGATTGGACAAAGAGGTTGTCGAAGGCCCGGGCGGCGGCGCTCACGTCGGGGGCGGCGAAGACGCCATTCACTACCGCGAGCAGGTCAGCGCCAGCGGCAATCAAGGACGGGGCATTGTCCGGGGTGATGCCGCCAATGGCAACCAGCGGCAGATGGAGTTCGTGGCGGGCCTGGCGCAACAGGTCCAGGCTGGCCTGGACGGCCAAGGGCTTGGTGCCGGACGGGTAGAAACGACCGAAGGCCACATAGTCAGCCCCCTTGGCTTGAGCCGCGTGGGCCAGGTCGAGGCGGTTGTAACAGGAAACGCCGATGATGGCCCTTGGACCCAGCAGCGCGCGGGCTCCGGCCGGGTCGGGGTCGTCACGGCCGAGGTGGACGCCGTGGGCCCCACAGGCCGCGGCGAGATCGGGATCGTCGTTGACAATGAACAGGGCGCCAGCGGCCTGGCAAAGCTCACCCAGGGTCTTGGCCAGGGTGAGGCGACGGGACGGGTCCGGGCCTTTGTCGCGATATTGGATCAGTCGGGCACCGCCCCACAGGGCCTTGGCCACCAGGTCCGCTAGGTCGTGCTGCGGTCCTTCCGGGGTGATGGCGTAGAGACCGTGCAGGGGGATCATGGTCGTTTATCCCGGTACGAATCGTTTTCAGTGTGGTCAGGGGCGGCAACGCTACGGGTCTGAGCCGCGTGCCCGGCGCCATGAGTCGAAGTCGAGGTTCTGGCGATCACTGAAACCTCAGGGTCGAATGTCAGCGCCGGCTGGCACCATGCCCCGAGGGGAGGTTCGAGGCGAAAAAGGCGGTTGGGCGTCCATTGTTCCCGGCCGGTCCGCGTGGCCGTCTGGAGGCTGTGCCAAGTGAACTCCTGAGCCGCGGCGACGGCCGGAACCATGGGCTGCCCCAGGGCCAGGCGCGCGGCGATGGCGCTGGCTAGGGTGCAGCCCGAGCCGTGGTAGCTATGGGGCAGACGCAGCCAACGCCAGGCCTGGTGGCTGCCGTCATGGCCATAGAGATGGTTGGTGACCTCGGCCGTCTCGGCGTGGGTGCCGGTGATCAGGACCCAGCGGCAACCACTGGCCAGGATGACCCGGGCGCAGTCCTCGGGGGCCTGGGCCCCGCTGAGGGCCCGAGCCTCGGGGAGGTTCGGTGTTGCCAGCAAGCAGCGGCCAAGGAGGTGATGGCGTATCTGGTTGAATAAATCGGCATCGACGACGGATTGTCCCGCGCCCGAGGCAAGGACGGGGTCCAGAACGAGGGGAAGGTCCGGATGCTCATCGACGAATTGACAGAGCCAGCGGGCGAGGCGTGAGCTACCGATCAGGCCCAGCTTGATGGCGTTGACCTGGCTATCCGCGAGGATCAGCCGGCACTGGGACTCTATCTGTGCCGGGTCCTGAGGCCAAAGATCGCGAATGCCCGCGGTGTTCTGGGCCGTCATACAGGAAATGACCGTTGCCGCATGGATGCCGGCGGCGCGGGCGGCTTCGGCATCCGCCTGGATGCCGGCGCCACCCGTTGGGTCGTGGCCACCGATACACAGGAGGACGGGAGATAGATCTGAAGAATCTGACATGTCCCAGGCAAAAGGCGGGGTAAAAGGTGCAATTTTATAACCTTTTGCAGGCAAATCTTGAACTCCGTGGCAAGGCCGGGCCATGACGGACGTTTTCCAGGGAGCGGACCGCCTTCTGCAGGGCCTACTTTATTTAAGGCAGCTCGGTGGGGGTGATGTGCCTGGGTCTTTACGAAGATGCCATACCTTGAGCGGAGGAAGGATTTCCGCATGATTCTCTCGGTTCCGGAGAACAGCGGCCTGCTGGCATGGCTGCGGGTTCTTTGATATTCTTGAGTCAAATCCTTGGCTTTTTTGGAGATCAATCCATGTTGGCGGCCCTCACAGATCGAGATCTGTCCCTGACCCTTCCGGCCCAGAGCAAGATGGGCGAACTTTTTGCGCAGGTTGAGGAGACTATCCAGGGCGTGCGTGTTTTCGCCACCCCGGGTGGGTGCAGCGGCATCAGTTTTGGCATGACCTTTACCGATAGCATCAACGATAACGATGGCGTCATGAACTTTGATGGCTTCAAGGTCATCGTTGATGACGGCACCTTGCCCTACTTGCGCGGTGTCGAGATCGATTTCGTCGATCGGGGGGATGGTGCCGCTACCTTCGTCTTCAATAACCTGCCCAACATGGGCGGGGGGTGTGGTGGTTGCGGCTCCAGTGGCGGCGGTTGCGGATAAGTCAAGCTTTTTTCGCGTCACGGCTTCGCCGCGCCTGTTTCCAGGCGCGGCCCGTAATCTCCAACTGACTGGCCATCCACCGGTTGTCGTCAATCGGCTTGGTCGCCAAGGCGAATGACACATCAGCAAGGCCCCGCAACACCATGATCAGAGTTGGTATCGTTGGCGGAACCGGTTACACGGGTGCGGAGCTCCTTCGCCTGCTGGCCCGCCATCCCCGGGTAACCCTGTCTGCCATTACCTCACGGGGTGAGGCTGGGCTGGCCGTCGCCGATCTCTTTCCCCATCTGCGCGGACGGGTTGACCTTGCCTTTACCGAACCTGACCCGGGTCGGCTGGGGGAATGTGACCTGGTCTTCTTTGCGACCCCTAATGGCACGGCCATGAAAATGGCGCCGGCCCTGCTTGACCGAGGGGTCAAGCTGATCGATCTAGCGGCTGATTTCCGGCTCAAGGATCCCAAGGTCTGGGAGCACTGGTATGACATGCCTCATGCCTGCCCCGAACTTCTGGCGGAGGCCGTCTACGGGTTGCCCGAGATTCATCGTGAGGCGATCCGTAGTGCCCGCCTGATCGCCAATCCCGGCTGCTATCCCACGGCCGTGACCCTGGGTTTCCTGCCGCTGCTCGAACAGGGTCTGGTTGATCCGGACTGGCTAGTGGCCGACGTGAAGTCAGGGGTCAGCGGTGCCGGGCGCAAGGCCAGTGTGGGTATGCTCATGGCCGAGGTGGGCGAGAGCTTCAAGGCCTATGGCGTGGGGGGGCATCGCCATCAGCCGGAAATCGCCCAAAACCTCGCGTCTGTCCTGGGGACGGATCTGCGTCTCACCTTCGTGCCCCACCTGCTGCCAATGATTCGGGGTATTGAGGCGACCCTGTACGCCCGGCTGGGAGAACCCGGTTACGACCTACAGGACCTCTATCGGATCCGCTATCACGACGAGCCCTTCGTGGATGTCATGCCCGCCGGTGCCTGTCCGGATACCCGATCAGTCCGGGGTTCCAACTACTGCCGAATCGCGGTCACCGAACCCCTGGGACAAGGAATTGCCGTCGTGCAGTCCGTCATCGACAATCTGGTCAAAGGCGCGGCCGGTCAGGCCATTCAGAACATGAACCTGATGTTTGCCTTTGAGGAGACCCTGGCCCTGGAGGATCTGGCCTTGCTGCCCTGAGGGTCAATGGCCATGACCAAGACTTGGCGCGTACCCTCTCCCCGTATCGTCCTGCACCCCGGATGGGGGTGGACGAGCAGGTTGATACTGGGTGCCTCGGTGTTGGTGATAATCATTGGGGCCTTTCTTGCTGGTGTCCACGTGACCCGAGAAGAGGCCAGGAGCCTGACGGCGCTGATGGACACCCTGACGCGGGAAAACCTCTCGTTGATGGAGCAGGTTGAGGCGTTGCGGATGGATAAGGCCGCGCTTGAACGTAGTCAGCGTCTCGATCAGGATACCTTGCTCGCCGCCCAGGAAGGGCTGAAGCAGGAGCAGGAACAGAGACTGGCGTTGGAGAAGGATTTATCCGCGCTCAACCGCATGATTCGCCAAGGAGGAGGGGGGATTCTGCGGATTAAGGATTTTGTCCTGGCGCCCACGGCGGAGGAGGGAATCTTCACTTACAGTTTCACGGTCAGGCAATTGATCCCGGATTACGCGGAATCCCTGGCCAGGGTGACGATCAAGCTGATCGGCCGACGCAACGACTCACCCCTGGAATTGGCGGTGGATCCGCTTCCCGGCTCATCACCAGAGGGTTCAAAGCTGAAATTCAAACATTTTCAGCAGGTGGAGGGAAGGCTGAAAGTCCCGTCCGCGGTTGAGGCCCAGGGGGTGTTGATCGAGATCGAACCCTTGAGCAAGATGCTTATCCCGACAAGTGAGTCTTTTCCTTGGCCACTCCAGCCCGAGATCCGATCCGATACTCCCCCAGAAGTGGCAAGGCCACCAGCAGGATAGGGATGGGCAAAAAGAAGAAATTCAGCTTCCCTCCCTATGAAACGCTGATCGGCAAGGGAACGCGGATCGAGGGTAACGTGCGTTTTGTCGGTGGGCTCCATATCGATGGGCATGTTCTTGGCAACGTCATCGCCGGAATTGCGCCTACGGGTGAGGCTGCGGTGACCCTCTCCGCTACCGGTATCATCCAGGGGAATCTGGAATCACCCTTTGTGGTGCTCGATGGCCGAGTGGAAGGTGACGTTCATGCCAGTGAACGGGCCCTGCTGGCGGCCGGAGCGCGAATTTCCGGGACCCTCTATTACGGTGCGCTGACGATTGACGATGGGGCGGAGGTCCAGGGGGGGCTGGTCCACCTGGACCCCGGGGTTGGCACTCCTGCCGGTCCCCTCGCTGCGGGTGGAGAGAATGACTTGGTTCCCTCATCTACCCAGCCTTGAATATTGGTCGTCGCAAGCGCATTTCTCCAACCTCCCTATCCCGTCTACCACTGAGGCTCTAACCCATGACCACTGCTTCCTCCCCGGAATCCCCGCTGATTTTCACCTCCGCGGCCGCCGCCAAGGTAGCCAATCTCATCACCGAGGAAGGTAACCCCAGCCTTATGCTCCGCGTCTATATTCAAGGTGGGGGCTGTTCCGGCTTTCAGTACGGTTTCACCTTCGAGGAGGTGCTTCAGGACGGCGATACGGAGGTGGTCACCGATGGGGTGAAACTGGTCGTCGACCCGATGAGCATGCAGTACCTCATGGGGGCAGAGATCGATTACACCGAGGGATTACAAGGCGCACAATTTGTGATTCGTAACCCCAATGCGACCACCACTTGCGGCTGCGGCTCCTCTTTCTCCGCCTGATGGCGAGATGCTTTCACTGAGGATGGCCATCGCCGTAACCCCCGAGGAAGGCATTCACTTCGGGGATGAATCCACGGGCCTGGGCGGAAGGGTCAAGGGGATGACATTCCGGTTCAGGTCTTGGTTCATATCTCCATTGTTACCCGACAGCCCCTGAATCCAGCCAGGTAGATAAATGAGCGCCAGGCCGAGCGCTAGGGCGGTGACGAACACCAGGGCCATCGGCAAGAATAGACGGCGTTTACGCTTCCTGTAACTGGGTTCGACTTGGCGATACTTGTAATCGTACATTACCGAGAAGCGACTCTTGTCGAAATTTCAGGAAAATCAGACGTGGTAGTCTAACCCTTAAGCGCCTGACCTGGAAACCACTTTATCCTTCCGAGTTTCCAGCCCCCTCTGATGACGCCCTGCTCTGTAGGCAAGGACTAGCATCAGCACCCTTTTGTAGCCGGAGATCCTGTCCATGATTGCTGTTGACGATGCGTTGAGCATCCTGTCCCGGGGAACGGAAGAAATCCTGGTCGAAGATGCCCTGCGAAAAAAACTGGCCGAGGGGCGGCCTCTACGGATCAAGGCCGGTTTTGATCCCACGGCCCCGGATCTACACTTGGGACATACGGTGCTGATCAATAAGTTGCGTCAGTTCCAACGGCTTGGCCACGAGATTCTTTTCCTCATCGGGGATTTTACCGGCATGATCGGTGACCCAACGGGGAAAAGCGCCACCCGTAAGCCCCTCAATCGAGAGGAGGTTATGGATAATGCCCGTACCTACCAGGAGCAGGTCTTTTCCATGCTCAGTCCTGAGCATACCCGAGTAGTGTTCAACTCCGCTTGGATGGGGGAGATGCAGGCGGCGGACCTTATTCAGTTGGCGGCTCGCCATACCGTGGCCCGCATGCTCGAACGCGATGATTTTTCCAAGCGTTTCAAGACGGGGCAGCCAATCGCCATCCATGAATTTCTTTACCCTTTGGTTCAAGGCTATGACTCTGTGGCCCTGCGGTCAGACGTGGAGTTGGGTGGCACCGATCAGAAATTCAATTTGCTGGTAGGGCGGCAACTGCAGGCGGCTTATGGCCAGGAGCCCCAGGTGGTCATCACCATGCCCATTCTGGAGGGGCTGGATGGGGTGCAGAAGATGTCGAAGTCCCTCGGCAACTATATCGGGATTTCTGAGCCTCCCGATCAGATGTTCGGCAAGCTCATGTCCATCTCGGACGAGCTTATGTGGCGCTATCTCGAGTTGCTGAGCGATGTCCCGCTGGAGGAGATCGCCACCTGGCGCCGCTCCGTGGCCGAGGGAGCCAATCCACGTGATATCAAGTTCCGTCTCGGCGAGGAGATGGTCCTGCGCTTTCATGGCCAGACAGCCGCAAGCCGGGCCAAGGAAAATTTCATCGCCCGCTTCCAGCAAGGGGCCATTCCGGAAAATATCCCCGAAATTGAGATCCCCGGCAGGGTGGACGGGCTGGGTATCACTAACCTCCTTAAGGAGGCTGGGCTGGCCAAAAGCACCTCAGAGGCGATGCGGTTGATCGACCAGGGCGGGGTGCGCCTGAACGGACAGTCGGTCGAAGACAAGGGCCTGCGGATCGAGCCCGGGGCCAAGTGCATGCTACAGGTGGGCAAGCGCAGATTTGCTCGCGTCACCCTTGTGTCCGACGCATGAGGCAATCGCGCGGCTCTGTTGGCAGGCGGGATGCTAGGTGTCATCAAACGATAGCAGAATGAGGTAGTGATTAATCCGGGGTGCCTGGGCTATAACTATCTCCATGTTTAATTTAGATTATTATCTTGATCGCCTTCTTTCTCCTTTGTGGCGGAGCGCCTACACCAGACCTGTCTCATGCCTGGATTTGACCGGATGCTCGATTGAGGACTTGACATCGTCCTCCGAGCCGCTACAATGCCGCCTTCTCGCCGGGGCCAAGCGCGCCGGCCGAGACGGGTGGCCCGGAGAGCCCGCCCGTAGGAAGAG
>WBZM01002774.1_pt1 | contig 14476 bp, 12 predicted proteins | sample 5204271 | NCBI WGS metagenome assembly WBZM01 (sample SAMN12344346, study PRJNA552823) | activated sludge metagenome | biome: Activated sludge suspended growth; feature: Nitrification reactor; material: Wastewater; isolation source: activated sludge from nitrification reactor of wastewater...
CCTGACCCGCTCGAACGAGCCGGTCGGTCCTTCCCCATCCGGAGCCCTGACATGACCATCGACTTCAACAGCAACGCCGACATCATCGGCCGCGACAACATCAACGACATCGAGGCCATCCTCGCGATGCCCGGCACCGATCCGCACGAGATCGAACACGTCGTCAAGGACAACGCCGACGCGATCTTCACGTGGGACTACTCGCTCAGCCGCCCGGCGCTCCGCAAGCTGTACGAGAAGGCCAAGACCGGCCAGTGGAACGGCGCCACCGACCTCCCGTGGGACACCGACGTCGACGTCGAGCGCACGGTCGCCGCCGACCAGGCGATCCTCGGCACCGGCTTCGACCAGACCCTCTACGACGGCACCCCGGTCGAGAAGTGGGGCGAGAAGGAGTGGCTCGAGTTCGGCATCGAGAGCCGCAACTGGACGCTCAGTCAGTTCCTGCACGGCGAGCAGGGCGCGTTGTTGTGCACCGCGAAGATCACCGAGACCGTCCCCTGGTACGACGCCAAGCTCTACGCCAGCACCCAGGTGGTCGACGAGGCCCGCCACGTCGAGGTGTTCGCCCGCTACCTCGAGGAGAAGCTCGGTGGCGGCTACCACGTCAACGCCCACCTGCGCGCGCTGCTCGACGACATCATCAACGACAGCCGCTGGGACATGACCTACCTCGGCATGCAGGTGATGGTCGAGGGGCTCGCCCTCGCCGCGTTCGGCTTCTTGCACCAGACCACCGGCGAGCCGCTGCTCAAGCAGCTGTTGCGCTACGTGATGAGCGACGAGGCGCGCCACGTCGCGTTCGGTGTGCTCAGCCTGAAAGAGGTCTACGACGGCATGACCGACGTCGAGATGAAGGACCGCCAGGAGTTCGCGTTCGAGGCCGCGATCCGCATGCGCGACCGCTTCATGAGCCAAGAGGTGTGGGAGCGCATGGGTGTCGACGTGAAGCAGGTCGCGCCGATCGTGCTCGCCGACCCCACCCGCGGGCTGTTCCAGTCGATGCTGTTCTCGAAGATCGTGCCCAACTGCAAGAAGCTCGGCCTCCTCGACCGCAACGACCAATGGCTGCGCCGTCGCTTCGAGGAGATGAACGTCATCCAGTTCGAGGACTGGGCCGACACCGGTGAGGAGTACGGCTCGTTCGCGCTCGACGCCGAGGCCCCCGCACCCGTCGCCGGGGAGTGACTAGTCGTCCTCGGGATCGGGGACGACCACCACGGGCACCGGCGAGCGGTGCACGACCTCGTAGGTGATGCTGCCGAGCAGTGCGCCGCGCATCGGACCCTGGCCGCCGTGGCCGACGACGATCGCCGCGGCATCGCGCTGCTGGGCGACCGAGATCAGGCTCTCGACCGGGCGGTCGCGGACCAGCTCGACCTCGACCGCGACGTCCGGGTACCGCTCGGCGAGATCGGCCTTCACGGCATCGGTGATGTCGGTGCCGACCGCTTCGATCTCCTCCTCGAGCGCGCCGCCGCGAGGGCCGAGCGCACTCGCTTCGTAGCCGAACACGAGCACGACGGTGCCGCTCGTGAGCGACGCCACCCGAGCGGCGAACCGCGCCGCCTCGTCGCCGCCGCTGTCGCCGCCGACGCCCACCACCAATGTGACGCTCACGACGAGCTCCTCTCCGTGGCCGCCGGCCGACCGCCGCGCGGGTTGGTCTTCGTGTACGTGCCGAGCGGCGCCGCCAGCGTGTCACCGCTGTTCGGGTCCTTCACCAGGTCGGTGGGGTCGGGTCGATAGGTGAAGAACACCGGGTACTTGATCGCGCACCACAGCATCAGCGGGATGCCGAGCACCAGCAACAGGGTGCCGATGACGAGCACCGTGCCCACACCGAACAGGGTGCCGTAGCCGTAGGCCTCGTTGCGCGAATCCCACACCGTCTTGCAGAAGACGTAGATGAGCACGACGCCACCGAAGCCCGGTAGCACGCCGATCAGCACGAAGTTCTTGACGCTCTTCGTGAGCCACCGGCGGTAGTACAGGATGCACGACACGCCCGACAGCCCGTAGTACACGGCGATCGCCATGCCCACCGCGGCGATCGACGCGCTGTAGGCATCGGTCGAGGTGTTGTGGCTGATCACCACGAGCAGCACGTACCAGACGATCGAACCGATGCCGAACAGCCAGGTGCTGAAGTCGGGCGTCAGGCGCTTGCGGTCGATCCGGGCCAGCGTCTCGGGCGCCGCGCCGTGCGAGCCCATCGAGAGCATCGTGCGGGTGGCCGGCAGGATCGTGGTCTGGCACGACGCCGCGGCTGACGTGAGGATCGAGATCACCAGCAGCTTCACCATGATCGTCGGCAGGGCGACCTTGCCGAGCTGGAACAGCGCCTCGTCGGCGTTGTCGGTCACGAAGTCCGGGCCGAGCATCGAGACCGCGCCGTAGGTCACGATCAGGTAGATGGCGAGCAGGATCAGCGTGCTCAGGACGGCGGCGCGGCCCGGGGTGGTCGCGGAGTCCTTGGCCTCCTCGTTCACCGACACACAGGTGTCCCAACCCCAGTAGATGAACACCGCCACGACGAGGCCGGCGATGATCGCACTCGATTCGACGCCGCTCGGTGACAGCCACGACAGGCTCGGCTTCACCGAGCTGTACGTGACGTCGCCGACGGTGCGGCTGATGCCGTCACCGAACGACTTCGACAGGGCGATCACGGCGAAGACCGCGAGGACCACGAGCTCGGTGCCGAGCAGCAGCACCTGCGACCGGGCCGAGAGCTCGATGCCCTTCCAGCAGATCCAGGTCATCGCGACGATGAACAGGATCCCGATGAAGGTGGTGAGCCAGATGTTGTCGGCCGCTTCCTCGTCGAACAACAAGACGAGGTACTCGCCCGAGATGCCGGCCAGGTTCGGCATGATCACGAGGTCCGCCACGATGCAGCCCCAGCCGGCGATCCATCCCGCCTTCGGTCCGAACGCACGGACGCCCCACGTGAAGTTGGTGCCGCAGTCGGGGTCGGCCTTGTTGAGGTAGAAGAAGCTCGCCGCGATGCACGCCATCGGCACGAACGCGAACAGCATGATGAACGGCGCCTTGGCGCCCACCTCGCCGGTCACGAACCCGACGCTCGCCGCGAGGCTGTAGCCGGGCGCGGTCGAGGCGACGCCGATCACGATCACCGCGACCAGACCGAGCGAACCCCCCTTCAGCCCCTTGTCGGCCATCGCCGGCTGGTCGTGTTCGAGCACCGTCATGACGTCGCTCCCATGGTTCCTCCTGCCCCACGCAGTGGTCCCACCCCCCGGTCGGGTGATGAGTGTCGGGCAGTGTGGCACAGATCGGAACGGCTCCCGGACGGACCGGGGCCACGCGGTCGCATTGCCAGCTCAGGGGTGCGCCTCACTACAGTCGCGTGGCGTATGTCACTGCATTCCGATCCCTTCTTCCGCACCTTCCATGCCCTGCGCATCAAGGGGTTCGCGAAGGCCGAGGTCGTGGCCGAGGTCGCCGACCTGCCGCTGTCGATCGTCGAGGTCCACCTGAACGACCTGCAGGACCGCGAGTGGGCGATGTACCGCGAGGCCCGGCAGCTCTGGCAACTCACGCCCGTCGGGCGTGAGGAGCACCGCACCGCGCTCGTGGCCGACGTCGGCCACCTGCACATCGCCGAGCGGTTGCACGACACCTACGAGGTGTTCCTCGGCATCAACGAGCGGTTCAAGGCGTTGTGCGGCGACTGGCAGTTGAAGGGCGGCGCGCCGAACGACCACGCCGATGCGGCGTACGACCAGGAGGTCGTCGGTCGACTGGTCGCGCTCAACGACGAGGCGATCCCGGTGGTGCGCCAGATGGCCGAGGTGCTCGACCGCCTGCACGCCTACGCGCCCCGTCTGGCATCGACGTGCCAGCGGGTCGTGTCCGGCGAAACGAATATGTTCACCGGTGTGATGTGCGGCAGCTACCACGATGTGTGGATGGAGTTGCACGAAGACCTCATCCTCACCCAGGGCATCGACCGTTCGGCCGAAGGGTCGTTCTGATGGCCCGATTCGGCCGCGTCGTCACGGCCATGGTCACGCCCTTCGACGCCGACGGGCGCCTCGACCTCGACACCGCCCGCACGCTGGCCCGCTACCTGCAGGACCACGGCAACGACGGCATCGTGGTCGCCGGCACCACCGGCGAAGCACCGGTGCTCACCGACGACGAGCGGCTCTCGCTGTTCGCCGCGGTGATCGAAGCGGTCAGCATCCCGGTCGTGGCCGGCACCGGCACCAACGACACCGCGCACTCGGTGCACCTCACCAAAGAGGCCGAGGCGCTCGGTGCCGCCGGCGTGCTGGCGGTGTGTCCGTACTACAACCGGCCCTCGCAGGCGGGCATCGCCGGGCACGTCCGTGCGATGGCGGCCGCCACCTCGCTGCCGGTCATGATCTACGACATCCCGGTGCGGACGGGCCGCAAGATCACCACCGCGACGCTGCTGTCGCTGTTCCGTGACACGCCCAACTGTGTGGCGCTCAAGGACGCGGCGGGCAACCCGGCCGAGACCGCGTCGCTGATCAGCTCGGCGCCCGACGGGGTCGAGGTGTACAGCGGCGACGACGGCATGACGCTGCCGCTCCTGGCCGTCGGTGCCGTCGGCGTGGTCGGCGTGGCCACGCACTGGACCGGCGACGACCACCAGGAGATGTTCGACCGGTGGGAGAAGGGCGACCTCGAGGGGGCCCGCCTCGTCAACAGTCGAATGCTCGAGAGCTTCGCGTTCGAGACCGGCGACGACGCGCCGAACCCGATCCCCACCAAGGCGATGATGCGCCACCTCGGCATCCCCGTCGGCCAGGCGCGCCTGCCGATGGGCGACGCACCGGAATTCGTCGAGGAGCGAGCCCCGCAGGTGTGGGCGAATCTGCAACGCTGGCGCGATGCGTTCCCCCATCGACCCGACCGCTGATCCCCGGTGGCGCCCGTGAGCCGCCCTGTCCGCGTCGCCTTCCTCGGCGGCCTCGGCGAGATCGGCCGCAACTGCATGGCGATCGAGCACGACGACCGGATCCTGCTCATCGACTGCGGCCTCATGTTCCCCGAGGCCGACATGCACGGCATCGACCTCGTCCTGCCGGACTTCACCTATCTGCGCCAGCACGCCGACCGGATCGAGGGCTGCGTGGTCACCCACGGCCACGAGGACCACGTCGGCGCCCTGCAGTACCTGTTGCGCGACCTCAGCTTCCCGATCTTCGGATCGGCGGTGGCGCTCGGCCTGGCTCGCAACCGGATCGAGGAGGCCGGCCTGCTCGGTCGCACCGAGATGGTGGTCGTCCGCGACGGCGAGCGCCGGATGATCGGCCCGTTCGACGTCGAGTTCGTCCCGGTCACCCACTCGGTGCCGCACGCCCATGCGATCGCGCTCCACACGCCGCAGGGCGTGGTGTTGCACACGGGTGACTTCAAACTCGACCTCACCCCGGTCGACGGGCGCCGCACCGACCTCGGCCGCATCGGGTCGCTCGCCACCAACGAGGGCATCCGGCTGCTGATGGCCGACTCCACCAACGCCGAGGAACACGGCCACGCGCCGAGCGAGTCGAGCGTCGGTGGCGTGCTCCGCCAGCTGTTCATGGAGCAGCCCGACCGGCGGATCATCACCGCCAGCTTCGCCAGCCACCTGCATCGGATCCAGCAGATCATGGACGCTGCGGTGGCCACCGGGCGCGTGGTCGCCACGCTCGGGCTGAGCATGAAGAAGAACGTGCGGATGGGCCGCGACCTCGGGATCATCTCGATCCCGGACGACAAGCTCGTCGACATCGACGAGATCGACCAGTATCCGCCGGGCAAGGTGTGCATCGTGTCGACCGGGTCGCAGGGCGAGCCGATGTCGGCGCTCGCACTGCTCGCCCGTGGCGAGAGCAAGTTCGTGAAGGTCGGCGAGCACGACACGGTGATCCTGTCGAGCCACGCGATCCCGGGCAACGAGGGCAACGTCAACCGGGTGATCGACGGTCTGCTGCGCGCGGGCTGCGAGGTGGTGCACAGCGGTGTGGCCGACGTGCACGCCACCGGCCACGCGCAGGCCGACGAGCTGAAGACCTACCTGTCGATCACCAACCCCGAGTGGTTCGTGCCGATCCACGGCGAGTACCGCCACATGGTGGCCAACGCCAAGCTCGGGATGCTGATGGGCGTGCCGCGCGACCATGTGCTGCTCTGCGAGGACGGCGACGTGCTCGAGCTCTCCGACGACGGTCTCGCGATGGCCGGCCGCATCCCGGCCGGGTACCTCTACGTCGACGGCATCGTCGGCGACGTCGGCCAGGGCGTGCTGCGCGACCGCAAGGTGCTGGCCGAGGAGGGCGTCGTCGTGGTCGTCGTCACGGTCGACATCGAGACGAGCAAGGTGCTCACGGGCCCCGAGATCATCACCCGCGGGTGGGTCTACGCCCCCGAGGCCGAAGACCTGCTCGACGAGGCGTGCGACACGGTGGCCGCCGCGGTCGAGAAGGCGCTCGCCAACGGGATCCGCGACGTCGAGAGCCTCGAGCGCGACGTGCGTCGTGCGGCCGGGAAGTTCGTCAACGAGCGCACCAAGCGCCGGCCGATGATCGTCCCGGTGGTGATGGAGGCCTGATGCGCCGAGGTGCCGGCGCGGTGCGAACCGCGGCACTGCTGGTACCGCTCGCGTTGCTGGCGATGTCGGGGTGCAGCGATGACGAGGGGTCGAGCGGTGCCACCACCGCGTCGACGTCGGCCGAGTCGCTGCTCGCGTGTCCGGCGGCCGACCCGGAGCTGTTGGTCGACCGGGTCGACGAGGCCGTCGCCGCGGTCGAGGCCGAACTCGGTGGGGCACAGCAGTACTTCGAGATCGACGCGAGCCTCACGTTCGTCAATGTCATCGTCGCCGCCGAGGGCGGTGCGGAGGCGGTGCGCTACCGCTGGGTGCCCGGCGAGCCGCTCGACGTCGAACCGATGGGCGAGGCGCAGGGCGCCACGTTCGCGGCCGACGACGTGGGGTACGACCCCGAGCGCGTGCTGTCGTGCGTGCGCACCGAGCTGGCGTCGTCGACGATCGACCTGCTCGAGGTGCTGGGCTCCGGGAGCGGCGGCGCGGTGTACACGGTGTTCGTCACGTCCGCGCAGGGCGGTCAGCTGGCGGTGCAGGTGTCGGCCACCGGCCAGGTGCAGGCCGTCGACCCGATCTGAGTGCCCGCACGGAGGCGGAGGCGGGTCAGATGAACCGGGGAGCCGGCTCGAGCACGAAGTCGAGTTCGTCCCAGGGCACGACGATCGGCTCGAGGCCGTCGTCGAAGGCCAGCACGATCTCGACATCGTCCTCGTCGCGGTCGGGGACGACGATCTGGATCGCCATCTCCGTCGACGAGAGGTAGCCGGCGAGGCGGATCGCCGACCGCTCGATCTCCCAGTACTCGTCGACCGAGGGATGCCGGACGGGGGCGGGATCGGCCACGCACAACACGCGTCGGGCGATCGCTCGCAGCATCGTCCAGTCGGTGGGCGTGACCGTCGTGAGGTGAGGCACTCGTGAGGTCACGTACGACATCGTGCCGTAGGCCGGGTGTGCCGACCAGAGACGGACGTCCTTCGTCGCATCATGCAATCGCGTCAGTGCCACCCGTTCCCATCGGCCCCCATGTGCCGCCCGGCCGACCGTTCGCCGACGCTGTCACCACATGAAACGACAGTCGGTCCATGTGGTGACGCGGCCGGTGATCAACAGCGATGGAGGGCCTCGGCCACAGCGTCGACCACCGCTCGAGGGGCGTCGACGACCTGCGTGTAGGTGAACTGCAGCGGCCGGAAACCATCGAGCACCATCCGGTTCATCCGTTCGGCGTCGTCGGCCATCTGCGCGGTGGTGCGGTGGAACGCGTAGCCGAGGAGCTCCACGATCATCGGTGTGCCGTCGAATCGGCAGTCGACGCGGATCAGGCGGTCGCCGCGGCGGCCGGTGACGTGCTGGGTGACTGGCCGCGGCAGTCGTGCGGTGTGGCAGAGCTCGAGGAAGCGACGCTCGAGCCACGAGTGACCGCCCTTGGTGACCTCGATGCCTCGGAGAGCATCGAGCAGTCGCGAGGCACCGGGCCGGCCTCGTCCGCTGAGCGCCACGAGACGACGGTGCAGGAAGTCGTCGCTGGTCAGGCGATCGCGCGTGGCGCTGTCGACGGCCAGCGTGAGGCGTTCGACCGACTGGGTTCGGGCCAGGTCGACGATCGTTCGGGTGGGTGACGTCACCGGCAGCCCGAAGATCTCCGTCCGGTCGATCAACGGGATGTCGAGCGAGGTGTGCACGACGTGTCCGATGCGCGAGATGTTGCGACCGCGCGGGACGAGGAGATGCGAGGACGGGTGGAGGTCGTACTCGTCGAACGAGAACAGGGCCGCGGCGGTGACATCGGCGATCCACACCGGCGGACCGACGTCGGCCACCAACTCGTGCAGTGCACGGATCCGGTCGGCGACGACCAGGGGCGAGAGCCCGACACGGGAGCCGCTCGACACTCGGCTCCGAGGCGCGGTGGCCATGACGGCGCTCCCGCGTCGACCGGTGGTGGGTTCCGGCACGCGCCGGAGTCAACCGGCCGGTGCCGGGATCCGCAACACCGACCGCGGCTGTCGCCGACGCTGTCACCACATGAAACGACAGTCGCTCCATGTGGTGACGCGGCCGGTGCATCGCTCGTCGCGTCGTGCCTGGTCGATGGGGGTGCACGGGTCGTCGCGCAGGGCATTGGTAGGTTTCCCCCGATGGCCACGTACGGGCCCGGCCGGGGTCGCAGCTCGAAGCAGACCACTCGCTCGCGCAGCGCGAGCGCGTCGTCGCGCGCCCGCACGGACCGGTCCGACCGGTCGGGCGCCGTCGATCGCACCGAGCGCTCCGACCGGGTCGACGCCACGGGCCGCGTGCGTCGGGGCTCGGGGGCCGCCTCGGCCGACATCCGCGAGGCGATCGGTGGGCGCGAGCACGAGTTCGCCGGCGTCGGGCTGATCGTCGCCGGGATCCTGATCGGGCTCGCGGTCTACTTCGACGTGGCCGGACCGCTCGGCCGTGGCATCGAGACCCTGATCGGCTGGTTCACCGGCCTCGGCCGTTTCGTCGTGCCGATCGCCCTGATCGGTGCCGGTGCCGCGCTCGTGCACCGTGGGCGCAGCGACAACCGCCCGCGCCTGGTGCTCGGGTACTTCCTGGCCGCGCTGTCCATCCTCGGGTTGTTGCACGTCGTGCGCGGCCCCGAGAAGCTGATGGCCGACTTCGACGCGTTCGGCACGGCCGGCGGCTGGTTCGGTGCGCTCATCGGCGAGCCGATGCGCAACCTGATCGCCGACGCCGGGGCCATCGTCGTGTTCGTCGCGCTGTTCCTGCTCGGCGTGCTGCTGATCACCGGGTCGACCATCCGCCAGCTGATGAGCCAGACCGGGCGCAGCGCGGCAGCGGTCGCCACGCCGCTCGGCAAGGTCGCGCGCACCGCCCGCGACAAGTTCGGCGACATCGCCACGTTGCGCAGCGAGCGCGACGGGGCCGAGCCGCTCGACCCCTACGACGAAGACCTGTCGGAGGCACGTCCGAGCCTGTACGACGCCGACGCCGACGACGACTGGAGCGATGTCGCACCGAAGTCCAAGCCGAAGCGCAAGGCCAAGGCCGTCGAGCCGGTGGTGTACGACGGCGGCGACGGCGAGCAGGCCGAGCTCGAACTCGGCCCGGGCGCGGCCCGCGGCGCGTGGGTGCTGCCGCCCGCCAACTACCTGAACCGCACCGAGAACCAGACGATCAACAAAGCCGAGGTCGAGGCCCGCGGCACCACGCTCGTCGAGGCGCTGGCGTCGCACGGGGTCGAGACCCGTATGGTCGGCATGACCGTCGGTCCCACCGTCACCCGCTACGAGCTCGAGCTCGGCCCGGGCGTCAAGGTGGCCCGCATCACCAGCCTCAACCGCGACATCGCCTACGCGATGGCGGCGGTCGACGTGCGCATCCTCGCCCCGATCCCGGGTCGATCGGCGATCGGTGTCGAGGTGCCCAACCACACGCGTCAGCTGGTGGCGCTCGGCGACATCATGACCTCGCCCGAGGCGAAGGTCGCGTCGCACCCGCTCGACGTGGCGGTCGGCAAGGACATCGCCGGCCGGGCGGTGTTCTTGAACCTCGCCACCACGCCGCACCTGCTCATCGCCGGCACCACCGGCGCCGGCAAGTCGAGCGGCATCAACTGCATCATCACCTCGTTGCTGATGCGCACCACGCCCGAGCAGGTGAAGCTCATCCTCATCGACCCGAAGCAGGTCGAGATGGGTCAGTACAACCGGTTGCCGCACCTGCTCACCCAGCCGGTCACCAACCCGAAGAAGGCCGCCAACGCGCTGCAGTGGGCCTGCAAGGAGATGGACCGCCGCTACGACGTGCTCTCCGAGGTCGGCTTCCGCGACATCGGCGGGTACAACGCCGCCTACGACCGGGGTGACCTCATCGGCGAGGCGATGCCCGGCCTGCTCGACGACGAGAACCCGCCGCAGTACGAGCGGATGCCGTACATCGTGGTGGTCGTCGACGAGCTCAACGACCTGATGATGGTGGCCGCCCGCGACGTCGAGGAGAGCATCACCCGCATCGCGCAGAAGGCCCGTGCGGTCGGCATCCACCTGATCGTCGCGACCCAGCGGCCGTCGGTGAACGTCATCACCGGCGTCATCAAGGCCAACGTGCCGGCCCGCATGGCCTTCGCCGTGTCGTCGCTCACCGACAGCCGGGTCATCCTCGACCAGCCGGGCGCCGAGAAGCTGGTCGGCAAGGGCGACATGTTGTTGCTGCCCGGCAGCAGCAACGTCGCGCAGCGCATCCAGGGCTCGTTCGTGAGCGAGGAGGAGGTGCGCAAGGTCGTCGCCCACTGGCGTCGCCAGGCGCCCGAGGTCACCTACGTCAGCGGCGTCGAGGGCGACGACGGCGAGAGCAGCGGCGGCGGCGGGCTGTTCGGCGGGTCGTCGGGTGGAGCCGACGAGGACGAGGACGAGGCATTGATGCGGCAGGCGATCGAGCTGGTCGTGCGCAGCCAGCTCGGTTCCACCTCGATGCTGCAGCGCAAGCTCAAGGTGGGCTTCGCCCGTGCTGGCCGGATCATGGACCTGCTCGAACAGCGGGGCATCGTCGGCCCGAGCGAGGGCTCGAAGGCCCGTGCGGTGCTGATGACCGTCGAGGAGTACGAGCTGCTCCAGGGCAGCTGACGTCGCTCAGGTCGTCGGTCTCCGGGCACGCTTCGTGCGTGGCGCGGCCGCGCGTTCCCGGGCCTCGCGCAGCTTGGCCTCGACCACCAGGCGCACGACATCGAGCGGCAGCGGGTCGCGGTGGCGGAACTTCACCGTCCCCTTCGACACCGCGTAGGGGGCGAGCGCGGCGTCGACCGCCGGGTCGCCCTGGGGGAGCGGATACATCGACACGTGCTCGCTCCAGGCGGCCATGAACACGAAGACCTTGCCGTCGATCGTGAATGCCGGGATCGCGTAGCTGATCCGCTCGCCGGCCTCGGGCTCGACCTCGTGGACGACCGTTCGGATCGCCTCGAGGCGCTCGCGGCCGATCTGGTCGCAGTCGGCCAGGTACTCCTCGACGGTGGTGTGTGTGCTCATCCGGGTGACCTCCGTGCGATCCGACGGCGCCGGCTCCCTCGACTCATCGGTGGCGTGACGCCGGTGACATGATGCCCGACGGAGCCATCCGGCATCGGTGCCGGTGGTCGCATGGGGGTGCGTCATGGAGTTCACGGAGGTCACGACCGGGCTGCGGTTCCCGGAGGGCCCGATCGCGATGCCCGACGGCACGGTGATCCTGGTCGAGATGTTCGGCCCGCGGATCACTCGCGTGCACCCGGACGGCACCAAGGAGACGGTCGCCGAGATCGTCGGCGGCCCGAACGGGGCGGCGATCGGCCCCGACGGTGCGCTGTACCTGTGCAACAACGGTGGCTGCTTCACGCCGGTCGATCTGGGCGAACTGCTGCTGCCCGGACCGTTCGACCCGAGCCGCTACATCGGCGGTCGGATCCAGAAGGTCGACCTCGCTACGGGTGCGGTCACCGACCTGTACACCGAGTGCGACGGCCGTCCGCTCCGAGCACCGAACGACCTCGTGTTCGACGCCCACGGCGGGTTCTGGTTCACCGACCACGGCATCCGCGACGCTGCCAACCGCACCAGCGACCTCACGAGCATCTACTACGCCAAGGCCGACGGCAGCTCGATCACCGAGGTCGTCCACCCGGTGGAGGGCCCCAACGGCATCGGCCTGTCGCCCGACGGCACCAAGGTGTACTGGGCCGAGACCCACTCGGGTCGCGTGTTCCAGCGCACGATCGCGTCGCCGGGCGTACTCGAGCCGCTGCCGCCGCTCGATCCGGGTCTGCTGGTGGGCCTGCCCGGCTACCAGTTGTTCGACTCGCTCGCGGTCGACGGCGAGGGCAACGTGTGCGTGGCGACGTTGATCAACGGCGGCATCACCGTGATCACCCCGTCCGGCGAGACGAGCCACATCGCCACGGGCGACCTGCTCACCACGAACATCTGCTTCGGCGACCGCGATGGCAGCGGCGAGTACCGCGACGCCTACATCACCGTCAGCGGCACCGGCAAGCTGCTGCACTGCCGCTGGCCGAACAACGGTCTGCGCCTCAACCACCTCTGATTCCGGGAGGGATGCGCCCCTGGTGGGCGTCTCTGTCCCGCGGTGGCCTCGGCCGCCGCTTTGCCGGCCCGATGGATGCTCTGGAAGGGGAACGTCGGATCCGCGTCCGGTTCGGTCGTTCATGTCGCGAGATCCGGTCTCCAGGGGCCGTTTTCCCCGACATGAGCGAGTTCGCGAGGGAACCCGGGAGGCCTCGGCGTCGTCTGAGTGACATGCTCGTGAGCGTGGGGAGTGGCCGACGTCGACGTGTCGGGGCGGTGGTGCTGGCCTGTCTCGTCCTCGGCGCGTGTTCGGACGACCCCGCGACCGTCGCGCCGACCACCACCGAGGGCAGCACGGCGACGACGCCCGAATCGACGCCCGGGACGACGCCGACGGACACGGGATCACCGACCACCACGGTGCCGTCGAACACGATCCCGTCGCGCGTCCCGGTGCCCCACTTCGTCGACGAGACCGGCTTCGACGACCACTCCGTTCCGTCGGTCGTCTCGGTCGACGAGCTGCTGGCGCTGTCGCGCACCGGTGTGGGCGGGCAGTCCGTCGTGAAGTTCGTGCTCCCGGCGTTCGACCAGTCGACCGACGCGCCGGACGTCCCACGAGCCCACCTGATGGACAGCGCGTTCTACGAGCTGCACGACGAGTGGTGGTGGTTCCGTCTGCTGAACGGCCGAAGCGTCCCCGGCGACGACACCGTCCCCAGCACCGATCGACGCTTCGGCTCGGTCGCCGAGATCGAGCAGTGGGCACGATCGATCCCGGCGGCGCAGCTCCCGCTCGGCCTGCGCTTCGTCGAGGACCGCCTCTACAGCGAGCGGTTCTACGAGGTGGCCTTGCACAGCGAACCCCGGTCGCTCGGCGTGGGGTCGATCGTCGGCTTCCCCGACTCGAGCGGGACGGTTCGCTGGCTGCTCGAGTTGGAGTACACCGACGAGGTCACCCCCGAGCACATCGCACGGTTCTTCGAGCGCCTCCGGCCGGTGTTGCCGGCCGAGGTCTCGGACGCGTTGGAGTGGGTCGTGCGTTCGCCGCAGCACGACGAGGTCGCACGGCGCATGGTCGACGAGGGCCTGCCGTACGGCGACCGGGTGGTGCGCTACGCCGATCTCGTGGCCGCCGGCGTGGCGTCGGTGTACAGCGAGGGCATCACCGCCGGCCGGTTGCTGTACGTCGGGCCCGACGGCGCCGACCTCGCCGACGCCACGCCCACCGACATCGTGATCACCGAACACGTCCCCGACTGGCTGCCCCAGGCTGCGGCGCTCGTGACCTCGGATCCGCAGACGCCGCTCGCCCACGTCGCGCTGCTGGCCCGCAACCGCCGCATCCCGGACGCGTCCAGCGCCGGCATCACCGCCGACGCCGGCGTGCGCCAGGCCGCACGAGTGCGCGCCCACGCAGTGGTGATGGCGAGCGGTGGGCGGCTCACGATCGGGCTCATCACCCGTGAGCAGTACGCGGCCTGGCAGCGCGGCGAGGAGATCGCTCCGCTCACCCTGCCGGTGGTCGACACGTCGACGATGCCGTTGGTGGTCGACCTCACCGCCCTCGTCGACGAGCTCTCCTCAGGCGGCCTGACCGTCGCGGAGGTCGACCGGTGGATCCCGGTGATCGGTGGCAAGGCGGCCGGTTTCCTGACGCTGCTGTCGACGCCGGGGCTCGCCCCGCCGCCGGACCCCACGGCGGTCACCGTCCGGCCCTACCTCGAACACCTGGCGCCGCTGCGCGCGACGATCGCCGCCGCGCTCGACGACCCGTCGCTCGACGCGGATCCGAGGGCTCGATGGCTGGTGCTCGAAGGCGACGACGACTACCCGGACGTGT
>WBZM01002778.1_pt1 | contig 14459 bp, 11 predicted proteins | sample 5204271 | NCBI WGS metagenome assembly WBZM01 (sample SAMN12344346, study PRJNA552823) | activated sludge metagenome | biome: Activated sludge suspended growth; feature: Nitrification reactor; material: Wastewater; isolation source: activated sludge from nitrification reactor of wastewater...
CAGCCCCCCATGGTCGTGCAGCAGCCCCCCATGGTCGTGCAGCAGCCCCCCATGGTCGTGCAGCAGCCCCCCATGGTCGTGCAGCAGCCCCCCATGGTCGTCGGCCAGCCCATGTACCGCGGTCGGCGCGGCGGCGTCGTCGTGGTGCAGCAGCCGGGCTATCCCCCTCGCCAGCCCGGCTACCCCGTCGGCCAGCCGGGTGTCGTCGTCGCGCAGCCCGGCGTCCCCATGGCGCAGCCCGTCCAGCAGCCGCAGACCGTCATCGTCCAGCAGCCCCCGCGCCCCGGCGTCGTCGTCGGCGCGCAGGGCCAGGTCATCATCCGCCGCTGACCCGACGCGCTACGGCGCGCCGCAGGAAACGCGTGCGAGGCGCGGCCCGTGCGTCGTGCGCAGCAGCACCGCCACGCCGCCCTCCCCCGCCGACACCGGCAGCGCCCCCTCCGCGGCCGCCTCGGACGGCGCCTCCGCGACCTCGCCGAGGTGGATTACCTCTGTCCGCGCCGCGCCGTCGCGCGAGAAGGCCCTGCACCGCACCGCGGGCGCCCGCGCGTCGCCGTCGAGCCACACCGCGAAGAGCCCGTCCCCGAACGCGTCGACGGCCGGCTGCCGCACGCGCGCCTCGGGGCGCTCGTCGAAGGCCGCCACGCGCGCCTCGCCGCCGGGCCCCGCCGTCACCAACCGCGCGCCGAAGCGCTCGCCCGTCACCGCGGCGTGCAGCACGTCGCCCCGCCACACCGCGGCGTGCACGCGGTCGCCGCAGGCGCGCGACGCCTCGGGGACGAGCGGCGTCATCCACTGCCACGCGCCCGACGCGCCGGGAATGCCTCGGTCGTCTCGGTCGTGGCGCGAGGCCCACGCGCCCGGCACGCACCCGTCGCCCGACGCGCCCGACCACGTCGCGCCGCGCGACCCGTCGGGGCCCTGGGGCCCGAGCGTCATGCGCGGGAAGTCGGCCTCGGGCACCGTCGCCGTCCGCACCTCGGTGCGCGGCCCGTCCTCGAGCGTGTCGATCGCCGAGTGGACCACCACAGCGCGCGCCGGCCCGAAGGGCGTGTCCTCGTCGCCCGAGACGTCGGCCACCCACACGCGGTGGCGCTCGGCGCTCGCCGCGAGCGCGAGGTCGACGCCGCGCATCGCGCGCAGGAGCAGGTCTTCGCCCGGGCCGTCGTCGTCGCCCGGGTCGCCGACGCGCAGGAGCATCACCGAGCCCCGCGCGCGCCCCGCCACCACGGGCACGCCCCCTTCGAAGAGCCCCACCTCCGCCGCGCCCTGGCCGAGCGTCGCCGCCGCCGGCTCCGCGCGCACGCCGCCCCCCGCGGGGAGCGCCGCGAAGCGGGCCCGCGTCTCGTCCGCGTCGGGCGCGTCGGGCGTCGCGACGAGCTGAACCTTCTCCGCGGACGAGGCCGAGCCCGCGAGGCGCGCGCCCGCGAAGCCCGCCGGCAGCGCGACGGGCGCGAGCGTCGCCGCGCAGTCGTCGCCCACCGCCACGTCGAAGGCACGAACGCCCGCGGCCGCGTCAACCGCGAGCACGGTTCGCTCGCCTGCGCGCTCGAGGCGTACCCGCGGCGCGGCGCCCGCCACCGCCTCGCCCGCCGGCAGCGCGACGCGGACCGGAGCGCCGGCGCGGCCCTCGGCGAGGTCGAACGCGCGCAAGGCCACCGCGTCGCCGTCGCCCCACGCCGCCACCGCGCCGCAGCGGCCGCGCGCGGAGCCCACGTCGTGCGGGGCGCCGTCGCGTCGGTCGTCGGAGACGCGCATCGTCTGGGCGGGGGCCCACGCGCCGCGCGCGTCGCGAACCACGCGGGCGGCGGCGATCCCGCGGTCGTCACGCCACGTCACGAGCGCGCCCGACGCGGGAGAGGAGGGGTCGGCGGGCGCGACGCGGGGCATCGAGGAGGCGCCGCCGTCGCGCGGGAGGGCGAGGGTGGCGAGGAGGTCGGGGTGCGCGGGCGCGGCGTCGAGCACCGCGAGCTCGGCGCGCGTCACCTCGGGGCCGCCGCCGACGAACGTCCCCGCGCGGTGCTCCTGCGCGACGAGCGCGACGTCGCCCACGACGGCGAGGTCGGGGCGGGCGAAGGCGTCGCGGCGCCGCGGGGTCATCGGGCCTCCCTCGCGGACGTCGCGCGTGGAGATGCGGCGCGTCCCCCAGGGCGCGGGCCAGCGGGCGAGCGCGGCGAGGTGGCCGTCGCCGTCCGCGGCGAGCGCGAGCGCGGGCGTCACGGCGTCGCGGCCCGGCGGCGACTCCCCGCGCGGGAAGGGGCGCTCGCGCGCAGCGCCCGACGCGCCGAGCTCGTAGGCGGTGACCGCGCGGCCGCGGGCGACGGCGAAGGCCGCCCCGTCGCGCGTTCGAACGAGGTTCGACACCGCGGCGGCGGCGGGCGCCTCGCCCGACCACGCGACCTCGGCGGCGCCGTCGTCGGGCACGCGGACGGCGCGCACGCGCACGGCCCCGTCGGACCTCCCCGGCGCGGGCGCGAGCACCAGGGCCCACGCGAGCGCGGGGCCGCGCACCACGGAGGTGGGGCGGTCGAGCGGGTCGGCGGTGACGGAGACGGTGGCGGTCACCTCGCAGCGCCCGGCGCCCGCGCCGCGGGGCGCCCCCCCCTGACGGACGGCCTTCACCGCCACCGTGACGCCGAGCGCGAGGACGGCCGCGGAGAACGCAAGCATCGGGACGGACGGACGGGCGGGGGACGGGGGCACGGCGCGGGGCTCCTCGGCGGAGGGCGCCGGTGCACATCTCCAGCACACTCCGCGCAGAGGCGCTGTATCCTCGCGCCGTGCAGAAGGCAATCCCCATGGAGGCCGCGGCCCCGGCGGACGGCGGCGCGCCGCGGCGGTTCGGGCGCTACCAGCTCGTCGAGCGCATCGCCCGCAACGGGATGGCCGAGATCTTCAAGGCCAAGAGCCACGGGGTCGAGGGCTTCGAGAAGGTGGTGGTGGTCAAGCGCGTGCTGCCCGAGCTCTCGGACGACCAGCGCTTCATCGAGGCCTTCCTCGGCGAGGCGCGCCAGGCCGTGGCGCTCTCGCACGCCAACATCGTGCAGGTGTTCGACCTCGGCCGCGAGGACGACGCGTACTTCCTCGCCATGGAGCACGTCGCGGGGCTCGACCTCGCCCGCGCCCTGCGCGCCGCCCGCCGCGCCGACGCCCCGATGCCCGTCGCGCTCGCGGTGTACGCCGCCTGCGAGGTGGCCCGCGCGCTCGACTACGCCCACCGCCGCAAGGACACCGCCGGCAAGCCCCTCAACCTCGTGCACCGCGACATCTCCCCGCGCAACGTGCTCCTCTCGTACGAGGGCGAGGTGAAGGTCACCGACTTCGGCATGGCCCGCTGCCGCGCGCTCTTCGACGCGCCGAGCGCCGCCAACGGCAAGGCCGCGTGGGCCGCGCCGGAGATCCTCGAGGGCCGCGAGCCCGACGCGCGCGCCGACCTCTACGCCCTCGGCGCCACGCTCTACGACGCCCTCGCCGGCGCCCCCGCGCGCGCCGACGGCGGGGCGCGGCCGCCCCTGCGCGAGGCGCGCCCCGACCTCCCCGAGGCCCTCGGCGCGCTGGTCGATCGCATGCTCGCGCGCGACCCCGCCGGGCGCCTCGCCACCGCCGCGCAGATGTATGAGGAGCTCGCGGCGACGCTCCAGCGCCTCGGCCGGCGCGTCGGGCCCCACGACCTCGCCGACTGGCTCGAGCGGCTCCGCCCGTACCGCGACGACCCCCCGGAGGCCCTCGCCCCGCCGCCCCCCCCCGCGGCGTCCGACGGGCCGGACGTCGTCGAGGAGGTGGGCGAGGCCGAGGTGGAGGCGCTGAGCCTCGACGAGCTCGAGGCCGAGGCGGGCGCCGTCCGCGAGACGAAGCCCTTCGACGCCAGCGCCCCGCCTCCGCCCGCGCCGGCGCCCCCGGTGGCGCGGCGGGAGGCGACGCTGGTGGCGCTCGCGGTGAAGGCCGAGCCGGCCGTGGCGGAGGAGGCGCTGCGGCCGCTCGTGCAGGCGGCGCGGCGGCACGGGGCGACGGTGGTCGAGCAGTCGCCGACGGCGCTCGCGCTCGCGTTCGGGGTCGCGCACCCCGACGGGCGCGACACGCCGCGGGCGACGGCGCTGGCGCTGAAGTTCCACGCGGCGGCGTTGAAGGCAGCGGCGGCGCGGGAGCCGATCGCGACGGTGGGGGCCGGCGTCCACCCGGCGCGCGTGGCCGTCCGCGCCGACGGCTCGCTCGACGACGACGCCTCGCTGCAGGAGGCCCTCGCGCTGGTGAAGGCCCTCGCCGGCGCGGCGCGCAACCGCGTGCTGGCGAGCGAGGCGGTGGCCGCGGCGGGCGGCGACCAGTTCGAGAGCGTCGCGGTCGCCGAGGGGGCCGTCGCGCTCAAGGGGACGATCGCCCCGGCGCGCCGCCGCGTCGCGGGCCGCAAGGACCTCTTCCGCCACTTCGGCGAGCTCCTCGCGAAGGCCGCCAACGAGGGCGCGCAGGTGCTCGAGGTCACCGCGGGCCCCGGCGTGGGCAAGACGCGCTTCCTCGACGAGGTGATCTACCGCCTGCGCAAGATGGGGCACCCGGTGACCTGGCACGCCGCCGAGTGCCTCCGCGACGAGCGCGACGCGCCGCTCGCCGCCGTGCGCGCGATGCTCCGCACGCTGCTCGCCATCGACGAGACCGACGCCGACGCCGCCGTGCGCGAGAAGGCCCGGCGCCTGCGCGACTTCGGCCTCACGCCCGAGGAGATGCTCGCCGCGGGCAACGTGCTCGGCGTGGTCAACGCCGCCGCCGCAGCCCCCTCGCCCGCGGGCTCGCGCGGCCTGCGCGGGGCGCTCCGCAAGATCTTCCAGGGCGCCGTCGCCGGCACCGTGTCGGTGTTCGCGTGGGACGGCGCCGAGCACATGGACGCCGCGTCGCGCACGCAGCTCCGCGACCTCGTCGCCGACACCGCGTCGCAGCCCGCGCTCTACGTGCTCAGCGGCCGCCCGGGGGCGTGGAGCGGCACGCCCGATCGCCACCGCGTGCGCCTCGAGCCCCTGACCCCCGACGACGTCGCGACGCTCGCGGCCCTGCGCCTCGGCAACCGCGCCCCGCCGCGCGAGCTCGTCGACGACCTCGCCGCGCGCTGTGGCGGCAACCCCTTCTACGTCGAGGAGCAGCTCAAGTGGTACGTGCAGACCGGCGCGGTGGCCATCGAAGGAGACGACGTCCGCTTCGCACCGCCCGCGGAGGTGGAGCTCCCGCGCACCGTGCGTGAGCTCGCCGAGAGCTGCGCAGCCGCGCTCGACGTGCCGGCGCAGCGGGTGCTCCGGGTGGCCGCGTCGCGCGACGCGACCCCGCGCGGCGCGCTCGCGGGGGCGGCCGGGCTCGGCGCGGCGTCGCTCGAGTCGGCGCTCGGGTCGCTGCGGGCCGCGGGGCTCGTCTCGGACGAGGGCGGCGTCGTCCGGGTCACCGACGCCGCCCTGCGCGCGGCGCTCGGCGCGCCCGCGGCGTAGGCGCGGCGCGTGCGCCGGGGAGACACGCCGGGCATTGGTCTGGACGCGCGCGGGGAGGCGGCGTACCGTCCGCGCCCACGTCCGACCGTGAGGAGGTCAACATGAAGGCGAAGTGGATCCTGCGTGGCCTGGCGATCGCGAGCATGCTCGTGTCGTACAACTGCAAGCGGCGCAACAACAACGACGACGACAACAGCAACAACGGCAACAACAACAACGCGCCGCAGGTGCAGCAGCCGACCACCCCGACCGTGCAGCAGCCGGGGATGCAGCAGCCGGGGATGCAGCAGCCGGGGATGCAGCAGCCCGGGATGCAGCAGCCGGGGATGGCGCCCGGGGTGCCGCCGGGGGTGCAGCCGACGCAGCCGGGCATGCAGCCGATGCAGCCGGGCGTGCAGCCGGGCGGCGACTTCATCACGTCGCAGCTCCAGATGCGGCAGCAGCAGTTCGCCGCGGGGATGAACCCTGTGATGCCGATGGCGCGCGGCACGCTCGCGACGAGCGCCACGCAGAACTACTCGGTCCCCCTCCAGGCGGGCCACTGTTACAAGATCATCGGCGTCGGCGGCGTGGGCGTGACTGACCTCGACCTCAAGCTCTACGACCCGACCAACAACCAGGTCGACGCCGACGTGGCGACCGACAACTTCCCGGTCATCGGGCTCCAGCGCCCGCTCTGCCCCACCGTCCCGGGCCAGTACCGCCTCGAGGTGGTGATGTACGCGGGCACGGGCGAGTACGGCGTGCAGGTCTTCGGCAACTGAGCCGAGCGCCCCCGCGCGCGTCCGCCGCCTACGCGTCCTTCGCGACGGCGGGGGCGCCGATCGCCTCGGCCGCGTCGGCCAGGTAGAAGAGACAGTCGATCCAGCCTTCCTCGTCGTCGTGGACGACGAGCCCGCAGCGCCCCTCGTCGAGCCACGCCACCACGCTCTCGGCCTCCCCGAGGAAGACCGCCGTCCCCCCGCCCGTCTCCCCCTTCAGCACGAAGGGGAGCGAGGCGTGGATGACCTTGAAGATGTCCTCGTCGTCCTTCGAGCACGAGAAGAGGTGGGCCACCTCCATCTTGGTGCGCGCGTCGGGCACGTCGCCGAGGCCCTCGGCGACGAACGACGCGATCAGCTCGAGGGCGGCGAAGTAGTTGCGGTCGGACTCCTCGATCCAGCCCTGCTCGACGCGCAGGAGCACGCCGACGAAGCCGCGCGTCGGCTCCATCAGCACCTCCAGGCGCGCGGCGCGCGGGATGCGGCCGAAGCCGTAATAGCGCCGCGCGATGCGTCCCTGCGGCGGCGCCGCGCGGTCGAGCTCGATGCCGTAGCGCCGGCCGAAGGGGGTGGACTCGACCTCGACGGTCTTCCACCCGACCACGCCGCCGCGGTCGCCCTTGCGGAAGGTCACCTGGGTGAAGAGCATGGCCGCGAGGTCGAAGGCGGCGGCCTGCGTGGCGACGCCAACGAAGAGCCGGCCCGACTTGTCGTTGCGCACCACGAGGGTGGCGGCGCGGTTCATCACCGGCTGCGCGGCCTCCTCGCGGCGCCCGAGGAAGACCTCCGTCGCCGCCCCCACGCCGTCCTTCGGCAGGAAGGGGAACACGTCGTACACGGCCTTGAAGGTGCCCTGCCGGGTCATCTCGTACGACACCGCGAAGAGGTTGCCGAGCACCTCGTGGTCGCGCGGCGCCACCTTGCCCATCGCCTCGCCGAGGAAGGACGCATAGGCCTGGATGGCCGAGCCCGCCAGCGCGCGGTCGCCGAGCACCCGGCGGTCGAACCACAGGCCCGCCACCTCGGCCGTCCCCTTGTCGTTGAGCAGCAGCTCGAGCTCGACGCCCTGGAGCAGCCGGGCCCGGTAGACCCGCCGCCGCAGGCCCTGGAGCTTCGGGTCGGGCGGGCCGTCGCCCCTCTCCACGCACTCGAGCGCGTGGGCGCGGGCGAACGCGGTGGCCTCGATCGCGTCCGGGGTGTGGTCGAGGAGGTTCCCGCGGGCTTCGTTGCTCATGACGGCGCGCGAGGGTCTACGAGGCGTCGCCCCCGCGTCAATGGCCTCGCGACGCGGATTGACACCGGCGCCCCCCGCGGGCGAACCTCCGCCGCCACCATGCAGCTCGCCAGAGTGATCGGCACCTGCGTCGCCACGCAGAAATACCAGGGCCTCGACGGGGTCAGGCTCCTCGTCGTCGAGCCCGTCGACGTGCGCGGCAAGGCCACCGGCGCCCCCCTGGTCGCCGCCGACACCGTCAGCGCCGGGCCCGGCGAGGTGGTCTTCCTCGTCGGCGCCCGCGAGGCCGCCCTCGCCATGGAGGAGAGCTTCGTGCCCGTCGACGCCGCCATCGTCGGCCTCGTCGACGAGGCCTGGCGCGACGACCAGGGCAACGGCTTCCTCCGCGGCCGCGACGACGTGGGGTCGCCGTGAAGCTCGCCCGCGTCGTCGGCACGCTCACCGCCACCGTCCACCACCCCTCCTACGACGGGCAGACGCTGCTCCTCTGCGAGCCCGTCGACGCCGCGGGGAGGCGCGCGGGCGAGGTCTTCATCGCCGTCGACCGCGCCCAGGCCGGCACCGGCGACCTCGTCCTCATCAACGCCGAGGGCAACGGCGCCCGCCAGGTGTTCGGGCTGAAGCCCACCGACAAGCTCGCCATCCAAGACGTGATCGTCGGCGTCGTCGACGCGGTGGAGGACGTTCACGCATGAGCGAGGCCCGCCTCCGCGACGACATCGCCCGCTACGCCCTCCGCATGGCCGAGCGGGGGTGGGTCGCCAACCACGACGGCAACCTCTCGGCCCGCGTCGCGCCCTCGCGCTTCGTCTGCACGCCCACCGCCACGCACAAGGCCGACGTGAAGGCCGACGGGCTCGTCATCACCGACGCGGCGGGCAAGCAGCTCGGCGGGCGCGGGAAGCCCTTCTCGGAGTACGCCCTCCACCTCGCCGTCTACCGCGCGCGGCCCGACGTGGGCGCCGTCGTCCACGCGCACCCGCCCTTCGCCACGGCCCTCGGGGTGAGCGGCCGCGAGCTCGTGAGCTTCCTGCCCGAGGCGGTGGTGTCGCTCGGCACGCGGATCCCGCTGGCGCCCCTGGCCGCGCCTGGCGCCGAGGCCGTGGCGGCGATGGCGCCCTTCGTCGCGAAGTTCGACGCGGTGCTCGCGGCGGGCAACGGGGTCTTCGCCTGGGGCGACGACGTCGAGCAGGCCTTCCTCCGGCTCGAGCTGGTCGAGCACCTCGCCGCCATCGCCGCGCAGGCCGAGCGCTGGGGCGGGCCCCACCCGCTGCCGCAGGCGATGGTGGAGAAGCTCCTCGAAGCGCGGCGGAAGGCGTTCCCCGGGAAGGTTTGAGCCGCCCGCGGCGCTCTGCACGGGCGGACGGAGGTGTCCCGTGCTCGTCGTCGCGTCGCTGCTTCTCCTCGGCTGGTGCGCCCAGCTCGCCCTCGCGCTGCGCATCCGCGCGGCCGTGCCCACCGTCGACTCGCTCCCGACGGCGCCGGCGCGAACGTCCTGGCCGACGCTCTCGGTGGTGGTGCCGGCCCGCGACGAGGCGCTCCATGTGGAGGCGGCGCTCCGTTCGAAGCTCGCGTGCGGGTACCCGTCGCTCGAGGTGGTGGCCGTCGACGACCGCTCGCGCGACGCCACGGGCGCGATCCTCGACCGCATCGCCGCGGGCGACCCGCGGGTGAAGGTGGCGCACCTCACGGAGCTCCCGGCGGGCTGGCTCGGCAAGCTCCACGCGATGGCGCAGGGGGCGGCGCGGGCCACGGGCGAGTGGGTGCTCTTCAGCGACGCCGACGTCCACCTCGAGCCGGGCACGCTGGAGAAGCTCGTCGCGTGGGCCGAGGCCGAGCAGGTGGATTTCGTCGCGGTGTTCCCGCGCATGCGCCCGGCCACGCCGGCGGTCGACGCGGCGCTCGCGTGCCTGCTGCGGGTGCTGGCGCTCGCGGGCCGTGGCTGGCGGGCCAACCGCGACGACAGCGGCGTGGGGCTCGGCGTGGGGGCCTTCAACCTCGTGCGGCGCGACGCGCTCGACCGCGCCGACGCGCTGCGCGTGCTGCGGATGGAGGTGGCCGACGACGTCGCGCTCGGCGCGCTGCTGAAGCAGTCGGGGGCGCGCTGCCGCTTCCTCGCGGGCCGCGGGGCGGTGCACCTGGAGTTCATGAGCGACCTCGGCGCCGTCGGGCGGAGCGCGGACAAGGGCGGCGGGATGCTGGGCTTCTCGTGGTGGCGGACCGCCCTCTTCGCGGCGCTCCCGGTCGCGCTCGACGTCGCGCTCCCGGCCGGCGCGGTGGCGTCCGGCGGCGTCGCCTCGACGCTCGGCGCGGCGACGCTCGCGGCCGCGACGCTCACGCACCTCGCGCTCACCGATCACTTCGACGGCCCGCGGCGCGGCGCGCTGCTCTGGCCGCTGGGGACGCTGCTCACGAGCGCCTTCACGCTGCGCGCGGGGCTGCGCGCGTGGCGGCGGCAGGGGGTGTCGTGGCGCGAGACGTTCTACTCGCGCGAGGCGATCGAGCGCGGGCGGCGCTTCGACATGGTGACGATGCGGGTGCGGGCGGACGCGGAGGGGTGAGCGGCGCTACGAGGCGGCGCGCTTCTTCGGGGCGCGCCGGAGCCACGCGGCGAGGGCCGCGGCGTCGAGGTCGGCGATGGCGGCGCCCGTGCGTTTCGCGCCGAGCGCGCCGAGGCGCCGGCGGAGCTCCGTGCGCTCGCGGGCGAGCAGGGGGCGACCGAGGCGGTGCTCGGTGAGGAGGGCGATCCCCTGCTCGATCCCCTGCTCGATCCCCTGCTCGATCCCCTGCTCGATGCCTTCTCGAACGCCCCGCGCGTGCGCCCTGTTGAACAGCTCCTCCGCCCGCTTCTTGATGCGCTCCGTCCGCTCGCTCACGCCGTCCTCCTTCGCGTTCCGTCGGTTCATGAACTCTACCACGGCGCTCGCCAGCCGACGCGCCCACGCCCCGGGCGGGAGCGCCGCCAGCTCCTCCAGCGCGGCCTCCAGCACGCGGTCGCGCCCCATCAGCCGGAGCGGCAGCGTCGCGGGCGTGACGGGCAGCTCGCCGACCACCACCACCCGCATCCCCACCAGCCCGCGCGCCACGTCGTAGACGCCCCGCGGCCACGTTCGCGCGCGCGAAGCCTTCAGCAGCCGCAGCGCGCGGGTGGGGCGCGCCGCACACACGACCCACAGGGCGGGGAGCGGCGGCTCGCGCGGCGTCCGCTTGCCCCGGGGGCGCGCGGCGCGCTGGTGGTGCCAGGCGAGGTGCTTCCGCGCCACGTCGCGCAGGCGCGGGACGGAGGGCGCGTCGTGGAAGCACTCCCACGCGCTCGTCCGCCGCGCCATGCGCCCAAGCAGGCCGCGCCGTCGAAGCCGCGCGAGGCCCCGCCGCGAGGGGACGAACACGGTGTCCACGTACTGCGCGGGCGTCGTGACCTCGAGCTGCCGACGCACCTCACCGGCGTCCTCGAGGAGGAGTTCGAGCGCGTCCTTGGCGAAGAGGTCGAAGGGGTTGTCCACGACCGCGGACCGAGCGAGGCGCGTGCCACGCGAGGAACCAAGGTGTTCTCGGGTGGCGGAGGTGGCGGCCGCCAGTGGCGACGGGTGGCGGAGGGGTGGCGGGGGTGGCGGCGCTACAGGCCCATCCAGCGGAAGAAGGCGTGCGCCGGGAGCACCTGGAAGGGCGCCGTCTCCCGCAGCGTGATCGTCAGGATCGTCGCCAGCAGCTCGCTCGCCTCCGGCGTGCGCGCCGCTCCCCCGGTGAACTGCTCCCAGACTACGGGCATGAGGTCGAGCGCGCGCTCGCGGCGGTTCCAGTACTCGTCGCGCGACATGCCGGGGTTCACGCCGGCGCCAGGGATGATCGGGAGCGGCGGCGCGCAGCCGACCTCCTCGGGCGTGCACCGGTCGAGGCGGAGGACGCGACCCGCGACGCCGTCGAGGTCGACGACGTACCGAGGCGGGAGGTACGAGCGATCGTTCGGAGGGCCACCCGCGGGGAAATACACGCAGCGCAGCGGCGCGTCGGGCGCGGGTGCGAGCGGACAGGGGAAGGTGTCCGCGTAGCCGCTGGGGATGACGCGCGTGGTGGCGCGGTTGAGGGCGACCAGCAGTTGCCGAGCGGGTTGATATCGAGGCATCGCGTCACCAGATGGGCTGGTCGGTGACGACGGTGTCCGCCCCCGGGCGGAGCGAGCGCTCGAAGACGTCAGGCGGCAGGCGCACAGCGCACTCGCCCGCGCCCGTGTCGTTGACGAGAACCGCGACCATGCGCCCGTCGTCGCTGAAATCCATCCCGGCCACCAGCACCGCATGGCTCCCCCGCTGGTTTGTGCCCCACAGGATCGAGGCCTCGTGCGTCGTGATGACGCCGCGCCCTTCGGCGACCGCGTGGACGATCTGCGGGAAGTCCATCTCCTGCGCGCGTGCAGGGATCCCGTGGCGGGCGAGGGTGCGGACGTTCTGCTCTGCGGTCGAGCCCCCGTCGTGCTTCGGGTCGGGGTCGGACGTCGCCTCGCTGTGCGCGAACGCCTCCTGCAGCAGCGCGTCTTCCGTGATCGGCGTCGCGCGCGCCAGGTTGATGATCTGCCGGATGGACTCGACGCCGCAGTTGCCCCTGCTCTGCTGCGCGCTGCGAGACACGCGCGTGTTCTTCGCCTTCTCGCACGTGCGCCGCGACGGGACGCCCCCGCCGAGCATCGCCCCCTTGCGGCCCCCGCCGATGCGCACCGAGTCGAAGCCGCCGGTCACCTCGCCCGGAGGCGGGTGCAGGGTGAGGTCGCCCTTCCGCGCCGCCCGCCGCCCGTCGATGAACACCGAGCCAGACCCCGTCACGATGAGCGACGGCGGGCCCTCGCACCGGCAGCGGTCACCGGCGCGCGCCTGCGGGAGGCGCCCCGTCATCACCGTCCCGCGAGTGACGTACTCGATGGGCCCGCCGCGGTGCGGGCGGTTGCCATCGACCTGGTGACAGACGTGCGGGTCGTCCGATCGCGCTGCCTCTGGCATGGCTCACCCCTCCTCCGGGCTGTTGAGATTGATGCGCTCCGCCTGGACGTTGACCCTGCTGTGGCCGGTCAGCCAGACGGTCGGGGCCTCTACGCTGATCGCGTCCCGGCGGATCGCGATGACGTTGTCGAACACGCGCAGGGTGATCTCGTCCGGCGTCATCTGGATCGCCGCGCCCTCGCAGGTGAGCGTGATGCTCTGCCGCGACGTGAGCGACATCATGTTCGAACTCTCCGCCGTGAGCTCACCGTGCGCGTCGACCGCGAGTGCCACCGCGCTGGCGCGCCCGCCCCCGTCGATCTTCACCCGCACCTCGCCCCCCACGCGCACCCCTACGTCGCCCCCGACGTGCTCGGTGACGCTCCCCTCGACGCTCGTCCTGTCGTCGCCGCGCATGTGCGCGATGCGGTCGTGGTGCACCTCCTGGCGCAGGTCGCGCTGCGCCCGCACGTACACCTCCTCGCGCCCGGCGAGGTCTTCGAACGACAGCTCGTTGTGCCCTTCGCCCCCGATCGTCTGCGTCCGGATGCCGCTCCGGCGCGTGTCCTGGCCCACCGGGAAGGGCGCCGAGTCGCTCGCGTTGTGCAGCGCGCCCACCACCACCGGCTGGTCGACGTCGCCGTCGAGGAACGCCACCAGCACCTCGCGCCCCGCGCGCGGCGTGAACTGCGTCCCGTACCCGTCGCCGCTCCACGGCGTCGCCACCCGCACCTTGCACGAACACTCGTCCGCGCTCGCGCCGCGCGCGTCCCAGTGGAACCTCACCCGCACCCGCCCGTCCCCGTCGGTGTGCACGTCGTCGAGCACGTCGCCCACCACCGTCGCACTCTCCACCCCGCCGACATGCGGCGCCCGCGGCACCCTCGGACGCACCAGCGTCGACGCGGGCGCGCACGCGAAGTCGTTCGTGTACGACGGGCTCCCCTGCCCCGCCTCCCCGCGGTGCGTCGCCGACGTCACCACGTACGCCCCGTCGAGCTCCACGCACGCGTGCTCCGCGAGCGTGAACCGCCGCCCCGGCGCCACGTCCGCGAGCCCGCACCGCCCCCGGCACCGCGCCGCGTCGCGCCGCGCCGCCTCCAGCAGCGCCCGCGCGCTCGCGGTCTCCGGCGCGGTCGCGTGCTCCGCGTCGAAGCGCCCCACCTCCAGCCCGAGCGCCGCCTCCGTGGTGTTCGCCTCGCGCATCTCCACGCGCTCGCTCAGGTGCGAGCCACCCTCGGGCCGGTAGCGGGCGGGGTCGTAGCGCGTCACCCGCGCGGCCGTGGGGCGCAGCCGGTCGTCGGCCACAAAGCGCGTCACGTCCCCCGGCGCGGGGTCGTCGCCCTCCGCCTCGTGGCCCACGTAGCGGAGCACCCGCGGCGCCGCCCCGCCGCCGAGCCCGCTGTACTGCTCCGCCGCGTCGCAGAGCACCACCTTCTCGCGGCCGAAGCCCGCGTCGCCGAGGTCGCCGTCGCCCGCCACCGTCGCCCCCACGAGGTCGGTGCGGGTGTCGTCGGCCTCCGCGTCGCCGTCGTCGCCCTGCGGGTGTTCGAACCACCACGCGAGCCCGTACCGCGCGAGGACGCGCGTGACGAACGCGAGGTCGCTCTCCCGCCGCTGGACGCAGTGCTCCAGCCGGGCCGCGGGGCGCGTGAAGCGGCCCTCGGGGGTGACGCCCCACTCGCGGAGGACGGTCGCCACGACGGCGGCGGGCGTGAGGTCGTGGAAGACGCGCGAGCGGACGCGGTGGCGGAGCAGCGCCATCCGTGGCTCGAGCCGCAGGCGTACCACCCGGAGCTCGTGGGACTCGTCGTGGGCCTCCACCTCCTGCCGCGTGACCACCCCGTGGACGCGTCGGACGGCGCCGTCGCTCGCCTGGAGGGTGAGCGTCGCGGCGCGGCCGAGCAGGGCGCGCCCGCCGGCGACGAGGCGCCGCGAGGTGACGAGGTCGAGGTTGAAGCGGTAGAGCCCGGAGAGCTGCTCGCGGCCGAGGAGGCGGGTCGCCTCCAGGTCGTGCAGCAGCCCCGCG
>WBZM01002779.1_pt1 | contig 14446 bp, 13 predicted proteins | sample 5204271 | NCBI WGS metagenome assembly WBZM01 (sample SAMN12344346, study PRJNA552823) | activated sludge metagenome | biome: Activated sludge suspended growth; feature: Nitrification reactor; material: Wastewater; isolation source: activated sludge from nitrification reactor of wastewater...
TCTTCGCGGCGCGGTGGAAGTGCAGTTGGTCGAGGAGCGGCTTCGCGTTGGCGCCGGCGAAGCCCCAGGTGTCGAATTCCTCCTGCCATTCGCCGATGAACGCCAGCCGGCGGCCCGCCGTGCCGAGCAGTTCGCGCGCCTCGCCCGGCGAGCGCACGACCTGCACCTCGAAGTTGCGCAGCCAGGCCTCGTCGGGCAGCACCGGCGGCTTGTGCCAGTAGTCGGCAGGCTGGTGGAACACCAGTCGCGGGCGCTCCCCCGGCACGTAGCGCACGAAGCTGTCCGGTGCATCGAGCAGCGGCGCCCACCACAGGAAATGCGGGTTGGCCTTGTAGGGCGGCGCGTGATCGTCGAGGAAGTGGTCGCGCGGCCGGCCCGAGTGGACCACCACGCCGTCGTAGCGATGCGCGGCGAGCGCGGCGTCGGTGCGTGCCTGCACGGCCGCGAGGTGCGCGGTGAAGGCGGTGTCGAGCGAGGCGGTCATGCCGGTGGCCCCCGGGAGGTGGTGGAGGCGCCATCTTGCCCAAGGCTCCCGGCCGAATCACCCTGTCGACGCCCGGCCAGGCGGCGCTGTCGCTAAACACAGACAGTTTGGGGCGCTCCGCTGCCCGACCCCGGTCCTAGAATGCCACCCCGCAAGCCGGTCGATCGAGGGCATGTTCCCCGGACCGTTCCGGCCGCCGTCGTACCGATCGTCCCTTTCAACTTTGGGGTATACACATGAACTCGAAGCTCGCACTCGCCGCCGCCCTCGCTGCCCTGGCCCTGGCCGGCTGCGCCAAGAAGGAAGAGGCTGCTGCTCCGGAAGCCGCTGCTGACGCCGCTGCCGCCGCCAGCGAAGCGACCGACGCCGCTGCCCAGGCTGCCGACCAGGCCGCCACGGCTGCGACGGATGCCGCCGCCGCCGCCGGTGACGCCGCTGCCACGGCCGCCACGGACGCCGCCGCCGCCGCTGGCGACGCCGCTGCTGCCGCTGGTGACGCCGCTGCGACGGCCGCCACGGACGCCGCCGCCGCTGCCGCCCCGGCCGAGGCGCCGAAGCAGTAAGCTGCGCTTCAGCGCAAGCTGAACCGGAAAGGGCGGGTACCGCAAGGTCCCGCCCTTTTCGTTGATGGAGTCCCGTGACCCGGCGCGCCGGGCAAGCCAGCAGGAGGCTGGTCGACGACCGTGGCAGTCACCATCCGCGATGCACGACCGTCCCGAGACGACCGCGAGTGGGTGCGGGCGCTCTACCGCGATTACCTGGCGGAACTCTCCACGTCCCGCAGCGGCCTGTTCCCGGCGCTCGGCGAATGGCAGGAGCGCGAGCCCGAATTCCTCGCCGGCTGGTTCGCCGACCCGGCTGCCCAGCCTTTCGTCATCCTCCAGGGCGGGGCCCGCGTCGGCTTCGCCCTCGTCACCCGGCCGCCCCCGATGGGCCGTACGCGGGCCGACTTCCGCATGGCCGAGTTCTTCGTCACCCCGGCCGCGCGGCGCCGGGGCGTGGGCGCCAGCGCCGCCTACCTGCTGTTCAACCGCTTTGCCGGCGAATGGGAGGTCGTCGAGGACGAGCGCAATCCGGCGGCGCTGCTGTTCTGGCGCCGCGTCATCGCGCGGCTGACCGGCGGCCGCTACGCCGAGACCCGCTTCGGCGGCGAGGTCCGCCATCGCTTCCGCATCGACGGCCGGCCCGCCGGCCCCGGCGACCCCGCCCACTGAACCCACTGTCGCCGAATACCGACGGTTTGAGGCGTTCCAATTGCCCGCCGGGTTCCCGACACTGGACCCGGCGACACCCCCGGGCCCCGGTGCGGGCCGGACCGTCGCCCGCTCGGACAGACCAGCGGACTGACCCAAACCCAAGGAGACAGCACATGGATTCGAAGCTTTTGCTCGCCACCGCGCTCGCCGCCCTCGCCCTGGCCGGTTGCGCGAAGAAGGAAGACTCGCCGGCGGCTGAAGCGGCCTCGGCTGCGGCTGCGGCTGCGGACCAGGCGACGGATGCGGCCGGTCAGGCGGTCGACGCGGCCGGTGATGCGGCGGCGGCGGCCGGTGATGCGGCGGCGGCAGCAGCCACCGACGCTGCCCAGACGGCCGGCGAGGCGGTGCAGGGCGCCGCGGACGCCGCGGGCGATGCGGCCAAGGATGCCGCCGTGGCGACCGGCGAGGCCGTCGAGAACGCCGGCGAGGCGATCCAGGACGCCGCCAAGTCGAACTGATCCGCTCGCTCCCCCGCGTGCGTATCGCCGGGCGGGTGCCGCAAGGCCCCGCCCGTTTTCATTCGTGACGGCCCGCGCGCGAGGCGGCACCGGGTTGCGGCTCAGCGGCTGCGGACGGCCGCAGGCGGGGTGCCACCTGCCGCTCCGAGCGTCCTCGCCAGGTAGTGCCCGGTGTACGAGCCCGGCGCCGCGGCCACCGCCTCCGGCGTGCCGGCCGCGACCAGGCGACCGCCGCCCGCGCCGCCTTCCGGCCCGAGGTCGATCACCCAGTCCGCCGTCTTGATCACGTCGAGGTTGTGCTCGATCACGACGATGGTGTTGCCCTCGTCGCGCAGCCGGTGCAGCACCCCGAGCAGCTGCTCGATGTCGTGGAAGTGCAGGCCGGTGGTGGGCTCGTCGAGGATGTAGAGCGTGCGGCCCGTCGAGCGCTTGGCGAGCTCGCGCGCGAGCTTGATGCGCTGCGCCTCGCCGCCCGAGAGCGTGGTGGCGTTCTGGCCGAGGCGCACGTAGGACAGGCCGACGTCGAGCAGCGTCTGCAGGCGGGACTGCAGCGCCGGCACGCTGCGGAAGAACACCGCGGCGTCCTCGATGGTCATCTCGAGCACCTCGTGGATGTTGCGGCCCTTGTAGCGGATCTCGAGCGTCTCGCGGTTGTAGCGCATGCCGCGGCAGGCGTCGCAGGTGACGTAGGCGTCGGGCAGGAAGTGCATCTCGACGCGGATCACGCCGTCGCCCTCGCAGGACTCGCAGCGCCCGCCACGCACGTTGAAGCTGAAGCGCCCCGGGTCGTAGCCGCGCGCGCGCGCCTCGGGCACCTCGGCGAACAGCTCGCGGATCGGGCCGAACAGCCCGGTGTACGTCGCCGGGTTCGAGCGCGGCGTGCGCCCGATCGGGCTCTGGTCGATGTCGATCACGCGGTCGATGTGCTCGAGGCCCTCGACCGCGCGGCACGCCGCGGGCTCGCCGTCCGATTCCTGCACGGTCGACGCCGCGTGCCGGTACAGCGTGTCGACCACCAGCGTGGACTTGCCCGAACCCGACACGCCGGTGACGCAGGTCATCAGGCCGAGCGGCCACTCCACCGTGAGGTCCTGCAGGTTGTTGCCGGTGGCGCCGATCACGCGCAGGCTGCGCCCCGGCTGCGCCGGTGTGCGCTGCGGCGGCACGCGGATCTGCCGCCGGCCGCTCAGGAACTGGCCGGTCAGCGAATCGGCGCTCGCGCACACCTCCGCGGGCGTGCCCTGCGCGACGATGCGCCCGCCGTGGATGCCCGCGCCGGGCCCGAGGTCCACGACGTGGTCGGCCTGCCGGATCGCGTCCTCGTCGTGCTCGACCACGATCACCGTGTTGCCGAGGTTGCGCAGCCGCACGAGCGTGTCGAGCAGGCGCTGGTTGTCGCGCTGGTGCAGGCCGATCGAGGGCTCGTCGAGGATGTACATCACGCCGACGAGGCCGGAGCCGATCTGGCTCGCGAGGCGGATGCGCTGGGCCTCGCCGCCGGAGAGCGTCTCCGCGCTGCGCGCCAGCGAGAGGTAGTCGAGGCCCACGTCGGAGAGGAACGTGAGGCGGTCGGCGACCTCGCGCACCAGGCGCGCGGCGATCTCGCCCCGCCAGCCCTCGAGCGTCAGGCCGGCAAAGAACTGCCGGGCATCCGCGATCGACAGCGCGGCCAGCTCGGGCAGTGCGCGGCCGGCGACGAACACGTTGCGTGCGGCGCGGTTGAGGCGGTTGCCGCCGCAGTCCGCGCAGGAGCGCGTGCCGCGGTACTTGGCGAGTTCCTCGCGCACCGTGGCCGACTCGGTCTCGCGGTAGCGGCGCTCGAGGTTGGGCAGGATGCCCTCCCAGGGGTGCGAGCGCTTCGTGCTCACGCCGCGCGCGTCGAAGTAGCGGAACTCGATGCGCTCCTCGCCGCTGCCCCACAGCAGCGCGTGGCGCACGGCCTCGGGCAGGTCGTGCCACGGGGTCTCGATGTCGAAGCGCAGGTGCTTCGCGAGCGACTGGATGAGCTGGAAGTAGTACGCGTTGCGCCGGTCCCAGCCGCGGATCGCGCCGCCCGCGAGCGACAGGCCCGGGTTCACGACCACGCGCTGCGGGTCGAAGAACTCCTGCACGCCGAGGCCGCCGCAGGTGCCGCAGGCGCCGCTCGGGTTGTTGAAGGAGAACAGCCGCGGCTCGAGCTCCGCGAGGCTGTAGCCGCAGACCGTGCAGGCGTAGCGGTTCGAGTACAGGAGCGGCTCGCGCGCCGGGTCGTCGTGGAAGCCGACGCGCGCGACGCCCTGCGCCAGCGCGAGCGCGGTCTCGAACGACTCGGCGAGTCGCTGGCCGGCGTCGGGCCGCACCTTCAGGCGGTCGACCACCGCGTCGATCGAGTGGCGGCGGCGCGGGTCGAGCTTCGGCCGCTCCTCGAGCTCGACCAGCCGGCCATCGACCAGCGCGCGCACGAAGCCCTGCCCGCGCAGCTGTTCGAACACCTCGGCGTGCTCGCCCTTGCGGTCCTGCACCACGGGCGCGAGCAGCAGCACCCCCGTGCCCTCGGGCAGCGCGAGCACCTGGTCGACCATCTGGCTGACGGACTGGGCCGCCAGCTCCTGGCCGTGCTCCGGGCAGCGCGGCACGCCGGCGCGGGCGTAGAGCACGCGCAGGTAGTCGTAGATCTCGGTGACCGTGCCGACGGTCGAGCGCGGGTTGTGCGAGGTCGCCTTCTGCTCGATCGAGATGGCGGGGGAGAGGCCCTCGATGTGGTCGACGTCCGGCTTCTCCATCACCGAGAGGAACTGCCGGGCGTAGGCCGAGAGCGACTCGACGTAGCGTCGCTGGCCCTCGGCGTAGATGGTGTCGAAGGCCAGCGAGGACTTGCCCGAGCCCGAGAGGCCCGTGAACACGATCAGCCGGTCGCGCGGCAGGTCCAGGTCGATGCCCTGGAGATTGTGGGTGCGGGCGCCGCGGATGCGTATGAAATCCATCTCGGGTGTCGGGCGAAGAGGGCCGGTGGGGCAGCCTGCTAATATAGGCAGCGCCGACCGATCGAGGCAAAACCTATCCGCTCCCGAGATTCCACCCCCAAGCCGGGCATGACAGGCCCGGAGCGCCGCTCCGTTGCCGCCCTTGCGGGCATCTACGCCTCCCGCATGCTCGGGCTGTTCCTGCCCCTGCCGGTGCTGGCCCTGTACGCCCGCGGCCTGCCCGACTACTCGCCGCAGCTGTTCGGCGTGGCCATGGGCGCCTACGGCCTGACCCAGGCGGTCTTCCAGCTGCCGTTCGGTGCCTGGTCCGACCGGATCGGGCGCAAGCCCCTGATCACCCTGGGCCTGGCGCTGTTCGCCGTCGGCTCGCTGATCGGCGCCCTGGCGCACAGCCTGTTGTGGGTCGCCGTGGCGCGGGCCGTCCAGGGCGTCGGCGCCGTCTCCGCGGCCGTGACCGCCCTGCTGGCCGACCTGACCCGCGCCGAGGTGCGTACCCGGGCCATGGCGGTCGTGGGCGTCAGCATCGGCCTGTCCTTCGTTGTCGCGCTGGTGCTCGGTCCCGTGCTGGACGCGCGCTTCGGGATGCGGGGCATCTTCATCGTCATGCTGGTGCTGGCGCTCGCCGGCATCGCCGTGCTGCACCTCGCCGTGCCGGCGGAGCCGGAGCGCCACGGCGGCGGCGACTCGCGCAGCCTGCGCGAACTGCTCGCCATCGCCGCGCGCGGCGACCTCGCCTGGCTGTATTTCGGCATCTTCGCGCTGCATTTCGTCATGACCTCGACCTTCATGTCGGTGCCGATGGTGATGCGCGACGAACTGGCCATCCCGGGCGCGGAGCACTGGAAGGTCTATCTCGGCGTGTTCGCGGCCTCGATCGTGGGCACGGTGCCGCTGGTGATGCGCACCGACCGCAACGCCGGCGCGGGCTCGCTGTTCCTGTGGTCCATCCTGCTGCTGGCCCTGGCCGAGGCGCTGCTCGGCGCGGACCACCTGCACCTGTGGGCCGTCCTGGCGGCGCTCACCCTGTTCTTCGCCGTGTTCAACTACCTCGAAGCCCGGCTGCCCGCCCTGCTGACCCTGGCCGCCGGTCCGGCCGAGCGGGGCGCCGCCCTGGGCGTCTTTTCGGTCGCCCAGACCCTCGGCATCGCCGCCGGGGGCTTCGTCGGCGGCCGCCTGCTCGCCGTCTTCGGCAACGCCGGGGTGTTCTGGGGCGGCGCCGCCATGGCGGTGTTCTGGGCCGCCCTGGCGGGCCGGTCGCTGGCCCGGCCCGCGAAATAGGCCGCTCCGGCCCGTTTCGCGTTAACGCGAGGGGCCCCGGTACCGTAAAATTCCCAGCCTTTCCCAAAGGATGTGACCCCATGGCACGCGGCATCAACAAAGTCATCCTCGTCGGCAACCTCGGCAAGGATCCCGAGACCCGCTACATGCCGAACGGCAAGGCGGTCACCAACTTCACGGTCGCCACCTCGGAGTCCTGGAAGGACAAGCAGACCGGCGAGCAGCGCGAGCAGACCGAGTGGCACAACATCGTGATGTACGACCGCCTCGCGGAGATCGCGGCGGAGTACCTGCGCAAGGGCTCGCAGGTCTACCTCGAGGGCAAGCTGCGCACCCGCAAGTGGCAGGACAAGGAAGGCCGCGACCGCTACACGACCGAGATCAACGCCAACGAGATGCAGATGCTCGGTGGCCGCGGCGGCGGTGGCGGCGGCGGCGGCAACGAGTCGCGGGGCGAGTCGCGTCCGGCCCCGGCTCCGGCCGGCGGCGAGCGTGGCGCGGCGCCGCGCGGGCCCGAGGCCGACAACTTCGACGACGACATCCCGTTCTGAGCGGCCGGGCCGTGCCTCGCGTCCATCTCCGCACCTTCGGCTGCCAGATGAACGAGTACGACTCCGCCCGCATGGCGGACGTGCTGCGTGAGGCGGGCGGCTACGAACCGACGGACGACCCGGCCGAGGCGGACCTGCTCCTGCTCAACACCTGCTCGGTGCGCGAGAAGGCGCAGGAGAAGGTGTTCTCCTACCTGGGCACCTGGCGCGAGTTCAAGCAGCGCCGCCCGCACGTCATCATCGGCGTGGGCGGTTGCGTCGCGAGCCAGGAAGGCGAGGGCATCACCGAGCGCGCGCCCCACGTCGACCTCGTCTTCGGCCCGCAGACGATCCACCGCCTGCCGGAGATGATCGCCGAGCTCAAGGCGCGCGGCCGCGCCGTGGTGGACGTGAGCTTTCCGGAGATCGAGAAATTCGACCACCTGCCGGCCCCGTCGGTGCGCGGCGCGACGGCGTTCGTCTCGATCATGGAGGGCTGCAGCAAGTACTGCACCTTCTGCGTCGTCCCCTACACCCGCGGCGAGGAGGTCAGCCGGCCGCTCGCGCAGGTGCTGGACGAGGTGCGCGCGCTGGCGGAGCAGGGCGTGAGCGAGGTGACCCTGCTCGGGCAGAACGTCAACGCCTACCGCGGCGACATGACGGGCGGTGGCCACGCCGACCTCGCCGCGCTGATCTACTTCGTCGCCGGGGTGCCGGGGATCGAGCGCATCCGCTTCACGACCTCGCACCCGGTCGAGTTCCGCGACAGCCTCATCGAGGCCTACCGCGACGTGCCCCAGCTCGCGAGCTTCCTGCACCTGCCGGTGCAGAGCGGCTCCGACCGAGTGCTGGCCATGATGAAGCGCGGGCACACCGTGCTCGAGTACCGGCAGAAGGTCCGCCGGCTGCGCGAGGCCCGTCCGGACATCAGCATCTCGACCGACCTGATCGTCGGCTTCCCCGGCGAGACGGAACGCGATTTCGAGGCGACGATGGAACTGGTGGCCGACGTCGGCTTCGACCAGAGCTTCAGCTTCATCTACAGCCGGCGTCCGGGCACGCCCGCCGCGTCGCTGCCCGACGACGTGACGCGCAGCGAGAAGCAGCAGCGCCTCGCGCGCCTGCAGGCGCGCCTCGACGAGCAGGCGCTCGCGATCAGCCGGCGCATGGTCGGCACCGTGCAGCGCGTGCTGGTCGAGCGGCCCGCGAAGCGCGACGCCCGCCAGCTCGCCGGTCGCACCGAGAACAACCGCTGGGTCAATTTCGACGGCCCGCCCTCGCTCATCAACCGGTTCGCCGACGTGGTCGTCACCGAGGCACTGCCGAACTCGCTGCGCGGCCGGCTCGCGGCGCCCGAGCGGAGCATCGCTTGAACGAGCCCGTCGCGGTGCGCGAGATCTCCCTGGCCGGGGCCGGCAACGACCGCCTCGCCAATTTCGCCGGCCCGATGGAGCAGAACCTGCGCCACGTCGAGGAGCGTCTCGGCGTCGAGGTGCGCCGGCGCGGCCACGACCTGCAGGTGTTCGGGCCGCCGGAGCCGGCGGCCAACGCCGAGGCGGTGCTGCGGCGCATGTTCGAGCTTTCCGGCAGCGAGTCGATGTCGCCCGAGCGCGTGCACCTCTGCGTGCAGGAATACGGCTTCCCGCGCGCCGACGCGACGGCCGCGCCCGGCGAGCGGTCCGACGTCGTGGTGCACACGCAGCGCGGCGGCATCCGCGGGCGCGGCGCCAACCAGAAGCAGTACCTCGACCAGATCCGCGCGCACGACCTCACCTTCGGCATCGGCCCGGCCGGCACCGGCAAGACCTACCTCGCGGTCGCGAGCGCGGTCGAGGCCCTGCACGCGGGCAGCGTGCGGCGCATCGTGCTGGTGCGCCCGGCGGTCGAGGCGGGCGAGCGCCTCGGCTTCCTGCCGGGCGACCTTGCGCAGAAGGTCGATCCCTACCTGCGCCCGATGTACGACGCGCTCTACGAGATGATGGGTTTCGACCGCGTCGCCCGCAACGTCGAGCGCCAGGTGATCGAGGTGGCGCCGCTCGCGTTCATGCGCGGCCGCTCGCTCAACGATTCCTTCATCATCCTCGACGAGGCGCAGAACACCACCATCGAGCAGATGAAGATGTTCCTCACGCGCCTCGGCTTCGGCTCGCGGGCGGTCGTCACGGGCGACATCACGCAGATCGACCTGCCGCGCCAGCAGCGTTCCGGCCTGCGCCACGCGATCGAGGTGCTGCGCGGCGTACAGGGCGTGGCCTTCACTTTCTTCAACGCCCACGACGTGGTCCGCCACCCGCTCGTGCAGCGCATCGTGCAGGCCTACGAGCGCGAGTCGAACGCCGCGGGCGAGACGGGGCCCGGGTCGTGAGGCCTCCCCCCGCACGGCCCGCGGGCCTCGCCGTCGTGCTGCAGGTCGCGGCGCGCCGGCCCTGGGCGCCGGCCCCCGCCGCCGTGCGCCGCTGGGCGCGCGCCGCCCACGCCGACGGCCTCGCGGCGCTGTCCGCCCGCGCGCGACGCGCGTTCCCGGGCGGGCGGGCGGAGCTCTGCGTGCGCATCGTCGGGCTCGCCGAGAGCCGCCGGCTCGACCGCGTGTACCGCGGCAAGGACAGGCCCACCAACGTGCTGTCGTTCCCGGCCTCGCCCGACGAGCGGGCCGTGGCCGGCACCCTCGGCGACCTCGTGATCTGCGCGCCCGTCGTCGCCGCAGAGGCGCGCGCGCAGGGCAAGGCCGTCGCCGCGCATTGGGCGCACATGGTGGTGCACGGCACGCTGCACCTGCTCGGCTACGACCACGGTGCGCCGCGCCAGGCGCGGGTCATGGAGCGGCTCGAGGCGGGCATCCTCGCGGGTCTCGGTCATCCGGATCCCTATCGCACGCAGGACGGGTCTCACGCATGAGCGCCGACAAGAGCGGTCCCACCGGCCAGTGGCTGCGACGCATCGTCGATTCCTTTACGGGCGAGCCGCGCGACCTCGAGCAGCTCTCCGACATGCTCGGCGAGGCGCGCGAGCGCGGGCTGATCGACGCCGACGTGCTCGCGATGCTCGAGGGCGTGCTGCAGGTCTCGGAAATGCAGGTCCGCGACGTGATGGTGCCGCGCTCCCAGATGGTGGTGGTGCACCGCGACGACCCGCCGGAGAAGATCCTGCCGGTCGTCATCGAGTCCGGCCACTCGCGCTTCCCGGTCGTCGGCGAGGACCGCGACGAGGTCGGCGGCATCCTGCTCGCCAAGGACCTGCTGCGCTTCTTCGCCGAGGGCGGCGAGGGCGACTTCGACATCCGCGAGTGCCTGCGCCCGGCCGTATTCATCCCCGAGAGCAAGCGGCTGAACGTGCTGTTGAAGGAGTTCCGCGCCACGCACAACCACATGGCGATCGTGGTCGACGAGTACGGCGGCGTCTCCGGCCTGCTCACCATCGAGGACCTGCTCGAGCAGATCGTCGGCGAGATCGGCGACGAATACGACATCGACGAGGTCGAGGGCATCCGCAAGGAGGCCGAGCGCACCTACGCCGTGCCGGCGCTCACGCGCATCGACGAGTTCAACGCCGCCTTCGGCACGCGCTTCGCCGACGAGGAGTTCGACACCATCGGCGGGCTGGTGCTGCACGAGCTCGGGCGCATGCCGCGGCGCGGCGAGACCATCGAGATCGGCGGACTCGAGATCAAGGTCGTGCGCGCCGACCGCCGCCGGATCGAGAGCCTGCGCGTGACCAGCCCGCGGGACATCGAACTGCCGCCGCCGGACGGCCGCTGAGCGCGATGCGCGCGGTGGCGCAATTCGCGGCGCGCCGCGGCCGCGTGCTGGCCCTGCCGCTCGGGGCGGCCCTGGCGCTGGCCTTCGCGCCGTCGCAGCTGTGGCCGCTCGCCGTCGTGCTGCCGGCGGCGCTGTTCCTCGCCTGGCAGGGCGTGGCGCCGCGCGAGGCCGCGTGGCGCGGGTTCCTGTTCACCGCCGGCACCTTCGCCGCCGGCACGTACTGGCTCTATCACAGCATCCACCTGATCGGGCAGGCGCCGCTCTGGCTGGCGCTGTTCCTGATGCTCGGCCTCGCGGCGATCATGGGGGCGTATTCCGCGCTGGCCGGCTACGCCGTCGCCCGCTGGGCGCCGTCGCGCGGCCTGTCGCGCTGGCTGGTGCTGCTGCCCGCCGCGTGGGTCGGCGTCGAGTGGTTCCGCGGCTGGTTCCTCTCCGGCTTTCCCTGGCTCGCGCTCGGCTACAGCCAGCTCGGCACGCCGCTCGCGGCCTACGCGCCGGTGCTGGGCGTCTACGGCGTGAGCCTCGCGGTGGCGGTGCTCGCCGGCGCCTGCGTGGCCCTGCTGCTCGGCACGCGGCGCGAGCAGGCCCTCGCGGCCGCCGTCGCGGTGCTGGTGGCGGCGGGCGGCGCGGCGGCCGGCCGGGTGGAGTGGACGCAGCCGGCCGGCCCCGCGATCACGGTCGCGCTCGTGCAGGGCGCGGTGCCGCAGTCCATGAAGTGGCAGCCGGGCCGGCTCGAGCAGACGATGCGCCTGTACGCCGGCCTCACCGAGCCCCACCTCGGCGCGGCGATCGTCGTGTGGCCCGAGTCGGCGATCCCGGCGCTCGAGGGCAACGTCCGCGACTTCCTCGACGGCGTGCGCAGGTCGGCGGCGGCCCGCGGTTCGTCGCTGATCATGGGGCTCGTGCGGCGCGACCCGGCCAGCGGCGACTACTACAACGGCATCGCGGCGTGGTCGCCCGCCGAGCAGTGGTACTACAAGCGCCGGCTCGTGCCCTTCGGCGAGTTCTTCCCCGTGCCGGCCCGGGTGCGGGAGTGGATGCGCCTGATGAACCTGCCGTACTCGGATTTCGCCGCGGGTCCCGGCGACCAGGCGCCGCTCGAGGCGGCCGGGCTGAAGCTCGCGCCGACGGTCTGCTACGAGGACGCCTACGGCGCCGAGCAGCTCGCCCTGGCGCGCGCCTCCTCGCTGCTGGTGAACGTCACCAACGACGCCTGGTTCGGCGACTCCACGGCCCCGCACCAGCACGTGGACATCAGCCGCATGCGCTCGCTCGAGACCGGCCGGCCGATGCTGCGGGCAACCAACGATGGCATCACCGCCCTGATTGCGTACGATGGGTCCATGATCGCGAGCCTGCCCCAGTTCCGGCCCGGCGTGCTCACCGGCGAGGTGGTGCCGCGCGCCGGCCTCACGCCGTACCTGCGTTACGGCAACGCGCCGCTGCTGGCCGTGCTGCTGGCAGCCCTGGTGCTGCCCGTCGCGTTCGCCCGCCGGAGCCGCCCGTGAGCGAACACCGCGGCGCGATCACGCACGAGGGCGAGCGCTATCCCTCGCCGCGGCGGGCGCTCGACTACCTCGACACCGACCCGCCGGCGCCCGGCCACGCCATCCGCATCGGCGAGCGCCTGCTGTGGGCGCGCATCCCGCTGCCGATGGAACTCAACCACATCAACGTCTGGCTGATGGACGACGGCGACGCCTGGACGCTGGTGGACACGGGCATGCCGGAGGCGGTGTGCCGCGAGGCCTGGGGCACGCTCGAGGCCGGGGTTCTTGGCGGCCGGGCGATCGCGCGCATTTTCGTCACGCACGACCACCCCGACCACTTCGGCCTCTCGCCCTGGCTCGCCGGACGCCACGGCGCGCGGCTGTGGATGTCCGCCTTCGCGCACCGCTGGGTGCTCGGCTACCTCGCCGGCTCGAAGGACGGGCGCATCGCGCAGGCCGTCGAGTTCATGCGGCGCAACGGCATGGACGTCTCCCCGCAGGTGGCGAAGGCGAAGTCGGGCGCGGGCGACGACTGGTTCGACGGCGCGCCGCCGCTCGCGCACGCCTGCGTGGACGGCGAGGTGCTGGAGGCGGGCGGCCGGCACTGGCGGCTCATCGAGACCGACGGCCACTGCCGCGGCCACCTGTGCCTGTACGACGCCCTCGGCGAGGTCCTGATCAGCGGCGACCAGGTGCTGCCCACCATCTCGCCCAACGTCAGCGTGATCGTCGACCGCCCGGACGGCAACCCGCTGCGCGACTTCCTCGATTCGCTGGCCCGCCTGGAGGCCTGCTCGGAGGACACCCTCGTGCTGCCGTCGCACGGGCGGCCGTTCCGCGGCCTGCACCGGCGCATCGCCACGGTGCGGGCGCACCACCTGGAGCAGCTCGAGGTCCTGCGCGCCGCCTGCATCGAGCCGAAGACCGGGTTCGAGCTGGTGCCGGTGATGTTTGGTCGCACCCTGAGGGGCTTCCACCGCTTCCTGGCCCTGGGCGAGACGCTCGCGCACCTACACTGCCTGTGGCACGGTGGCGAGCTGGAGCGTACGGTGGACGGCTCGGGCGTGTGCCGCTTCGTGAGGAGGTAGACGGGAACCATGGGCATTTCGACGGCGACGATCTGGTGGGTGCTCGCGGGCGTCTCGGTCGCGGTGGAACTCGCGACCGGCACGTTCTACCTGCTGATGCTGGCGCTCGGCTTCGCGGCGGGCGCCGTGGCGGCCCACCTGGGCTTCGGCACCTCGCTGCAGATCGTGATCGCGGCCGCGGTCGGCAGCGGCGCGACGGCCCTGTGGCATTTCAGTCGCGCGAAGCAGCCGAGGTCCGCGCCGTCGGCCGCCAACCGCGACGTGATCCTCGACGTCGGCGAGACGGTGCAGGTCGCCGACTGGGCGGCCGACCGCACGACCCGCGTGCAGTACCGCGGCTCGTCGTGGCTCGCGCGCCTCGCTCCGGGCGAACCGGCGGGCGCGGGCGAGCACGTCATCCGCGCGGTCGAGGGCAACTGGCTGGTGCTCGCGCCGGCCGGCACCCGTTGAACGGAACAGCACAGGCAACAGGGAACCCAAGATGGAAATCGCACTGGTCATCGCCGTCGTCGCCGTCCTCTTCGTCGTGCGCACGATCAAGATCGTGCCGCAGCAGCACGCCTGGGTGGTCGAGAAGCTCGGCAAGTACGACCGCACGCTGACCCCGGGCCTCAAGTTCGTGGTGCCCTTCATCGAGCGGGTCGCCTACAAGCACTCGCTCAAGGAAGTGCCGCTCGACGTGCCGAGCCAGGTCTGCATCACCAAGGACAACACGCAGCTGCAGGTGGACGGCATCATCTATTTCCAGGTCACGGACCCGATGCGCGCCAGCTACGGCTCGTCGAACTACGTGCTTGCGATCACCCAGCTCGCGCAGACGCTGCTGCGCTCGGTCATCGGCAAGATGGAGCTCGACAAGACCTTCGAGGAGCGCGACGCGATCAACGCGTCGGTGGTGAGCGCGCTGGACGAGGCGGCCGCCAACTGGGGCGTCAAGGTGCTGCGCTACGAGATCAAGGACCTCACGCCCCCGAACGAGATCCTGCGCGCCATGCAGGCCCAGATCACCGCCGAGCGCGAGAAGCGCGCGCTGATCGCGGCTTCGGAGGGGCGCAAGCAGGAGCAGATCAACATCGCCACCGGCGAGCGCGAGGCGTCCATCGCGCGCTCGGAAGGCGAGCGCCAGGCCGAGATCAACAAGGCG
>WBZM01002780.1_pt1 | contig 14444 bp, 11 predicted proteins | sample 5204271 | NCBI WGS metagenome assembly WBZM01 (sample SAMN12344346, study PRJNA552823) | activated sludge metagenome | biome: Activated sludge suspended growth; feature: Nitrification reactor; material: Wastewater; isolation source: activated sludge from nitrification reactor of wastewater...
TTCAAGCTTATTTGTTTTTTTCGTTGCTTCCTGAGCATTCAGCGTAGCTGCAGCACCAAGAGCAAGAGTAATTAGTAAACCTTTTTTCATTGTTTATAAAATTTATTTTTACATGATTAATCAGACAAAGGTAGCAACTTTTTTTGTTTTCAAAATTTTACTTTTAATTCTCAGAAAGAAATATTCATTTTACAAACACAGTCAAACAATTTATTTTAAATTTTTTCAGGTTAGGGAATTGCTTTTTCAGTAGCAGTATTGGTATTCACAATTTAAATGCTCTGATTTTAGATTCTTGAATTTGTAAAACCAAAATTTTAAGCAGATAAACACAAATAAAAAAGGCGACTTTTTTGGCCGCCTTTTTTATTTGATTTTACTTGGTGATTATTTCACTACGAAAAGTTTAGTAACTCTTGCACCTTCGGTTGTGATGGTGTAAAGATAAGAACCGGCAGCAATGTTTGAAACATTAAGTTTCAAAGTCTGGATACCGCTCAATTTACCAAAATTATAGCTGGCAACATTCTGTCCCATCAAATTAGTAACTTCTACTGTTACATTTGATGAAGTATTGAAGTTAGCAGGAATATTAAGAACATCGTTTGTTGGGTTTGGATATGCAACACCAACATCAACTTTGTTTACTTCTTTTACAGATGTAACTGTAGTTAAAGGTGTGATTCTTAAAGGATCGATTACTTCAGTAAATGCTGCATCATCAACCTGACCACAAACATATTTATGAGTTGCAGGTGTTCCTACACTTGGAGTACCGGCAGTACCATTTGAAAGTTCCTGATAAGTAATAGGAATGGATGTGGTAGTACCATTTGTAGCAGAGAACATAGAAACATTACCCAATATTACAGAAGACTCAGCCAATGAACCTGCTGTAAGGTTCATCAATGGTGTTTCAAGACCGCTTGTTAAATCATAACCAATACACCATGCATCTGGCAATACGTTTTCTGAACCAGGATTTGCAATAGTATCTGTGTCAAAATACACATAGAATATTTTATCACCGGCAGCATTTCTGCTTAATGCCGGACGTGTTCTGTCAGCAGCTGTTGAACCTGCATTATCATCCCACACACCTTGATAAGTTTGAGTTGTAGAAAGGAATTTTGCAAACCAGCTTGTGCCACCGTCATTAGAGTAAATATCGCAAACGCCAAAAGCACCGGCACCTGCAAGGTATTGACCTGCAACAGGGTCAAGCATGTAGATGTTGCCTAAAAGATGTGGATTATCGTTGTTATCCAACACAACATCAAATTCAAATAACATTGACCAAACATAACCTGTTTGAGGAGTACCTAAAATAGTATCCATATTATTCAGACTTACCATTGTTGGTCCACTCCATGTAGCACCGCCATCAGTTGTTTTAAAGAAACAAGGCATGTAAGCATTTTGGCTGTAAGTAAAGTTAGGATCACCATAGTGAGAAATAGTAAATAAATAACCGGTTTGGTTATTTGTTGACCATACACTTCTAACTTCATTCTGGAATAAAGGCGTACCATCATTAGGATCCAAATCGGCTACAAACGGCATTGCAATGTTGGTGTAGTCATATTTATTGGCAGCACCATTCCACACACCTTTAGTCAACCAAAGGTTAGTATTTGCATAAGCTTGCGAACCTATAGCATCATCCTGAAAATCAGAAACCCAAACGTTACCAACGTTATCTGTCTCCATGCTGTTTGGAATATCACCCATGAAACCACCCAGAACAAAGTCCTGAGTCTCCTGATTGGCATTGGTACCATCTAATTTAGAGGTACAATGTGCCTGGCTAATCCAGCCACTACCATTGGTGTTTGCACCAAAACCCGCAACCCATGCATTTGCAGGATCTGTGTTTCCTGCTGGGTTATAGATGGAGCCTAATGGATAACGTGCATTGTTGGAATTTACAGGCTGATAAGCCGGACCCTGATTGATGTTCCATGTAGCACCGCCATCAGTAGATATATCCCAGAAAAGATCTCCGGAACTTGTACCTACACCACCGGAAGGATTACCACGGTGAATGAATGCTATTGTGTTGATTGCAGGGTTGTATATCAGATTGGAACGACCGCCACCAAGTGATGTATAACTATTGGCAGAACTTCCCAAAGTGTTTTCGCATCCTGCAGTAAATGTTGTGCCTGATACGCCATGCACACGCTGAGAAACATTAAGCTTCACACCATTATCAATAGCTTCAAGCTTATTTGTTTTTTTCGTTGCTTCCTGAGCATTCAGCGTAGCTGCAGCACCAAGAGCAAGAGTAATTAGTAAACCTTTTTTCATTGTTTATAAAATTTAATTTTTACATGATTAATCAGACAAAGGTAGCAACTTTTTTTGTTTTCAAAATTTCAGGAACTATTTATTCTGATTATTTATTTCATCTTTACTGATATCAGACAATCTTCACATAAAAAAACATATTCAAAATATCATTTGTGCGAATGTTTTTTTGCACTATTTTTGCACCTCGTTAAAGAAGGATATGTTTTCAATTCTTCTTTTTTGATATGGTGAATGTAGCTCAGCTGGTTAGAGCATCAGATTGTGGTTCTGAGGGTCGTGGGTTCGAGCCCCATCTTTCACCCTGATTTTTTAAATTGAAGTTTTAAGTAAAATTTTAACATGAAAATTTTACACTTCGGTAATTAGCCTTAAATTTTATGGAGTATAACACCAAACGTCCTGAGTTGATTATTTCGGAATATGGACGCAACATTCAAAAAATGATTGACCATGCCATTCAACTCGAAAGTCAGGAAGAAAGGACAAAAGCGGCAAATGCAATTATTAATGCAATGGTTGTGCTGAATCCGCAAATCAGAGAATATAATGATTACAAAATAAAACTTTGGGATCATCTGTTTATTATGTCTGATTACAAACTGCAATGCGATTCGCCTTTTCCGATGCCATCGCCAGAGAAAAGAAAACTTACTCCTGAAAAAGTACCATACCCTACTTACAATATCAAATTCAAACACTATGGTTCTATCATCTATAACATGATAGAAAAAACCTGTGAAATGGAGGATGGTCCGCAAAAAGAGCAAGTGATATTGATGATTGCCAATTTTATGAAACAGTCGTATGTCAATTACAACCGCGACAATGTAAATGATGAAGTTATTTTTGAACATCTTCGTAAGATTTCCAATGGAAAACTTTCGCTGAAAGAAGAGGTAAGATTAAGATATATTGCTGATGTTCGACCCATGAATAATAATGGTGGTGGAAAAAAGAAAAAGAAAAAGAAAAAATCGTCACAACATTAAATAATGGCTAACAGTTTTGAAATTACGGGTGGACAACAGCTGCATGGTGAGATAGAACCACAGGGAGCAAAAAACGAAGCATTACAGATTCTTTGTGCCGTATTACTAACCGATGAGAAAGTTACCATTCACAACATTCCTGATATCAGAGATGTAAACAAACTGATTGACTTACTACGCAGTTTGGGTGTGATTATTGAAAAACTCAAGCACGGCAGCTATACTTTTCAGTCAGACAATATAAATCTTGATTTTTTAAAGACAGATGATTTTATTCGTCAGGCAGGATCTTTAAGAGGTTCTATTATGATAGCAGGTCCATTGCTGTCACGCTTTGGCATTGCCTGTGTACCTAAACCGGGTGGTGACAAAATTGGTCGCAGACGTTTAGATACGCACTTCATAGGTTTTCAGAACCTGGGTGCTAAATTTGATTTTGATTCTCATACCAAAATATTCAGCGTTTCGGCTAAAAAACTAAAAGGTGCCTATATGCTCCTTGACGAAGCTTCAGTTACCGGAACAGCCAATATCATTATGGCTGCTGCCTTAGCAGAAGGTACTACAACCATTTATAATGCAGCATGCGAACCATACATACAACAACTCTGCAAGATGCTTGTCAGTATGGGAGCAAAAATCTCAGGCATTGGCTCAAATCTGTTGAGCATAACAGGTGTTTCCAAAATGACAGGATGCACGCATACCATGTTGCCCGATATGATTGAGGTAGGAAGTTTTATTGGTTTGGCTGCCATGACTCAGTCTGAAATAACAATAAAAAACTGTAGTGTTCCAAATCTAGGCATCATTCCCTCCACTTTTCAACGGTTGGGCATTAAACTGGAAATTAAAGGGGATGACATTTACGTACCTGCACAAAAAAATTATGAAATAGATACTTTTATTGATGGTTCTATTCTGACTATTGCAGATGCCATCTGGCCCGGATTGACACCTGATTTGCTGAGTGTAATTTTAGTAACAGCAACACAGGCAAACGGTACAGCACTTATTCATCAAAAAATGTTTGAAAGCCGTTTGTTCTTTGTAGATAAACTGATTGATATGGGGGCACAGATTATATTATGCGACCCACACCGTGCAACAGTCATAGGGCTTAACCGCAAACATTCACTCAAAGGAATAGAAATGACATCACCTGACATCAGAGCGGGTGTTGCCTTGCTCATAGCAGCACTTTCTGCAAAAGGCAAAAGTATCATCCACAATATTGAACAGATTGACAGAGGTTATGAAAGAATAGATGAACGATTGATAAAACTTGGTGCCCATATCAAAAGGATTTAAAACAATTTAATATTTTAGCGTTTAATAAAAAACAAATGAAGGCTTGTCACTGTGGTATGATAGTTGGCAGCCATAAACAAAATTAAAAATATGACAACTACACTTAAAGCAACATTCTTATCGCTGGCAATCATCGGCACTGCATTTTTTTCACAGGCTCAAAAGCCGATTGAAGGCATTGCCATAGGTAACAAAGCACCTGAACTGGCATTTACGTCACCCGAAGGAAAAACCATTGCACTTTCTTCACTGAAAGGAAAAATTGTATTGATAGATTTTTGGGCATCATGGTGCGGCCCTTGCCGTATGGAAAATCCTAATGTTGTTGCTGCCTATAATAAATATAAAGATAAAAAATTTAAGGGTGCTAAAGGCTTTACTGTTTATGGAGTATCGCTTGATCAGGATAAAAACCGCTGGATGAATGCCATCAAACAAGATAAATTAGATTGGCCAAGCCATGTGAGTGACCTTGCCGGATGGAACAGCAAAGCAGCACAGATTTACAGAGTAAACTCAATACCTGCCAACTGGCTTATTGATGGCAACGGATACATTGTGGGAAGCAACTTGAGAGGACAGGCATTAGATGCAGCCATTGAAAAACTGCTGGCACAGTAAATAAAATTTAATACTACTAATGAAAAACAGCCGGAAATTCCGGCTGTTTTTTTTATGCTCTTATATACACTTGTTTTACTGGAACTCCAAAATAAGAAGTATAAGTTTTTTCATCACATTTAATTTTTTGTTATTTGATTAATTTGTTCTCTTAGTTGGGCTATTTCATTTTTTAATTCGTTGAGCATGGCTGTTACATCTTGCTTTTGGCTTTCGTTTGCTATGATGAGTTGTTTGGTGGTTATGGTGCCGTTTACTTCTAATTCACATTTGCAAAACGTAAACGATGTGGTATGGCGAAGGCGGCTGTGTATGTAGAAAAGCGCAGCTTACGCTTAAAGCGCGCGAAACGTGCAAGTGTTTCTGTTGTAATCATGGTAGTTTAGTTTAATTTACAGAATTGTAAAAGTAATGTTGTTTAACTTAAAACTCCAATTTTTTCAGAATCTATTTTTTTAAATACAGTGGCTTAATTGGATTTTTTAATAGGATGTAAATGATTTATTAGCTTAGTGCTGTTTGAATAATGGTACTTTACCAAATCAGTAGCATAACCTCATCTGGCAAGCCTCAAAAAACATTTTGGTTGAAAAACAGCCGGAAATCTCTTCCGTTGTCATTTTACCACATGTTTGGCAGACAAGACACTGTAAAAGCTATCTTTGCCTGCCATTTTGACCCCATTGGTCGAATGGCAATGTTTTTGAAAATCAGCGATGAAATTGTTTAAGCGAAGAAAAATGAATAAGGAAAAAGAAGTGCTCAACAACGAAGAAACCACTAATGCAGAAGAGATTAACGCAACACCTGAAGTGGAAGCCGGAGCCTTAGCAGAAAACGAAGCAGAAAATCCGTTGGAATTGCTCAAAGAGGAGTTGGCTGTTGCCAACGACAAGTATGTGAGATTATACAGCGACTTCGAGAATTATAAGCGCAGATTAGCAAAAGAGCGTATTGAATTGATAAAAACTGCAGGTTCAGACGTGATTATTTCACTGCTGCCGATTATAGATGATTTTGAGCGCGCCATGAAAGCACAGGAAACTACATCTGATGCAGCGGCTTTAAAAGAAGGAGTTCAATTAATTTTTCAAAAGTTGAACAATACCCTAACCCAACATGGGTTGGCAGCCATTGAATCAATAAACAAACCTTTTGATACCGACCTGCACGAAGCCATTACAAGTATTCCTGCAGATGATGATAAAAAAGGATTGGTAGTAGATGAAATTGAAAAAGGCTACCTGCTTAACGATAAAGTTGTGCGTCATGCTAAGGTAGTGGTGGGAAGTTAATAGAAAACAAAATGTCGAAAAGAGATTACTACGAAATATTAGGTGTTGGTCGAAATGCTTCGGAAGCCGAAATAAAAAAAGCTTACCGTCAGATGGCTATTAAATATCACCCTGACAAAAACCCGGGCAATAAGGAAGCAGAAGAAAAATTTAAAGAAGCTGCTGAAGCCTATGAAGTGCTGAGTAATACAGAGAAAAAAAGTCGCTATGATCAATTCGGACATCAGGGAATGAATGGTGGCGGATATGGCGGAGGGCAACACATGAATATGGAAGATATCTTCAGTCAGTTTGGAGATATTTTTGGTGGACACAATCCTTTTGAAAGTTTCTTTGGCGGTGGTGGTGGCGGACAGCGCGGAGGCCGCAGAGTTAACCGTGGCTCTAACCTGCGTATCAAAGTAAAACTTACGCTTCAGGAAATTGCCAACGGTGTAGAAAAGAAATTAAAGGTAAGTAAAAAAGTTGCCTGCCATACCTGTCATGGTAGTGGTGCTCAAGGCAACAATGCTTTTACAACATGCAGTGCCTGCAAAGGTTCAGGACAAGTTAGGCGTGTTACAAATACCATTTTAGGTCAGATGCAAACGGTTACTACCTGTAATGTTTGTGGTGGCGAAGGACAGGTAATTGCCAATACCTGCCGCACTTGTCATGGTACGGGTGTTGAACAGGGAGAAGATATGATTACCGTTCCAATTCCTGCAGGTGTTGCTGATGGCATGCAGCTAAATGTTAGCGGAAAAGGTAATCTTGGCGAACGCAATGGCATTGCCGGTGATTTGCTGATAGTAATTGAAGAGATTGAAGACCCAAAGCTGAAACGCGATGGCGATAATTTGTTGTTCGATTTATACATTACATTTATTGATGCTGCATTAGGCACTCAGGTTGAAATTCCAACGGTTGACGGTAAAGCAAAAATAAAAATTGATGAAGGCACACAAGGTGGAAAAGTTCTTCGACTGAAAGGAAAAGGGCTACCACGTGTAAACAGTTATCATAAAGGCGACTTGCTTGTGAATATAAACGTGTGGACACCACAACAACTTTCTGCAGACGAAAGAAAAATGTTAGAGAAGCTACGCGATTCAGAAAACTTTAAGCCCAATCCGGGTAAAGGTGATAAAAGCTTTTTCGAAAAAATGAAAGAGTTTTTTAATTAAATTATTTTGTACAAAAAAGAGGCTGTCGCGAAAGTCGAGCAGCCTCTTTTTTTTATTAGCAGTAAAGAAATTAAAATAGCAGCTGCAAACCATTAGCACACATGTTTTTCGCTAAAGAATAAAAAGAGGCTCGGCAAACAATAAAGTTAAAATAATCCGTATTATCTTTTTACCTTTACGCTATCTGGTTTCGAAAACATAGTTTTAGGGGTTAGATTTTATGTCATGATACATATTCACAGCATCGTATTTTGTATTGCAAGAGTATTTGAAAGGTACGATTAAAAAGTATAATCAATACAATATACGCAGTAATATTTATATTCTAATCGACTGAAGGTGAAGAACAATCACGCTCATCGAAATATTTTTGTAAACATTAGGGACATGCGTATATTTGTGAGTTAGCGGAAATGGCAGCGACAGTGCTAAACACTAATATTCCTACTGACAACGGACGACCAACTGCCAACGCTTCGCAAAATTAAAAGAGCTGCAATACCTTCCGCAAACCGACCCAAATTGCAGCACATTTAATTTTGCCCAACCGCCCCAAAGCCCACCCACCACCCAAATTCAAAACAGTTTGAAAACAATTGACAAATTCTTGTCAGACTTTTCAAAAAGTCAATATATTTGCACGAGATGCAATTAACATGAGCAAAAAAGCAATAAATAGACTGAAGGTAGTGCTTGTTGAGAAGAACATAAGTAGCAAGTGGCTAGCTGAGAAACTTGATAAAAATGAAGCAACTGTTTCAAGATGGTGCACTAACGATGTGCAACCACCATTGACAACACTTGTAAAAATTGCAGAAGTTCTAAAAGTTGATGTAACTGAATTGCTAAACAACAAGAAGAAATAGAAATTACCAATGGACATTACAACGCAAATATCAGAACTAAAAAGTAAGCTCTCAGACGAACAGATGAAGGAGCAACCTGATATTAATGTCATTGAATCGCTTACGGATGAAATTGCAAAACTGGAAGTAACCCAAATCCCTTTTACAGTTTCAGCAAGAACAGCAAGACTTATCGGACAAGAAAACTTTGCAAATGCAGAAGGGGCAATTATTGAGTTAGTCAAAAATAGTTATGATGCTGACGCATCTGTATGTGTAATTATAATTGACCCTGTAAATAATAGCATTCGGATATTAGATAATGGCGATGGAATGACTGAAACTACCATTAGAACTCATTGGATGACTATTGGAACAGACGACAAAAAAATAAATTATAAAACCAAATCGAGAGTAAAAACTGGGGCGAAAGGAATTGGTCGTTTTGCACTCGACAGGCTTGGAAAGTCAAGCGTAATGATTACAAAAACTTTAGAGTCAGAAAGTTTGGTTTGGGACGTGGATTGGAATCAATTTGAAAATACAGGTGCAGTAATCTCTGACATCAAAGCAACTCTTCAAGTAGGCAACAGTGATTTTTGGGGTGAGATAGTTGAAATACAAAACTTTTCAGGACTTAAAGAGCCAATCATTGACTATTGGAAGGAAGAAAAAGGAACACTTATTTCAATTGACAATTTAAAAGATGTTTGGGACGAAAAAGCAACGCAATCACTTTATTCAAATTTAGAAATATTAGTTCCACCGCTTGAGACCAATATATTTCAAGTATTTCTATTTAGCACATTGGAGCCAGATAATTATGGAAAGGTTTTACCGACCTTATGTGATGATTATGATTATAAAATCACAACAACGGTTTCCGAAGACCAATCTGTAAGTATTAAAGTTTTTAGAAATGAATTAAACATTGGAGATTTAAAGCGAATTGGTTTTTTCGAAAAATCAAAACTAAACCAATCTCAATACCAATTAGAAGCATTTGAAAAAGGAATGTTTGAAATGCCAACAAAATTGGAGACTCTAATTGCTGGCTTCAAAGGAGTGGATAAAAACAACAATTTAAGTAAAATTGGGGCTTTTACCTTTTCCTTTTATTTTATGAAACGCGGTGGAGGACAAGAAAAGGATGAAGATATTACTAAATACCCATACAAGTCTGTAAACTACAGTAATCGAACAAACTGGCTTGACAAATTTGGCGGAATCAAAATTTTCAGAGATAATTTCAGAGTAAGACCATACGGTGAAACCAAAAGTAGTTCTTTCGATTGGTTAGACTTAGGTAAACGAGCATTAAGCAATCCAACTGTAACAAGACCCGGATACAGGGTAAGACCACAACAAGTTTATGGCATCGTAAATATTTCAAGAATTGACAATATCAATTTTGAAGATAAATCAAGTAGAGAAGGGCTTCAGGAGAATGATGCATTTAGTCTTTTCAAAGAAATCTTAAAGGCAATTATCGAGATATTTGAACAAGACAGGAATCAAATCATGATGACACTGAAAAAGATATATGATGATGCAAATAAAAAGAGAAAGGCACAAGAGGAAGCAGAGCAAATAATAAAAAACAAAGCTAAATCAAACTCTACACCAACCCCAACAGAAGCCAACGAAGAAAAAGAAACCTTAATTACAGCTATCCAAGCATACAAAGAAGACATAGAAGAACTTCAAGATGAACAAAAAATCTTGAGAGTGCTAGCAAGTGCTGGACTAATAGTTACCTCATTTGCACATGAGTTCAGAAATCATACTGATTCTATTTTGCCAAGAACGCAAGAGTTGAAAGATGTTTTATTGAAAGTAATTGACATTGAAAAGCTGAAAAATTTACCAAGCTTCTTTGACCCGTATGTGATGCTATCAGACATGAGAAATCAAGATGAACGTCTGAAATCGTGGCTTGATTTTTCTATTTCCTCAGTTAGAAAAGACAAACGTTCAAGACGAATCATTAACATGGTTACATATATTGAAGGTTTAGAAAAAAATTGGAATTCTTTGCTTTCAAGGAGAAATATCAAACTAACCATTGACAAATGGAAATTTACCGAAGTCAATTTTAAAGGGCATGAAATAGATTTAGATGGCATATTCAATAACCTAATTACTAATTCTGTTGATGCCTATAAAAGAAAAGATGCTGGAGATGCGAGAGAAATAAAGTTAAGCTTTGCTTTTAACGCACTTGAAGCTAATGGCATTAGCGTTGTTTATGAAGATTTCGGACCAGGACTTCTTGAAGAAATTACAGAACCAAATAAAATATTTCAACCTTTTTTCACTACAAAGCGAGATGATAAAACGGGAGAAAAAATCGGAACTGGCTTAGGAATGTGGATTGTGAAATCTACAATTGATGAATATAGTGGAGATGTCGAAATCTTAAGGGCTCGACCAAATTTCAAAGTAAAAATAACATTACCTCATAATTTATAGAGCATGGCAAAATTTAAAATAGCATACGTAGATGAATCTGAAGCCGACACAAGGCGGTTTCAAAGATTCTCATATAACTACTTTGAAGTAATTCCATTCATACCAAAAGATTCAATTGAAGAAACTTGCAATGAAATTTTGGAAAGTCATGTGGATGCAATAATTTCTGATTTTGACTTTTCAGAACAATTATCTACTGTTCATTATGATGGAACTGATTTAGTTAGTCTTTTTCTCAAAAAAAGAGAAGGGTTCCCTGTTTTTATCCTAACTTCTTATGAAGATGACGCAATCTCAAAAGGCGAAGATGTAAATATCATTTATGAGAAAAAAGAAATGGACGAGGGAGAAATGTTCTTGCAAAGAGTAAAAGCACAAATAGAAAAGTATAAACACAAAGCCGAAATAGAAGAAACAAGACTGTTAGAATTAATTTCAGAAAGTAAAAAAAGAAAATTAGACGCTTTTGAAATGCAAGAACTCGCAGAATTAGATTCCAAAATTGAAAGGGCTTTAGATAAAGAAAGTCAGATCCCAAATATTTTAAGGGATGATAAAGAAGCTTCTGAACTATCAGAACTTCTAAAAAAGGTTGATGAATTAGCAAAAAAAATTGAAGGTAAAAAATGAGCCAATTAAATTTTAGAGAGACTCCACCTAAGCGGAATTATAAGGGTAAAGAATTAAAGGACTATAAGGGTTACAAAGATTCGTTGGAAAAGGACTTTTTGGAAAGATGTGGTTATACCTACTGTCAACAAGAATGGTTTGGTGGGAAAAGAAATTTTCAGATTGATCACTTTAAACCTAAATCAATTCATCCCGAACTTGAAACAAAATATGCCAATTTAGTCTATTCCTGTTCATATGTGAATAGAGCAAAGAGTGATGATATAGGAATTTACATAGATCCTTGCGATGTAGATTACAACGAACATTTTTACAGAGACGAATTGGGAAATATATATCCTGTTGAAACTTCTGAATCAGCAAAATATATGTATCGAAAGCTAAAACTTTACCTAAAAAGGTATAGCATTATTTGGATGCTTGAACAACTTGAAATTAAGAAAGAAAGGCTTCGTGTTTTGATAGAAGCAACGAAAGATAAAGAGGCTATAGAATTATATGTAGCTATTGACTTCAAATACATGGACTACAAAAAGCATTTAAAAGCTATTCTTTAAAATAAGAAAATTGAGAAACAATATTTTTAAATATCTAAAAACATTTTGCTCAACACAGCCTAATGATGTTGACAGACTTATCGTATCCGCTTTTCTCAAAAAGAACAATTTAAATGTTCAAAATAATGAGTTTTTAAAAACATTTATCATTCCTGAAACCAATAAAACTGAATATGAAAAACTCACAAAATTCATTTCAGTATTAGATAATGAAATAAAACAGCTGGGAACTGAAGAATTGATTGAGCTTTTTGAATTTGTTGTTTCTCCTGCGGATAGAATAATTAACGGTGCAATTTATACACCGCTGAGAATACGTGAGTTTATTATAAAACAATCTTTTCACTCTAAAAGAGATTCGCTTGCAACTTCAAAAGTTGCGGACATATCGTGTGGTTGTGGTGGCTTTCTTTTTAATGCTGCAAAGCAATTGAAAAAACAAACCAATAAAACATACTCGGAGATTTTCAAAAAGCAGATTTTTGGTTTAGATATTCAACCCTACTCGATCACAAGAACAAAACTATTACTTACAGTTTTAGCTTTAACAGAAGGTGAAGACAAAAAGGAGTTTTACTTTAATTTATTTGAAGGCGATGCATTGACATTCAATTGGAAAGAAAAGCTAAACACTTTTAGAGGTTTTGACATTGTTTTAGGAAATCCGCCTTACGTTTGTGCAAGAAACTTAAGTGAAGAGACAAAATTAAATATTGCAAATTGGGAAGTCTGCAAGTCTGGAAACCCTGATTTGTATATTCCGTTCTTTCAAATTGGTATTGAATGTTTGAACGAAAATGGAATTCTTGGATTTATCACTATGAATAGTTTTTTCAAAAGTTTAAATGGAAGAGCATTAAGAGATTATTTTCAAAAGAAAAGTATAAAATTCAAAATCATAGATTTTGGAACAGAGCAAATTTTCAAGTCAAAAAACACATACACTTGTATTTGTTTAATTGAAAATACAAAACAGGAATTTATAAAGTATTACAGATGTGCTGATAAAGTGATTCCAACACGGGAGAGTGCTTTTAGTAAAATTTCTTATTCTATACTAAATTCTAAAACAGGATGGAACCTACAAGACAATGAAATAATTTCAAAAATAGAATCAACAGGTGTGGCATTGGGAGACCTATACAAAACAAGTCATGGTATCGCAACTCTTAGAAATGAAATTTATATTTTTAATCCAGTTAAGGAAGATAAAGACTATTACTATTTGCAAAACGGAAGTCTATACGCAATAGAAAAAGGAATCTGCAAAGACATTGTAAACACGAATAAATTAAGCCGAGAGGTTAATCTTAAAAATTTGAAGGAGAAAGTAATTTTCCCTTACGACAATGGAGAGAAAGCAAGACTTTTAGACGAGACATTTATAAAAGAAAGTTTCCCCAAAGCATATTTATATCTTCAAAACAAGAAGAAAATACTTGCAGAGCGAGACAAAGGAAAAGGAGATTATGAAAATTGGTTTGCATTTGGGAGAACGCAATCCTTAGAAAAAGTAAAGAACAAATTGTTCTTCCCAAAAATGTCGGACAGGACACCAAGCTACATAATAAATTCGGATGAGGATTTGCTGTTTTATAATGGACAAGCTATCATCGGACACTCTAGACAAGAAATGATTTTGATAAAAAAAATAATGGAATCAAGACTTTTCTGGTATTACATCAAGACGACAAGCAAACCGTATTCTTCGGACTACTATTCTTTGAACGGCAACTACATCAAAAATTTTGGTATTTGCAATTTGGACAATGAGGAATTAGAATTTGTGCTTAACGAACACGACAAAAATAGACTTGACACTTTTTTTGAGAGAAAGTATGACATTGACTTACGACCATAATTCAGCCAACGCATTTGCATGCACATTTGCTTTTTTGCCCACGTTTGAACCAACTCAAAAAAGCAAAAGAGCCTGCAAGCAACCGCACAAGGACAGTGTAAACCTGACACAGCAGACCTTCGAACGAAAAGAGCCACATCCGCTAATCGAGTAGGCGGCTCCGCCAGAGACTGACGGAGTGCACCTCTCACACCACTAAGCGTACGGGTCGCGTACTTAGCGGTTCACAGATAGATGGGTTTAGTGTTGTGTAAACCTCCAACAAACTTTCGTATCCTCGTTGTTTTAACCTTTGTAGGGTGATTGTTGACCCAAGAATTGGACTTTGGGCTATTGCCCAGCCTCCTTTTCGTGTTCTGCTCCATGCGTAAGCATGCTCTTGGT
>WBZM01002782.1_pt1 | contig 14435 bp, 11 predicted proteins | sample 5204271 | NCBI WGS metagenome assembly WBZM01 (sample SAMN12344346, study PRJNA552823) | activated sludge metagenome | biome: Activated sludge suspended growth; feature: Nitrification reactor; material: Wastewater; isolation source: activated sludge from nitrification reactor of wastewater...
CTTTCAGCCGCCCCTCGCTGAGCGCTTCGCTGTCGCTGACCGCCCGCGCCAGACTGGCCGCGAGCACTGCCATCGCCTCGGCAAACTGCGCTTCACGACGCGCGCGCCAGGCGCTGGCCAGGCGCCCGACGGCCGCCTGGCGCTCGCCGCTCAGCACCTTGCCGACCTCAGCCAGGAGCAGTCCCTCCTGCACCCAGCAGCGGGTAAACGCATCCAGCGTCAACAGCGAGCGCACCAGGCTTCGCCCGGCCAGCGCCTGGCGCCAGCACTCCTCGTCGGCGGCCTCGTCGGCCGGCGGGCGCGGCGCGCCGGTCTGGTTGAGGAGGACGATCACCGGCCGGCCGATCCATTCCAGGATGTCCATTTCCGGGCCCAGGTAACCGGCCTCGGCCGGTACCTCGGCGGCATTGACCAGGTAGAGCACGACATCCGCCTGCTCGCGCACATTGCGTACCGCCAACTGCGACAGCCAGAAGGCGGGGTCGCGGAAGCGATCCCACACCTGACTGAGAAACCAGCCGATCGGATTGCCCTGCTGGCGCAGGCGCCGCGCCAGACGAGCGCTGTCGCCGAAGCCAGGCGTGTCCCAGAGGAGCAGGGCGTCGCCGGCCGGCGTTTCGATCAGTGTGTGCGCGCTCGCCTCGCGCGTCACGTGCGGCGCGTCGCGCACCTCGCCGACCTCGCGCCCAAGCAGCGTCCGGGCGAGCGTCGTCTTGCCGGCGTTGGTGTGCGAGATCAGCGACAGCGCAATCGTCTCGCCACCGCTCATCGCAGCGCCTCCGGCAGTGCGTCGAGCGCGGCCTGCACGGCGCCCAGATCGGGTTGCGCGAGATCGACGAAGATCGGTGTCAACCCGAACTCGGCCAGCCCCGCCTGCCACGCGGCGCGGCGTTCGACCAGCCGCCGGTCGGCAGCGCCGAAACGTGCCCGCCACGCCGCCTCGTCGACCACGGCGAGCAAGGGCGCGCCCGCCAGGCACGCGCGCAGAGCGCCGAGGAAAGCCCCCTGCGCTTCGCGCTCGGGCGTCGCCGCCAGATTGAACAGCGCGCAAGCCGGCGTGCCGGGCGCGGGTCGGCTGGCCGCCGGCAAGACATCTTCGTCGCCGTAAGCGACCGGCGCCATGCACGCGAGCAGCGGGCGGCCGCCAAAAACGCGCGCCGCCACCTTGTGCAGACCATCGAGCGCCGCGGGCGACGGGTGATAGCTGTAAGGAATCACGCTCAAGCGCAGCGGGGCAGACTGATAGCCGCGCAGCAGCGCCTGGAAATACGGCGCTGAGAAATCGGCGACGAGCAGCCGCAGTTGCTGCCGCTCGCGCAGGAGCTTGAGCGCAGCGAGCAGCAAGCGCGGCACGACGACCACGGTAAACAGCGTCGCCGCGAGCAGGTGCAACCAGGGCGCCGCATTGACTCCAGCCGACGCCGAAGCAAAGCGTAGCGCCGCCAGCTCGGGCAGCGTCTGCCCGGTCAGCCACAAGCCTGGCGCAAACAGCCAGCCAAGCAGCGTGTGTACCGTTGTCGGCGAGAGAAAGGTGCTCTCCCAGCCGGCACGATACTCGAAGGCAATGCCGCGCAGGTAGAACCCGGCAATGACGCCGAGCGCGAAGAGCGCCGCTGCGCAGTGCAGCAGGCGGGCGGCGCGCGCGGCGTAGAGCGGAGCGGCGAGGCGACTCCAGTCGGCCAGCAGTCGGCTCAGCGTACTTTCGGTCAACACCCCGGCGCGCTGCGGCCAGCGCCAGACCACGCCGGCCGCCCCGGCGACCAGCAGACGACGCAGCAGGGCGCCCGCCGGCAACAGCGTCGCTGGCCGCGCCTCGCCCGGCGCGCGCGCCGATTCGTCCACACGCTCCAGCGCGCTCAGCGGTGTTCGCCCGGTGGGCAGCCGGCGCTTGCTCAGACGCAGCAGAAGACTGGCGAGCAGCCCGAGATAGACGAGCAGGTTCCACGCCAGCAGGCCGAGAACGGGTAGGGCAAGCAGGTTGATGCGCTGCTCGGAACCGATCCGTTCGATCGCCAGGCCGGCGGCCAGCGCGACCAGCAGCAGGCCACCGCCAATCGCCGGACGCCAGTGCAGACGCTCGACGGCGCGCACGAAAGCCGCCTCGCGACTGGCCAGGCGCTGCCACGCCAGGCGCGCACGCTGGGCGACGAAATCCGCCGGGCTGGCGCCTTCGCCGACCACTTCGGCGGCGGCGCGACTCGCCCACGCCCGGTCTTCGTCGGTCCACGTGCGGCGCTCGCGGTCGGCGGTCTCCACCGCACGAACGGCCAGGGTCAGCAAGGCTACGCGCTCGTCCATCGGCCAAGGATAGCAAATAAGCTTGAGCGCCGGCAGGGAGATTGGCCGATCAACGGCGAGCCGCCAGCGCGCCGCAAGAGCCCGGCAGAGCGCCGGCGATGCGCGCACTTTGACCGGAATCAAGCGCGCTCGAGCACGGATGACTATACTGCTCGACTCACCGGACGAGGTTTGATGTCGTGCAACGCAAAGTCCCCCAGCTCGTTTGTCCTGCCGGTAGCTTGCCGGCCCTCAAGGCGGCCGTCGACCATGGCGCAGACGCGGTTTATCTCGGCTATCGCAACGATACCAATGCGCGCAACTTCGCCGGTCTGAATTTCGATGAGAAGGCGATGCGCGAAGGCATCCGCTACGCGCAATCGCGCCGGCGCGGCGTGCTGATGGCGATCAATACCTTTGCCCAACCCGGGCGCTTTGCCGACTGGCAGCGCGCCGTCGACGGAGCCGCCGAACTCGGCGTCGATGCGGTGATTCTGGCCGACATCGGTCTGCTCGCCTACGCGCGCCAGCGGCACCCCGAATTACGCCTGCATCTCTCGGTGCAGGGGTCGGCAACGAGCTATGAAGCGGTCAATTTCGTACAGCGCGAATTCGGCGTGCAGCGCGCCGTCCTGCCGCGCGTGCTGACGCTGGCCCAGGTCGAAACGGTGATCCGCAATACATCGGTCGAAATCGAGGTGTTCGCCTTTGGCAGCCTGTGCGTGATGAACGAAGGCCGCTGCTGGCTCTCGTCGTACGCCACCGGGGAATCACCGAATACCGTCGGCGCGTGTTCGCCGGCCAAGTACGTGCAGTGGGAACGCTCGCCCGGGCAGATGGCGACACGCCTGAACGGCATCCTGATCGACCGCTTCGGCAACGACGAAGCGGCGGGCTATCCGACGCTGTGCAAAGGCCGATTCGAGGTCGGCGGCGAGGTCTATTACGCGCTCGAAGAGCCGACCAGCCTTAACGTGCTCGAGATTCTCCCGGCGATCGCCGACATCGGCGTCGCTGCGATCAAAGTCGAGGGGCGCCAGCGCAGCCCGATCTACGTCGCGCAGGTCACCCGCACCTTGCGTGCGGCGCTTGACGAACTGGCGCGCGATCGGCAGCACTTCAGCGTGAAGCCCGCCTGGCAGAGCGAGCTGGCGAAACTGTCCGAAGGCCATCAGGTCACCCTCGGCGCGTACAACCGGCCGTGGCGCTAGCCGGCGAAGAACGATGCGACTGGCGCTTGGACCCCTGCTCTTCTTCTGGCCGAAGGCCGAGGTTTTCGCTTTCTACGCCGAAATGGCGGCAAATCCAGCGGTCGATATCCTTGCCCTGGGCGAAGTCGTCTGCTCCCGCCGACAACAGATTCGCGTCGCCGACTGGCTGGCGCTGGCGCGCGATCTGAGCGCTGCCGGCAAGGAAGTCGTCGTTTCGGCGCAGGCTCTGCTCGAGTCGGAAAGCGATCTGCGCGCCTTGCGGCGAATCGCCGACGAAGTGTCCGACATCGCCAATTGCCGACTCGAAGCGAACGATCTGAGCGCGGTCGGCATCGCCGCCGGGCGGCCTTTCGTCGGCGGGCCGCATCTGAACATCTACAACGAGACGACGCTCGCCACCTTTGCCCGCTACGGCCTGCAACGCTGGGTGCCGCCGCTCGAGGGCGATCGCCGGCTGGTCGAGACGCTGCACCGGAGCCGGCCACCCGGCGTGGCGACCGAGGTCTTCGTCTTCGGCAAGCTGCCGCTGGCTTTTTCGGCACGCTGTTTCACTGCGCGCCATTACGGTCTGAACAAGGACGACTGTCAGTTCAAGTGCCTCGATCATCCGGATGGGCTTACCGTGCGGACGCGCGAGGGCCAGCCGTTTCTGGCCCTCAACGGCATCCAGACGATGTCGGCGCAGACGCTCAATCTGCTCGGCGAAGTTCCCGAGATGCTGCGCATGGGAATCGAAGTCGTGCGCATCAGCCCACAGGCGCACGCGATGGACGAGATCATCGCCGCTTTCGACGCCGCTCGCCGCGGGCAAGCCGTCGATCCCGAGACGACGGCGTGGACGGCAACGCCAATGGTAAACGGCTACTGGTTTGGCCAGGCCGGCATCGTCCGCCAGCACCCGGTGCCGAACGCAACACCGCAAGGAAATCCGTAATGAATCAGACTTTCACCATCCCACGCTTTCGCCTGCCCGGGCTGGTCGCTGCGCTTGGCGTCCATTTGCCGCAGTGGCCACATTCGCTCGCCCTGGCCAGCGCGCTCAACCTTGCCGCGCTCGCCGGCCTGCTGCCGAAGGAAAGCCTGGCGCAGATGGAAGGGCGCAGTTTCCTTGTCGAAGTCCTCGACGCCGGCGGGCAGGCGTGCTTCGCCTACCACGACGGCCGCTTTCGTCCGCTGCTGACCGTTCCAGCGAAACCCGACCTCTCTTTCCGGGCCAATCTTTCGGCATTCCTGCAGTTGCTCGCGCGCCAGGAAGATCCCGACACGCTGTTCTTCAACCGCGAGCTGTCGATCGTCGGCGATACCGAGCTGGGGCTCTTGGTCAAGAACATGCTCGACGCGATCGACTGGCCACGCCTGCCGTTCCCCGGTCGCCAAGCGTAGCGCGCGTCGGCTTGCCCGCGCTGCAGGCGCGGAGCTTGCGGCGCTGATCGCGCCGGCCATTGCGCGCGCCGGCAAAACGGTGTCGCGTTGACCGGAACAGCTAGACAAGGTCACTGCAACCAACGATTTCTTCACCCCGTGAGCAAACGTACACAGCCCGGAATAAACGCTCCCGGTTCGTGAACAAACTGCCCCCGCGTCGCCGTTGAATCTTCCGCGGCCCCTCGACGACCATGCACCCCATGCCGAACCAGGGTGCGGACCGATCTTCCCGCCCCCACGGCCGGGCGATTGCCCCACTCGTCGAAGATCATGTTCCGGGAAGAAATCTGATGAAAGCTCAATTCACCAAAATCGTTCAGCGCCTGTGCGAAGCGCTGAGTGGTGTCGCCACCGCGGACGCACCGCTGGCCATCAGCAGTAGCGGCGCGCCGCGGCAGCGCGCGGTCAGACTCATCGCCATCGGTGGGCTGGCCGCGGCGGCTTATGTCCTCTACGCTCATCCGCCGGTGCAGAGCATCGACCGCGGCGAGATCGGCGTGCGCCTCAACCAGTTCACCGGCGAGTCGGTCGAAGTCTCCGAAGGCGCGGTACTCGTCGTCCCGCGGCTGCACGAGCTGCGCCGCTTCTCGCTGCGTGACCAGCTCTATCGCCCGACCGACGGCATCAGCGCCAACGGATCGGCTCCCTTCCAGTCGGTGGAGGGCCTTTCCCTCGGGGTCGACGTCTCGGTGCGCTACGCGCTTGATCGGCAGCAGATCGCCGCAATCGCTCGTACCCTGCCCGAGGACCTCAGCAACCAGGTCGTCGATCCACTGGTCCGCGGCGTCCTCCACAAAACGCTGGCGCGCTATACCGTGCGCGAGGTTTTCTCGAGCAAGCGCCAGGAGATCGAACAAGTCATCGAGCACGAACTGAAACCGCGCCTGGCCGCGAACGGGATCGTCCTCGACTCGGTGAGCATCGGCAAGGTCGACCTGCCAGCCGTTTTCAAGGCCGGCATGGAGAGTCTGCTCGCCGAGGGGCTGGCGACCGAGAAGATGCGCTATACGCTCGAACTCAAGGACAAGCAGGTCCGGGAAAGCGAGCTCGAAGCCGAGGCCGAGAAAGTTCGCCGAGAAAAGGCGGCCGAGGCGGCCGGCCAGGAACAGATCATCGCCGCCAAGGCGCAGGCCGAAGCGATGAAGCACGTCCTGCCGTTCAAGCAGAAGCAGATCGAGCAACGCGCGCTGGAAGCCGAAGCCGAGAAGACCGCGCGGATCAAGAACGCCGAAGCCGCAGCGCAGGCACGCCGGATCGAGGCGGCAGGCGAAGCCGATTCGCGCCAGAAACTGGCCGATGCCGACGCCTATCGGCAGGAGCGCCTCGGCAAGATCGCCAGCGAGCAACTCGCGCGCGATGGCGCGCTGATCTCGAAGAACCCCCTGCTGATCCAGAAGACGCTGGCCGATAGACTCTCCGACAAGATCTCGGTGATCATCGCGCCGCCGCCCAGCGACGGCGGCTTCATCGGCGCAACGCTGCTCGGCAGCAACTCGGCCAGCCGCGATCAGCCCAAGGCACTGCCGAGGACCGATCCGGTCGCCGCCGAAGACTCCGCCGAGCAGGGACGCTGACATGCTCGCCACCGCTCTCACCGTCATCGCCATCGTCACCCAGGATCAGGCCGTGCTGCGCGCCGCACCACGCGAGTCCGCCGCGCAGCATGCGCTCCTCTGGCAGGGCGACAGTCTCGAAATCCGGGGCAGCAAGGGCGACTATCTGCAGGTCTATGACCACCGCCGCGAGCGCGCGGGCTATCTGCGCGCAAGCCAGGTACGGCAGCAGGCATTGAAGCCGGAGAACGCTCCCGAGTTGCTCGCTGTCGTCCGCTTTCTGCGCGACACACCGGGAGCGGAAGCCTTGGGAATCAGCTACGCGGCGGCCTATCTCAAGGCAGCGCCGGCCGGGGAGATCGACGGCGAGGTGTTCGATGCCCTCGGCGCGTTTGCCGAGCGCCTCGCGCAGCGTGCGACGGCGCGCCAGGGCAAGGCCACTGACAACACGCTTGGCGCACATCTCGAGGTTGCTGCCCACTATGGCGTCGACATGGTCAGCCTCGAGCGTGACGATCAGGTCCGCCTCTGCTACAACGGTGAGGCGTTTCGCCGGGTGCTGGCCTTGCGCGCGAGTGACGTGCAGAAAGCGCTGGCGGCGCTGGCGCTAACCCGGCACGACTGCGTCTCGCCGGAACTGACCCCGATCGAACGCTTCACGCTCGACAACTGGCGCGCTGAGGTGCTCGACCGGCTGAACAGCGCGCAGCTCCCGGAGGTGCTGAAGAACCGCCTGCACCTGCGCCGGGCAGGCGTCTGGGCGAGCCTTGCCTGGCAGCGCGCGCGGCGGCCTGAATTCGGCCCTGCCGCCGTTGCGCAGGCCGCCACCCGCGCACTGAGCGAATTGGCTGCGAACAACAAGAGCGAACTGGCGGAAAGCGATGCCGCGGCCTACAGTGACGCGGCGCTGCGCGTCGGCGCTTCGCGCTGGGCCGCCGAACCGGGTGTCCCCGTCGCTCCGCTCAAGGCAGCCGGCGGGCTGGCCATCGCCACGCGCTCCGGACAACCCGGCGAAACGTGCATCGACCTCGTCCAGACCGGGAACGGCGCGCAACCGCCGCTCTTCACCCGCTGCACCTATGGAACGGTGTGGCCGGCTTCGGCCGCCGTGCATCCACAGGGAAGCGCGGTGACCGTCGCCGTGCAGCCGCTCGACACCTGGCGTGAGCTCTGGGTGTTCCGGCATGGCGCTGCCGGGTGGACGGTCGATGTCATCCCGCCGGCGAATGACCAGCCGAATCTCGGCTATCTCGAGTTCGCCGGCTGGGTGCCCGGATCGTCACAGATGCTCGCGGCGCGCGAGACGAAGCTGAACGGCCGCTACAAGACAAGCTTCGAGCTGATCAACCTCTCTACACTCGCCGTCGAGCGCTCGGCTGACCGGCCGGCTTCGCTGAGCGCCTTCTATCGCTGGCAGAGTCCGATCTGGAAAGCGCAGACGGTGAGTCTGCGCTGATTGGCCGTGCATGACGAGCGAACGACGGCGCGGGGAATCCGGATCGCTTGCGGCAGGCAATTGCGCGTTGGCTGCGCACTGCCTGGTCGTCCGCCAAGCTCCGTCCGGAGACGCGCTACTCGAAGGCGAGCCGCCACAGCCGGGCTTGGTGACTTGGCCTTCCCGCCACACGTCACATTCGGCCCGCTCCGCTGCGCACCCGTTGCAGCGTCAGGACGAAACTCACGCCATCCTCGGCGTTGCTGGCCACAATCGTGCCGCCCATCTTGGCCATGTAGGTCTTGGCGACGAAAAGGCCTTGGCCGCGGTTGCCATTGGCGCCCGATTCGATCTGGTCGGACACCCCGTACTCGAAGATCCGTTCCAGGAGTTCGTCGGGAATCGGCTTGCCGACGTTGTGGATGGATACCGTGGCGGCAGTGTCGCTCGTCTGCAGCGTCATCGTGATCGGCGTGCCTCGCCGCCGGCAGCGCTCGGCGTTCTTCAGCACGTGCGTGAATACGTCCTCGAGGGCGTATTCGTCGGCGCGCACGAGAACCGGACCCTCCGCCGGGCAGTAGCTCAGATCGGCAAAGCCCGCATTATCCGCGACATGCTGGAGAAACTCGGCGAGGTCGACCGACAGCACCTCGATCGACGAAGACTGGAAGGCCTCGCTCGGGCTGGCGCCGCCGTAGAGGATGCGCGCGGCCTGCTGCATTCGGCTGATGTAGCGGTGACTCGGGTCGTCCGGGTCGCCATGCAGGACCAACAGCGATTGCAGCGGCGACATGATCTCGTGCCCGACGGCGTGCCACTGGTCCTTCTCCTGCTCGGCCCGAATGCGCTCGCGCTCGGCGTCCTCCTTCGCCCGCCGCAGCAGCTCATTCAGGCAATTGGCCAGGATCCCGAGCTCGTCGCTGCCGCGCAGGTCGGCCAGGTCGAAACGTTCCAGCCCGCCGGTCGTCTGTACGCTGCGCGAGAGGTCGCTGGCGCGCCGGGTGAGGCGGGCAATGCGGCGGATGATTCCCGCTTCGATCCCCAGCCAGGCGACGGCGATCGCCAGCAGCATGGCGCCGACGAACCACGAAACGCGTGTGGCGACCGCGCTGAGCGTCCGGTTCACGCTGCGCGCATCGCCGCGGAGGACGATCTGGTAGCTGCCCAAGGGTGTTGCGACCTCGTCGACCAGCTCGACCGGAGCATCGTAGGTGTCGACCGGCAGCTTGCGGATCAGGCGCGTGAGCAGCGGCGAGAACGCTTCGAGTGCGTCGTCCTGGCCCCTCAGATGGGCGACCTCGATGTCCTTGCCGGCGACGCCCTTGCGCACGCTCAACGTCTCGCCGGGCAGCAGCAGGCTGGTCAGGTCGTTGAGCGAGAATGGCGGAAGCGCTCCGTCCTCGTTGCTGTCGAACAGCGCCGGCGCATCGCCGGGCGGCAGCACCTCGAGGCGAACCCGAAACTGATCGAGATCGGGCGGCGGCCAAGGCGGCCTCTTCCCGTGCAACAGCGCCTGGCTGAGGACTTCGATCGGCAACCGTAGCGAGAAAAACGACTTCCGCTGGCAATTGGCCACCTCATCCTGTGCGTCCAGACACACGCCGCTCTGCCAGACCCAGCCGCGGAATTCCTTCACCGGCTTCTGCCCGGAATAATCCCGCTCGTCGACTTCGACGTATCCGGTGAACCGCCCGCGAACGCCCTCGTTCGGCGGCCGGCTGGGGGCGGCAAGCGGTTCAAAGGGAGCGAGCCAGCGGTAGGTTTCGCCGCGCAGGGCGACGCTGACGCGCAGGCGGTGCGCGCCATCGAGCAGCTCGTCACCAATGCGGTGCGCTACCAACGGCGCGCTGGCGAAGGTGCCCGCGGCGTAGATGAAGCCGCCCGCCCATGGGTTGTTGCCGATGGCCACGCAGAGGCTGCCGTAGTTGCGGTACTGGACCAGGCAGCCGGCCATTTCGACCGCATGGCGAACCTTGTTCTGATCGTCGAAGTCGATGCCCGAAAAGGGCAGGACGACCGGACGTACAGCGTTGGCCGGCGCCGCGCTGCGCGGTGGATTGAGCAGCGCGAGCTGCCCGGCCGGGTGGCGCAGGCGAGCGGCGATCTGTTCCTTGGTCTTGGCGAAGCTCGCCTGGTAGGTATCGTAGCTGCGCTGCTTTTCCTCCTGCAGGACGGTGACCGCCATCGTCAGAACGGCCAGCGCAAGCAACAGGAACGCGCCGCGAAAGAGGATGCGCAGACGGAACGACGCCAACCAGGAGAGCCCCGCGCTCATCGGCGGGCAGCGTCGGCCGGCGGGTCGGACCAACGAAAACCACGCATCGGGATGTTCTCGATGCGGTCGAAGTCTTCATCGAACTCGCGGAAGGCCTCGCGGATCGCGCTGATGTGTTTGCGCACGTTGTCCCGGTTGCGACCACTCTTCACGACCTGGAAGAACTCCTCGTAGGAAACCACCTGGCCACGCTTCTCGTAGAGCGTGGCGAGAATCCGCTGTGCCGTCAGCGGCAGGTTGACCCGCTTGCCGCGCCACAGCGGAGCCGCCTGGCGGAGCGGGTCGAGCGACAGCTCATCGCTGCAAGCGGCGTTCGTCTTGCCGTGCTCGCGGTCGTGCGCGGTGCGCAGAATCTCGAGGAAAGTGTCGACGAAATCGGACTCGGAGAAAGTCGTCTTCTGCAGGTAGTCCCAGGCATCGAGCGCCTTCATGATGCTGCGGTAGATCGTCGCCGGCATGGCCGAGACGACCAGCACCGGCGTCCCACGCCCGCCTTTGTTGATCGCGTTGATGATCGCCACGCCAGCATGGCGCTCGCGCCCCAACTCGATATCGAGCACGACCAGGTCGTAGTTCTCGCGGGCGATCGCGGCTTCGGCTTCGTCACGGGTAAACCACTGCTCGACCCGAATGCCCGGCCTGGCTGCGAGAATCCACTCAGCGAGCTGGTTGCTGGTGGGCCGGTCGTCTTCGATGACAGCGACTTTGAGCATCGCTCGCGCTCCGTAGGGGATTTGCTCAAGTATCTCCGATTTCTCCGGAAGAAGCATTCCCGCCGCGTGAGTGTTTGTTCACGGCGTGGGAGAGGCGCCAAAGCACCGGAAGAGAGACTGCCGCAGCGTTGCCGGTCGGCTCTGCGCTTCGGGTCGAAATCTGTGTCGAGCGACACGCACGAGAGGGATGGTCGAACGGGCAGCAAGGCTTGCCAGCGAGTAGCCGGGCGCGCTGCGCCAGGCCAGCTCACTTGCGCAGCCAGCACCTCGAGTGCGCCTTCCCGCCCATTTTGCAGGCGCGGCGCGCGCGAGGCGGCGATCACACGCCGGCAGTGACCGAATTGGAAATCCGCATCCGCCTTGCGCGCAGACGAGCGTCGTTGCGAGAGGACGTAAGGCTGTCCGCCTTCAGATCATTGCTCATCGACCGGCGGGTCGGCGGGAACAAACGGAATCAGGCCCTTGGCAAAGGCCATCCTCTGCAATTCGACAGAAGCGCGCCGAATGTCTACCAGGATTCCGTTGACCCGCAGCATCCAGACCATCGGATTCCGCATGAGTTGGCTAGGCAGGGTCCACGCCGGCGCCATCGGATCCATACCGAGGAGGTTCCGGATCTCCTTGGACTTGTTCTGCCCAGTGCTCTCGGCGACGCCGAAGAACTCGTAGATCACGCGCGGCTTGCAGTGCGGTGTGCTGGAAGAGTCGTCCAGGAAGTTGACCCGTCCCACCGCGTGCACGGCGCCCGCGGCCCAGACCCTTTCGGTCCCGCGCAATAGTGGTGATGGGCGCTTTCTGGCCAGCGCGCCAACCACCTGGCGGATCATTTCACGGTACTCCTCGTTCAGCTTTTCAGCGCAGAAGTCATCGGTCAGGGCGGTGATGGCGGCGAACTTCTCGGCCATGGCATTGGGGATTCGTTGCGACAAGGATCTGACCTCCACAGTTAAGAGCGGGATTCGTATTCTCGCAAAGCTTTCGCCGACGCGCTCGGCTGATGCTCGATCGCAGCCACCGACTCAACTTCTTCCAACACCACTCCGTTAATCAATTCAGGACCTTCTGCTCCACGGAGGAAAAAATGATCCACGCGTGCACCAAGCATACTGACCTTGACGAACTGATCGGCAGCCAATGCTGGGACGGTCAGGGCCTGTCTTTTCATTACGGCCCGCTGGTTCGGGCGATGAAGGCCGGCGAAGAGCTGACCCTGGAGAACAGTGCCGCATTGTCGGCCTGCATGCTCGCCAAGGTTCGTCTGCTACTCGGCGCGATGATCCTCGAAGACACGTCGGAAGAGATCTGCCCGCACGACGGCTTTCGGCTGACGCTTGGCTGAGCCGGGGCCAAGGCTCGCACCGTCCATCGCCGTCCATGTTTTGTCGTACCAGAGCGAGGAATTCACTCCCCTCTGAAGCGCCCGCGCCGGCGTGGCCCGGCGACGGAAGATGGAGCAGGGCTACACCGTCGCCGGAGCCGAGTGCCCCACGATGTCGGCGCCTCGCGCCAAGGCTTGGCACTCACGGTTGCCGACAGCGCGGTGCCTGCGCCGCTGCAACCCGCCGAGCTTGGACCTCGAACCGGTTGTCCTGGTACGGCCGCCGACCCAGAAGCAGTTGGAGCAAGCTCTCGGCCGGATAGGCGAGGAGGAGCAGCGGTCCCCAGCGTTCGTACTGGGCGACATGCGCTCTCTCGTGAGCGCGTAGACGGACATGCTCCTCCTTGCTCACCGCGACGACGACATGGCCCAATGTGATCGCCGTGAATGGCAGTGAATGTCTGTGCGAGTTCGCCGTCCCGTGGCGACCGATCAAGCTGACTTCGAGTACACCGGCGTGCCAGGCGCAACGGGTGCCGAGCGGCGCGCCGACCAGAGCGACCGTGGCGCCAACCGCTGAGGCAGGTGCAGCCCAAAGGTACCTGAGAAGCTTGACGAGTGCCACGGTGCTTGCGCGTGACGCCTAACTCCGCCCCGCGCGGGGGAGCGACGGCGGGCTGAGCGAAGCAGAGGACACCGGCACGGCTCCATTTACATCCGCTGCGGGGGCGTCGACCGACTTCAATGGTGCTGATTCGTGATGAACGAGTACACGCCCTGGACCACCTTGGCCATTCGTGCGTAGTCGAGTCGCTCGAAGGTGTCGCCAGCCCTGTGGTACTCGGCGTTTCGGTAGAACGCGGTGTCTGTGACCATCACCGCGGGGATGCCTTCAGCCCAGTAGCTGCGGTGATCTGAAAAGTCGATCCCCGCTATCGCGGATACCGCATTTATCGAGCGAACCGGCAGGTCCGAGGCACCCAACATTGCCGCCTTGAGGCTTCGCGTGGGCGACCAATCTTGAGGACGAGCGACGATCGATATGAAATCGCCCCTGGTTGAATACAGCGCCCCCATACCGGGCAGAGGAAAGGTTTGGCTGTCGGGGGCGTCCGTGAAGTAGCCGATCATCTCGAGCGAAATCATCAGCGCGACGTTTCGCTGCGCGGCCTTGAGCGACTTGGCGTGCCAAGCGCTGCCCATGTGCTCCGTGCGAAAGTGGGGAGGTTCCTCGAGCGTATAGGCCACCAGTTCGACCGGCTGCTGAAGCTGAACTTTCGAGAGCAGAAATGCCAATTCGACAAGTCCGGCAACCCCGCTGGCGTTGTCATCGGCCCCGGGAGTGTGCGTATCGCCACTGTACGGCTCTCGGTTTCTTGAGCTCGCCGAAAGATGCGCGTGCGAGTCGTAGTGCGCGCCGACAACGATCAGCGAACCTTGACTCGGACCGAAGCGAGCAATCACGTTGAAGAAGCGTTCGCCTTCAACGATAACGTCCTGAAGTTCGACAGTTGCTCCGGCGGCAACGAACGCGTCCCGGATGTACATCCCGGCAGCCGTCAATTTCGTGGCTTGATCAACGCTGCGCGGGTAAAGCCCGACCGAGAGGTGCCGTACGATCTCTTGCAATCGAACTTGATCGACCACCGGTGGTTTGGACGGGATAGGCGAAACGAAAGGCTGAACGGAAACCAGCCACGTGCCAAATAAAATGGCGCCAAGGATTGCGAGGAAGGCGAAGCGACGAGTCACGGAGAAATGGAGATGATTGATGCCTGACGAATAAGCTTGGATCGCGCCAAGCCGCGACCTGAATCGCTTGTCGGCCGAGCTCGGTGGCTGGGCCAAGTGGGTGCATGCCGAGAAAAAAGCATGAGCGGACATCCAGGAAGATGAGAACGCCGGCCAAGAAAAAAACGCTAGAGCAATGCCTTGCTGACAATGGCGCAGCGTGTCCACGCTCGCAGCGACCATTAGCACGCTGATTATACGCGCAAAGTACGGGACTTGTTCGGTCCAGCGCTGTCAAGCCGTTGGGAAACAGGCTTACCAGGAAGAGAGGGTCAGGGTCAGGAAACGCGGTCAGCCACGATTGCCATTGCTTCTTGGTCTACCGCCGCTGTTTGAGGCAATATAGTGGTCCCCGGATTTGAGACAGTGGTTTAAGCTAGGCGCTGGCATAGGGAGCGAGAAGCGATGAGCGAAGTGAAGACGCGCAAGGTGCACAC
>WBZM01002783.1_pt1 | contig 14435 bp, 10 predicted proteins | sample 5204271 | NCBI WGS metagenome assembly WBZM01 (sample SAMN12344346, study PRJNA552823) | activated sludge metagenome | biome: Activated sludge suspended growth; feature: Nitrification reactor; material: Wastewater; isolation source: activated sludge from nitrification reactor of wastewater...
CACGTTGGTGACCGCCACCACCTGCACCCGCGACAGGAGTTCGGTGAGCAGGGAGTTGTAGTCGGCGGCGAACCGGCGAGTTGAGGCGCCGTGGATCGCGTCGTTCGACCCGACCGAGAGGATGACGGCGTGGGCGTCCACCGCCAAGGCCTCGTCGAGGCGACGCCGGACGTCACCGACCCGCGAGCCGCCGACTGCGAACGACACCAGTTCGACGGGCCGGTCCAGATCGAGGGCCGACAGTGCCTGCCGCACCCACAGGTCGTCGGGGCTCGTGAGTCCCGGGCCGGTCAGCGTGCTGTCACCCAGCACTACGACTCGAAGGGGCGGACCGGTCCGGTCGGCGCCCAGCACACCCGAGGCGTCCACCTCGGCCCCGACGGGGAGCCGCCGGTGCGCCGCCCACAACACCTCGGCGGTGATCGTCATGCCGGTGGCCAGCGTCAGCCCCGTGGCCGCCTTCGGTAACAGCCGTCCCACGTCCAGTCGCACCACGCCCGATCACCTCATCCCCGAGATCGCCGCTTCCGCCCTTCGTGGGAACGTTACGGAATCCTCCCGGCTCCGCAAGGGGGAAACGCCGATGGCAGGCTGGTGCCATGAGCGCATCGAAGCCGGCGAACCCGGTGCCCGCCGAGACCGTCCTCGCCCACGTCCGCAACGCCTGCATGGCGCTGCCCGAGGTGAGTGAACGCCCGAGCCACGGCTCACCGGCCTGGTTCGTACGCGACAAGAAGACGATTGCGATGTTCGTCGACAACCACCACGGCGACGGCCACCTGGGTATCTGGTGCGCGGCGCCGCCGGGAGTGCAGGAGGTGCTCGTGGAGACCGAGCCCGAGCGGTTCTTCCGTCCGCCGTACGTCGGCCATCGCGGCTGGATCGGCGTCGACCTCGCGGTCGACCCCGACTGGGACGAGGTGCGGGAGATCCTCGTGGACGCCTATCGCTGCGTCGCCCCGAAGACCCTCGTCCGGCAGCTCGACGACGGGCAGTAGACCCGCCGCACCTTCGAGGATGCTTCCGGGCGCGCCAGCGGTACGGATACGACCCGCGCACGCGCCCAGAACTCAGCCGTGGCCCGACCCGGCGCTGCGCCGGGCTTCCACCCGCGCCCGAACTGCCGCCGCCACCGTCGCCGGCGACTGGACGGCCGAATAGCCGAGGTACATGACATCCCAGCCGAGCACGCTCGCTGCGTGATCGCGGTGCTCGTCGCTGGCTTCCTCCTCCTTGGTGAAGTGGTGCCGGCGGCTGTGAGCCTCGATACCGAGCTTCACCTCGGGCACGGCGAGGTCGAACCGGGCGACGTGGCGTCCGTCGCCGTCGTTCAGCTGAAACTGCCGGGAGACCTCGCCGATCACCGGATCGTCGAGGCACTGCTCGACGAGCTTCTCGAACCAGGAGTCGCGGACCCGACCCCGCTGCTCCATGGCGTCGAGCGCACGGAGGAGCTGGACCGGTCCGGTCCGGCCTCGTTCGCGAAGCCGCTCAGCGGTCGCCCGGATCCAACGTGGGTTGGAACCACGACGCACCGCGTCGTCGAGTGCCCGTTCCAACATGTCCGCAGTGACGACTCCGGCGAGGTCGCAGAGCGTCCGGGCGCGGTTCGTACACGGAACCGGTCCGATCATGAGGACGTCACACCGGTCGAGCGTGTGCACACGGTGGGTCGTGACTCCCGGCGAACGGAGCGTGTTGGGGCGGACCACGGTCAGGTCGATCGACGCGAACCCGCCGTACCCGTCCACCCCGTCGAGGCGAGCACTGGTCGAGTGGGAGGCGACCGAGCCCGGATGGGCGAGCGCGGCGCCGGTCGCGTGCTGCAACCACGTCGGCCCGCCGGGCCCGGGCAGCAGCACCAGACCGCCTCCCGGCAGCGGGGCCACGACTCCCGCCGTGATGAGCCGTTGGATGTGCTTGCGATCGACACCGTGGGGAGCAGCCTGCTGGCGGGTGAAGACGTTGTGTTGAGAGGCTGCGAGCTCGGACACAACGCTCAAGGCGTTGACCGGCATGCCGCCATCATCGCGATCATCGCTGACAGCGAGCTGACAGCGAGCGGACGGACCGTTTCGGGCGCGCCAGCGGTACGGATGTGACCCGCTGGCGCGCCCGGAAGCGGGGAACCCGGGATCCGGATCAGGACAGCTGCTCGGTCTCCACGCCGAAGAACTCCTGGTACGGGCGGGCGCGCTCGCGCAGCTCGTCCTCGTCGAGGCCGGTGTCGGCGAACGAGTAGCGCTTGAGGCTGCCCGCCTGGTCGCCGGGATGTGCGGCGAGGAACGATCCCATGCGCGCCTCGGTATCGGCCGTGAGTTCCAGGCCGATCTGGTCGTAGATACCGGCGATCGTGGCGATCGGATCGTGGCGGAAGTCCTGGTAGCGCACATCCACGACCTGGCCCGGAGCGAACAGCCCGTCAGCCCGCGCCTGCAACGCCCGGTCGAGGCCCACCATGATGTCGTCGCCGTATTGGGCCGCCAGGGTGCGCACGTCGAAGTTGTCGGTCGTCATCTCCCGCAGGCTGGCCCCCAACGCGCTGATCGAGGCGATGACCTTGAGCGGGTCGCGGTGGTTCTGGATGACGATGGCATCGGGGTACTCGGCGAGCAGGGCCGGGAGTGACCACAGGTGCGCCGGTGACTTGAGCAGCCACCGTTCGCTGTGGTGCTCCGACTGCAGATGCTGCAGGAAGCGCCGGTGCCACCGGTAGGCCGGCGCCATGTCCGCCTCGTGGAGGAGCCAACGGTTGTACTCGGGCACCTCGAACTGAAGCGAGAACTGCATCGACCGGAAGTCGCTCGTGAAGATGCGAACGTCCTCCTGCGCGAGTTGGGCGCCCAGTTCGTGGAACGAGGTGAATCCCGGGATGATCGACTCGACGAGATCGAACCCGGCCTGGGCCTCGGCGATGCGGGGGTCGGTCCCATAGGTCGCGGTTCGCGGCGCCGGCACCGGGCGTTCGATCTCCCAGCTGAGCGGCGCGCGGTTGGTCGGGTCCTGGGCCATCAGGTCGAACAGGATCGTGGTGCCGGTTCGGGGTTGACCGACGATGATGATCGGTCGATCGACTCGCTGGGTGGCTACCGCAGGGTGGTCGCGGCGCCATCCCTCGATCAGGAGCCGATTCGACAGGTCGGTCACGACGCCGCCCTCGGCGACGCTGACGCCGATGTCGTTGAGGTCGGCGGTGGCGTCGAGGGACAACAGGAGGAGGTCGAGGCCTTCCTGCCAACTGTCGGACCCGAAGTCGTCGAGTCCGGTCGCGGTGATCGCCGCCTCGACGAGCCGGTCGCGTGTGGTCATTCGTTTCCCCCTGGTTGATGTCGTTCGTGCCGTGTCGACGCTGTCCCCCCGGATCGCGCCGTCAGTCGATCCGGGTCACTCGATCCGGATCGCCGCCAGATACCTCGCGACCAACGCCGGCAGGTCGCCGGTGCCGCCGCTGGCGACCCATTCGTCACAGGCGAGCCGCGAGGCCGCCATGGTCATGGCCCCGAGCATGCGGGGGCGGGGATCGTGCGGCTGCAGGTCGGCGAAGCGCGGAGCGACCGCCTCGGCGATCGCAACCTCCCAGTCGACGTACAGGTGGAGCGTCCAGGCGAACATCGCCGTGGACGATCGGCTGAGCAACGCCTGCTCGAGGAACATCGCACGGTCGTTCTCGAAGTCGGCCCCGAGCGCCGCTTGCGCCGCCCGGATCGCACCGATCGGGTCGAGGTCGTCGGGCAGGTCGCGCAGGGCCTCCGACATCACGTAGATGGCGGCGTCGGAGAGTCCGGTGGCGATCGCCAACTCCTTGGACTCGAAGTAGCGGAAGAACGTGGCCCGGCCCACCCCGGCGGCGACGGCGATCTCGTCGACCGTGGTGTCGGCAATGCCCTGGTCGGACGCGAGCCGCGCCGCAGCATCGGCGATCCGGGCACGGGTCTCGAGGCGCTTGCGTTCCCGCACCCCGACGCCGGCTGTGGTGACCTCGCTGCCGTCCATCAACCGAAGCGTACCCACAAACGTGAGACGGAGTATCGTTTTGGCGTCGTCAGCGAACCCAGGGGGAAGCGTATGCGAGCTGTGCAGGTGACCCGTCACGGACCTCCCGGCGAGGTGCTGGCCGTGAACGAGGTCGATGTCCCCGAACCGGGAGCGGGCGAGGTGACGATCCGGGTCGCGGCGGCGGCCTTGAACTTCAACGACATCGACCGGTGTCGAGGGAAGCTCGTCTCGGTCACCAAGCAGCCGCCCTTCACGCTCGGCATGGACGTGTGCGGGGTCGTGACCGGCGCCGGTGCCGGCGCCGAGCAGTGGATCGGACGACGGGTCGTCGGGATCTCGAAGGATGCGCTCGGCGGCATCGCCGAGTACACCGTCGCCCCGGCCGTCGGGGTGTTCGACGCGCCCGAGTCGCTCAGCGACGAAGCGGCGGCGGCCTTCCTCATTCCGTTCCACACGACCCACCTCGCCCTCTTCCGCCGCGGTCACCTGACGGCAGGGGAGACGCTGCTCGTCCACTCCGGGGCCAGCGGGCTCGGCACCGCCGCCATCCAGCTCGGGGTCAGCGCCGGCGCCCGGGTGTTCGCCACCGTCAGCAGCGCCGAGAAGGCCGAGCTGTGCCGGTCGCTCGGCGCCGACCTGGTCATCGACCACACCCAGGAGGACGTCGTCGAAGCCGTGCTCGGGGCCACCGACGATGTGGGCGCCGACGTGATCTGCGACCTGGCGGGCGGCTCGTTCGTGCCGAGGTCGTGGCAGTGCGTTGCACGCGAGGGCCGCTACCTCGCCGTCGGGTTCACCGACGACGACGAGAACGGCATGACCGGCCGCCCGCTCCGAATGGCGAGCATCGGGAACTTCTCGGTCGTCGGGGTGCTCGGCGCCTGGGTCGACGACCTCGACCCGGGCATGCGGCGGTTCGGGTTCAACCCGTTCACCCGGGCCGACGGCGACGAGGTCCACCAAGCGCTGGTCGACCTGATCGCCGCCGGCAAGATCCGCCCCCACGTCGGCCGGGTCGTGGCGATGGACGAGGCCGGCGCCGCACTCGACGACCACGAACAGCGGCGCTCGATCGGGCGCACCGTCGTCCGGATCGGCTGAGCCAGCCCGGTCAGCAGTCGAGCGGGAGCTCGACCTCGACCGGCGCCGCGCCCTCGGGTGGCACTGTGACCGTCGCCGGGCAACCCAGCTCGCCGTCGTTCAGATCGAGCCGGAACACCAGGCGGTGGCCGATCCGATCAGGACCGAGCGGGATGGCGAAGCCGTTCTCGAACGGGACGACGTCGGCGTTGAACGTCCCGATGTCACCACCGTTCTCGACGACATCGAGATCGGTGAGCCGAACACCGACGCTCTCCTCAGCGCGGACGGCCTTGGGCACCCACAGAATCACCCGCTCGTCCACCGCGCCCCGCCACACCCGCAGCGCTTTCATCTCGGCCACCGACGCCGGCCGGATCGATCGCGCCACCTCGAGCAACTCGTTGTCGGTGAGGGCCGGACCGTCGTACGAGGCCAGCGACCTCTGGAGCGAGATCACGGTGTGATCGTCGGCCCGCCACGAGATTCCCAGCCCGGCGTACACGATGCCGGGGCGGCCTCCGATGTCGACGAGCGCGAGGGCGCCCCGTCGGGGATCGACGAAGTCGAAGGTCGTGGCGGAATCGTCGGCGATGCTGATCTCGAATCGTTCGTCGCGAACCCGGAACCGTTCCGGCGTTGGCGCCGTGTCCTCGATCGGCACGGCAACGAGCGATGGGCCGAGCACCATCGCACCGTCGGTGTAGTCGAGGTCGGGCAGCGCGAGGCGGACGTCGGCCAACAAGCCCTGGGCCATCCACTGCGTGCCGTCGGCCTCGTTCCACATCCACGGCCCACTCATGTCGGCGTCGGTCGCACCGTCAGGATGTGTCATACCGTTGGGCAACCGCAGCTCGCGTCCGGCGATCGTCTCCACGGCGTGCGTCTCGAAGTGGTCAACCGATGGCGAGACGGTCATCGGCGCCACGCGCGGGTCGGCCGATGCCAGCCGGAACGAGACCGTTCCCGCCGGATAGTTCGGCCCGCTCGAACGCGTCGTCGCTGGCGACTCGGTCGGAACGAGGAACGTGCGTCCGTGGGGGACACCGAACACGAACCCACCCTCGTACGCGGAGTCGTCGATGGCCGTCGTCGTAGGACCAGTGTCGTCGGTCGCGACCGAGACGGTGTCGGGCCGATCGATCGACACGAACACAACTCCGCCGGCGGCGACGGTCAGCACGGCGGCCGCCGCGACGAGTCCCGTGACCGGGACACGTCGTGGCTCGGCGACAGCCCGCGGGTTCGCCTGGATCTCACTCATGATGGCGAGGTAGAGCTGGTCCTTGAAGTGTTCGTTCATGTGTCACCTCCGGGTGATGTGAATGACGCGACGGCGGGAATCGCCAGGTCGACGCGGAGTGCCCGACGGGCACGGCTGAGGCGCATGCTCACCGCCGATGCCGACATGCCCAACGCGTCGGCAGCGGCCGTGACGGACATCCCCTCGACGGCGACCAACTCGAAGACGACGCGTTGACGCCAGGGCAGACGCCGCAGCGCCGGGCCGATCGCGTCGGCGGCACGTTCGGCGTCGATCTGGTCGACCAGCTCATCGAGGTCGGCAACGGTGATGTCGGCACGCCCGACGACGCGTTCACGGACCGCCCGACGACGTCGCTCGCTTCGTCGGAGGTCGAGGAACCGGCGGGCAGCGATTCCGGAGATCCACTGCGCCACGGAACCCCGTTCAGGGTCGAAGCCGTCGGCATTCCGCCAGACCGCCAGGAACGTCTCGGCGACCACGTCGGCCACCTCGTGGGGATCGGTACAGCGAGCGGTCGCGGTGCGGATCACCTGGTCGACGTGACGGCGATACACCATCTCGAAGGACGCGGCGTCGCCGTCGGCGATCCGTTGCATCAGTTCGGCGTCGGGAACGTGGGTCACAGGCGGGGCCTCATGTCACGTCTACGTCCCTCCACACGACGATCCAACAACATTTCTCGGATCGGGCGCACCGTCGTCCGGATCGGGCTGAGCCGCACCGACTCGGACCGATCCGGTTCGGCGAGGACTTCCCGGCGGTGCCGCCGGGTAGGTTCCACCACGACCGGAGGTACGAGATGACCGAGCAGCTGTACGGCACCGAGACCCAGAAGGCGATCGACAACTTCCCGATCTCGGGAGAGCGGGTGCCGCTGCCGGTGATCCACTGGCTGGCGCGGATCAAGGGGGCGGCTGCCACCGTCAACGCCCGGCTCGGCAAGCTCGACGCCACGATCGCCGGTGCGATCGAAGACGCCGCCGCGGCGGTCGCCGCCGGTCGGTACGACGACCAGTTCCCCATCGACGTGTTCCAGACCGGGTCGGGCACGTCGACGAACATGAACGTCAACGAGGTGCTCTCCGCCCTCACCGGCGGGGCGGCGCATCCCAACGACCACGTCAACATGGGGCAGAGCTCGAACGACACGTTCCCGTCTGCGGTGCACCTCGCCGCCCTCGACCAGGTCACGGGCTCGTTGTTGCCGGCCCTCGCGCACCTCGAGTACACCCTCGGGACCAAGGCCCGCGAGCTGCACGACGTCGTGAAATCGGGGCGTACCCACCTGATGGACGCCGTCCCCGTGACCCTCGGCCAGGAGTTCTCCGGGTACGCCGCCCAGATCCGACTGGGCATCAAGCGGGTGAGCTCGACCCGTGAACGGGTCGGCCAGATCCCGCTCGGCGGAACCGCCGTGGGCAACGGCCTCAACACCCCGCCCGAGTTCGCGGGTGAGGTCCGCGCCATCCTGGCCGAGCAGTCGGGCCTGCCCTGGATCTCGGCCCCCGAAGATCCCTTCGAGGCGCAGGCCAACCGCGATGCGCTCGTCGAGCTGTCGGGGGCCCTCAAGGTCGTCGCCGTCTCGCTCACGAAGATCGCGCAGGACATCGCGCTGATGTCGTCGGGACCACGCGCCGGTATCGGCGAGATCGTGCTGCCCGAGCTGCAGAAGGGTTCGTCGATCATGCCGGGCAAGGTCAACCCGGTCATCCCCGAGGTCGTGATGCAGGTCGCCGCCCAGGTGATCGGCAACGACACCGCCATCACGATCGGCGGCATGCTGGGCCAGTTCGAGCTGAACGTGCGGGTGCCGCTCATCGCCCGCAACCTGCTCCAGTCGATCCACCTCCTGACCACGGCGGCGACAGCGTTCGCCGACACCTGCGTGGCGGGCATCGTGGCGAACGAACGAGGTGCCGATCGGTCGGCCCACGCGACGCTCGCCGTGGCAACCGCACTCAACGAGATCATCGGCTACGACGCCGCGACGAAGATCGTCAAGGAGGCGACGGCAACGGGTGAGCCGCTGCGCGACGTGGCCATCGCCAACGGGGTCGACCCCGAGGTCTACGACCGGGTCGTCGACCTGCGCGCCATCGCGGCCGGAAACGGGTTCAGCCGATGAGCTTGATGAGGATGGACTTCGACGCGCTCTGCGTCCCGACTCCGTTGACGGTGATCGTCGCGAAGTACTCGTAGCTGCCGACGTCGTTGAAGGTGCGGTTGACGCTGCACGGGCTCGACGTGCAGGTCGTGATGGGCACCATGTTGCCGCCGGGCGAACTCTGGACCGAGATCACCAGACTGAAGGGGCGACCCGACGCAGCGCCGGTCGCCGTCAGGGTGACCGGGATCCCGACGAACTGGGTCGACGGCCCCGACACGCTCACGGTCGGGGCCGGGTAGGCAGTCGTCGCCGGAGCGGTCGTGCCGGGGGCCTTCGTGGTGGCCGGGCCCGACGGCGTCGCCGTGGTCGGGGGAGCAGTGCCGCCGGGCGACGTCGGTGGTGTAGTGGCCGGAGCGCCCGGGACCGTGGTGCGCGGCGCGGACGTGCGCGGCGATCCGGCTCGGGTCGTCGTCGGTGCGGCGACGACCGTGGTGGGGGTCGTTGTGTCCGCCGTGGACGACGTCGTCGTGTCGACCGCGGTGGTGTCGGTGACCGAGGCGGTGGTCGTGGTGGTCGTGCTTGTTGTGGTGGGCACTGCCGCGGGCTCGCCCACCTGCACGGTGACCGTCGAGCTGTACCCGCTCCAACCCTGGTCGGACTCGCCGCGGACCTGCAGCTCGTGCACTCCCGCCGTTGCCTCCCAGTCGAGGGTGACCACACCGAGACGATCGTCGCCGCCGGCGGACTCGTCGGCGACCGTACGACCGTCGACGGCGAGCTCGATTCGCGTGACGCCGCCGGGCGCGCTCGCGTGGGCGCGGACGCGGACCGTGCCGGGTTCGAGCCGCTCGCCATCCATCGGGGAGTCGACCCACGCCTGCGTCGCGCCCGTCGGCTCCGACGCACCGCCGCTCGACGCCCACGCCACCCCGCCGCCGGCGAGCATGAGGACGGGGAGCGCCGCCTTGGCGATGGCCGTCAGCGCAGGCATCGGCCCGGGTGGATCTGCATGGACGTCACGGTACCGTCGAGTCGTGCAGAAGCGGCGCTGGATGTTCTGGGGTTCCGTCGGGGTCAGTGCGGCGGTCCTGGCGACCGGTCTGGTGGCCGTCGCCCGCAGCGAACCGGTGCCGGCAGTGGTCGCTGTACGCGCCCTCGCGCCCGCTCCGCTGGCCGTCACGATGAACGTGCTCGACACCGGCCATCGTGTCGCGATGGGTGGTCGCGTGACCGTCTCGGTCGAGGCGATCGGCACCGATGTCGACGCGCTCACGCTGTGGGACGATGACCGACTCGTCGCTACCTTCGAGCCCGAATCGCCAGTTCCGGGAGTTGGCCACACCTTCGAATGGCTGGGTCTCCGCCCCGGGCCCCACCTCCTCCATGCCACCGCCCACGGCAGCAAGGGCACCGCCCACTCGGCGCCCGTCGGCGTCGAGGTGTTCTTGACCTCGACCACACCCACGGAGCTGCCCGTGTCCGCGCCGAGCGGCACGACCGCAGCGATGCTCGCAGCGGCGACCGGTGTCGACGAGGGGTCGATCACCGCCGACGGTGAGATCGCCGACGCGACCGCGCCCGGATCGGGGTCGGCCGCTGCGACACGACCGGCCTTCGTCGTCGATGCACCGGCGGTCGCGGAGGCGGCCGCTGCCGACCTCGCCGATTCCGCTGCCGAGGCGGTCGCCGGAGTCGGCACCGACGTCATCGCCGGATCCCCGGACACCGGCGACTCGTCCGACGACGACTCGGCCGAGTCATCGGGCTCCGACGCCTCGTCCGCGCCCGGCCTCACCGCCCAGCGGGACGGGTGCGCCGTGTCCGTTCGTGTGCAGAACGCGACCGGTTCGCTGGTCGTCTACCACGCGACCAGCGGCGCAGCGGGTTTCACCGAGATCGCCACCGTCGACGGCGACCAGCCGGTCCGCCTGGAGGACCTCGGCCCGGGTTCCCACGTCTTCACTGCCGGGCCGGCCGGCGAGCCGACCACCTTGGCGCCCGTCGCGATGTCACTGCCGTCGGAGTGCGTGCAGTCCTGGTGGAAGGGCGACGCCTCCATCGTCAACGGCATCCTCACCATCGCCGAACCGACCGACGACGCGATGTGGGTGTTCCTCAGCGTCGACGGCAAGCCTGCGACCCGGCTCCCGGCGGAGAGCCTGCAGAGCTTCCGGGCGTCGACCCGCCGAATCGACGTCACGCCGTGGTTGCCGTCGCTCAGCGGACGGTCCGTGCACCTCGAGGTGTGGGCGTACGCCCCCGGCGACGACGCGGCCCGCAAGATCGGCACCGGTGACGCCGATCTTCCCGAGGGAATGTCACCGGCGCAGCTGATCGGGGAGTCGGCACGTTCGTGGGTGACCGTCTCGCCCGACCCGGCGAAGGTCAGCGACGCCACGCTCACCGCGAAGTGGGGAGCGACGTCGCCCCGGGCGGACCGCGTGCTGTGGCAGGTCACGACCCAACCCCAGAGCCAGGGCAACACGTCGCTGCAACCGCCCGGCCTCGTCGCGAGCGGGATCTCGGTGGCGACCTCGTCCGACGCGAAGAACGGCGTCGCCCACGCCGGCACCTTCACGATCCCCGTGACGGCCCTCGCGCTCCCGACGTCGGCCCCGATCGTCTCGAAGCCCGTCACCCTCCAACAGGTCGGAGCGGGCAGCGGAGCGAACCTGCCGAACGTGGCCCCGAAGCTGATCGTCGATCCCCTCGCGATCGACCTCGACGACCTCGCCGCCGGACCCATCGGCGACCCCGAGGTCGAAGGCGGCGTGGTCAGCACCAACCTGCCGGTGCTCAGCGGCAGCACCTACTTCGTACGGGTGATCCCGTTCTCGGGTACCACACCGCTCGGCGGCACCAGTCCGGCGGACCGCATCGATCTGCCGGCGCCCACCGACCCGCCGCAGAAGGCCATGGACACGACGTCGATCGCGTTCGACGCCGGCCGCGCACCCAACTACGACCTCCGCGGCTGCATCCGCGTCACGGCCGTGCCGTGGCCGTCCGGCGGCACCGACTGGACCACGTTCGAGAGCGGGGTGACCCGAGCGTTCTTCCCCCAGATGGGCACGTTCTGCCCCGGCGACTGGCAGAGCGACAACAGCTGTTGGGCGCCCGACGTGCTGTGCGACGCGTGGGACGTGCTCGTCGAGGGCGTGAGCTGGGTGATCGAGCAGGCGTCGACGCTGTGGGACCTCATCGCCGCCGCGTACAACGGCATCATCGACCTGGCCGTGAACATCATCGCCCGGTTCAATCCGTACTGCATCCAGGCCGCCATCGCGGCCAAGGCCGCGGGCGCGATCGGATTCAAGAGCGGCGAGGCGGTCGCCGGGGCGGCCAGCGACTTCTGCGACAAGATGGCGCCGATCGTCGCCCGAGCCGCCGTCGGCGCCGTGCTCGCCGTCGTCGGGCTTCCGCCGGCGCTGCCGACCTCGGACCAGTTGAAGGCCATCGCCGAGGGCAACCTCGTCGAGCTCGCCGTCGTGTACCTCGAGCAGCTCGGCATCCCGTGCGGCGACCTCACGATCGACGCCGACACCGCCGGGGCCGTGTCCTCGGGTGTGAGCGCAGCAGGCGGCGACGTCCCCCCGAGTGTCGCCGACGGGGTGGACGTGTGCCGTGACGCGCTGGGCGCCGCCCTCGGGAAGGTCAAGGAGCAGGTCTCAGCGCAGGCTCAGCAGCAAATCCGCGACAGCACCGGCCTGCCGCTGCCCAGCACGCCGATCCCGGGGTTCGAGTTCGAGCTGGAGCCGCGGGCCCGGTATCGCAACCCGTCGATCGCGATCACCGCGACGGCGCGTGACGGCGACATCCCCGTCACCTCCCGCTGCGATGCGTGGCTGACCACCACGCTCGTGAAGCCGAGCGTGGGCGACACCAAGAAGCCAACGTTCACGCCGGTGAAGGTGAGCCTCGGGCGCCAGCTGTTCACACCGACATGGAGCGCCGCAGCCCAGTTCCCGTTCAACCCCGCCACCGGGTACGACGGCAACGACTACAACCTGTCGGCCGGCACCGCGCTCACGAGCAGCCTGTCGAGCCAGTGCCTCGGCGATGGCAAAGGTGTCCTCGTCACCGGGGCCGTGTCCCCGCCGCGAGGACGGTGGGCCCCCGGCGAGGACGACTGATCGCGTCGCCCCCGATCCGGGTCAACGGGAGCCGCTTCGATCGATGAGCATCGTCGGATGCGCTCCGCCGACGTAGGTCGATCAGTGCTCGCGGGAGCGACGCCGCGCTGCCGAGGTCGACGGCGGACCTTCTGGCACGGGGTTCGGCTGCATTTGGTCGCATCCAGCCCATCTCCTGAGCGCCTTCCACTCGTCGGAGTTCCAGGCACGGCTCGCCTGGTGCTCGCCGAGGCGACGGTAGGCCTCGAAGGTCCGGTGACTGTAGAACTGGTTGCTCGTCGGGTGATCGGGGAACGTGTTGTGCTGCTCCGCGAACGTGTGCACATCCCACGGCAGATCGTCCGTGAGAGCGGCCTCGATGAACAGGACGCATCCCTTGCCGTACTGGTCATCGTCCCACCATCCGGTCACGAACGGAGCGGCGGCCATCGCCTGTGGCTCGACCGAGACCCCTCTCCATCGGAGCAACTGGCGTCGCGGTGTCTTCGACTGCTCGTCACTGCGAACGGCGCGGAGCGCGCTTGCGTCGAGATGGATCTCGACCCCGGTCTGCTCGCGCGTGAGCGCGATGGCGTCACCCAACGTCGGGAAGAAGTCGACACTGTCACCGGCCGCCGACAGGACAACGATCTCGCGGCAGCCGTGCCGCACCAACTCAACGAGTCCGAGGTTCTCCCAATGGCCGCCATCGGTCGTATAGACGAACGGGTCGTCGTAGCGGTAGCGGCCGAACACCTCCTTCAGAAGGTAGGGCCACCCTGGCGTACCCTCCCATGACGGCTCCTCCGGCGGAGCGGCCGAGGCGGGCGGGTGACCACGCTCGGCTTCCGTGAACACGCTCAACGGGTTGGGGATCCAGAGGCCGAGCCGCAGGTTGAGGACGGCGAAGAGGCCACCGATGGGGCCCATGTTCATGTTGCCCATGGCCGGCGAGAACGCAGCTCCTGACACGGCCACGATCGAGGCCATCGAGAGGTCACGCTGTCGCTCCTCCGTCAGCCGGTCGAAATACCTCGCAGCGTCGTAGTAGCCGAGCGTCGGCGATCCCAGGTGGGTCGGCGTGAAGACGAACGAGTCGGCCCACCGTTTGGCGGGAAGTCGACTGCCGCCGTCGTTGATGTTGGCAGCACAGCAGAGGATCAACTCCGGCCACAGGACCGGTGCGGCGTCCGGTGCCGAACGTGCCAGGACGTGAACCGGCTCGAGTCGAGACGCGTCCACCGTCGAACTCTCGACGACCGCGTTCCGATCGTGCGGGAGGGGGGTCGTGGACTGCTCCGGGGATGTCAGGCTGAACGCTCGAGCGAGGCGATCGCGGTAGATCGGGTTGAGCGACCACGAATGGGTCTCCACCAGCTCCTTGACGACGATCATCACGACGAAGGCCAGCAGCCACTCCAGCACGTCCGGGAGCATGTGCGCGACATCCTCGACGCCCGACCACGCGCCAGCCCCTCGTCCACCGGGGCCGATCATCGCGCCTTGGTTGGCGATCAGGACCGCCACCAGCACGCCCGTCGTCGCCAGCACGAGGAAGGCCATTCCCTTGACGAGACCCATCGAAATACGACGCGGCTTGGAATCACCTCCGGCGCCGAGGAACCCGGTCGCGAACTTTGCGATGCCAGTGGACGCGAGGGCGCCGGTGATCCACAGGATGATCGTCGAGATGGCAGACGTGACCGGCACCTTGGCGTCTCCGAAGACCGTCGGGAGATCGTCGAGCAGCCGCGGCACCTCCTGCTCGAACCAGGGACCCACAACTGCAACCACCAACCAGCCGACGACCAGGACGGGCAACACGGCGAGGAATCGACCGTCGAGGCGATCCTGCGCGACCCGGCACGCGCCG